>Ga0182212_1000165_pt1 | contig 9252 bp, 8 predicted proteins | sample G5R1MG_21_FD_129666 | JGI IMG/M metagenome (GOLD analysis project Ga0182212, IMG submission 129666) | Switchgrass phyllosphere microbial communities from Michigan, USA - G5R3_MAIN_03OCT2016_LD1 MG | ecosystem: Host-associated > Plants > Phyllosphere > Phylloplane/Leaf | place: USA: Michigan... | reverse complement strand
GCAGGGTAATTTAGATACTGGTGCAATTACAGGATCTTATATTGGTTTGTTTTTATTGGGAGCAGCCTTTGCTGCTATCGGACTGTTTGCCTCGTCTGTTAGTAAAAACCCAATCATCGCATTTACCGTCGCTGTCTTTTTGTGCTACTTTGTTTATAGTGGTTTTGATTCGCTGAGCCAATTGCTGTCGCTGCAAAACTATGATGTGCAAAGTTTAGGTATTACCCGGCATTATGATTCGGTAAGCCGCGGCGTACTGGATACTCGGGATCTGGTTTACTTTCTGTTACTGTCGGGATTGTTTTTGGGGCTAACGATATTAACGTTGAGCATACAACGGGAGCAAAAAATTAAATATACGGCCCTGCCGTTACTTTTAGCTGTTTTAATCGCGATAGCTGTTGTCTCGGCATTAACCTTTACCCGGTTCGATTTTACTAAAGAAAAGCGTTTTACCTTATCAGGCGTGAGCCGTAAAGTGATGGATAGCCTGCCGCAGCCGGTTAAAATAACAGTGTACTTACAAGGCAAAGATTTACCGGGTGGTATGAAGCGTTTGCAGCAAGCTACACGCGATATGCTGAGCGATTTGCAGGCTTACAGCCATAGGCGTTTACAATTTGAGTTTGTGAATCCGTTAGAAGGGAAAAATCAGCAAGAACAGGAGCAAGCGGTTCAGGATATGCAATTGCAAGGCTTGCAACCAACTAACCTGAGTGTTAAAACTGAAAACGGGGTGTCGCAAAAAATTATATTCCCGGCGGCTTTAGTAACGGCCGGTGATAAACAGTTGGGGGTATCGCTTTTGCAAAACCGTATAGGGTTGTCGCCGGATGCCGTATTAAACAACTCGGTGCAAAACCTGGAGTATGCATTTACATCAGCCATTAAAAAAGTTACCAGCGGAGGCAAACCTCGAATTGGTTTTACCACCGGCCACCAGGAGTTAACTGATTTGCAATTGAATGATGCTATGAAAAGCCTTTCCGATGGTTTTGAAGTAGGTCGCCTTAGTCTGCAAAATATACCTTTTGCCAATTTACAAACCTTAAAGCTGTTAATTATTTCTAAACCGGATAAGCCATTTACTGAAGCCGAAAAATTTAAAATAGACCAATACCTGATGCATGGTGGCCATATACTATGGGCTATCGACCAGGTGAGTGCCGAGCTGGATAGCCTGCGCGGCCACGGCGGCGAGCAACTAGCCTTTGCCAAGCAGCTTAATTTGGATGATCAGCTTTTTAAATACGGTGTGCGCATTAATTACGACTTGATAGCCGACTTAAGTTGTGCGCAAATACCCATCAGTACCGGTAACGTGGGTGGGCAAGCGCAGATACAAATGCTGCCGTGGCTATTTTACCCTATTTTTATGCCGTTGGGCAAGCACCCCATAGTTAAAAACCTGGAAGGTATACGCAGCGAATTTGCCAGTACTATTGATTTGTTGCCGGTTAAAAATATGCGGCAAACAGTATTATTAACCTCATCACCTTACAACAAAAAACTAAGCGCCCCGCATGCATTATCGTTACAGGCTGTAGAGCAGGAGCCCGATCCCCGCGCTTTTCAGAGCACACCTAAATTAACGGGTGTACTACTGGAAGGAAAATTTGCTTCTGTTTTTCAAAACCGACCGGTGCCGGCCGGCATTACCGAAAATATACCGGTGCTTAACCAAAGTAAGCCAGCAAAAATGATTGTACTGAGCGACGGTGATATTTTTAAGAGTCAGGTAAGCAGCGATGGGTCACCTTTTCCGTTAGGGTTTGACCGTTATACGCAGCAAACCTATGGTAACAAAAATTTACTGCTTAATATTGCCGATTATATGACCGATGATTCGGGTTTAATCAGCCTTCGTAACAAAGAAATTAAGCTGCGTTTGCTTAACCGGGCGCGTGTGCGTAACGAAAAAACTTACTGGCAACTGGTTAATACTATAGTGCCTTTAGGCTTGGTGTTAGTATTTGCGATTTTTCAACATTATTACCGCAAGCGTAAGTATGCCCATTAAATTTTATACTTTTGGGTTGATAAAAATTGGTTTATGAGATTCATTGTTTCTACGTTAACATTACTGAAGCAATTACAGGCGGTAAGTGGTGCGCTAAGCAGCAGTACGGTTTTGCCGATACTGGAAAACTTCTTATTTGAGATCAAAGACGGTACTCTTACCATCTCGGCCACCGATTTGCAAACCAGCATGACCACGTCGCTTTCGGTTGAGGCTAAAGAGAACGGTCGTATCGCTATTCCGTCGCGTATTTTATTGGATACCCTGAAATCGTTACCTGAGCAGCCTATTGCTTTTTCGGTTGATGATAAAACCTTCGCTATCGAAATCAGCGCAGGTGATGGTAAGTATAAACTGAGTGGCGAAAATGGTGAAGATTTTCCGAAGATTCCGGTGGTAGAAAACGCATCGTCGGTTAATTTACCAGCATCTGTTTTAGCCGAGGCTATCAACAAAACCATTTTTGCGGTAAGTAATGATGAGCTGCGCCCGGCCATGACGGGTGTGTTTTGCCAGCTGTCGACCCAGCATTTAACTTTTGTATCAACCGATGCTCATAAGTTAGTGCGCTATCGTCGTACAGATGCACAGGCGGCTACCAACACTTCTTTTATTTTACCTAAAAAAGCGCTTAATCTGCTTAAGTCGGCCTTACCGTCTGACGATGTTAACGTATCGGTTGAGTATAATAATACCAGTGCATTTTTTAAGTTCGGCAACATTAATCTGGTTTGCCGTTTAATTGACGAGCGTTATCCTGATTATGAGGCTGTTATTCCGCAAAGCAATCCTAACAAAATGACCATCGATCGTCATTCGTTTTTAGGATCACTGCAGCGTGTAGCTATTTATGCTAACAAAACTACTCACCAGGTTCGTTTAAAACTGAGTGGTAGCGAGCTGAATATCTCATCAGAAGATATTGATTTTGCTAACGAAGCACATGAGCGTTTAAGCTGCCAGTATGAGGGTGAAGACCTGGAAATTGGCTTTAACGCACGCTTTTTAATTGAGATGCTTAAAAATTTAAGCAGCGAAGAAGTGGCTTTACATATGTCTACCCCTAACCGTGCAGGCTTATTATTACCGCAGGGTGGTGATGACAACGAGGATGTGCTGATGCTGGTAATGCCGGTTATGCTAAACAATTACGCTTAAGTATAAAATTCAAGTTATAAACCCATTAATGAAAGTCCGACTGCAAAGCCGGACTTTTTAGTTGAGCGTAGATAACAAACGCAATAAAATGCAGTTATAAAACAGGTATGATTAAAAATGTATTTTTTACGGGCTTATGTGCTGCAGTCATATACTTGCTGGTTGCCTGCGTAAAAAATGATCCGCCTCCGGTAAAAAATGCTAACGTGAACATTGACGTTGTTAACGCCACAGATAGTATACTCAATTTCTATGTAGACGGTACCAGGCAAAGTATTTTAACGGGTATTAATCCTGCGGCCAGTAATGGTTACACAGCAATACCATATGGTGAACGTACTTTTACTTTTAAGTTCCTTCTTAACAAAATCAACTTCTCTAACGTAGATACCATCTTTTCTTTACCTGTAAAGTTAGACTCGGGAAGCACTAACGATAGATATTCACTATTTGTTGGTGGCTTTACTCGTAGCCAGGCATTCGTGATTAAAGATGCCATTGCAGCCGATAGTAAGAATGCGAAAGTAAGGTTCGTAACGGCATCACCGAATATGTCAAGTTTTCGAGTATATTTTAATGACACTTTAGTTTACACCTCTTCAGCTTTCAAAGCTGTGCAAGCTTACACTACAGCAACACCAAGCATTAAAAAAGTTACGATCAGGCCTGTTAACGCTAATAATATTTTATATACCACTAATATCACTGTTTCTGCAGGCAGGTCCTATACGTTATTTACACAGGGTGCCAATACTACGTTCAAGGCAGGACTTATTACCAATCAATAATAGAGAACGATGTTAAAAAAAGGAAGTCTTTTTTATTTCTTGTTTTCGCTTAATGCGGGTGTGTTTTTTATAGGAGCACTGATGTCTTGTGGTAAAACCGATACGGCAACGCCAACCAGTTCAAATGTGAGGTTACAGGTGATACAATTGAGCCCTAACTCATACCCGGTAACTTTGTATATGGCTAATTTGCGCGTAGGGACAAGTAGTTTTAGCTACGGTAACACCCCCTCATACTTCTATTTACCAAGAACCGATACCCCATTACAAATCCGTATTTTGAGAAATCTGGATACGGCCTATAACGACCGAACAAAGCTGCTGGATAATACTCGCTACACATTATTTTTTTTAGGTTTATTTGGTGATGCGAACGGCAGGAGTTTGCAAACTTTAGTAACTACCGATGATGCGGAAGAACTGCCGCCCGTTGGTAAAGGTGGCAAGGTGCGCTTTTTAAACGGATCACCTAATGCTAACGGCTCATTCGATATCTGGGCTAACGGAAGCCCTATAATAAAAGGAATAGCCTTTGCTAAAGTGTCAAACTTTACCACATTGCCGGCAGGTGATTACACCTTCAGGGTATATCAGGCCAATACATCTGTGAACAGTTTAGGCGAGTTGGCCAACATAACGGTACAAGACGGCCGGTTGTATACGCTGTATTCGCGAGGTTTGGTTGGCCGGGCAGTTACAGATACAGCCGCCTTTACTTTATCGGTGGTGGCTAATAATCCTACCGTTAGGTAAGCGGCTGTCATCCCATTTAATTTATTACTTTTGACACCAAAATACCTGCGTTTTGGAAATAATAAAAAATCTGATTGATTTTATCCTGCACATCGATCATCATTTGGTGCAAATTACTAATCAATATCAAGGCTGGACCTATCTCATCTTATTCCTGATTATTTTTGCCGAAACCGGTTTTGTAGTAACCCCGTTTTTACCCGGCGACTCGTTGCTTTTTGCTGCTGGTGCATTAATTGCAACCGGTAATTCTGGCCTTGACATTTATCTGCTTGCGCTCATTTTAATTATTGCGGCCTTTTTGGGTAACACAGTAAACTATCAATTAGGTCAGTTTTTGGGTGTAAGAGTTTTTAAGCCCGAAAATAAAGTACTTAAGCTCGATTACTATTTAAAAACAAAGGCTTTTTTTGACAAGCATGGGGGTAAGGCGGTTATCTTCAGTAGGTTTATGCCTATTATACGCACTATTGCGCCTTTTGTAGCAGGCGTGGGCCGTATGCCTTTCGGCAGGTACAGTTTATACAATGTGGTAGGTGGTATAGCTTGGATTGTTACCTTTTTGTTTTTAGGTTACTTGTTAGGAAACGTACCTTTCTTTAAAAAGAATTTCTCGTTAATTGCTTTAGGCATAGTTGCCGTATCGTTGTTGCCACCTATATGGGCTGCATTAAGGAGTAGGTTTTCCCGCGCCTAGGTTTAATTCTTTCAGGGGCAGAGGTAAAGGTTTGTTTGCAATTCCATAATCCGGCAAGGGTGCAACTTTCCCTAATTTATATAAAGCAGCTTCGCGGGTTGCTTGCTGCCTGTCGGCTAAGCTTAAAGCTGGATCAATTAATTTATTAAGGTCAGGTTGCCCAGCATCAACCCAAGCCGAATACCAGTAGCTGCCCACATTGAGTAGCGCCAGCCGCATACGGCGCTGCACCATACCTTTAAGTGCCTGATGATATGCCTTGCAGTAGGCTGCCGAGTAATCTTTAACCTGGCGCTTACCCCTCAAAACCATCTCATACTTTTTATTGGCCGGAAATACTTTGTCGATCTGGCGCTGTAAGCGCAAAACTGAGTCTACACTTTTATAAGAATTGCGGCATAAAATAAAAGCTTGCCACAACGGATTTTCAAGGTATTTCGCTCTGCCGTTATAGTAGTAATACTTGCTGCTAAACTGTTCGGGCAGGCGGCTTTCCCATAAAGAATGTATTCCTTCCTGATGGGTGAGTTGCCCGTCGTGGTTTAACGTTAAATGCAACGGCACACAGGCATCAGCTACGTAGTGCCCCAGGTAGGCTGAGTAATGCAGTATAGCGCTGGTGTCCCGGTTTTTAAAAGCATCCACCAGCCGGTAATAATTGTATTGAATGGTCCAGGGCAGGGTGCCGTATTTATAAAGTGTATCTACCGTATATTTTTGTACGGCATCATTCCACTTTTGCGGCATGGTGTGAAATGGGTCTTTGCCAAAATGATCGGCATCAAAATAATGCCGGGGTTTCTCAGTCGAGTCTACATACCGTCGCCGGTCGGCGCTAATGGCGTGTTCAGTAATATAGGTAATATTGGCCTGGTAAAATGTGCTCATACCTTTAGGCAAGGTAAATATGGCCAGTCTGTTAATGCGGTAATGTGCATAAAACCCCCACGAAGCACATAACGGTAGCAAGGCGCAAAGCAGCAAACTGCGTGTAAAAAATTTCAAATTAAAATTAGCTGATATATAAATGCTTAACTCTTTTTTGAGCTAACAGCGTTCTAAACTACACAAAACCATATACTACAGCAAAGCTTATTACGTCTTAGCTAAGAGAATTTTTGGTTTCTTTGAGGAACTATTGTTAATTAAAAACTATCTATTTATGAAAAAAACTACTTTAAATTTTAAGCAAGCGTTACGCTATGCAATGGTTTTAATGAGCTGTGTGGCCTTTCTGTCTGCCTGTAAGAAAGATGATCAGTATGATTTTGACAATTCGGTACCAGCCTATGTGAACTTTATTAACGCCAGCCCCGACGCCGGCAGTGCTCAATTGTATGTACAGGATATTGTAAGAACGCCCAGTGCTATAAGCTATGGTAATGCATCCGGCTATTTTAAAACTTATTTAGGCTCACAAGATGTAGCGGTTAAGGCACCAAACGGAACCACTACGCTCATATCAACCACAGGCCAATTTGATGCTAATGCTAATTATACCTACTTTTTAGTTGGGCAAAACAGCAGTTTAGGGTTAGTTGCAGTAACTGATGACCTGGTTGCTCCGGCATCTGGTAAAGCCAAAATACGTTTTGTAAATGCTGCACCTAATGCAAGCATGGCTAATTTAAATTTGGGTAGCACTACTGTAGTATCTAATATTGCTTTCAGAGGAGTATCTCCGTCTGTAGAAGTAAATGCAGGTAGCTACATCTTGTCGGTAAGCAGTAGTCCGTTTCTGTCATCTACTTTAAATACGACGCTCGAAAGCGGAAAGGTTTATACAATATATGCTAAGGGGTTAATAGGAACTACCGGTAATTCTGCTTTCAGCATTGGCATCTTCACTAATAAATAAGGATAGCATTGCTTGCAGCATTTGTTAGTTAAGATGCTGGCGGTGAGAAATCTTGTGTAAAATATTTTTATTTAGTGTTGATAGTTTTAATTTTTTGAAATATATTTGCAGTCCGAAAAATAAAAAGACAATTAGCTAAAATGGCAAATCATAAATCAGCAATTAAAAGAATCCGGGCCAACGCTACAAAGCGTCTGCGTAACAGATATCAGGCTAAAACCACCAGAAACGCTATCAAGAAATTAAGAGGCTCAACTTCTAAATCTGAGGCTGCGCCGTTACTAAGTACAGTAATTTCGATGCTTGATCGTTTAGCCAAGAAAAACGTAATTCACAAAAACAAAGCTTCAAACAATAAGTCAAAACTGACTAAATTTGTAAACGGCTTACAATAATATTTCAAGTTTTTGAAAGTAAAAGGCTGCATGTATGTGCAGCCTTTTTTGTTTTATAGCTATTTTTCGATAGTTTAAGGCCGTGGAAGTTTACGAAACCAAAATTAGTATTAAAGCATGGGCCGAAGAAGATCGGCCGCGCGAAAAACTAAATGCTCAGGGACGCCGTGCGCTCAGCGATGCCGAACTGATTGCTATTTTAATTGGCTCGGGTAGCCGTACCGAAACTGCGGTTGAGTTGAGCAAGCGCATATTACACCATTATGATAACGATTTGCAGCGGCTGGGAAAGGTTTCAATGAGTGAGCTTTCGAAATTTAAAGGAATAGGCGAGGCGAAAGCAATCTCTATTATTGCAGCACTGGAATTGGGAAGGCGCCGTACCGAAACTGAAATCAAAGTGCCCGAAACTATTACCGGAAGCCAAAGCGTTTACCAGGTATTGCGCCGGCATTTGGTTGATTTAAACCACGAAGAGTTTTGGATACTTCTGCTAAGCCGCAGCTGTAAAATCATAGCCAAGGAGCTCATCAGTAAAGGCGGGCTTTCCGGCACGGTAGCCGATCCTAAGATTATCTTTAGTATCGCCTTGCAGCATCAGGCATCATCTATTATACTGGCGCACAACCACCCATCAGGCAATTTAAAGCCAAGCCAGCAAGATATTGATCTTACCCGCAAAATACACCAGGCAGGTAAAATATTGGATATTGGCGTACTCGACCACCTTATTATTACCGACGGTGGTTTTTATAGCTTTGCGGATGAAGGCCTCTTGTAATAAGCAAGTTTTTGCATAGAACATAATCACCTGCAACTTACTGATATCAAAGCCGCCTTTTAACAGTGATAGCAGTAGTTTTACTACCTATACCGCCCTGCATATCGCAACCCTCGATAGTGATGGTGTATAAGCCGGGATTATCGGCCGTAAAAAAGCTAACTGTAGCTTTCCCACTTTGATCTGTGGCAACGTCAGGTGCCCAAAAAATGGTCGACCGGATGTCTGTCATGTCTACAATAGAATTAGACTTGTATTTAGGAGAGTAAAATGCCTTAGGTGTATTGTAGGGCATAGGCCTATAAACATAAGTACCAACTGCTTTTTTCATAAAGGGACCATGACCGCTACGTGTGGTAACTTCAATAAAACTATGGTCAAAAATATTCTCCATTGGGTCCTTTTGAGTTATAAATCTACTGCCATACGTTAGTTGGTACTTCCCACTCATCATAACTTCAATGCCTTTAATTTCTTCGGCATCATAATAATCTAAGTACTGTTTGTAATATAGTTCTCTTGATAGTGTTTTATCAAAAAAGAAGTCGATTTCTATACCATCAATAATCAGGTGAGTAGTCATAAAATTTATACCGTAGTAGCGTATACCTCTTTTAGTAAATATCCCAAAGCCCCGAACTCGTTTTGCCAGTAAGTCTCCCAAGGTAGTGCGGCCTGCCTTAATCAAGGCTTCTTCATCAATAACTACATCAGCTTCGCCCGGGCCATTGAGGTTTTTAGAATCTTTAATTATCTTTTTTGCTTTCACTTCCACAGCCTTAAGTACGTTACCTTGCAAAAT
>Ga0182212_1000163_pt1 | contig 9296 bp, 9 predicted proteins | sample G5R1MG_21_FD_129666 | JGI IMG/M metagenome (GOLD analysis project Ga0182212, IMG submission 129666) | Switchgrass phyllosphere microbial communities from Michigan, USA - G5R3_MAIN_03OCT2016_LD1 MG | ecosystem: Host-associated > Plants > Phyllosphere > Phylloplane/Leaf | place: USA: Michigan... | reverse complement strand
TATGGGATCGCTGTCCCTGTATCGAGTTGTTCGAAGTCGTCCACATAAGCTGGACTATCTCACTGTGGCAATCGGGCTTGTCTCGGCCACGCAGTTGAATCTTAACATCATCCGCATGAAATACGGCGCGACGATTATGAATTACACAGGCGCTCACGATTGGCTTCTTTCCAATCTTGTGGGTGCAGCTTGTCTTTTGTTCTTGCTACTGTCATTGCGCAAAACAAAGAGTATTGTATGACACTAGGCTTGTTTCTGCAGTATCTCTATCTGTTCATGAGTTGTGGCATTATTGTCTCAACGCTCCCAGGAGCTTACCGACTCATTACAGGAAAGAAACCACTGCGCCCGTTTGACCCGTTGAAGCTTAGCTTCCTACTGGTGGCCGTGTGTATAATTAACTCGTTTTCGCTACGGTTCGGTGAGTTGCATGACAGCGACTCCATCGCACTACTGGCTTCGCGAGGATTGTCTACACTGTCTATAACTGCGACCGCGGTGGTGATGTTTATCACTGAGAAGGTCGTACTACGTGCCCGAGAATCCTGAATACTACGGCATGGGCGCTATTGCGGCTGCGTTGATCACGGCGTGGACAAGAATGCGACCCGCCATGAAAAAGCTGCAAGGCGAAGAAAATACGTCTCTACGAACCGACCTTTTCACGCGGATTCGTGAGTTGGAAAAACAGCTTAACGAGCAAGACACCAAACACGATGAGACAGTGAAAGCTATACGTTCAGAGTATGAAGGTATCATTGAGCGTATGCAAACGCGACACGACGCCGAGTTAGCTAAGTATCAAGAGAAGATAAACATGCTAATCGAGGCTGTCACAAGAGGCACTACGCCTCCTTACACTAAGGAATAATAAATGGCAAGTTCTACCCCGAAGGTCGCTAAGGCTACGCCGGAAGCACCTAATCCCCAGGCCAACGAGCAGAATACGACTCAGACGACTCTGCCCGAGAACCCTGATCCCGTCGTCCGCGCGGACGAGAACGTTCGTATGGTTGTTGCTCGCACCGGTCAGGCTGTTGAGAATGTCTCCACCCTCGTGGCTGAGACGCTCGATCATCTGGAAACTGAAGCCCGCGCCAACCGTTACGCTAATGATCGTAATCTCGATACGCTCTCGCTTGAGCAGCGTGATCACGCTCAGACGCTCGCCTACGCCCTCGGCATTAATGGTCAGCAGAGCAACGATGAACTCATGAAGAACGCTAAGAAGCGTGCGGAAGAGCTCAAGAACTACAAGCGTGACGAGTCTAAGGACAACAGGGCTAACTCTGTTCCGGCCAACTGGCGGATTACGCCCAAGGATGACGGTACGATCGACGCAATCAATACTGTCACGCAGAAGACTTTCAGCGGCAAGCCCGAAGACCTCTTCAAGGCTAGCTAAGAATGGCTACACCTACCGCTATCAAGGATGTTTCGACTCCGCGTGATGATTATCTTGCGCAGTCTGCTCTCTGGGAGAAGTGCCGGGCGGTATGCGGTAGTGAAGAAGAAGTTCTCTCTCACGACTTGCTCGTGCACGCACAAGGGAACTTCCTTATTCCTTTCTCTCCTTCTATGACGCAGGAGCAGTACAATCTGTTTAAGCGTGAGGCAGAGTTGCCCGGTATCTCAGCCGAATTCACTCAGCTTCTTGTTGGTGGACTCTTGCGTAAGGAGCCCCAACTTGAGCTACCAAAGGATGCCCCTGAAGAAGCACTGGACTGGTTAACCAACGAGTTCGGTGTTGACGGGACGCCCCTGAATGCTTTCATGCAGTCTACTGTACACGAAGAAGTCGTAACCACTCGTGGTTGGATATTCGTGGATTACGACGAAGATGAGAAAATTCCTTTCGCTACTATGTATCCCGCCGAGTCAATTGTTAACTGGCGCAGGAGTAAGACCGAGCTTACGCAAGTAATCGTTAAGGTCGAAGAGCTCCTGGAGAGTAGTAACGAATTCCATCCTGTCTACCAGCCCGCCTACTATGTCCACGAGTTGGTCAATGACGTCTATCAAGTGCGTACGTTCAAGCAACAGTACGATGAGAACGGCAACGTCAAAGATAACAACTGGCTGCAGGTAGGTGATCCCGTCATTCCTGAAATGCGTGGTAAGCCTCTTAACTTCATTCCTGCTTGGCCTTCGAACGGTGAGATTGAGTTGCAGAATCCTTTCCTGCTCACGATTGTGAACAAGGAAATCAATCTATTCAACAAGATTTCTCGTCGTAATCACCTTCTGCTGGGTGCTGGCACGTACACTCCGTATGTTTCGGGTGTGGCAGATGAAGCAGACTTCTTGAAGATCACTCGTTCGGGCTTGGGTTCTTGGCTTCATCTTCCTGATAAGGACGCTAAGATTGATGTTGTCAAGGTGCCCACCGAGGCACTCGTGGACTACGATCGTTCCATTGAGGGTAACATTGAAGAGATGGCTCGCTTGGGCGTTCGTATGCTCAGCCCTGAGACCGCTCAGTCGGGTGTGGCTCTACAGCTTAGAAACGCGAGTCAGACAGCAAGGTTGGGTACTCTAAACACTAAGCTCTCTGCTGTTATGACGCAGGTTATTGCTGTCATGCTCAACTGGCGTTACGGCAAAGAGTACGACGCATCAGAGATTAAATTCAAGATGCAGGACGACTTCGACAACATCGTCACCGGCGAGGGCTGGTTGCGTCTTGCCACTGAGTGGTACGAGAATAATCTCATTCCTCGTTCTGTGTGGATTAATCTGCTCAAGCGGAATGACATCATTCCCGACGATTACAATGACGAAGAAGGCTCCAAGGAAATGGATAAGGATATGCTTGATTTCAAGAAATATTCTGACACCATGCAAACAAAGGTGAACGACAATGCCATTACCTAGTACTACTATGGTTTTTGACGTTGCGCAAGACCCGACTGATTGGGATCGTTACGTTATTGACTTTGCTGACATGCTGCTTCCGGGTGAAGGTGTTGTGGGCCACACTGTTGAAACAATGGCTGAGTCGCTGTTGTACAACTTTGATCAGGGTACTGGTGATTATGTCACTACTCGCACAGGCACAGTAATTGTGATGTGGCCGCGAGTATCGCCTTCTACTTATCCTACAGGTCGATTTGACACTGAGGTCGTTTGTCCGTTCAGGATTACGGTTACCATGCGTGTGCCCGGTGGACCTCTTCGCAAGAAACAGTTCACTGTAGCAATTAAAATCGTGGAGCGCTAATGAAGCTAATGATCAAAGGAGTAGAGGCTACGTTGGCCCAAGAAGGTGGCGGCTATGGTCTCGCCTTCTTTGGTCCCCGCTCTTTGCTCACTGTAAATGAAGAGTTCGAGGTAGAGGGAGATCGCTTTCGTGTTTTGAGTGTTGGCGTTTCTGACTTCAACAGCAAAGTCATGAAGGCTAACCTTGAACGTCTCGGATAACGAGAAAACACTACGTGTTGCTGGATCGGGATTGCAGTCGTTGTTTCCCAGATTTAGTTCTCCAAGTCCTATTTTAGTTGGGAGTGCCGTTAGCACAACTCCAGAGATAGAAGCTGCAATCAAAACGCTTTATTTAAGCTTCACTGGTTACAGCTACTTTCCCTTGGGTTATTATGACGGCACTCCCGATATAATGGAGTACGTAAGTGTATGAGACAGAACGTAATTACACGCACAGGTAAAGGCTCTCCGCTCACTGTTCAGGAGATTGACGACAACTTTACCTTGCTTAACAACTTGTTCATCGGGCCTAACCCGCCAGTGAATCCGCCGATCCCCTACATGTGGGTTCAGACGTTTCCAAACGGTGATCTAACAGTATGGGTTGATGATGGCTCTTAAAAACGCATTTGGCGGGTTGGCTCTTCAAGAGACTCTCTCCCAAATTTCTTTGCTGATTAGCCGCATCTCTTCGTCGCTAGGTTTTATTTCTTATGACACCAGCGGTAGGATGCGTGTTGTATTGGCCGATGGTGCTAGTACACTTGCGGGTATTAACGCTGCGAGCGGTATCAACATGAACTACGACCAGTACGGTCAGATGATGCAGGGTGCTATGGGCCTTCGTGGTCGGGTTAGTGTGTCTTAATGCCTACGCTTAACGGACTCCGAAAGGTTCTTGATCGTAAGCAATGGGAACCCTGCAATTACTGCCCTAACAACAGTGGCGCTAACAGCTTTATCACTAGCAGTCGTGCTGATGGTCATAAGTTTTTCGCGCTAGGCTCTACGACTGTCGCGTTGTATGATCCTAATGATGATGGTTGGACTTACCTACCTAACCCATCTATGGGTGGCACCTTTGGTGGTGGTTCGTGCGGTAGTGCTGGTTTGCAAGGACCGGCAGGTACAGCTACAGGTGGTAGCACCACAACCATTGTCACTAATCTTACTCTGCCTCAAGACTTGCGCGGTTACAAGGTTCGTATCACGGCTGGCCCCAACGCTGGACAAGAACGTACAATCCTTAAGAATACCTTGGGTGCAAACTCGGTTATCACTGTGGATCAGGCTTACGGCACAGCTATTACTAGCTCTTCGCAGTACGCTCTTTTGACTGGTCGTTTTTACTTTTTCAACGGCGGTACATTATCGGCTACTAGCTTCAAGTATTTTGACACGGCGACTAATACTTGGGTTGCTCTTGCGGTTACTGGTTTGCCGGGTACTTTCGGTACTGACGCCAAGCTAATCTGCACAGATTCCACAACGCAGTACGTTGCTGCTACTAATACTCTCAGTACTTCCACCAATCAAGTTGGTACTGGCGGTAAGGCTTGGCCTATCAATGCTTGGGCCAATATGCAGGTACGTATTGTAGCAGGTACAGGCGCTGGCCAGGTAAGAACCATTGCAAGCAGCACCGGCAATACGCTTACTGTTTCCGCTAACTGGACTATTGCGGTAGACACCACCAGTCAATATGTTATTGAAGGTAACGATGATTATATTTATCTGCTGGGTAATAACTCGACGGCTATTTATCGTTATTCGTTGACATCAAATACTTGGACAACTTTGGCACCAGCTACTGCTCGTGCGGCTGCTCCAACCAATGGTATGACAGCTAACTGGATCAACGGTGTAACAGCTCCTGATTGGCTAGATGAGACGCTACCTCAAGGCAATGGCAGATATATTTATTCATTCCGTGGTAATAACAACACTGGACTGGATATTTATGATATATCTCTCAATACTTGGACGTCTCAAACTTATGCACCTATGAATGACGCTATTGGTTCAACTGGTTGTGCTGAGAGTATTGGTGGTTTCATCTACTTGATGCTCGGTTCCGGTGGCCGTATGATCAAGTTTAACATTGCTGCTAATGCTATGGAGCCTTGCTCTCAGCTTTGGTATTCGCAAGCTAGCGCCATCACAGGCGACCGAATGTTCAGCCACTCGTATATCGATGGTGGCACAAGAATCGATTTCCTGTATTATAATACGGCATCCCAGAATATGCTGTTCAGGATGATGTTGATTTAATATCTGGGAGAGTGGCTACGGCTGCTCTCCTTTTATTTGGAAGACACAGATGACAAACGCTGTTACTAAATCCTACGATGCCGCCGTTGACCGTGCCGCAATGCTACGTCTCCATGAACGTAGGATGCATGGTAAGATCGGCGTAATCCTGGACGAACACGCAGATGAACTCGAGAAGATCATTAAGGCAGGTGCCTCGAAGTCTGCGCTCGATAAAGAAATGAATCGTGCTTATGATAAAGCAGAACGTGAGAGCAGTCAGTCACTCATTTCACTTATGGCTGACCAAGTTTCTTTCCAATTCCAAAAGTTCGATGCCTCAATCGGCAAGCTCTGGCGCACCAATCAGGCTAAGATTGTACCAGAAAACTTCGTTCTCAAAGAAAAGTTGGTTGACAATGATACCCTGTCAGGCGCATGGGGCAAGGTATCTAAGGCCGAGCGTCAACGAATTGAACAAGTAATACGTCGCGGTGTAGCGAACAAGAAAACCGCCGAAGAGATTGCGGTGGAGGTCCGTCGCGGCAACGTTCATAAGCTGTCCCGTTCCCAAAGCGAAGCGCTCACGATCACGGCCATGACGTCGGTGGTGGCCCAGGCCGACCACGCTGTCTACGAGGCTAACAGCAAGGCTCTACTCGGTTGGCAGTACATTGCTGTGCTCGACAGTCGTACCACTGAGCTTTGTGCTCATAGAGACGGCAAAGTCTATACTATTACACAGCGTGATATGTTGCCTCCCGCGCATTATCGTTGTCGCAGTACTACTGTTCCTGTATTCAAGTCCTGGGCTCAGATGGCTGAGCTTGAAGGTGTCGCCGAAGTACGTCGTCAGAATATTAAGAAGCTGACTAAGAAGCAGCGTGCTTTCTACGATGGACAAACGCCTCTGCGTGAAACCTACGATCAGTGGCTCAAGCGCCAGCCCGAAGAAGTGCAGTACAAGCACCTCGGTGATTATGAGAAAGTGCGTTTGCTCAATGAGGGCAAGATCACTCTCGACTCATTCACCAACGACAAGGGTAACAGTATTGGCTTGAAGGAGCTTCGTGCTCTTACTTATGACACGCCCACAGGCGACAGCCGTAGGTTTGCAATTGCCAAGAACACGCTCGATGCCATGCAGTTGGGTGTATCTACGGCGGATCAGCTGATTGATGATCCTAAGTTCTTTAAGACTTTGCAGGATTACTATCTGTTGCAGAGCAAAGACTTGGACGGTAATCTTTCTCTGACTAACTACCGTGGCGCACTACTGCACACGAAGAAGGCAACTAAGACTCGCGTTATTAACTCTATGCCGACTGAAGACCAGTTGCGGTTCAATCCTATCACTGGTCGCTACGAGGATACTCGCCTGTACCAACCCAATCCTGCCGTCTACGAGAACGCTCTTCGCCTTGTGCGAGAGAGCGAGAAGCTCAACAACAAGGATAAGGCCTTCATTACTGACATGATGGACGCGCTTGAGCTCAAAATGAGCATGAACGAGCGGGCTGTCATTGCAGATAATCTTCGTATCATCATTGGTAGGCAGCGTGAGAACGCCGAACCTTGGGCAAACTTCAAGGGTGTCATCCAGGCGCAGCTTAAGTTTGACATCATGAATATCTCGGACTCGCTTGAGACACAGCTTAGGTCTGATAGTAATCCGTTCAAGAAGCTCTTGCAGGATGCGTACATCGATCCAGTTCTTGGACCCGTACAGCTGCAGGAATTGCATGATAGCTTCTTATCTAACATTACTAAGAGAAATCGTTGGGAAGACAAAGTTGCACCCAAAATTGCTTCTGAGTTACGCCCGATCTTCTCTCGCAGCATTCCGCTCAAAATCAGCCTCAGGCTCTCGGACAGAGACCTCCAGCAGTTTTACCTACGGTTTGCTCACCGTTTGGCTTTCGCTGAGCTACCTGACAGAGATACACTGGCAGTTACTCTTGGCAGGGACTTGTATAATCTTGCTAATTTAAATGGCAGCAGGAATGAGTGGTATAGTCTCGGGCTGAAATTACTCGAGAGCAAGAAGGCTAGGAGTTACTATGAAATTGAAACCTACGGTGTCCAAAAGAGACGCATGCGTTCTCGCCTTAGCGGGAATTACTTTGGGCCTTATTACGATACTCAGGCATTCAACATACGAGTTACCGACCCACGAATTCAGGAGTATAGCCGCCTACAGCGTAGTGTCGATATTGGACTTCGTGTATCTGTGGTTTCTGATGATAATCGTTTGGTCATACGTCCAGGTTATAAAACCTACTTTGTTGATCGGGGTGTTCTCGGTTATCAAGACACGCGTATTCCTATTACAAGTACAAGCAGCTTTTCTGATTTCCCTGATAGCTTCATTGACAAGGAATTTGCCGACACGCTGAATTGGGCGTCCAACACTAAGTACCGCATCGACAACGATATGTTCGATTTCATCAACAAGCTGGTGTACTTCGAAGACGATCGTGGTAATGCTAAAAAGTACAACGAACTCAACGAGTACCGTAAGTACCTGCAATCACGTCAGGACACTTATGAACGCTTTAAAACAATGGGTTGGTTACGCAAGAACGACTATACTTTTAGTAACCATCCCTTTATTGATCACCGAGCTCGTATCTACGATCGTGGGCTTATCAGTCCACAGTCTGGTGAGACTTTTAGACCGTTTTTAAACACGGCAACTAAGCAGCCGCTTGGTGTGGCTGGTTACAAGAACTTGCAAGATCAGATAGGTGCCTTTCTTGGTGGCCTAGATGAACTGTTTGAAGGCAACTACAACAGTCTGACTATTACTGGCAGGCAGAAGATAGCCGCTAAGTGGAGAAAAGACCTTGTTGCTATTGGTAATGCTATGCAGAGTCGCAAGCCTGCTGATATTCGATTTGTACTTGAGCATCCCATGGTTGCTCGCATTGATGGCGAGGAGCAGGGAAAGTTCTTTCGTTTGGCTCTTGAACAAGCTAAGCTTGATTCTTTTGTTCGTGGAGACTACTCTGATCTCAGTAAGTTTGAAAACTATCTTACTGACTTTGCAATTGAGCAGGACGCGTCATCGTCTGGTGCGCAGATCATTGCGCTGACGACAAAGAATAAGCAGCTTGCCGAGTTGTCTAATGTGGTACCCACTACTCAAAAGCGCCGTCTATACGACGAAATCGCCAATCGTACCTACCACGATCCTCGTTTCAAAGAATTAAACGAGAAGCTTGGACTCAAAGAAACTGACCTGCGTAAGGCCGCTAAGGCTCAGAACATGGTCACTTTCTACGGTGCGGGTGAGAAGACTTCAGGTTTGAACGTTGAGGGTAAGCTGGGCAAGGTCTTGGGTAAGCAAGAGAACGTACTGGTGGTGAAAGCCTCAGAACGTGACACTGTGCTTCAAGAAATCGATGCCCGTATTGCTCGTGTTGAGCGCTATGACCCTGAGACCGGTCAAGAGCTACGCGCTCTACGGCAAAACATCAGAGACGTGTTCAACAAGGGCGAAGACCCCGGCGACGAAATTCTTGATCAGCTTTATTTTCTGTCTCCGCAGACTCGCGAGTTAGTTGAGAAGTTGTCACAGAGTTACGACAAAGTTGTGACGCCCGATGACTTTAAGAGCATTGCTCGTATTATGTCTGAGTACTTGGCTAGTGAGGTTCCTATTCTAAAGGACTTCACGCGCTATTTCGGTAGACTGGCTCAGGACTACATCAATAACGCCGAGCCCTCCAACGCTGACTTTGACTGGAAGCTGATTGCTAAGACTCAGTTGTTGGGTCAGCGACAGCGTGGTTATGTTCTGCCCGATAATGTCAGCAGGATTCTCGGCATAAAGGCAGGTGAGC
>Ga0182212_1000162_pt1 | contig 9309 bp, 7 predicted proteins | sample G5R1MG_21_FD_129666 | JGI IMG/M metagenome (GOLD analysis project Ga0182212, IMG submission 129666) | Switchgrass phyllosphere microbial communities from Michigan, USA - G5R3_MAIN_03OCT2016_LD1 MG | ecosystem: Host-associated > Plants > Phyllosphere > Phylloplane/Leaf | place: USA: Michigan... | reverse complement strand
TTTTTAGCTAACTGCTGGGCTGCCTGTAGATGGCTATCGTCTACCAGATCCGGGTACTCGTCTCTAAAGGTCAGTATGGCAGATGGCTCAACACCTATCAATGGCGTAGCCGGGGTAATTTTATCTTTTAACAATTCTACATTACGATGGGCAATCTGTTTGGCTTTGCGCAATAATCCTTTGGATATGTGCGCACGACCACTTTCGGTATGCTCAGGAATAATAACCTCGTAACCCAGCCGCTCAAGCAATAAGACAGCCTTTACGCCAATAGCCGTATCCTGATAATTGGTAAACTCATCGCAAAACATGTAAACCCGCCCATTGGTAAATGGTGCATTTTGCCTCTCTTTAACGTGTTTGTTGTACCAGCTTTGTAACGTATATTGATGCAGAGTCGGCATACTTCTATCCGGCGCGAAACCCACAAGCTTTTTCATCCACTTGCTGATGAAAGGCTGCGTCATCACTAAATTATATACGCCGGGTACCATAGCACCCAAACGAGCTGAAGCTGAGTAATTGGCTATCAGTTTTGAGCGCAAAGGCACACCGTTGGCATCCTGGTATTGCTGTAAAAATTCCGCTTTTAGTTTAGCCATGTCAACGTTAGACGGGCATTCTGATTTACAGCCTTTGCAGCTCAGGCACAAATCCATTACCTGTTTTATCTCATCATGGTCAAACCGGTTAAGCTTGTCCGAGCTGGTCAAAAACGTACGCAGTATGTTAGCACGTGCCCGGGTGGTGTCTTTTTCGTTGCGGGTAGCCATATACGACGGGCACATGGTGCCGCCCATCAGGTGCGTTTTACGGCAATCGCCCGAGCCATTGCATTGCTCAGCATGCTGTAGTACATCTTGATTTTGGTACCGAAAGTATGTTTTAAACTCCGGCGTTTGCTGGCCAGGCTTGTACCGCAGCATGGTATTCATGGGGGGCGTATCTACTATTTTCCCAGGATTAAAAATGTGATGCGGATCCCAAGATTGCTTAACGGATTTAAGCAGACTGTAGTTGTGACTGCCTATCATTTGTTCAATAAACTCGCCGCGCAACCGCCCATCGCCATGCTCGCCGCTTAAAGATCCGCCATATTTTTTAACCAGTGCTGCTACCTCTCGCGCAATCACCCTGAATAAATGGTTGCCTTCTACAGTTTTTAAATTGATAATGGGCCGTAAATGTAACTCGCCCGAACCTGCGTGGGCATAGTGCACGGCATGTAAGCCATGCCTATTGAGTATTTCGTTAAAGTCGCGGATGTAAGCTGGTAAATCCTGTACATCAACTGCAGTATCTTCAATCACCGGAACGGCTTTATCATCACCTGGCAAATTACTGAGTAAACCTAAACCTGCCTTACGCAAAGTCCAGATGCGCTGAGTATCTGCACCAAATAAAAGCGGAAAGTGGTAGCCCAATCCTGCAGCCCGCATATCGGCTTCAGCGTGGGTGGCAATAGCTTTAACTTCCTCACGCGTATCAGCTGCAAATTCTACCACCAGCACAGCACCGGGGTCGCCCTGCACAAAAAACCGGTTCTGGCGTTGCTCAATGTTGTCCTTGGTGCATTCCAATATGTAATGGTCTATCAGTTCACTGGCTCGTGGCTGATATTTTAAGGCGATCAAATTAGCGCGTAAGGCCTCATCTACCGTGTTAAAATGCACACAAAGTAATCCGCTTTCTTTAGGTGGCAAGGGTTCGAGGTTCAGCTTAATTTCAGTAACGAATGCGAGCGTACCCTCTGAACCTGCCAGTAGTTTGCAAAAATCAAAATCATCTCCGCCTGCGGTAAATGGGTTGGCATCTAACAACAGGTCTATGGCATAGCCAGTGTTACGGCGGGTAACTGTTTTTTTGGGAAACTCGCGCCGGATCTCTGTTTGATTTTTATAGTCGCCCAACAAACCGCGAATGTTGCGGTATATTTCGGCCTCGAGCGTAGTACCTGAGCACTTATTGATAAACTCCTCGAATTGGAGGGCTTTAAATGCAACTTCAGACCCATCGCTTAAAAGCGCCTTAATTGCGAGTGTATGTTCGCGGGTACTGTGATAAATAATGGAGTTAGAGCCGCAGCTGTTATTACCTACCATACCGCCGATCATGGCCCGGTTGGCGGTTGATGTTTCCGGACCAAACATCAAACCGTAAGGTTTTAAAAACACGTTCAGCTCATCACGCACTACGCCCGGCTGTACCCTCACCCATTGCTCTACAGTATTGATTTCCAGTATCTGAGTAAAATGCTTGGAGACATCCACCACAATGCCACTACCTACCACCTGCCCGGCCAGCGATGTACCGGCTGTACGTGGGATGAGTGACACTTTTTGAGTTCGGGCAAAAGTGATTAGTTTTTTTAGATCATTAACCGTTTGCGGCAGCGCTACAGCCAAAGGCATCTCGGCATAAGCCGATGCATCAGTAGCGTATAGGGTGCGCATAGTTAGGTCATAAAATAACTCCCCCTGCAACTCATCACCCAACTGCTTTAATTGTTGCTGCATTAGCTACGCTTTAGTTTGCCCGGTATAAGTGCTCTCAAAAATCTTATCGGCATTGTTGGTTTCAAAGCCATTGCGGCGCTGCGCTGTTGTAAGTTGCTCTGTTGGCACTTCAGCATACTCGGGCAAAGGCAGCCTTTCAGCAAACTCTACATAACTGCCGGCTATGCTCATGGTTTCACTATCGGCAAAGGTAGCGTCCTGCATTTCGGCTACCGTGCTGCTTTGTTTTAATAAACCATCATCGCTTATTTTAATTTTCCCGCCTGATGTGTTCAGCCTGATGCCTAAACTTTCAATAAAAGCATTAAATTCTTCAATATGGTTATAGCCATCCTTAAGCGCATGCACGCTGATGGTGTAGTGGTTTAAATAGTAACGATTGTAAATCACCCACGCCGCATACTCGCTTTCGGCGAGTAATAATTCATAATCTTGTTTTGATGGCAACGGCCATAACGATTGGTGAAAGAACTCTCCTATCTGCTGCCCGTCGTTCAAATCTAACTGTTCAACCGGATCTTTCTCAATTAGTTCAGTATATTGATAAATGATTTGCTGCGCCTTCTCCGACAACTGATCTACCACCAGTTCGCTCATAAAGATGCGCGGATACAAATCGGAAGGAGGCGCATACCAATAGGCATTTAGTTTTTTACCCTCGAAATAATAGTAGTCGCGCTTTTGGTAGCCATGATGCAGAAAAATTTTCTCAAAAGATTGAATGCCCAAATTTCGTACACGTAGTGTGCGGAAAGCAATATGATCGTTTACAATATCACGTTGTGATGCTACTACACCTTGTGAAAATAAGGCGTCAGTGATTTTCCGTACGGCGGGGACTTTTTCTTGATAACGGTCGAAAAGAATATTCAGACACGTGTTTAACGGTGTTTGCTGTTCGAAATGCATGGCAGAAAGATTTATAACCGGTCAAAGTTCAAAGATAATGATTATGCCGGCTACAAAAAATGCGGTGCGATAAGCTACCCCACTGCTTCTACTTTCTTAAAATCAAGCAAGTCGGCTTTAGATGTAATAGTTTTTTGTTCGTGATGTTTGTAGTGGAAGCCTTCCAGCTTTTGTAAAAGGTGTTGCAAAACCAGCTTTTCCGATAGGCTCAAATCGCCTGTAATAATTTGGCCTACATGGTCCATATCGCCAAAAACCTTATAAAGCAATTGCCTACCGGTTTCTGTAATAGAAATACGTTTGCCGCGCTTGTCTTTATCATCATCCCACTGGTTCACCAGGTCGGCATTAATTAACCGGCGAATTACTTCGGTACCTGAAGTTTTTTCCTGCAAGTTGCGACTAATGAGATCGCCTTTAGACATGTTATCGTGCGTGAGCAAAATAGCCAGGCAGGTGAAATCTTCAGCGGTTTGCAAAGGTGTACCGTCTAACGCTTTCTTTACGTAAGATTTTGCGTAGCGGCTCATGTATATAAACAGGCGGGCAATGCTGTTATCAATTTGATAAGCCAAATCTTGCGCATGCTGCTCATTTTTACCAAAACGAACATCAGGCGCTGCTGCCGCAGTGGTATCTTTTTCTAAATGATTAACCAAAAAGCCAGCAAATCCTTGTATTGACAATTCAGCAGAAGCATTATCCTTCTCGAATTGCTCTACCAAATTTAACAATTGATGTACCAGCTTATAAGATCCCATTTTGAACGCGGCTAAATAAGAATGCTATACAATTAATAGCTTCAATGAAATTATTTTTGTTAGTTGATGTTAAAAAACGATAAGCAAAGGGTTAACGTACTATATACCGATTAATTAGTTAAAGGTTTAACCTAAGTACAAATATTATTGATATACAGCTAATAAAACTTATAGGTTTACTTGCTAAGTTTGACGAACTTATTACCTATTTAAGCATAATATCGTGATATAACGTTTGAATGACTTATATTGCTTTAAAACATAATTAAAATTTCAAAATATCAGATTCCCTGGAGTAGATGTAAAACTATTCCAGTGTTGCTAGTCCAGCAACAAATCTGACACCACTGGGTAGTGGTCAGAAATTGATTCTTTTAATATCTTATAATACTTAACTTTAATGGATGGGCTTATTAAGATGTGGTCGAGTTGCAGATCGGGCAAACGGCTCTCGTATGTAGCACCAAAACCGGAAGCCTTAGCTGCAAAAGCGCTATTTAAGCCAGAATTAAGTTGATTAAACGCGTATGATGTTGGCGTATCGTTAAAATCACCAGCAAAAATATAGGGATTGGTATTGGCGGATACATGTTGCTTAAGCAATTGCACTTGGTCGCTCCTGTCCGTAAATGCACTTTTAAGTTTACCAAGAATATGCAATGTAGGTTGAAGTTGCATTCGCTTATGCGCAGCAACATCATTAACATACTTATAGTCTTCCGGATCAAATGAAACTGAACGAAGGTGCAGATTATATACACGAAAAATTTGATTGCTCCGCCGGATATCGCAAAAAATCGCGGGATCAAGATCTTTGTCATCTTGTTGGGCGCTTACCAAACCTGTATCCACAATCGGAAACCTTGAAAAAATAGCGAGGCCTATATCATAAGTACTGGTGCCTGCAAAAGGCTTAAAATAATGATAAGGCGCACCTAAAGCCTGTTTGATACTGTCAGTTATTTGGTAAGGGTTATCGCTGCGCCAACTGTAATATTCCTGAAAGCAAACAACATCTGGTTGCTTGTTTTTTAGCAACTGCAACATGGCTTGCCGGCTGCTATCGCCGTTAGGCAGTTCCATATTGAAATCATGCACATTAAAAGTCATGATCCTGATGTTTTTTAAATCTTTTTTTAAATTGACTGGTTGCCGCAAATGGAAACCAATGGTATTGGTTAGCGGTTTCCAGCCAATCAAAATACAAGCCAGCGATATCGAAACAAAACGGTTAGCACGGGCAATCCAATAAACCACAAAAAACAAATTGCCGAACAAAAAGATGCTGTAACACAATCCGGCCAGTGCCAAGGGCCAGCAGACTTGCGGACTAACTATACCAGCCAAAATACTTAGCAACAATAGCAACGCAAATATGATATTGATGATGCGTGCAAGTTTATCAACAATAAAAATAAGCTTCCTATTCCCTTTTTTTAGTGCCACGGCAGTAGAGGTTGATGCGATTAATAAGCCAAGATACCATTTTTAAGCAGGCGCAAAGTTTGCAAGCTTACAGAAAAGACATAAAAAAACACCCGCCATATATATGACGGGTGCCAACGATATAAATATTATAGTGATTCTTAGATTACTTTTACATTTACCGCATTAAGACCTTTACGGCCTTGTTCCACATCGAAACTTACTTTGTCGTTTTCACGAACTTGATCGATGAGGCCAGTTGAGTGTACAAAAACATCATTGTTGCTTCCACTCTCTGTGATGAATCCAAAACCTTTCTCGGTGTTGAAAAACTTTACTGTTCCTTCTTTTTGCATTATATTATATTAAGGCCGCAAGGTAAACATTATAATTGGCTATTTAGATTTTGCTGAAATATATTTCAATCGTTCTTATAGATTTTAAACCAAATGCTTATATAACACCTTGTAAAAGAATTAATTCGGCACAACTATTGGTACGAAAGACTGCCGGTAAACTTTACCGCGTTTAATATTACCAATTGTAAAATTATGGTGAGTGATGTGATAGAAAAGGAGGCGTTTGTGTTAAAGGTACACCACCGCTTATCAGATATTTACGGAACACAAATTAAATATTTTCATAACCTCGATCCGCTGAGTGAACTGGTTTCGACGCTACTGTCGCATCGCACCAAAAACAGCGATTCGGGCAAAGCGTTTGATCAACTAATTGGCAAGTTCGGCTCTTGGGATGCCGTGCGCGACGCGCCGGTAGCAGATGTTGAAGCTGCCATTACACCCTGTACCTGGCCGGAGCAGAAAGCACCACGTATACAGCAAGTATTACGACTTATTTCGGAGCAACGCGGCGAATTATCGCTCGCCTTTTTAGCGGATATGGATGTTAAGAGTTCACGCCAATGGCTCGAAAGCCTGCCGGGTGTAGGCCCAAAATCCAGTGCAGCGGTTTTATCCTTTAGCGAGCTCCGAGGTAAAGCTCTCCCGGTAGATTCCCATCATTTTAGGGTAGCGTGGCGCTTGGGTATCATTAACGAAAAAATTGGCGAGGCTAGAGCGCATAAGGTGCTGGAAGACCTATTGCCACCCGATTTTACTGCTCAAGAGGTTTATGACAACCACCAGGTGATGATGCGGCACGGGCAAAAGGTATGCACTCATTACAAGCCAGCTTGTAGCCAATGTGTCCTGTTAGATATGTGCCCTACCGGACAAAAATCAGTAACAAAACAAGCAGTATTAGTAGATAAATAACCCAGGCGCAAAATCGTAATTCGAGGTATTTAGTTTACTTTTGCGGGCAATACACTGCATACCAACTAACACTTTATGGATAATCAAACATTTGCAAACTTGTCGCAAATCATCAAAGGCCGCCGTACCATTAAGCCCGGCATGATGAACGGACAAAAAATACCTAATGGCCATGTGGCTGCCCTGCTTGAATTGGCCGATTGGGCGCCAACCCATGCCTTTACCGAGCCTTGGCGCTTTGTAGTTTACGAAAACCCTATTGCATTTTGCCAGCAACACGCCGAGTTATACAAACAAGCCGCTGGCGATAACTTTAACCCGGCTACTTATAATAACCTGGCTAACATGGGTGCCAATGTTTCGCACGTGGTGGTTGCGATTATGCACCGCAGCGAACTATCAAAAATACCGGTAGTAGAAGAAGTGGCTGCGGCATCATGCGCTATACAGAACCTGTTATTGGGTGCAACATCGTTAAATATTGCATCGTTTTGGAGCACTGGTGGCGCTACCCTAAAACCAGTAATGAAAGAACATCTAAACTTGGGTGCCGATGATCAGGTTTTAGGCCTTTTATACTTGGGTTATAGTGAGGCAAATCCTGAAGGTGTAAGAAAGACGCCTTTGGAAGAAAAAGTAAAATGGATTTAATAATTTGCATTGCCGTTAAACTTTTTCGGTAATTTAAGAGTTAAGGATATGAGAATGTAATGACCTAACCGGGCCAATTGCTGATTATATTTGTATTAACAATCACAACGATTAATAATCACCAACTTAAGCCTGTTGACTCTTTTAACACCATAACAGATGATTAAAACTATCAACGGACATATGAAAAGAAAATTCTGGTTAGCGATTACCTTACTTGTTATTCTCACTTCTGCTATTATCAGTTCTCGTTCAGCTACGGTAAAAAATGGTGCTTTAGCCACAAAAAATGAAGCTAAAGCCAATGTAGTGCATAGTGCTTTCGAAAACTATGTTGCTGATGTGTATCAAACGGCCGGTTTGAAAGCTGTTGGTATGGATTATGATGTTTTTCAGAAAGCTGTTGTGGGTTACTACAATTTAAAAGACAACGAAAAGCTGTCGCCTGCAAGTACTGTAGTTACCGTCATCGACTTTAACAAAGCTAGTACGCAAAAGCGTATGTGGATTATTGATCTGTTGAGAAAGCAGCTTTTACTGAATACCTGGGTAGCACACGGTCAGGGAAGCGGAGATGACATGGCCACTCAGTTTTCTGACAAAACCGATTCGCATCAAAGCAGTTTGGGCTTTTACGTAACTGATGATATTTATTACGGCAAACATGGTCGCTCGTTACGTTTAAACGGCATGGATGCTGGCTTTAATAGCAATGCGCGTGCCCGTTCGGTGGTGTTACACGCCGCTAATTATGTGTGCGAAAATACGATCAAGCAATTAGGTCGTTTAGGTCGCAGCTTTGGTTGCCCGGCGGTATCACCCGAAGTTTCTAATCGCATCATCGATTTGATTAAAGGCAAAAATATGCTGTTCATCAGCGCAAACGCTGATCATTACACGTCCAAATATTTAAATGAAGGTATAGTTTCTAGTTCGTTTGCTACACCGGCCGATAGCTCGGTACAACTAACTAAGGCCGGAATGTAATCCGGCGACTAACTTATACTCACAAAGCCCTTACTTAAAAATAGTAAGGGCTTTGTTGTTGCCATCAATGCCGTTTTCATTTGCAGCGAGAATATAACAGTACACGTACTTAGCCAAACTAGACAAACCTTACCAATTAGGCGGTAATTCTGTTATTTTAGCAGTGATGCAAACGCTGCGTGAGCACTACCTTAATCTTACCATTTATTCGTCAAGCGAAAAGGCTGTTACCTTACAATTTGGCCATGATATTTCTGCCGATTTATTATTGCAGGTTACAACGGTGAACCAGCTCATTCAAAATAATCCCTTTCCGGGATTGATCACAACCGTGCCTGCTTATAGCACTTTGACGGTATATTACAACCCGCTGCAGGTATTTAAATCAACCCTAAATGGATTGAATGGCTTTCAAAAGGTGAGCAACTATTTACTTTCCTTAAATGTACCCGAACATCAATCAATTATAACCACAAAGCCTCCCGTAATTATCCCCGTTTGTTACGGAGGCGAGTATGGTCCTGATTTGGATGAAGTTGCTGCGATGCATAGACTATCTCCCGAAGCAGTTGTCAATCTACATAGCGCAGGCACCTATACCGTTTATATGGTTGGTTTTGTGCCGGGTTTTGCCTACTTAGGTGGTATGGACAAATCATTAGCTTCACCACGCAAGTCTACACCGCGTGCTGCAATACCAGCAGGTTCGGTTGGAATAGCCGGCAAACAAACAGGTGTATATCCATTGCAAACGCCTGGTGGCTGGCAAATTATCGGGCGCACTCC
>Ga0182212_1000161_pt1 | contig 9363 bp, 17 predicted proteins | sample G5R1MG_21_FD_129666 | JGI IMG/M metagenome (GOLD analysis project Ga0182212, IMG submission 129666) | Switchgrass phyllosphere microbial communities from Michigan, USA - G5R3_MAIN_03OCT2016_LD1 MG | ecosystem: Host-associated > Plants > Phyllosphere > Phylloplane/Leaf | place: USA: Michigan... | reverse complement strand
GCCCGCAACAAGCACCGCCTGATCCCACCGCACATGCGCGGCGCGGTCAAGGATGGCGAGCCGCCGCTCTACGTGCTGAACGCGCCGGACTATGACCGCGTGCCGCTCGACACGTTCCTGATCACCACCGAGATGGGCACCGGCGGACGGCTGCTCAACACGTGCTCACGTGTGGTCAAGCCCAACGACCCGAGCAACTACCCGTCGATGAAGCTCACCCCGGGCAAGCGGCTGCTCTACCTGTTCTGGGCGCGTCCATCGGGGCGCGTGAGCATCGGCGGCACGCCGGTCACAGGGCTGGCTGTCAAGATGCTGAAGGACGCCAAGCGCGACAGCTACCGCCACATGGTGTTCCCGGGCGAGCCAGGTCACGACATGATCGCTGCGTTCAAGATCGCCTGCGACACACGCCGAGCGTGGAATGGCACACGCATCATGATGGAACCGACGCTGCTCTATAGAGCGCTAGACGTGGAGCCGCTTGAGTTAAGCCCGGAGGAGGCTATACTCTAACGAGTTAGAGATTGATCGAAGGAACCAAGACTATGGCACGCAAGCTCAACTGGGAATACCAGACTAACGCCGGTGAACAGCACGCTAAGATCGGTGACAACTACCGCATCCGCGCCGTTCAGGACCTGAACCCTTCCAATCCCTTCACCGACGGCGATCAGAACTGGCCGATAGTTGTCAGGGTCCCTGACAATCGCCGCAATGAGTTCACCACTTACGTCGACGGCGTGGAGGCGACCGGCATCACGGTCGCGGACTTGAGCTTCTTCGACCCGAGCCAGCTGGTCCACGATCAGCACGCCATCCTCAAGGCGCTGGGCTGGGGGCGCAACGGGGCGACCGCCACCTCGAACATGAAGGACGCGTTCGAGACCTACCTGACCGACGAGCCGGTGGGCTACTGCACCGATCCCGAGATACTGGCAGACCTGTTCCACCGGGTGCTTGAGGACAACTCCGACAGCGTGAAGCTGGGGCAGCTCGCGGCACTCTTCAAGCTGGCGGGCATCCACGCCTACTGCACCCAGGTCACTGGCTACAGCCAGGGCGACTGGGCCGAGGTGCTCGTGGTGGCTGACAAGGAAACGATCGAGCGGTTCGGGTCCGAGAGGCGTGTCGCCGAGCTGCGGCAGGAAGTGCTGGCCGAACCCGCGACACGTGAGGTGGTGCAGCGCCTGCAGGCCGACCTGGTCAAGATCGAGGCCTACGTGTTCGACCAGGTGAGCGAGCGGCTGCTCAAATCCACGGCCGATCTGTACGGCTGGTGGGCATACGGTGACGTGTTCGGGCACATCGTCGAGAAGCGGGTGATCGACGAGGACGAGGCCGACCCGGAGGCCGACGAGAGCGAGCAGTGGGAAGAACTCCCGGACGGCGCGTGCTGGGGCTTCTACGGCCCTGACCACGACGAGAGCGGCCTGGAGGAAAGCGCGCTGCAGAGCGTGCCGGACGAGGAACTGGAGGACGCCTGATGCCCTACCTATCCATCACTGACTTTGAGCGGGTCCACGAGTACGTGCGCAACCTGGAGGACGGCAATCCCGAGCTGCCCGAGGCGCTGCTGCTGCTCGACAAGGCAGCCGACAGCGTCGCATCGCCGGGGCTGCGCGAGCTGGCCAACGACCTGCACGGCAGCGACGACATCGAGATCGACGACGAGGGCGTTGGCACGTCCGAGAGCGACGACGGCGTGTTCGTCCAGGCCTGGGTGTGGGTGCCGCACGACAAGCTGGTCAAGCACGGCCTGCGCGACCCGGAGCCGGATGAGGAGGATGACGATGCCTAACGTCGTGAAGTACCGCCGCGAGATCACGAAGCTGGCCACACAGCTCGTCGAACCGGCGGGCTACACCGTCACGCTGACCCATCCCAAGACCGTCACCGCCCACTACCGGCTGACGATCGAGGGACCCGGCGGCAAGCGGTTCGTGATGCTGCCCGGCACGCCGCGCAGCTGCGACGAGCAGCGCAACTACCTGCGCCAGTGGATCAGGCGCACGCTGGCGGAGCTGGGCTCATGAGCACTACTGTCCCGCGCGAAACGGTCGAGGAGATCGCGATGCGCTTCCGCGAGCTGCGCGAGCTGCACCGCCAGCAGCAGGCGACCATGGCCGAGATGATCCGGGCGTGCGTTGCCAACCTCGATATCGACATCGAGAATCACGGCATGCGTGGGCACGAGACCGGCGCGCAGCGTATCGCCCAGCGCAACAAGAACAAGGTCAACAAGGCCCAGGCGAGGCTCTACCTGCTGACGCTGGCGACCAGCCTGGAGGATCAGTCCGGTGCGTTTGACTTAGCCGGCGAGGCGGTCATACTAGCCAGACAGTAACGAGTTGCCACAAGACAACTCGCGAAACCGTCAGGGTCCCTGACAACTATCGAAACGAAGGAAATCAGCCATGTTCATGGGCGTTCAATCACATCGCAACATCCCCCGCGTCGCCAGCTACGACATGGCCCAGGCAGCCGCCGCCAGCTTCGAGAGCAAGCGCCGCAAGGGCAAGAGCGTGACCCAGGTCAACCAGCACGATGACGGCACGATCGCTTTCCAGCTCTACGACACCGAGGTGGTGACCTGGTGCCCCGATAACAGCATCGAGATCGACAACTACGGCACGACTACCACGTCGAGCTTCGCACACCGCTTCCTGCCCGCCGGCATCCACCTGCACTATCCGGTCGAGCGTCGCACCAGCTCGGGTGGCGCCAACACGATCGGCTTCCGCCAGCATGACGACGTCAAGGGCTACAAGTTCGCGCTCTGCCAAGGCGACGTCGTCAAGTTTCGCCCGATCGCGGACGACTTGTGGGCACCGGACGAGGCCACCTGCTACGACATCACCCTGCCGACCGGCGTGGATCGCCGCGTCGCCCGCAAGCTGATGGCCCCCTTCCACCTGGGCGACTTCGAGATGTGGATGAGCATGGCGCCGATGCACTTCGACGCCGCTGGCGACACGATCGAGCACGCCGAGTGGGACCTGGCCGAGTGCATGGACGCGCTGGAGAAGCGCGACTTCCGCCAGGCAGCGATGCACCTGCCGACGATGAAAGACACCGGCGCCTACGGCCACACGCCCCGGCCGCTGCCGATCAGGACCCCTCACGGCGACTACATCGGCATGGGGTGCGTCGCCAAGCTCAAGCTCGCGATCTGGGATGATCTGGGCCTGCTGCAGCGCGAGACCCGCAAGGTGTGGGATCGCAGTGAATACGACCGTCGCATGGCCCGGGTCCGCGAGATGGACGCGCTGGGCTTGAGCGTCGTCTGCCTGGGGGCGAGCTGATGGGCGCGCTCACCCTCCGCAACAGCGTCTACTTCTCGGCGACCGTGTCCCTACTCGATCGAGCCCGGGAGCTGGACCTGGACTGGGATAAAACTGACGTTGTCTGCTCCCTCATCGGCGCGCTCAAGTACGTCGAGGATGTCGAGGATCGCCACCAGTTCTGGTGCCGTCTGGAGCTGATGACTGGCGATCCCGAAACCGCCAGGCGGCGCACCGAGCTGACGCTCGCTAAGATCGAGCGTATCCTAATGCGTTATCGGAAGAAGCCGACATGAGCGATCCCACCGCGCCCCTCACGTCCGCCGAAAGCCTCAAGGTCGGCGACGTCATCCAGATCGCCATCCATCTCGACAAGGATGGCGGCTACTGGTGGAAGCGGTTCGCCGTGGTCTACCGCAAGAACAAGCGCGACGTCATGCGGTTCACCGCGCTCAACCTCAAGATGCAGCCGAACCTGGACCTGGACGACGGCTTCAAGTGCGACATCCGCGAGATCGACCTGCGCGAGCGGCTCGACAAGCAGGTGGTCACCTGGATGCCGCAGGATCGCTGGCCCCAGGGCGTCGTCGCCATGCACATGAAATACGTGCTCACACGTGTGATTTCGATCGAAGGAGATGAATGATGGGCAAGACTTCCATGGCTTACGCCGACAACAAGGGCCACCTGCACGGCACCGCCGACGCGGCCACGATCGCCGACCTGGCCAACGTACTCGGCAACGCGGTGATCGGCAGGGAAGTGCTGACCAAGCGAGACGATATCGAGTCGATCCTGCGCGAGCACGACGAGATGCTGGTGCCTGCCGTGACGCAGCCTGTCGCACCTACTGTGCCGCTTTCCTCCCGGCCGGAGCTGGCACCGGACTTGTTGCCGCAGACGATCCAGGTCGCCATGCCGCTGGCCGAAGCCGTGCGGGAGCTGCTTGACAACCGTGACATCATGGACCTGCACACCGACGACCGCGAGATGCTCAAGACGGCGCTGCTGCCGGTCGAAGAAGCGCTCGGACTGGTTTGACATAAGCCCCAGGCCAGCTATTCTATAACCCTCAACACGTTACAGTAAGTTTTCCCCTCCACGAAGTTGTCAGGGTCCCTGACACAATCAGCACGAAGGACACGAGCATGCAGGTCGTCAACATCTCCACCATGCAGGGCATGATCAAGCACACGGCGATCAAGAAGCGCCGCCCGGTTTACTTCCACGGCGCGTCCGGCATCGGCAAGTCCGAGGGCATCGCCCAGTGCGCCGCCGACCACGATGCCGTCCTGATCGACATCCGCGTCAGCCAGTACGAGAGCGTGGACTTCCGCGGTATCCCCGACATTCAGGCCGGCACCACCGTCTGGAACATGCCGGCGACCCTGCCCTTCAAGGGCAACGCCAAGTTCCAGCTGTGCGACCCCGACAAGCCGATCTTCCTGTTCTTCGACGAGGTCAACCAGGGCGACCCCAGCGTGCTCTCGGTCATGTACCAGCTGATCAACGATCGCCGCGTCGGCGAGCACGAGCTGATGGACAACGTGATCATGATCTGCGCCGGCAACCGTGGGCAGGATCGCGGCACGACCAACAAGTTCCCGGCGCCGCTGGCCAACCGCATGACGCACGCCGAGCTGATCCCCGATATCAAGTCGTGGACCGCCTGGGCCAGCAAGGCGGGTGTGTCGCCCACGCTGATCGGCTTCCTCAACTTCCGGTCGGAGCTGCTACACACGTTCGACCCAGCCAAGGCCGAGACCGTGTTCGCCACGCCACGCACCTGGAACTTCGTCAACGACGACTTCCTCGACACCGACATGCCCGACGACGTGCGGATTGCCTCGATCGCCGGCTCGGTGGGCGAGGGCCCCGCGACCGAGCTGCAGGGCTTCGCCAAGATCATGGACAGCCTGGTGCCGATCGAGCAGATCATCGCCAACCCCACCAAGGTGCCAGTCAGCCCCGAGATGGACATCCAGTGGGCGCTGGCGACGCACGTCTCCACCCACATGAGCGAGGAGACGGCCGACCCGCTGCACGAGTTCCTGCAGCGCCTTGAGCCCGAGATGGTGGTGCTCGCCTGGACCCTCGCGATCAACCGCGACCCGATGGTCTCGAACACCAACGCGTTCCTCTACAAGTACGCCCAGCAGTATCGCGGCTTGTTCATGAACTGATGCCTTACGAGATCAGTAAGGCCGAATGGCAGCGGCGGGGTGGGCTCCGAAACTCGGACCTGTTCCGCCGCGATAGTCCGAGCGGGTGGCGCTACTTCGCTGGCGCCACCAGCTAAACGTCAGGGTCCCTGACACTTACCGAAGGACACAACCATGGCCACTAACCCGGCTCACTCCAAGATCAGCAAGGCGAAGGCTCGCCTCCTGATGGACCATCCATTCTTCGCCACGCTGCTGCTGCGCACGCCGGTCGAGATCACCGACAGCGTCGAGCTGGCCGCGACCGACGGCACCAAGATGTTCTTCAACCCCGAGTTCCTCGACCAGTGCTCGGTCGAGGATGTCATGACCGTGCTATGCCACGAGGTGGGCCACGACAGCCTGCTGCACTCGCTGCGGCTGGGCCAGCGCAACCACGAGCTGTTCAACCAGGCGGCTGACCACGCCATCAACCTGATGCTCATCGACCAGAAGTTCAGCTGCCCCAAGTCGGTGCCTGGCGGCTGGCTCGCTGATCCCCAGTACAAGGGCTGGTCAGCCGATCGCATCTACGACGACCTGCGCCGCAAGAAGTCGAAGGAGAAGAACTCGCAGCCCGGCAAGGGCGACGGCCAGGGCGCGCCGGGCAAGGGCACCGGCAAGCCCCAGCAGAACGGCAAGGGTGGCAAGCCCGGCCCCGCACAGCCCGGCAAGGACTGGCTGCACGGCGATCTCATGGCGCCGCCGATCAAGGATCAGGCGCAGCAGGCCGCTGCCGAGCAGGCCACCCGCCAGCGTGTCGCCGCCGCCGCCAATATGGCGCGCATGGCCGGCAAGCTGACCGGCGAGCTGGAGCGCATGGTGGGCGAGATGCTCGACGCCAAGGTCCACTGGACCGACCTGCTGCGCGACTACATGCTGCGCGTCGTCAAGGCTCGCGACAACTGGTCACGTCGTAACAGGCGCTTCCACGGCATGTACCTGCCCACCCGGCGCAGCCTGGAGATGGGTCCGATCGTGTTCATCCCGGACACGTCGGGCTCGATGATGGGTGACGACATGGAGATGATCTGCTCCGAGATGTCGCACTGCGCCGCCCAGACCCAGCCCGAGAACATCACGGTGATCTGGACCGACGCCGCGGTGAAGGGCACCCAGGAGTTCCAGCCCGACGAGTTCACCTTCGACGCGCTCAAGCCGATGGGTGGCGGCGGCACCGACATGCGTGTCGGCCTGGCCGAGGCCGAGAAGTACGAGCCCCAGGTGGTGGTGATCCTGACCGACGGCTACACCCCCTGGCCCGACGTGCCGACGCCGTACCCGCTGATCTGCATCTGCACTACCAACCACGCGGTGCCGGACTGGATGGAGTGCGTTCGGATATGACCGAGATGCTCGATCCGATGGTGGGCTTCCACTGGGTGTTGAGCGCTTACGTGTGTGGGGCGGCGTGCATCAAGCCGTCGCCCTTCACCGGGCCGGTCACCTTCAGCCAGATCATGAACGATCGGCCGGACAAGTGCCGGTTCGCCATTGCCCAGCGCGTGCCGCTGCGGCTGGACAAGAGCTGGTCGGCGGGGCTGTTCATGACTGCCGACCCCACCGGCCCCTTCGTCGTGTGGGACCTGTTCGACGACGAGCTGGTCAGGGGCAAGCGCACCGGCCCATCCGGGCTCATGTCACCACCACCAGCGTGGTTCCTGTGCGACAGCGAGGACGGCGCGATCATGAAGGCCCAGGCGCTGTACGATCGGGAGACAAGCGATGGATAAGCATGAGGCCAAGGTAGCGCTGAACAGCAACCGCGCCGCCCAGACCACCACGCCGTGGGTCAATCGCGCCGGTGAGCAGGTCATCCCCAACACCCGGGGCACCGCCGAGGCGTGGCTGGAGGGGCTGGGCACGTCCATGTGCGACGTCTGGTTCCTCCAGAAGGGTAGCTTCTTCCTGGAGAAGCACGTCGAGGATCACGAGACGTTCCTGGAGACGGTGGGCATGGCGCTCGATCGGCTCATGGCGCGCTATGCCATGTGGGAGCAGGGCGGCGACAAGCCGTGGGCGCTACTGGACAAGACCACCGGCGACACCCGCTCCTTCCCTAGCAGGGAGGCGGCGGAGATGGTCGCGATCCACGGTGGGTAAGCTGTCCCCGGGCCGGGTCCCGGTCATCCATGAGCGCCGGACATACACCACCGCCGTGTTCTACCGCCGGCCGACGCGGGAGATGGACCTGCTGGCACGAGCCGTCCCGTCAGGCTTCTCGGCCTATCGGGATCGCGCCAAGCTGGCCAACAACGACTACGCGTTCGACAACGGCTACACGCACTGGGCCCAGGCGGTGACGATCACTACCGCGAGCACTCGCCGGGTCGAGGTGTGGCAAGTCTACGCCTGCGCCGGTCGGGCGCGCAGCACGCTGCTGGAGACGCTGCCAACACAGGAGGCCGCAGAGATGTGGATGCGCCATCGTGCCTAAGACCGGCTCCAAGGTGACGTTCGTCTCGCCGGGTAGCCAAGTCGCGATCCGGTTCATGTTCCCCGACACCCGCACGATCTGTGAGGCGGCGCGCGATCTCAAGGCCACCCACTTCATCGCTCGTGAGGGCGAGGCGTGGGGGCTGTTCGAGATGCGCTACGCACAGAAGGACACGCCGCTTCGGGGCGAGTGGACGGTGCGCGATCCGGTCAAGACGTTCCCGCTCGACGCGCTCGATGCGGCGGTGATGTTCGCTCTGGCGACAGGAGCCACGGCATGAAGGTTTCCACGCCCAAACCCAAGCCCAACTACGAGCTGACCGGCGTCCTGGCTGGCGGTAAGGTGGTCAGCTCTCGGGGCAGTAACAAGCCCCCGCAGGAGCCCGGGATGGTGAAGTGGGGCAAGGAGCGCGGCGCGCTGTTCGTCCTGCGCTACATGCCCAGCAAGAAGGGCTGGCGCGCGCTCGATATCCGTAACGCGTCGTACTTCACCCAGAGCCGCCGGGGTGGTGGTGGTTCGTTCCCGGTAGTGCAGGGTGCAGTGCGCGGCACTCGCATCTGGCCCACCGTCGACGCCGCCGTCATGTTCCTCATGGCGATCGGTCCCAACACCCAGCTGGAACTGTTCTAGCATAGCTATCGTTGACTTAACGTCTGCGTGCGCTATCATACACACGTTATCAGGAGATAGTTATGAAGCTGTACTGCACTCCCGGCGGCACTTGGGCCGGTAGCGAGGCCACCTACAAGGCGGCGATGAAGGCGGAGGGCTCCGACCCCAAAGCCCAGGACCGCAAGCAGATCGAAGTGCCGGTCTCCAAGGCCGAGCTGATGGAGTGGCTGACCTTCCACAACGTCAACCCGATCAACCCGCAGCGGAACGCCGGCGTCCGCACCAACACGCCGGCGACCGGCCCTACTACTATCCCGAACGCTCCGGTCAGCGATCTCGAAGCCGCGTTCAACGCCGCGCCGATCGAGCAGCAGCTGAAGCTCGCCACCCTCGCGATCGGCGAAGCGGAGATGCGCCTCACCAGCTAACTGTCAGGGCCCCTGACAACTACCCAGCCCGGTGGGATAACCGGGCACATCCACACGAAGGAACGATCACCATGTCCCACGCACTCACCACCCGCGCCATGATCGCCACGCTCTCGATCGGCATCTGGCAGGGCTACCGCCTCGACAGGCAGGCATCCGCCGAGATCACCGCGGCGAAGGGCGCCAAGAGCGACGCCGCCCGCGTCAACAAGCACCTGATCGCCAAGGAAGTGCTCGCCCCCGTCGTGACCGCCTCCGGCGCTGTCCGCACGCACTTCTACGAAAAGACGCTCCCCTGGCGCGACAACGGCGGACGCATCCTGTCCCGCCTGGGTTACCTGCCGTTCATCCAGGAGCACGAGTTCCTCGTCGGCCAGTTCAACGACGCGGTGGACACCTTCCTG
>Ga0182212_1000160_pt1 | contig 9370 bp, 9 predicted proteins | sample G5R1MG_21_FD_129666 | JGI IMG/M metagenome (GOLD analysis project Ga0182212, IMG submission 129666) | Switchgrass phyllosphere microbial communities from Michigan, USA - G5R3_MAIN_03OCT2016_LD1 MG | ecosystem: Host-associated > Plants > Phyllosphere > Phylloplane/Leaf | place: USA: Michigan... | reverse complement strand
CCAGGGTGTCGTATTCTCAAAGATTTCACTTACAACAAAGAAGATTCGTTTGGACTACGAACTTTCAAGCGAAACACTAGAGGACAACATCGAAGGTGCCGCCCTAGAAGACCACATTGCTCGCCTTATGGCAACACAAATGGGTAACGACCTAGAGGACTTGGCTGTTAACGGTGACACAACCTCATCTGATCTATCTCTAAAGATTCTAGACGGATGGCGCAAACTTGCTCTCAACGGAACTTCAGATGGCGCTGCTCACACAGTAGACGCTGGTGGTTCTAATGTTAACTTGTCCATCTACAACCGTGCTCTTAAGGCAATTCCACGTAAGTACATGCAGCGTAGAGGAGAGTTGAAGTTCTTCACAGGCTCCAACTTGCTTCAAGACTGGTACTACGCATTGTCTCAAGGTGCTGCTGGTGAAGACGTACAGAACTCTGTTATCGCTAACGGTAGCATTGTTCCTCAAGGTCCAGCCGGTGCAACAGCGGGTTATGCTTTCGGTATCCCTCTACAGGAAGTTCCTGTATTTGATACTGCTAAAGCCGGTAACTACTCTGGTGCAAGCGGAGACCACGGTGAACTTTGGCTAACACAGCCAAGAAACCTAATCTGGGCTGTTAAGAGAGACATTCAGGTATTCCGTGAATTCAAGCCAAAGAAAGACTCTATTGAGTACACAACCTACATGCGTGCAGGTGTTGGTATTGAAAACACTGAATCTATGGTAGTAGTACGTAACATCAAAGTGCGTTCTTGATAACTGAATAACAACTGAATAGGAAAGGGCCGGAGAGATCCGGCCCTTTTCGTTTTTACTTTTGAGACTGTACAATAAATTTAAGGAGGTATTATGTCTAAACCATTTACAAGATATAAGAAAGTAGAGTTACAAGAGATTGCCAAGCACTTCAATGTAGAACTTGAAGAAGGCGATACTAATTTTGAAATAGCGTCTAAATTGAAGCAAGCCGGTGTATCACTAGATGAAGCCGAAGCAATTTTTGACGGAAACGAAACAGAAGAGTTTGCAGGAGAAGAAGAGGCTAAAACTATGAATTATGATGTAGATCAAGATGAGGATGATCAAGAGTCTGCTAATGCGGAAAGTCTTGCATTGTCTGAAGATCAAGAAGTAGAAGAAGAGACAACAGTTGTCGTTACTCCTAAAGCAACTACAGGCGAACTAGATGTTCAAGATGTTGCTCCAGTTGTTGAGCAAACAGAAGAGCCAGTTAAGGATGTTACTCCCGCCACTGAAGAGTTGGAAAACACTGGACCTGTTAAGGGTGACGTAGAAGAGCCTGTAGCCAAATCTGAGCCTGTTGTAGAAGAAGCCGAGCAACCTGCTCCAGTTCTTTTTGTCGATCCGGTCTCTGAGGATGCAAAGCCAGAGGCTAAGGAAGAAGTTGAAGAAGAGCCAGGACAAGAAGAGGAAAACCTTGTTCTTGTTCGTATGACTCGTAGTAACTACACTTATGAAGTTCGTGGTTACAAGTTTACAAGAGAGCACCCATTTGGACTCGTTACTGAAGAAGATGCTGATTATCTAGTAGAGGTTGAGGGCGGTTTCCAAATGGCTACACCATCAGAAGCACGTTCTTTCTATAACTGATGATTAATAGAGGTGCGCCATTCTCAGAGACCTTCAACTTCAAAACTGTTGAAGGTCAACCGGCAAACATTAATGAACATGAGTTTGAAATCATAGTTGTCAGAAATATGTTCATCAAAAGGTATGTCGGTGGAGAAGGATTGACCTATGGTCCTAGTTCAGTAACACTCAATCTTACTGGCGCTCAAACTAGCGAATACAAATTTAGCAAAGTGAATTATTCAGTTAACGATATTACTGACGGTGAGTCAACTCCTGTATTCACGGGGGTATGGGAGGTAAGTTGATAGTTTATAGAGATAAACCTGCGAAGGCTTATTTAGAGCACTCTTTTAATAAGCCTTTGACAGCAACTGTGTACCGCGCTAACAATGCAGTAGGTTCTATCAATAGACCCGTCACTTCTGTTAACGGTATTCACAGTGTTGATATTACTTATGAAGATACGCAATACGATGGCGAAATATACATATATTGGTCCGGGGAAAACTTTGAAAGAAAAACTAACGTAACCGTCGTTAGTCCCATTGTTCCGTTTAACAGACTGAAAACATTATTCCCTGATCGTGATGGGGATGAAGAGTTCTTCTTTGAACTTGAATCATCAGTAAGACTCATCATTGAGTCATTCACTGGTACTAAATTTGAGTACTTCAAGGGAATTATCAAAGTCCCCGCCTCCGGATCGGCACTAATGCTACCGGTTCGTGCCATTGATGTTTATCAAATTCCAGGTCTTCCTTCTTTCAGGGTTTCACCTAATGGAAGAGTCGTTATTGGCATGAACGAGCAGTACCTGGGAATTAAAGAGGCACCACCTGAAGAATTTTCTTTCACTACTCACGGCGTTATCACTGTGCCTTCATGGTATAGAAGAATACAAACCGGTAATATTTACGATGTGTATGGTGAATTTGGATATCTGAATATTCCTGAAGATGTTCAAGAGGCTGCGCTTCTACTGGCTAATGATTTTGCTTGCAATGATGGCATCTATAGGGATAAATACATTCAGACTGCAAAGACAGAACTAACTAATTATGTTTTTGCTAACCAAGCATTTACAGGAACAGGTAACGCTAGAGTTGATTCGCTACTATCAAAATACAAAGTTGATGGTTATGCATGGCTGTAGTAAGAACATGTTTGTCAGGTGCAAGGTTTTCAATGAAAGCCGATATTCTCACAAGAGAATACTCAACAGGCACTCCGGTAGTCGGCGGTGAGTATAGGAATATACAAGATCCTGACACTTTTGAAGTAACACGACAATGGGTCATGCCACCGCAAACTGAGCAATACAAAGATATCATCAGAACAATACCTTGTGTTGTTACAAGTTATGCGGGTACAGCGGGTAGGAACTTGAACAACACTGTTGTCATGAGAGATGAAAGTTTTAGAATAGATGAGTACTTAAGTATATCTTGGCCTGCTCATTACAAATTATCTGCTCAAGACCGCGTTACTAATATTCGATCTGCCAATAATGTCCTTATATGGGATGAAGGAGATCATGGTAGTAGGAACGGAATAATACCTACCGTATTTCAATTGACAGGTATTACTCCTATTGTAGGTTTTGATTCTAAGGTCACAGAATATTATTCGGTATTGAAAAGAGCCCAAGTTCAGTGAAAACAGAATTTGAAGCGAACTTTAGTGAAGCCTCAGCAGCATTAGGATTCATCTCTGGAATCACTAAAACTGTCAAGACTGATGCTTATATCGCTGATGTTTTGACTTACACACACTCTAGAATGTCTCAAGAAGTTGATGAATATATTGATAACATCGCTAGGGCCGCCCCAAATATGCTTCATCATATGTACGAATGGCCTACAGGATGGGATGATTCAGGGGGGAATACTAAGCGCGGCGGTAGTCCACGTTGGAGTGAAACAGTCGGTGCAGCACCGTATAGATTATGGAGACATACATTAGTCGGTCGTGGTGCTAGTAAAACAGCCGGTTATACATTCCTTCCCTCTAATAAACCTAGTCCAGTCAATCCTAAACTAGTACAGGCCGGTGTTAAGGAAAACGTTCACGTATTTGTATGGAAGGCCCCGACTATGGAAGCGGGAGCCCATATTGAAGTCGGTAGAAAACTAGCAAAGACCTTAGCCTTTATTGATAAAGAAGGTAATGTTAGGTTTGCACAAAATGTAGATACTGGTCCTGCTGGCGGTGGAGCGACTACAGGCAGGTTTACCGCTACTTATCTATCATGGTGGTCTAGTCAAGCCGACGCTTTCTTTAGCAGAGAAATTGCACCAGAACTAGGCAGAAATATTAATCCTGAAGGTGTACTAGGTCGTGCTGCTGTTCGTATTGGAACCAGAACAAGGACTAAGAGTTTTGAGATTGGTGTAAGACAAGCCGCTCAAGCAGAAAAAGAAGCGCAAAATTGGGTTATGAGAAAAGCAAAAGAAAACTACATAAACGCAGCCGCGTCAAGGAGGGAGGCATTATATGGTAGTTAGTTATGAAAAAGAGTTATTCGCTGTTCACGGAATCAATCATTTTTTATGGAGTAAGTTACAACAAACCTCCATTATGAAACCGGAGTTTTATCTCAGCGGAAGCAATAATAATAAAATTCAATGGATTCCCATTATGCCTACTCAAGAGGCGGAAGAGTTTATTCAGTCTACTGACTTAGACGGAACAGACGCACCGTATATTGTTTATAACTGGCGAGTAGAATCTATCAATCAGAATTGGTTCATACAGTCTGATCAAATTGCTTATATCATATATAGTAATAATGCTTCTCACCACCGTGACGTGTCTAAAATCATTATTGATTATTTGAAAAGATGGGATCAGTCCGCTGATGAAATTAATTCATTCTTGGCGCCTAGAGGCGGTAAGTGGACTCAGTTCAATTATAAGTCTACCTCAATTGTCAGTTCTATAGGTGCTGAACCTACAGACGAGCCGGGAGGAAGAATGCAGACAATAATTACTGCAAGAGTTGTTTACACCGACGAAGGTGTATTTGGTTCAGGTAAGGCTATACCTAACTAACATTGACTTTTGAATTAATCAAAATTATTATTCGAATAACGAGAAAGGTGCCCTAGCCAAGCATAATTAAACTTTAGGAAGGAGGAAATACCTAATGGCATTATCTGGACAAAACGTAAGAAACATTATCATCGGTGCCGCCGGTGTTTATATCTCAAAGGCGGACAGTTCTACATGGACTGCTCCAACTGCGCTACCCTCATTAACTGCTAACACTTCTGCAACAGTCGCTCTAGACGGCGCTTCAACAGACTGGAGAGACGTAGGATTTACAATGGAGGGGCTTGAAGTTGCATACGAGCCTGACTATGGAGAGGTAGAGGTTGACCAGTTGCTTGACTCTGCTAAGTTGTTCAAGCAGTCAATGCGTGTAACCCTAAATTCTTCATTCGCTGAAGCGACTTTGGAAAACCTTTTGGTTGTATGGGGTCAGCGTTCCGCTTCTTTGTCAACTGATGTTCTAACAATTGAGGCCGGTTCTCTTGGTGAAGAGCCTTACGAGCGTTCAATCGCGTTCGTTGGTCCTGCTCCACGTCAAGCCGCTCAGAAGAGAGAAAGAGTTTACCACGTAACTCGTGCGATTCAGACAGAATCTACAAGCCACGCTCTACGTCGTAACGAAGCAACTGGACTTCCAGTTTCTTTCCGTGTTCTCCCTGACACAAGTTCATCTGTTGCTCAGTATGGAACTATCCGCGACCGCAACATTACCTGATATAAGATTTACAGTAGGCGCCCTCGGCTTTGGCCGGGGGCGTTTATTTGTTACCTGACGTGTAATAACATATACTTTTCAGTAACCAAAGAGAAAGAGGAATACATGGCTAATACAGTTTATAACGTTGTCGAATACTCACTACAAGACGACAGCACAGTAACTTTGAAACCCGCAACAATTAAAACTATGCGTAAGTTCAACGCTTCATTCATGGCGGGCCCTGAAAAACTAGATGATAAGGCTACTACTGCTGAACAAGAAGACGCAGGTATGACATGGCTTACTAATTTGGCTCTTATCTTGTTAGAGAAGCAACGCCCCGATCTTACTTTAGAAGATGCCGAAGATGTCTTAGACATGGACACTGTTTACAAGATCATTGAAATCTGTGCGGGCGTGAAATTGAACGACCCAAAATTAACAGAGATGGCAGCGGCGACGCTGAACCAGGCGTAACCTGGGAAGAAATGGCTTTAGCCGAATTAGAGGCTGAAGTATTTATCTTAGGAATCTGGAAGAACTTTGACGAGTTAGAGGACAGTTTGAACCTAGATGAGTTAAGTTTGATAGTTAACTCATCTAGGAAAGCCGAAAGAGAACGTCAAAGGTTTGCCGCCGCTCTTAAGGGTGTAGATCTTGATGCTGAGACAAATGACACTCAAAAGAAGATGGAAGAAGTACAAAGAAGAGCCAATGCAAAGATTGCTGGTATAGATGAAAGTAAATTTGATGAATTAGAACTAATAGATTTAGGTATATCATATGAGCCAGAGGAGTGACATAAGATAGAGTCAGTAAATATTCGATTTAGCGGAAGCGCCAACTTTGGCGATGTTAACAAGCAAATCAAAGCGCTACAGTCGCAATTCAGTAACCTTAATACAACAATGCAGAACGCATTGTCTAAAGCGACTTATCAAAATAAGCCAGAGGTCTATAGAGACCAGATTGCTTCGCTAAAGGCGTATCGAGCACAAATCAATGAAGCCGTGCAGGCGCACGGCGATTTTGCTGTATCTCAACACAAAGTCATCTCCTCAACTGAACGTTTCAATGAAGCAGTCAGAAAGAACAAAATAGGTATAGGTGATGTTCTTACAGGAAATATCCGTGAAAACATCAAGATGATGCGCCAGGCTCAAAAAGAGCAGGCGGCATTACAAAACTCTATTGGTACTACATGGAGTTCAGGAACACCCGGTAAATCTAATGTAGATCTATTTGTACCTCGTAATTTAACTTCTCAGATGAATGATGTTCGTCAGCGCTATGGGTACATCAACCAAGTTGTTTCTTCTATTGCTACACAAACTATTAACTGGGGTAAAAACACTCAGTGGGCCGGTCGTCAGATCATGGTCGGTATCACTGTTCCTCTAGGTATCGCTGCTGCCGGTATGGCAAAACTTACTTATGACACTGATAAGCAACTTACTCGTATTGCCAAGGTTTATGATCTTCAGACAACAGCATTTATGTCATCTGCTAATCAGCAATCAGCAGCAGAAAATGAATTAGCACAACTTAGAGAGACTTCTCTCAATGATGCTATTCAACTGGCTAAAGATTATGGTCAGTCAGTTAATGACACTCTAGAACTACAGGCCAACTTGGCTGCTACCGGTTTGAGCGGTGACAGTCTAAGAAATATGACTAAAGAAGTTAGCCGTATTGCCGCTCTTGGTGAACTAACAACTCAACAGTCTACAGACATGGCGGTTGCGCTTAAAACAGCCTTCCGTATGACTGATGAGGGTGTTGTCCACTTCAACGACTTTGCCAACGCCGTAGAAAACGCTACAAGCCTTTCTATCCAAGACATTGCTGAAGCCACTCCCCGTGCTGCTTCCGCTCTAGCCGGACTAGGTGTTACTGCCGAAGAAATGACAGTATTGCTTGTTTCCATGAAAGAAGCCGGTGTTAATGCTGCTGAAGGTGCTAACGCTCTAAAGTCTGCAACAACTCGTATTCTTAGACCTACTCCTCAGGCTAAGAACATCTTTAGTCAATACAATATTGACTTGCAAGCACTTGTTGATTCTACACAAGGTAACTTGTTCAAGACTTTGAAGAAACTGTCTCCTGCAATGGAGCAAATGACAGATTATCAAAGACAGCAAGCCGTTGCCGCTTTGTTCGGAACTTACCAGTTCAACAGACTTAATGCTGCTCTTGCCAACTTGAACGATACTACGACTCAAGCCGGTACAGCAATGGAGATCATGGGCAAGAGCCAAGATGAACTTGCCGGTATTTCAGCGGGAGAACTTGAGAAGGCTGCTAAGAGTGCTTCTGGTACTTTCAAGAGACTTGTTGAAAGTATTAAGGGAGAACTTGCAAAGATGGGTCAACCCGTTCTTGAAGCAATCAACCCTGTGCTTTCAGTCATCAATACTTTGTTTGAGTTGTTCAACAAGATGCCTGATGGCGCTAAGAAGTTCTCTCTTATTGCATTAGCGGCGGTGGGAATTATCGGTCCTATCATGATGCTTGTTGGTGTCTTTGGAAACCTTATTGGCTCATTCCTTAAGGGTGCTTCTGTATTCAGTAATCTCTTCTTGAGATTTAAGATGATGACCGCTGAAGAAAGAGCGGCTGCTGTTGCCGCCAAGCAAGCAACAAACGTATTCGACCAACAGGCTATGTCTGCTGAAAGATTACGTCAGTCCATCGCTAATCTAAACTCTCAATTAATGACAATGAACCGTGCTCAAATGGGTGCGGGTATCAAGATGCCTACAGGTGGAGCCGCTTCTGCATATACTCCTGCAACTAGCATTGCCAATAAGAATGACAGCCCTTGGACTGGCGCTCTTAACAACTCTGGAAATATGACTGCCGCACAAACTTCTAAGTGGAATGCTATTAAGGGCATCAGCGATGATGTTGAGCAAAACACCAAGAAGACAGGCATCAATATGGAAAGAGCCACAGCCGCCGGTATTGGTTTGACAACTGCTGCTGTTGCTGTCTCTGGTATGGCCGGTAATGGTAATAAGATGGTGACAGATTTTGCCACTATTGCTACAACCGCTCTTATCATTCAACAGGCTATGTCTGCAATTCCTTTCGGAAAGATAGCCGCATCCATCAAGGGGATGGGCGCTGGCGCTACTGCTGGAATGGCTACTAACGCTGGAAAAGCCAGTGGAATTATTTCTAAGATCAGCGGATCACTCCGCGCTGCTGCTCCGCTCGCTGCTGGACTATGGCCGGTTGCCGCTGCTGCCGCCGTAGCATTCTCAGCGTATGAACTTTATCAATGGTCTCAAAAGACTCGTAAAGAGTGGGACCAGATTGTTTCTCAAGGACAAACCCTTGCACAAATTGTTGGGGCTCAAGGGGATATCCAACAAGTTGATTCTGTTACTGGAGAAAAGAAGCAAAGCGATCTTGAAATTAGAAAGAAGAACGTTGAGGCTCTTAAAGCGGCTAACGAAGATCTTGTTAATTCTTATAAGAAACTCAACGATTCAGATCTTTACAACACTGCGATTCAAGCCGGTTTGTCTGTCAAGTTCCGTGATGGAACACCAGAGCAGATTAGCCAGGCTATTGAAACTGTTCTAGCAGCCTCTGGTAAGAGTACTTTTGAAGTCAATGATTTGATGTTGCAGATCAATAAAATCGATTTTGAAGATCCAGAAGAAGTCGCCGCTCTCGTTGATAAGACTATTGGCGACACTCTGAAGTCTGCTCAAGAAAAGAATAAAGATCGTAAGTGGTGGAATTTAGCACTTAACGACGGTGAATTGACTCAAGGTGCCGCTGGCGCTGCAAAAACTGCTGCTAATACTTTCTATGAACAATTTGCTTCTGCCGAGCCTGGAAACAGGGGCGCTCTTCTACAGGGCCTAAACAAGAGACTAGAAGAAGAAACTGCTCAGACTATGGCTAAGGTCAATTCTGCTGTCTCTATGAACGGTCAGAAAGTCTACGATGGACCTGCTGGTGTTATCAAGGCTATGCGTGAAGAGATGAAGAAAGCCGGTGCTGCGAGT
>Ga0182212_1000158_pt1 | contig 9485 bp, 9 predicted proteins | sample G5R1MG_21_FD_129666 | JGI IMG/M metagenome (GOLD analysis project Ga0182212, IMG submission 129666) | Switchgrass phyllosphere microbial communities from Michigan, USA - G5R3_MAIN_03OCT2016_LD1 MG | ecosystem: Host-associated > Plants > Phyllosphere > Phylloplane/Leaf | place: USA: Michigan... | reverse complement strand
GCTTTATTGACACGCTTGGCTACCCATTTTGCCGTGGCCGTTTGTTTTTTGACGTGGAAGAGGACAGGGGACAGTATGAGCAATCCGGAGAAATATTCTGGGCGTCTGGTGCGGCGTTATTTATCCGCAGCCGTTGCTGGCGCGAAACAGGCGGCTTTGACGAACAATTTTTTGCGCACATGGAAGAGATTGATTTGTGTTGGCGGCTAAAAAATTTGGGCTATAAAGTGATGTATTGTGCCCAAAGTACCGTTTACCACGTGGGCGGCGGTACCTTAAATGCCGAAAACCCATTCAAGACATATCTAAACTTCCGGAATAACCTGTTGCTGCTCAAAAAAAACATGTCGCCTACGCGTTCAAGTTGGGTTATCAGTTTCCGATTTGGGCTCGACCTTTTAGCACTGATTCGCTTTTTAGGCGAAGGCAAACGTAAGGATGCCTGGGCCGTAAGCAGGGCGCACCAAAGTTTTGTGGCCAGCTTTTTTAAACAAAGCCGCAAAAAGCGCAAGGGTTATCTCGAAAAAATTCATGCTGAGCAGCAACAGCCAACCCCTAATTTAAAAGGCTTATATAAGCGTAGTATTGTTGCACAGTTTTTTGTTAAAAAGAAGAACCGTTTTACCGATTTGAATCCGACGGACTTTCATTAGCGGGAGCTGTTGCCGACTGTGCTGTCGGCATGTGTACGATGATTTCTTGTTTGCCTTGCGGTATTTCAATGCCTTCTGTAATCAGGGTGCTGTAGATGGTGGTTAATACGTTGCTTTTTAGCTGCGTCCACATCGAAATATCTGCTGCCCAAAACTGTACCTTAAAATCTACCGAAGACTGACTAAGATGATCTAAGTAAACCACCGGAGCAGGTTTTATCATAATATCTTCGCGATTAGCCAACAGATTACGCAGCAAATTTTTAACTTTTTCGATGTCGCAGCCATAGGCCACGCTGATAATTAACTCAACCTGGCGGCTACTGTCGCTCAATGTCCAGTTAACCACATGTTGCGATATCAGATCACCATTAGGGATGATGATTTCAGCACCGTTACCAGCGGCAATCTTGCTCGACCGCATACCGATTTCTTTGATGGTTCCGGCGCGGTTGGCTACTTCAATTACATCGCCCACCTGCACCGGTTTCTCAAAAGCCAGTATTAAACCCGACACCAGGTTGTTTACAATGTTTTGCAAACCAAAACCCACACCCACACCTAAGGCACTGATGATGATGGTAATCTTATCCAACGGAAAACCTGATGCACCTACCGCCAGTAAAAAGCCAATGCTGATCACCCCAATGCGTATTAACAATAAAGAGGTACGAGCTTTTTTTTGTGTGCCGTTATTTGCTTTGTGTTGATGCGCGAAATCATAAAAGTAAGTGATAATCTTCGCCAGGGTAGTAGATAGCCAAACCACGCCCACAAATATGATGATACTGCCAAAGGTGAACAAGGTTCCGCCCACTTTGCGCGACTGATTTAAGAATCCGGCAATGATGTTGAATACGCCATCTTCAACACTCAGGTTTTGTAACAGGGTTACCAGCCACATCAACACGGCAATCACAAACAGTATACTCCGGAGTTTACCTTGCAGCAATTTAAAATCGAGATAAGAGCTGATGCTGTCCTTATCAGTCTTATTTGCCTCCAATTGCAAAAACATACTCTGGATGATGATTTGCACAAAGTAGTAAAGGCACAGTGCCAGCCATAAGTTGTATACCGCAGTTACCCCTATTATTTTAGCCAGGCTAAAGCGCCCGGCAATATTTAACAATACCGATGCTGCCTGTAAAACCATGAGTAACGTTAAAGCTAGTTTGCTGTAAGGTATGTCCAGCTGGTACGATTCTGCGTTGCGTTTTAATACTGACCAACACATCCAAATAATAGTAGCAGCTACAATTAATACAACCACCCGATCTACATTTGATATCTCTACAAAAAGGTTACTAATACTGTAAATCACCGTCAGGGCAAATAATTTGCTTAGAAAACTGAAATGTTCTTTAGGGCAAGTTTTAAAAGTGAGGAACAGAACGCATCCCATCGAAACCAAAGCAATGATTTCCAGAAAAGCCATCGGCGGCTGATTATACAGGTATGGAATGATGAGTGACGTAATTAATAAACTAACCGGAATAGGATAAAGGGCAACATATTTGGCTTGCGCAAAAACAGTTTCAGGATCTGATTTAGTTTTGATGATCTTGCGTCGATTAAAAGCAAGCCACGATAAGTATCCAAACAAGATAATAAACCCTAACAAATGCATTAGCGTTTCATCATTTAATAGCTTAAACAACCGCAAGTTCATGTTTACCGTACGCTCTAACGATGACATAAAAGTGGTACCTACGGCCGGTTTCATATTCCAGATGTAGCCGTATTCGCAATTCAAAGCGTTCAACCCAAAGGCTCGGATTTTTGAATTAATTAGGTCCTTTTCTTCAAGGATATTGATGTAGACTGATGTGACCCGGTTTTGCATTAAGCCAATGCGCAGCAGGGCTTTTTTGTTAACGCTGTCGAGCTTATGCGCTTTAACTTCGATACCCGAGCGTTGTTTGATAAAGGTTGACCTCAGTGTGCTATCTGCCGGGAAAACCCGGAACATCGAGTCGCGGTTTACAAAGGTAATTTGCTCATTGATGTCGGCCAGCTTTTCGTTGATAGCCTTCAAATCCTCTTGCCAAATATTTAACCGGTCTTGCTGTTTGTTTAATATATCGCGGATGGCATAGAGGTAGCGTAGCGTACCAGAGCGGTCGCGTAAAATTAAATTACGGATCGTCACCGTCGATTTTTCCAATCGTGGCAACATGTGGCTGATCTCAACGGTATCAAGTCGTTTAGAAAGATGGTTGTTTATCTGATTGAAAGACAGCGTGTAATACTCAATACGTTGAAGTAGATTGTTAGTAGATGTATCTGAGGTTTTATAGTACCTCATCATCGAGTCGCGCCTTAATATATCTGAGCGTAGCGAGTCGCTTATTGACCGTGTTGTTGGTTTCTTACTTTGTGCGAAAGCAAAAAGCGGCAGCAAAAAGATGCAAACTAACCAGTATTTACTAAAATACGAATCCAACCAATTAAGCATTTTTGAGTAACGGGAAATACAGTCCTAAATTACAATATCAAGAACACTTAAACGTGGTAATGCTGAAGAAGTTACTATTTTTCGATAAGGTGTTCAACCGCCAGGCGGTAAGAGTTTAAGCCAAAGCCGGCAATTACTCCAACGCAGTTAGCCGCCAGCATAGATTTATGACGGAACTGTTCGCGCTTATAAACGTTAGAAATATGAACCTCAACAACTGGTGTGTTGATGCCTGCAATAGCATCGGCAATGGCAATAGAAGTATGAGTGTATGCACCGGCGTTCAGGATTATGCCATCATAATCAAATCCAATCTCGTGCAGCTTATCAATCAGTTCACCTTCTTTGTTACTTTGAAAATAGGCAAATTCATGCTCCGGATACCGCTGCTGTAGTGTGGCAAAATAGCTGTCGAAACTGCTATCGCCATAAATTGATTTTTCTCTTATGCCAAGCAGGTTTAAATTAGGTCCGTTGATGATCTGTATTTTCATTACCTTTCAAACTTAGTTATAAAAACACAAATAGCGAAACACGTGAACTGGCAGTCGGCAATAAGGGGGTTTCAGGATTATTTAAAGTTAGAAAGGTCGCTTTCGGTAAACTCTATTGAGTCTTACAGCAGGGATATAGATAAATTAAAGCAGTTTGCTGAAACACAGCCAAATGTCGTCAGCCCGGAGTTGGTCACCTTGCAGCATCTGAGGGCCTTTTTACAGTGGATTAACGAGTTGGGCATGATACCCAGCAGCCAGGCCAGGATACTTTCGGGCATCAAAGCCTTTTACAAGTTTATGCTGATGGAAGATTTAATGATGGCCGATCCGACTGAGCTTCTGGAATCGCCCAAAGTTCAGCGCAAGCTGCCTGACACTTTAAGCTATCTGGAAATTAATCGACTTATAGCTGCCATCGATCTGTCTAAGCCTGATGGGCCGCGTAACAAGGCTATTTTAGAGATGCTGTATAGTTGTGGCTTGCGGGTATCCGAGCTAACCGAACTTAAAATTTCTAATTTGTACCTGGATATTGAGTTTATCAAGGTAACGGGTAAAGGCAATAAAGAACGTCTGGTGCCCATTAGTCAAACGGCCATTACGGCCCTAAAGCAATGGTTGCAGTATAGCAGGGTACATACATCCATAAAAAAAGGCGAGGAAGATATTGTGTTTTTAAATCGAAGGGGGACTCGCCTTACCCGGGTGTTTATTTTTATGCTGGTTAAGCAACTGGCGCAAGCCATTGGTTTAAAAAAAACGATCAGTCCGCATACGTTCCGGCATTCGTTTGCTACACATCTCATCGAAGGAGGAGCCGATTTGCGTGCCGTGCAAGATATGTTGGGCCATGAAAGTATCACGACGACCGAAATTTACACCCACCTGGATAGAGATTACTTAAAAAGCACCATCATTCAATATCACCCACGTAGCTAAAAAAGTTTACATACCCGGCCACTCGGCCCGGATCATCCGGTCTTTCCCCATCATGTCCTGGCGTAGCTCGGCGTTGATGAATCCTTTGTTCTCCATCATTTCAACGGTCGCTTCACCATAACTTTCGTTAATCTCAAAAAACAAAAATCCACCTTGCGAAAGGTGCTTTGAGGCAAAGTCTGTTATGGCAACATAAAATTGTAGCGGATTAGTGTCTGGCACGAAAAGGGCGGTATACGGTTCAAAGTCCGTCACGTTTTTATGCATTTGCAGTTTATCTGTTTCGGTTACATAAGGTGGATTACTAATGATAACTTGATACGCCTGCTTTTCAATTTCCACAGCCTGCATATTTAAAATATCGGCTGCTACAAACTTTACATCAACCCTATTGAATTTCGCATTGGCATCCGCTACAGATAGTGCATCAGTTGATATATCTATTGCAAATACCTTACTGTCTGGTATTTGATGTTTTATAGTAATAGGGATACAACCGCTTCCGGTGCCAATATCTAAAACTGCAGGGGAGTTGACATTAACCAGTGTTTCTAAAACCCACTGTACCAACTCCTCCGTTTCGGGGCGGGGAATAAGCACCGCAGAATTTACTTTAAAATCGAGACCGTAAAAATGGGCATGACCCAAAACATACTGCACCGGTTTGCCGGTAGCCAGTTCTTGCAGTATCAGGTGTAATTGTTTCTGATGATCTCCGTTGATGGAATCGTCTCCGAAGGCTTTCAGTTTAGCTTTAGAATAACCGGTTAAGTCCGACAGCACTATACTTGCCATAGCATCAGCTTCTTGTACACCATACATTGGTGCAAGCGTTACTTTAAATAGATCGTAGGCATCTTTAACCGTTTCCATACAACAAAGAAACATAAAAGCTACTTTTGCGCGATGGCCAACCACGAAATTTATATGCAGCGCTGTATTGAGCTGGCCCGCTTGGGTTCCGGTAAGGTAAGTCCTAACCCAATGGTGGGTGCTGTAGTTGTTTACCATGATAAGATTATCGGCGAAGGTTACCACCAGCAATATGGTAAAGCACATGCCGAGGTAAACGCCATAAACGACGTTTTGGAAAGATTTGGCTCCGATGCAGCAGATATTCTAAAGCAAGGTGCTATTTACGTATCCCTGGAGCCTTGTGCTCACTATGGCAAAACTCCGCCGTGTGCCGACCTCATCATTAAACATCAAATACCGGAAGTTTTTGTAGGCTGCCGCGATCCCTTTAATCAGGTAAACGGAAAGGGTATTGAAAAGCTGCAGCAAGCCGGAATTAAAGTTAGTCTCGGGATATCGGAGCAACAATGCCTTGATTTAAATAAACGTTTCTTTACCCGCATACAAAAACAGCGGCCTTATATTATTTTAAAATGGGCGCAAACAACAAACGGCTACTTTGGCCCGTCAGAAGGTTCGCAGTATTGGATTACAGGCATGGAAGCAAAAAAACTGGTTCATCAATGGCGAACCGAAGAGGATGCCATACTGGTAGGCAAAAACACGGCATTAGCTGATAACCCACAACTAAACGCTCGTTATTGGCCGGGCAAATCTCCTAAACGGGTGGTGATTGACCGTAATCTGGAACTGCCAAATCATCTCCACGTTTTTGATAAATCTGTCGAAACTTTAGTTTTCAATGCTATCAAAACTGATATTGATGATAATCTTAAATACATCGCTCTGGAAGATTTTGATCGTTTTGTACCCCAATACATCATTTTCCAGCTTTATTTGCAGGATATACAGTCGGTAATTATAGAGGGCGGCGCTCATACTTTAAACAGTTTTATAGAGGTGGGTTTATGGGATGAAGCGCGTATATTTACCGGTCAAAGCTTACTTCCCGAAGGCATTAGAGCTCCTGTTTGTTACGGACGGCCAATGCAGCCAACAACAGTTGGAGAAGATACTTTGCAGATTATTTACAACCAATAGCCAGTCATGCTTTATATATTTTTTAGTGTTTGTTGCAGCGTACTGGTTTCCGTTTTACTTAAACTGGCCAGGCGTTACCAAATTAACGTGGTACAGGCCATCACCTGGAATTATGCTATCGCTGCGCTATTAACCTGGATTTTTTTAAAACCGCAGCCTTCCGGCATCACCAATGCGCCGTTTAACATCTATCTTTTGTTAGGCATATTGCTACCGGCAATATTTTATGTAATGGCAGCAGCGGTTCGCAATGCTGGCATTGTACGTACGGATGTGGCGCAACGGCTTTCATTACTTATATCGCTCAGCGCAGCCTTTTTGTTGTTTGGAGATCATTTAAGTTTACTGAAGGGGCTTGGCATTGCGGTTGGATTTGCTGCTATTTTTTGCCTTATACCGTGGCAAAAAAAGCATATCGTTGCACAAGGCAACAAGAGTACCTGGATATATTTACTAGGTGTTTTTTTGGGGATAGGAGTGATTGATATATTGTTTAAGCAAATGGCATTAAATAAAACAGCACCCTATACAGCATCTTTATTCGTGGTTTATGTGATAGCATTTCTGATGTCTGTTATTGGTACTTTTTACCAGGTTAAGATTAAAAAGCGACGGTTTTTGTTCCGGAATATTTTTTTTGGCGGGATATTAGGTTTGTTCAACTTCGGCAATATCTTGTTTTACCTAAAAGCGCATCGCGCCCTGGAGCACGACCCATCAACGGTGTTTACCGCCATGAACATCGGAGTTATTGCCACAGGTACGTTGGTAGGCTTGATTGTATTTAAAGAAAAACTTGGCGTGCTGCATAAGCTGGGTATAGCATTGGCAGTAATCGCCATTATTATTATCGGTTATTCTGCTTAAACATTTATGTTATTCGACGATACTTTTCTCACGGTAAAACAACAAGCCGAATCGATCTATACCGACAGAGGAAGCAAATTTATTGCCTTTGCTTTTCCTATCACTACCGAAGCTGAGATTAAACCGCTAGTATTGCAGTTAAAAGCCTTACATCCTAAAGCCAACCACCATTGTTGGGCCACGCGCTTAAGCCCGGACCGATCTGTATTTAAAGTAAATGACGACGGCGAACCATCGGGGACAGCCGGTAGGCCAATCTTAAATGTTTTGCTGTCAAAAAACATCACTAATACACTGGTAGTGGTGGTAAGGTATTTCGGAGGAAAGTTATTAGGGGTTCCGGGCCTAATTAATGCTTACAAAACAGCAACAGAACAGGCTATTAATGCGGCAGGAGTTACCGAACAAGTGAGTAATGATGTTTACAGCATAGAGTTTGATTATTTGATGATGAACGACGTTATGCGGATTGTTAAAGAAGAGGGGCTTAGCATATTATCACAAACAGCCGATAATACTTGCAGCATTACTGTCTCAGTAAGAAAATCAAAGGTGAATCAAACAATAGACAGGTTAAATAGTTTAAACAATATACAAGCTAAATTTCTGTACAGCATTTAAAAGAATTTTGAATTAATTCGTTGATTCTTCTTGCAAATAAAATAGCTGCTTTTTAATTTAGTATACACATTATCTAACCTATTTTATATCATGAACACATTGCCAATTGGGATCTATCTCGAAGACGAGAGAAGATTCGAGTTTGATTTTGTTAAACATTTGCTTAAAATCAAGTTTTTCAAAGAAACTCAGCCTGCAGGTACGATTGTGTCGCCTTTCCGCCTCATCAAAAATGATGATGGTTATTATCTGTTAATTCACAATTATGACCGCTTAGGTGAGCGTAAAATTATGATTGAATCGATTGACCAAGACGAACTGGTGATCAACCACGACAACACATCTTACAAGCTGCAAAAAGTAGCCTGACAAATTTTAGCCGTAAAAGCATGATTTTAGAAAAGGGTAGCATAGGGAATGTTACCCTTTTTTGGCTTCATATGGCTCCTTTTTTGTATTTTGGGCAGTATGCAACCCTTTGATATTGATAAAACAGACCTGCAGCGCCTCAAGTCTGCCCTCGACGGTGAAGAGGCCGATTTGCAACAGGTTCTGCAACAATATCATAGTTCAGAAATAGCTATTCTCTTCGAAAATCTTTCGCCAGCCGAGCGGGAGCGCATCGTTAACATTTTATCTGCCGAAACTGCGTCCGAAGTTATTTCAGCCATGGATGAAGAACATCATCCGGCCGAATTGCTGGTAAGTTTAACGCCCGAAAAACGCTCTGAAATTGTTGAAGAGCTGGATTATGATGATGCGACCGACTTGATCTCGCAAATGGACGAAAGCGACCAGCAAGAGATATTGGACGACCTAGACCACGAGGATGCGTCGGCTATCCGTAATCTGCTCACATACGATGATGATACGGCCGGTGGTTTGATGAATACCGATCTCATCAAAGTAAACACCAGTTTTACTAAAAACGAGGCACTCGAAGCGATCATTCTCCAGTCAGAAGAGATGGAGGAGTTCTATACTTTATATGCGGTTAACGACGCGCAGGAGTTGCAAGGCATTTTATCTATAAAAGACATCATTAAAGCTAAATGACAGGTAACGGTTGCCGAACTGGTTAACGCAGATTTTGTATACGTAAAAGCAGAACTTGATCAGGAAGAAGTTGCCAAATTATTTTCGCAGTATAACCTTACCAGTATACCTGTGGTAGACGACAGCATGAAATTGCTTGGCCGGATTACGGTTGATGATATCATTGACGTAATGGAGGAAGAAAACACGGAAGACATTTTGAAAATCTCCGGTGTATCTGAGGACGAGGAATTGAGTGGTAGTTGGCAGGATGCCATAAAAAGCCGTTTGCCCTGGCTAGTAATCAACCTGGCCACAGCTTTTTTAGCGGCTTCGGTTATACGTAGCTATGAGGACACTGCAAAAAAGTTACCTATTATATCAGCTTACATGATTATTATAGCTGGCATGGGCGGTAATGCAGCAACCCAGGCTTTGGCAGTAACCGTGAGGCGGATT
>Ga0182212_1000155_pt1 | contig 9519 bp, 11 predicted proteins | sample G5R1MG_21_FD_129666 | JGI IMG/M metagenome (GOLD analysis project Ga0182212, IMG submission 129666) | Switchgrass phyllosphere microbial communities from Michigan, USA - G5R3_MAIN_03OCT2016_LD1 MG | ecosystem: Host-associated > Plants > Phyllosphere > Phylloplane/Leaf | place: USA: Michigan... | reverse complement strand
ATCGGCCGGGAGCAAAAAATTTTACAGGCCCCGCGTTTTTGATATCTGGCAGCTCACCCTGCCGGTAGTTGATAAGCGTCGCAATGACTTTTACTTTGATCATCCTATGCAAAAGTCGTGCACTACGGTTATCAGCTTGCCCGAAGGTTTTGAGGTCGAATCTGTGCCCGATAATGTGAGCCTTAAATTTAGCTACGGTACTTATAATGCTTCATACGTTTATGATGCGGCTAAAAACCTGGTAACAAGTAAGGTGGTTTTTATAATGGATAAACAAGTTGTGCCTGCAGTAAAGTATACCGAAATGCAGCAGTACATGGATAATATTGCCAGGGTACAAAACAAAAAACTGGTTGTCCGTCGTAAAGCGTAGATATGGACTAGAATTATTTTGTCCGGAGATGCATACCGCAAACCAAAAATCAAATAGCTTGTTATAAGGTCATACTTAATACGAAACGTTATGGATAAGCTAGAATTAAAAGGAGGCTGGAACGAGCTGAAAGGTAAAATTAAACAAGCCTACGCCGACCTTACTGATGATGATTTAACTCACGAAGAGGGTAAAGATGACGAGATGCTAGGAAAACTGCAACAGAAGACTGGTAAAAGTCGTGACGAGTTGGTAAAATGGATCAATAATTTATAAAATAGAAAGGCCGGGACACCGGCCTTTTTTTATGGCCTAAATGTTTATATAAAATTTCTGGCTTATTAAATAAATGTCATCAAGCGGCAATAAACCGCTTATAAACATAAGTAACTTCTTACATTGTTTAATCGTATCAAACACAATAGTTTTTATTATTGTTGTTCCATCTTTTGCACGATACGCATACTCATATGTCTTCCTTTAAAAATATTATTTCTGTATTTATTGCTGCGATGGCAATAATGCTGCTTCCACTACGCGGGCAATGTTTTTCTATCCTAGCTCATGAGGCTATCATTGACGCAGAGTGGGATTTAACGCTTAAAAAGATATTGCTTAAACGATACCCAAATGCTACGCTGGATGATCTGATTAAGGCACACTCATATGCTTATGGTGGCAGCTTAGTGCTTGATATTGGCTATATGCCGGGCGGAAATGGATATTTTACTGATTTGATGCATTATGTGCGTAGCGGTGATTTTATCAACAACTTGCTGCACGAAGAGCAAAGTCTCAACGAGTATGCTTTTGCCTTGGGCGCCATGTCGCATCACATTGCTGATCAATACGGTCATAGTTTGGCTACCAATGTTACTGTGCCCGAGCTTTACCCTAAATTAAAAGCAAAGTTTGGCAACGTAGTTACATATGACGAAGATCATTTATCGCACAGCCGGATGGAATTTGCTTATGATGTGGTGCAAGTAGGTCGTGGTAATTATGCTTCTATAGCCTACCACGATTTTATTGGTTTTAGTATAGCTAAAGAGCCGTTGCAGCGTGCCTTTTTAAAAACCTACGGACAAGATTTAGGCACGTTGTTTAAAAACTTTGAGTCGAGCGTTTCTATCATGCGCTGGGGAGTTAAAAATCTATTCCCGGCCATGACCAGGCAGGCTTGGAAAGCGAAGAAGAATGATATAGTTAAAGCTAATGTTAAAGCTACCAAGCGTAACTATAGATACAAAATGAGCAGTCGGATGTACAGAACTGAGTTTGGAAGCAGCGGACAGACCAAGCCAGATTTTAAAGCTCGTGCTTTAGCTTTTTTAATTAGAATTTTGCCTAAAATAGGCCCGTTAAAAACATTAAAGTTTGTTTATCCCGGTAAGGAGGGTGAGAAACGTTTTGTAAGTGTATTTGATACCATTATCCAAAAATATGGTGAGGCTTTGCAAACGTGGGATCAGCGTGGGTTAGTGCTAACCGATATTAACCTGGATACAGGGCATCCGCAAGAATTCGGAAGCTATAAACTTGCCGACAAAACGTATTGTAACCTGCTGTGCAATCTGCAAAAAGAGCAGTTTGCTTATATGGACAAAAATCTTCAGCAACACCTGATCTCTCATTTTGAAGATGCTGAAGGTTTGCATCAATTATTTAGAAATCACCCGGAAGATATTGCCGGAGTACAACAGGCCATAGCACAGCTACGAACGTTTGATGTGCAAACCAACAAGCCAAAGAGTCTGACTAATACTGAAACGGTAGATTAAAACTAAAAAAGCTCATTTTGCTTAGTGCAGAATGAGCTTTTTTATGAAAAGAAAACTAACTGACTAGTCTTTCTTTTTTGATGATGACTTTACGCAATTAGGTACGGTTTTACCGTTCTTTTCTTTGGTTCCTTTTTTCTCGTAACCGTCCCAGCAAGTGTCTTTTTTTGTTTTGGTTGCCATAATTTTAAAGTGTTGGTTATGTCAACTTTTCAATTACCGTTCCAAAATTCTTGGTTTGGTATATAATCGTTAAATGCAGCACCCACACTGCATTAAAGCAACAAACGCTGCCCTCAAATCAGGGCAGCGTTTGTTGCTTTAATATATTTTATTAAAAATTACTCTGCGCTATCGCGTAATGCTTTAATACGGTCGTGTGATTCATTGATATCCTGTGACTGACGGGTAATCAGTTGGATAGCCTCTGATGATAATTCACTTTCTGGCATTAATGCTTCGCGGTAAGCTTTTTTGATAGCATCTTCGCCGCGTTCGCACTCTTGTAAAACAGCTTTACGGTCATGACCTGTAAATAACGCTTTAACTTCAATCCAAGCACGGTGTAATGTACCTGATGCACTGTTGCCAGTATCGGTATCTGCACCGCTTTGTACGCCTAATGCAGTCAATTCTTGAGCAAATTCACGGCTTTGGGTACTGTATTGTTCAAATAGTGTTTTTAAATCAAAATCGCCATCGCCTAAATCTTTTAAAGCGCGTTTAAAACCGTCAGAGCGGTCGTTATTGATTTCAATTAAATCACTTATTACTTCGGTTGCTTTTGAATTGGTTTCCATGGTATATGTATTTTGTATTAATTGGTAAGTCAACAATATTTGGTTTGGTTGGTTTTAATTATAAGGTGATTAAATTTAATTTCATCTTTAAAATCTATATTTCACACTTAAAAGTTGTTGATTTAATTTGTCTGTATTTAGCGGAATGAAGATGATCAACACTTAACAAAACAGATTTGTTATGGCTATCGATCAGCATAAAAAAGAAGGTGACGTTAATAACAACACTAAATTAGATAAAGAAAAAAAGGATCTGGAAACAGAAAGTCCGATTAGCGAACGGGACGAGGTTAAAAAGGCTGAAAAACGTACACAGGATTTGCAAAAAAATATATCTAATTCCGACAGTAAAAAGAGTAATTGATGCTGGACAAAGAAACCGCGTGAAGAGATTGTTATGAAAATGTTTAGTTTAGCCGGTATCTGCTAATATCTGCCTAATAATGATAAAAAATATTTATACCCTGGTATTACCATTAGCTCTGCTTGCTTTTAAGGCTAATGCTCAAACTGTAACACTGGATTATTACTTTAATCACGAAACCCACAAAAACAGTAAAGGTGAGCCCGAACGTTTTCATTATCTGTGGGAAGAAACGGGTAACAACGGTTACTTTATTTTGGGCGAAAATTTTAAGTCTGAGGGGTTTGCACTCCGTTCGCTTGAAAGCGCGCCTACACCAGCAAACCTGAAAGGTAGCAGCGTTTATATTATTGTTGACCCGGATAGTAAAAAGGAGAATCCTAAACCAAATTTTATCCAGCCGGTAGATACAAAGAATATTACTGATTGGGTAAAGCAAGGTGGTGTGTTGGTAATGTTTGCTAATGATAGCGCTAACGTAGAGTTGCCGCATTTTAACAAGCTGGCCAACACGTTTGGTTTTAATTTTAACAATGATTTGCAGAACCATGTGGTAGATGATAATCATTTTGAAGATGGCGGCGTCATTATCAAGAATAATCCGGTGTTTAAAACGGCCGGTAAAGTTTATATGAAAGACGTTTGCTCCATCAGCACTACCAGAAGTGCAAAACCTGTGCTTAAAAATAATGCTGGAGCAACCCTTGTCGCCTCAGCTAAATACGGAAAGGGGACAGCGATAGCCATTGCCGACCCATGGTTGTATAACGAATATACCAATGGTCGCCTGCCGGCCAAGCTTGGCTTCGAAAATGATAAAGCCGCACATGATTTGGTGGTGTGGCTAAAAGGCTTAGCAGTTCAATAGCAAGCCAATATATTTTACACAAACAAAGGCTTTTCTGGTTAATAGGAGAGCCTTTGCTTTTAAAGGATACTTTAGGCTTGATGTATGTCGATCAATAAACCTGATTATGATGCTGTAGTAGTAGGCTCGGGCCCTAACGGGCTGGCTGCCGCCATCCTTTTACAGCAACAAGGGCTGCGGGTACTCATTATAGAAGGCAAAGAAACTATAGGCGGTGGTTTACGCACGGCCGAACTAACACTGCCCGGTTTTAAGCACGATACCTGCTCGGCAATACATCCGTTAGGCGCCAATTCTCCTTTCCTAAAAACGCTGCCCTTAGCGCAATTCGGCCTGGACTATATTTACCCGGATGTTGCCGCAGCACACCCCTTAGATGATGGCACTGCCGCCATGCTTACACATTCTATCAGCGATACAGCCCGGCATTTAGATACTGATGAGCAGGCCTACTTAAAATTGGTACAACCGTTAATAAAAACATGGAATGCTATTGCGCCGGATGTGTTAGGCCCGCTGCATTGGCCTAAATACCCCTTTGCTATGGCGCAGTTTGGTACCAAAGCTTTACTGCCAGCTTCGGTTTTGGCCAAAGTATTTAGCGGCACCCCTGCCCGGGCATTGATAGCCGGGATGGCAGCACATGCCATACAGCCTTTAGGCAATTTAACCACTGCTGCCATTGCGCTGGTGCTTTTGGCTCAGGGACATATTAAAGGTTGGCCTTTGCCTAGAGGTGGTTCGCAGCAAATAGCCAATGCTATGGCTGCTTACTTTAAATCGTTAGGCGGCAAAATTGAAACCGGAACTTTCATCAGCAATATGAGTCAGTTGCCATCGGCACGTGCTGTGTTGTTTGATGTTACGCCAAATCAACTACTACAGATTGCCGGTCACCGGTTTTCGTGGGTATACAAAAAACAGTTGGAGCGTTACCGGTATGGTATGGGTGTTTTTAAGGTAGATTGGGCGCTTAATGAGCCTGTTCCGTTTACCGCCCCAGAGTGCAGGCAAGCCGGTACTTTACACTTAGGCGGCAGCTTTGAGCAGATTGCCTCATCAGAATTAAGTACATCTAAAGGCAACCATCCTGACCGTCCGTTCGTATTATTTGCACAGCAAAGTTTGTTCGATATTAGTCGTGCGCCTGAGGGTAAACATACGGCATGGGCCTATTGCCATGTGCCGCATGGTTCTGAAAAAGATATGACAGGCATTATTGAAAACCAGGTAGAACGTTTTGCGCCCGGCTTTAAACAATGCATAATTGGTCGCAATACGATGAATACCCGGCAAATGGAGGACTATAATCCTAATTATATGGGCGGTGATATTAATGGCGGGCAGTTAGACATTACGCAATTGTTTACAAGGCCGGCACTACGTTGGTCGCCTTACCGTACGTCGGCTAAAGGGCTGTATATATGTTCGTCATCAACGCCACCCGGTGGTGGTGTGCATGGTATGTGTGGATACTACGCTGCAAAACGGGCTTTAAAGGAAGTGTTCGGTTTAAGCGTTAATAGTTTAAGTTAACGCAATTACAAATTGATTATGCCTTTATTGCTGTTTTTGACGCATTAAAGCACTGTAACCTTAAACATTTGAGCTATAAATTAGTTAATTGTCTAATATTTCATCGTATACTCTGCCGTGTAAATCTGTTTGAGAAAATATGTTTACCGGTAGTTAATATTTGGCCTTTAAAAAACGGGTTTATAAGTTGGATAGCTTTACTAACGAAAATTTTTCTTTTTCTCACGAAAGTCTACAGCGCGATTTTGAGCTGCTTACTAAAGCTGTAGATGCAAGTATATCAGGCGTTATTATTACAGATAATCAGCAGCCCGACAACCCTATTATTTATTGTAATGAGGCCTTCGAAAAAATGACAGGCTATGTACGCAACGAAATCATCGGGCGTAACTGTCGCTTTTTGCAAAAAGAAGATCGTAACCAAGAAGAGCGAAAGGTATTGAAGGATGCCGTTTTACAAGGAAAGCATAGTGTTGTAGAAATCAGGAACTATACTAAAAGTGGTACTTTATTTTGGAATGAGTTGTACGTATCGCCCGTTAAGGACGAAAAAGGTAATGTCACTTATTTTATAGGCGTACAGCACGACGTTACCCAACGTAAAAAAGCTGAACAAGATTTAAAACAAGAGCAGCAAAGCTTGGAACGTAAAGTTGAAGAGCGTACCCGGGTGATCAGGGAAAGTGAAGAATATTTATCCAGCATCTATCAAACTGTGCGCGAAAGCCTGGTGGTGTTAAACCCGCAATTTAAGGTACTCAGCGTAAACGAACATTTTTTACGCACTTTCAAAGTATCTACTGCCGATACCGAGGGACAACTGTTGTACGATTTAGGTAATGGGCAATGGGATATTCCGAAGCTCAAAGAATTGCTGGAGCAAATTTTACCTACCAGTAACCCTGTCGAAAACTTTGAAGTTGAATATGATTTTCCTCAAATAGGCCGCAAAACTATGCTGCTTAATGCACACCGAATTGAGTTGGAAGGCCAGTATAAAGACCGCATCTTAATTGCTATTGAAGATATTACCGACCGGAGGGAAATTGAACGCCGTAAGGACGACTTTTTATCCATCGCCAGCCATGAGCTCAAAACGCCGCTTACTACCATTAAGGGCTACGTGCAGATGATGGAACGGTTTATGCCCGAAGCGGCCGACGATAAATTTAAAAATATAGTTAAGAAAACAGGTGCTTATGTAGAGCGCTTGAATTTGCTAATTGGCGAGTTATTGGACGTATCACGTATACAAACCGGTAAAATTGAACTGCACAAAGAGCCGTTTGATTTCGATAAAATGCTGCATGATACGGTTGAAGGTATGCAAGCTGCCAATAAAGAATTTGATATTGAAATTAACGGTACTTCCGTAAATAATTATGTTGGCGATGAGTTGCAACTGGTGCAAGTAATCAATAATTTGTTATCAAACGCAATAAAATATTCTCCCAACGCAAATAAAATAAAAGTATACGCTTCGTTGGTAAGCGATTTTTTAAAAGTATCAGTAACTGATTACGGTATGGGGATCAGCATTGAAGATCAAAAAAATATATTCGAACGCTTTTATCGTGTAGGCGATATTCAGCAACATTTTCCAGGTATGGGTATCGGTTTGTATGTATGCGATCAGGTTATAAAAAAACATGATGGTGCTATTTGGGTTGAAAGCGAAAAGGGAAAAGGGTCAACTTTTAGTTTCACGCTTCCGTTAAACGAAAGGAAGAATGATGAGTAAAAAAGTTTTGATTTGTGACGATGATGAAGGCATCCTGGATATGGTTTCGTTTGTGCTGGAAGACAGTGGCTTTGAGGTGATACCCGAGAGTAACAGTTTAAATGTGTACAGCTTGATTGAAAGAGAAAAACCTGATTTATTATTGCTGGATTTATGGATGCCTGTATTATCGGGAGACCAGGTATTAAAAATGCTGCGCAGTAACCCAGAGACTAAAGACTTGCCTGTTATAGTAATATCTGCCAGTACCGAAGGCCAGAAAATTGCTCACGAAGCTGGTGCAAGCGCATTTATTGCCAAGCCATTTGATATTGATCAACTCATTAACCGGGTAGAACTGATGTTGCAGTAAGTCGTTATATTAGTGATATGAAATATTGGTTCACACTAGTCATCACCTTGCTTTTAACGGCAGGCAGTGTTAAGGCTCAAACTACCGAAGCTGAGCGTTTTGCCAAATCTCAAAGCAGTAAAAATGTATCGGCGCAGGTAGGTCAAAAACTGGCGGTGTGCGACACTGTCTACGATTTTCGGGTAGTTAACCCAACTACTACCCTGCTCAATTTGGGCGGTCGTTATCCTCATCAAAACCTAACTGTTACCATCAGGGGTGAGGCAGTTAAAGTTAATCCAGCTTTGATGAAAGGCAAATCAGTGTGTTTTTACGGTGAGGTTACCCTGTTTAAAGATCGCCCCGAAATAGTCGTCACCGCGCCGGAACAGATTATGGATATCAATAAATATCAGTAGTATTTTTTAAATGGCCTTAATTTCACGGCAATTGTGATTTCCTTAAAATGCTTTTTATAACCATATAACTACTCACTGTAATTAATGGCCTATTCGATAAATGAAGGAATTTACAGGTTTTGTAAACCTACTTTAAACACTCTTCATATAAAGCAAAATACTGATTTGCCGAGTTTTCCCACGAGAACTTTTCTGCCTGTTTTATGATAGCATCAACAGGTTTCCGGGCATTAAAATCTTGCATCCCCTTGTTAAATACTTCCTGCATGTGCTCCGGCTCAAAGTTCTCAAAATAATAAGCTACGTCACCGCCAACTTCAGGCAGTGATGTTTTCCGGGCCAAAAAAGCTGGTTTACCAAAATGCATAGCCTCTATTACGGGTAAGCCGAAGCCCTCGGCTCTGGACGGAAAGACAAATGCTGCACAGTTTTGATAATACCAGGCTTTATCAGCATCTTCAATCGGGCCGGTAATGTGTACGCGGTCAAGGCAGCCATATTTTTCAGCTTCTTGAATAATGGTTTGTTTGTGCGGCGTTTCTATGCCCGATATCACCAGTTCGTAATCATTATTGTAAAGTAAGGCAGGTAACAGGTGGAAACCTTTTTGTACCGATAACAATCCAATAGTGAATAAAAAAGGTTTCGACGGCACTGTTGTAGGTTGATGACTTGGAGGAACTGTTAGCTTATCTGCACCGTTATAAATAACACTCACTTTATTAGTGGCTTCCGGAAAGTAATGCTTTACATCATTAGCAACAAATTCGGAAATAGCTACTACTTTATCTACTTGCGCAATTAATGCGCTTAATTCTTTTAAATAAACTTCGATACGATGCGGTTTGCTAAACTTTAAATGCACCTTGTTCATGTCATGAATGGTCATGATTTTTTTAGCATTTACCTTTCCGGGGTGTAACCGGCAGGTCTGATCTGATAAATGCACCACATCAAACTTATTTTTAGATGGGAAGAACAGCTTATGAAACTTAGAAAGAAACAGCAGCTTAACTTTATCACGAAAACGGTAGATTGTTCGCCTGTGCAAATAAAAGGTAAGGTCAAAGCGATTTCGGTTATTCTCAATTAAAGCATCGCCTAAGCCAGTACCAAAATAAAAGTATCCACAGTTACTGTCTTTCATAGAATCGAAAGTGACTAACACTTTTGGCTTTTGCATCATTCAAACAAGTTATGGTGATAATTTTACAACGCTAGATAAACACACATTGAAAAATCGAAATAATAGCTTACAAAGTTAGGTATTCTATATCGGTAAAATCTGACATTGGGATTGAGTGCT
>Ga0182212_1000154_pt1 | contig 9520 bp, 15 predicted proteins | sample G5R1MG_21_FD_129666 | JGI IMG/M metagenome (GOLD analysis project Ga0182212, IMG submission 129666) | Switchgrass phyllosphere microbial communities from Michigan, USA - G5R3_MAIN_03OCT2016_LD1 MG | ecosystem: Host-associated > Plants > Phyllosphere > Phylloplane/Leaf | place: USA: Michigan... | reverse complement strand
GTCGCTCAACGTGCAGGCAGGCAGAAGGTCGGCATTACCGTCGTCAGCGCCACACAATGCGCGTTCGGGCCTAGCGGGGTCACCCTGAGCACCGGCTGGCCACTCGCTGCAATCGCCTATGTTGCCGATAGCTGGGACACCTCTGCCGCGATCTACGGCGTCTGCGCCTCGGCCGCCACAACCGTCGGCTTTCGAGAGCAGTTCTAAGGAGACCCCGACAAGCGCTACATCCTTGCGTTTGCCGCCCTTCTCGTAATTCCAAGCGCTGCGGCCCAGGTCGCGTATCCACCTGGCGCGACCGCGAAAGACATCGCGGCAATTCAGGCGCAGATCCCGAAACCTGCGACCACCATCCCGCCGGCCGACATGGCCAACAGCGGCATGCCGGGAAGCTCGTCGCAATATCGAACCATCGACGCGCAGGCACCGCGCATCAGTCGAACCGTCTCCGGAACCACGGTTACTGGCGGAACCGGCACCGTGTCATGGCCGGCGATGTCGTCTGTGCCCAAGCTTACCGTTACGCCCTATGTCGCCTCCGGCGCGTTGCAGGCGCCGATCTGCACCCCGGTCGCAGGAACGGTCACCACCACCGGGGCAACTATCAAGTGCTGGTCGACGCAAAGCGTAACGGTCAGCATCTTGGGCGCTGTCATTGCCCCGATTACCACCGCAGCCGCCGGCATCCAGTTCGACGTGCTGGCTCTGCCCGGCAGTTAATCCTACAGGTCTACTTCGACCTCGCATGTCCTGCTGAAAGGAAAACAGTGTCCGCCACCCCCGCCCGCATCGGCTTCGTCATCGAGCCATATCGCCGAGCCATTTCTGTGACGGCGGGGGTGAAGGACAAGCACGGCAACCTGGCGCGTCAAAGCCCCGATCCGGTGGACTCATGGTTCGCCGAGTTGGCTGCGGCTCAATTCCGTGCAGATGAACGGCAAGGCCTGCTATCGCCGGAGCGCCGGCGCTTTCAGATCGTCACCAGCGACATCGAGGGGCTTGAGGACTTGCTTGACAGCCAGGACACCTTCACCGCGACCATGACCGACACAGAGCGCGGCGTGCAAGCTAAGGTGATGATCACCGACATCACCATCGACCTGGCAACGCAGCTTGCGTCCTTCAACGTGTGGGGTGCCTGAGCATGGTTGCTATTAGGAAGCCATTCTTCGTCATGCCGGCGGAACTCTCGAACATCACTGCCAGCCAGCAGGGAGCAGGTGCGCCAGCATCGAATGTGGCCAGGCTGGATTCCACCGGACTTATCTGGCGATGTGAGACTGCGACGGGAGACGGTTGGGTCCGCGGGCAGATGCCGGCAGGAACGCTTATCGACTTCTTCGCGATGATCGCCTGCATCACCAGCCCCACAGCCGCTTACCGTCTGCGTCTCGGCAACTCGGAGGCGGAGGTGACCGGCGGGAGCGCGCCTTACGATAGTGGCGTGCAGCCGTTCTTCACGACTGCAACATCGATCCAGTACGATGGTCGCTTCCACTCCTATCTTGAACTTCCCCAGACGTTCGCGGCGACATGGTTTCAGATGGATTGGATCGGCCCCGACAATATCTGGTTTGAAGTGACCAGCCTGGTGCTCGGACGCAAGTTTGAGCCGAGCCGGTTCTACGATAAGGACTTCGAGCGCGGCTTCGAGGATCTGGGGTCGCTCGACATCAACCGCTTCGGCGTCGCCGACGTTGTTCCTGGCAAGCGGCTGCGCACGCTCAACTTCACGCTCGGCTGGCTGAACGAAGACGAGTACGAGACCCGCTTCGCGCCGATGGCAGGGTACATCGGTACCACGCGCGTCATCTACTGCTGCTTCGACCCTGCGCTCTCGCCGTACCGCCAGAACCGGACCTATCTCGGCTGGCTGCGCAATCCGCCGTTCGCGCGGGGCGGGGTCAAGCCGCGCACATTCTCGATGGAATTTCAGATACGCTCGCTGATCTAGCGGGCGTTCACACGTCGGTGTCGCCGCCTCGGCGCCGATGGGCGGGGGCGGCGGTTTGTGGACCTGCCGCCGCCCCCGTTTCTATACCAAAATGGAAACCGAAGCGCGTCAACTAATTCGTCTGTTCGGTGTCAGTTTCGACAGTTCGCATCTGGTCGCGAACGATCGATCCCATGTCCCAGAAGCCACCCAAGATGGCATGACGCGGGATGGTCCCGGGCTTGTACTGCCGCGCCGCCAATAACCGGCCACGCCGCAGTGAAGGGTGTAACTCCCGACAAACCGGCATCTGCCATACGATCGCTTTACCTGCGCTCATTGCTTTTCCTTTCCGGCCAATGGCGGCCATGTCTGTGATCCTGTTTCGCGACCCAGCATTGTGCGTAGGCCCGATACGCTGATGCCGATCGCCTTCGCGGCTTGGTCGACCGTCAAGCCTTCGTCAGCGGCCTGAAGTGCGCCACGCCAGCGCGCCTTTGCACGTATGATTCGAGTGATATTGCCCTTATTGCCCATCGTTCTCACTCTTAGCGGTATCGGATGATGCAGCGCGGGCCTTGTCCTTGGCTTTGGAAATCAGCCGGCGATGCCCGCTTATCCGGGAAACCACCATATATCGCTCGATCGTCATTTGGCTCAGCGCATCAAGCCAGTCGATGTCGCCCTGCAACGCCTCGACCAACTCCCCCACGAGGCCTGTATTGGTAGGTATATGTACCGCCGCCATAACGTGATCCATGATCGCCTTTCTCACGTTCTCTGCGCTCTCGTTGGCGAGGCAGGCGCGGTTAAGCAGGATGCTGTGGATGGCATCGGACAGATCGGGGTGCGCAGCTTTCCATGTATCGTTAGGGCTGGGGTGGGCGAGCCGTGCGTTGACAGCCTCGACGATGAACTTGGCCTGCGCTTCTTCAAGGCCGCCAGCAAGCCAGTTGGCGATGTATGTGCCCTCAGGGAAGTCGTGGATGCGCCAGCCCGGCTCTTGGTTCTCGTACTCGCCTTCCGGTAGATAATCGGCGACCAAGCGGGTAAACGGGGCCTCCCCTGCATCGGTGGGGGTATTGTACTCTATGAGGCTGGGCATGGCTGCGACCGCATGACCGGCGATCCGCTTCACCTCGTTGAAGTGCCAACCCGAGAGCCATGGCTGCAATGCCCGCGCCACTTGCTCCACCACGCTCTCAGCTAACGGGGATGTCTTTGGGGTGGTCATGGCGTTTTCCTTTCAGTGCTGTACTTGATGGTGTCGGCGACGGGGACGCAGGCGTTGTGCGTGACCTTCCATGCGCCGCGCTTTCCGACGACAAAGCCATCGCCAGGCTGGACGATCTTCTTGCAATGCGAGCACTCGCCCGCGAAGGAGTTAGTGGTCATGTCGCATCTTCTCCTGGGCGACCGGCTGCGATCCAGTCGTCGTGCTTGATAATCCTGAAAGGGTAGATCGGGGTGAAGGTGTTGCGCTCGACCGCGCCGCACCTCACGGTGATGTCGATGGTGTGCGGCTCGAAGGGGTTGGGATCGCGCATCCACCGATTCGGATCGACGTCCTCGATCGGGCCTTCCACCCAATCCATGCCGGAGCGGAGCGCTTCGAGGGCAAGCCGATCGAGGCGCACACGAAGCTGGGAGAACGTCTCAACCACCATTTTGCTGATCGTCATTATGCTACCTCCTGCGCGACTTGAATGGCGATCTGGGATGGCCGCCACTACGATCAGTTTTGAACTCGACGGCCAAAAGCGGCTCCACTCTCAGCTTGTAACTCTCGTTGTCGAGCGCGTGGGCGTCGTACAATCTCAAGCGGAGAACAGCAGGGACCTCCCAGGAGCATTCACCGGCCAAGACAAAATCACCGAATTTATCCCGCTCGACGAACGCCTCTTCCGGCCAATCATCGTGCAGATCGTCGATCGGCTCCACCTTGTTCGGCTCGCGGGTCACGCCCAGCATCATCGGCGGATCGCCGTGTTGCCATATCTCGATGCCAGGGCCGAGCATCTGATAGCACTCCTCCAAGATCGGCAGATCGCGGGAGAACGTATCCACTTGGTTCGGTGTCAGGACGATGTAATAGCGTTGACCTTGCATCAGGCTATCTCCTTCACAAACCGCCAGCCGAGTTGCTGCCGGACCATCTTGCGTGCCGTGTGGTGCCAGTTCCACGCTTCCATCACGCTGCACTGGCGATCAACCTGATCAACGTCGGGGTCGACCACGGTGGCGAAAAGTTCCGTATGACCATCGCCAGCTTCCGATCGAGACGTTGCGATCCACGTCCCGGTTGGCGTCTCCCAGAGTTGGAGCGCGATCGAGATGGGGTCGGTATTGCGCGTGTCGAATTCCGTCTCGCACAGCAGCTTGCCCTGGAACTTGAGCGTGGCGCCGCGCGACTGCCGGACCGTAATGGGGCGATACTCCAACTGGTTTGTCGCAACCGACGCAGCCTTGATCGCCGAATCCATGGCGGCGCGCCGGTTGGCGTAGTGCTGCAGAGCCGCGGTGACATGGCGCAGAGCCGCCATGTGCGGGTCATACTCGCGATCGGGGTTGATGCCGCGATCGATGACGGGGCCGAGATGTTCGTAAGTCATGCTGCGTTGCTTTCCTTTGCGCGCTTGATCAAAATTTCCATGGCCAGGATGTCAGCATCGAGCATGGCCTTGACCCACTGACTGCCGGGTCCGCGCTCGGCGCCGGCTAGTATCCTCATTCGCTCGCACCGGCGCTCGGCATGGCGAATGGCAAATGCAAGTTCCTCTTCCGGGCTCATGACGTAGGTACCTTCCTCGACCATCTGCCTTTCCAGTTCGGCGTGAACTATCGTCTTGCGCAGCATCGCCTTCGGCTGGTCTGTGTATCCGCTCACGCCGCGTTCCTCCATTTGGTGTAGTTCTCGCGCTTGACCTTCTGCCAAGCATCGTTGCGGGTGCGCCGATAGGGAGCCTCCGCATCCTTGAGCATGATGCCCTCGCCTGCGCTGGCCCAAACCCGGCGCGCTTCGTCGAGTACGTCGTCGGCATCAGTCGCCCAGCCATCCTTGACCAGGCGCACCGCGATAGGGGTAGGGGCGCCCTTCGACCCAGCAGGCCATGTCCAACCATCGCTGACCGGCTCGCTGGCCTTGATCAGTGCTTCGAGCAGCGCCTTGCGCTTGACCAGGGGCTCATCCCAGCCACCGCACTGCCATGCACTGAACGGCACGACGTCGAAGGCGTGGAAGACGCCACGATCGCCGCCGGCGCGCCATCCGGTCTCCGCCCAGCGCTTCGTTGCGTCTAGCGTCCCGTCGACCACCAACTCGCCATCGATCATCAGGCGCTCGCCATAGGCTTCCTCGATCGCGGCCAGGCGCCGCTCGATGTGCGCGCAGCCGTTGAGGATCTGGCCATTGCGGGTGAAGAGCCGGGCGACACCGTCGATGCCGTGGAAGCGGAGCGCGCGCCAGCCGTCGAACTTCTGCTCGAACATCATTCCCCCGATAGGGGTGGTGCCGCGCCAGTCAGATGCAAGTTGGCAGAGGTGGGTCATGTCGTTGCCTTTCGTTCTGGCTTGAAGCGTCAAGCGGCGTGCGTCTCGTATGTCCCACGATAGGAGGGGGTGGCAAGTATTATTCGTCGCGTTCGCCAGTAGAGGCAGCACTTTTACCTGCCTTGCACACCTCGACTACCCGGCGCGCCATCTCCGCGGTCATATCGCCGATGTGGCAGGCCTTGCGATCGATCCCGAGTTGCGCAGCCAGCCACTTGTATCCGCGACCGCGCGCCGTCTTCTGCGTCAACCCGGATAGGGTCATGCGCTTGCGCCAGAGCGGGTCGAACGCGGCGTGCGCCTCAATCCTGGCCTTGCGCGTTGCCTCCCCTGCCGGCTTGCCCAGCGCCGTTATCGTGCCCTTGTGCGTGCCCACATAGGCCCCGCACTTGCAGCGCCACCACCACCGCTTGCCGCCTTCGTCATCTTTCCACAGATCGCGGCGGCGCGGATAGATCGCTTCGCCGTCGGCGATGTCGACTTGGCCGCCATCGGGGCAATCGCTGCAAGCCGGTGCGATCTTGCGCAGCGCTTCGGGCGTGAAGTCTTCCGGATCGATCATGGCTTGCCCTTTCCGTATTCAGGCCAATAGGGGTTGTGCGGGATATGGCCGGCGGCAACTGCGCCATCGTACCATTGCGAACTTTCTTGCGATCCAAGATCGCGAAGCAAGGTGTTGTTGTTAAGCGCGCCAGCGGCAAAGATCATCTCCCGGCGCTTAGTAACGGGATGCAGTCGTTCTTGCAGCTTACGCATCTGGCGATCGGTGCAGTTTGCGAGCGTGATAGGCTTGGCCATCGTCATTTCTCCGATAGGGTGCAGGTCGCCCGATAGGGCTAGGCGGCGTGCCTTCGCGCCTTGCTCTCAGCAATGGCCAGCCGGGTGCCCATTGCCTCGAAACGGTCCGCCAGGTCGGCGACGGCGCGTTCCGCTCGCTCCGCCCGTGCCGCGATAGCCGCATTGGCATTGCGCGCTTCGTCACGCTCTCGCAGCAGCCTGGCGACGTCGCTGGCGCGGTCGGGCGTCGTCGGGTCCGATCGGTCCCGTTGCAGCCGCGATAGGGTCTGTTGCGCCCGGCTGGCGTCACGTTGCGCCGATAGTGCAGCCGCGCGCGCTCCGGCGATCATGCGGCGCGCTCGCTGAACCGTCGTGCTTCGCTTGTGCAGGTCGCGCGATAGGGTGGTGACCAGCGCGCCGATCTGTTCCTGTTGCAAATCGATGGTTGCCTGCAAGTCAGCCATCACCGCAGCGGCGCGGCGACGTTCGGCACGCTCCGCCCAGGCGCGGCGGATCGCGCGTTCATGTGCCGGCGTGCGCGCCGCCCGCGCTTCCACGATAGGGGGGGCAGCATCCATGCTAGGCGCTGCAGCATCCATGATAGCGGCAAGGCGCGCTTCCATGGTGGCGACGCGCGCCGTAAGTTCCGCGATAGGGTCGGAAGCCGCGATAGGGGCGCTCTCAGCGTCAATCCGCGCCGCCGGCTCCACCGCGCCAGGCTCGACCGGCTCTTGCGCCCCCTGTGCCGCTTCCGGGCAATCCTCCGGCATGTCGAGACTGGCGGCCAATGCCGTTTCAATCTCCGCCCTTGTCAGCAGCACGCCACCCGGGAAGCAACGGCCATCCTCTCGAACAGTCAGGAAGCGGCTTGCCCCATCATCCCAGAGCCATTGTAAGACATGGTGCACGGTTCCGCCGATCAACACTGCGAAAGTGATGAAACAGGTTTCGCAGACCATCGCGCGCACCTGTTCCTTGCTCAAGGCGATGGTTCCGGCGCTGGCGGTAGGGATGCGATAGACGGTTGCGTCGCCGTCTACAGTCGCCGTCACGCCTGCGTCATAGGTGAGACCGCGCCCTAGTGCGCTATCCTCGCTGAAAGCCAGGCCGAAAATCATGTCCGGATCGCTGGCCAGCACGCCGACCTTGCCGCCGACGGCATCAAGCCAATCAATCGGCGCGCCGGCGGCCTTGCGCAATTTCTCAAGGCGTGGGGTCGGGACGCCTGGCAACAGGTCCGGGAACATGGCTTGCCCATCGTCATCAGCCAGCGCCAGCTTGCCGACAAAGCATCCTTCCCATTGCGGGAAAGCGCCGTCGATGGCCTTGCTATGGATCTGCACATTGCCAAGCGTGATGGCGAAGCGGCCGCCATGATCCTGGCAATGCTCGAGCGATGCCGCCTCGACGTCGCCGACAAGTCGCGCCGCTGCAATGATGGTTGCCACGGCCTTGCGAGGCAGAATGCAGCTTTCCAGGCCCTCAGCGCCAGCCGGGATAGGGCGCGACGCAACCGCTAGGGCGTCACCATCTATAGCGGCCATCACAAGGCGCGGCTGGCCTGCCATCTCGCGCGCCTCGAACGCCACGCCGTTGAGATAGTACCGCTGCTCACTGCTCGACATGCAAGGGGCCAGTGCGATCATATCAGCGACGAAGCGCGCCGCCGGGACCATGAACCGGGATGGGGCCTTGCGGTCTGCCATGTCGATTGTCGGGAAGTCATCAGCCGGGAGGCTGCGCAGGTTGAATGCAGCTTCACCGCAAGAGACTTGCACGGCGGGTCCGCCCAGGTCGACCATCTGCAGCAGCTTGCCGCGCATGGTCTTGCTCAACTTGCCCAGCATATCGGATAGCGTCGCGGCATCGGTGCAGAATGCGCCTGGCGCGTCTACGTCCGCCGATAGGGTGACAGAAACGCTCTGGTCATAATCCGTTGCCGTGATGATCAGCGCGCCATCAATCTCCGCCACGATGCGAACACAAGCGGCGATGGGGACGACGTTGCGCCGCTCGACCACCTTGGAATTTAGGAATTTGACCGCGCGAGCCAGGTCGGCAGGATCGCAGCGGAAAGAGGCGAAAGCGGGAGCGGCGGCAATAATGGTGGTCTGTTCCATGGTGCAAATTCCCTTGCAGGTCCTAGCCTTCATCAGGCACCGGGCGGACATTCCGGCACTACGGCGCGCGCCTGACGCGCCGTTTCGGCTTACTCTTTCGGATGTTTGACGGTTGCCGGGTCCGGCCCTTCCCAGGCCCACGCAACCGCGAATCGTTCGGCATAGCCGCGCGCCGTCGCGATCATTGCGCCAGCGGCCTGGCGATAGCTCGCTGCGCTGGTCACGCGCCCTCGCTGCAGCTTGTCGAGCGTTTCAGCGATGGCCTGCGAGTAATGCGCTAGATTGGCTTGGATATCGTCTAGCGCGCATCCCAGGCGCGGCACGCGATAGATCGCTAGGTCTAGGTCTCTTGCAGCGCCGTACGCCTCCCCCTGCACCTTGCTGGTGCCGCTCGACCATTGCTTAGACGATATCAGCGCAACGCGCGTTCCGGCTGGATCGGTCACGATAGCCGCAATGGGCGTGCCGTATGACCTTAGAACGCCGTCGCGCATTGTGGTGTTAGAGCCGGTCCGGGCATGCTCTAGCTCGCCTTTCGCCCATTGGGCGGCAACATCGGCGGTCTTAGCGAAAACAGTCTTTGCCATGGTTCAAGCCTCCCCACGCGCTGCAGCGCCAAGCTGGCGAGCCTTTGCGATAAGGCCATCTAGCGCTAGGTGGCTGTCTTCCGGATCGATAGGGCCAAGCAAGTTTGCGTCGGCGCTATGGCTTAGGCGTGCAATCTGTTCGATGAATGAAAGCATCTCGCTAGCAGCGTCGCGCGCGTAGTCTTCCGCTGAATATTCTGTGACCCGGGCAGAGTCGCCCAGGTCATCAAGCGTGGTGTTTGGGCCATATTCTTCGCCCCACGCTTCGCAAAGTCGCTCTACCGCGAATGCTTCTGCATCATCCTGGCTATTCGCCTCAATGGTTTCAGCGAATAAGTCGCCGTCGCACGATCCTTCGATAAGGAATTTACGCAAGCCGCTTCGCGTCGCTGCGGCTGGCTCTTCGTATGGCTCGACGCTGGCGATTGCACGCCCCTCTTCGTCGCCGTCGATTTTGTCGCTCAGAAACTTGGATGTCGGAAGCGCTAGGATGTCTTCGTCATCAAAACGCGCTTCAATGTCGGCGATGCTTTCGCCTTCAACAAGCCAGCGCT
>Ga0182212_1000153_pt1 | contig 9533 bp, 7 predicted proteins | sample G5R1MG_21_FD_129666 | JGI IMG/M metagenome (GOLD analysis project Ga0182212, IMG submission 129666) | Switchgrass phyllosphere microbial communities from Michigan, USA - G5R3_MAIN_03OCT2016_LD1 MG | ecosystem: Host-associated > Plants > Phyllosphere > Phylloplane/Leaf | place: USA: Michigan... | reverse complement strand
TGGATCGCATGGTGGGCGGCGTGACGCGGCGGTTCGTCGAGAGGCTCGCGCCGCATCTGTGGTCTGATGTGGCGGACGCTGTCTACCTGGATTGCTCGGTGTCGGGCAGCTTTGACGAGCCGCAGTCGGTATTTACGGGCCTTTGGCATGTGGAAGGTCGCACGGTGTGGGGCTTGGTCGACGGTGTCGTAGTCCGCGATCTGATCGTCACCGATGGTAGGGTGGTGCTGCCGCCGAGCAAGCCCACGGCTCGCAAGGCGACTTTCGGGCTGCCGTATACCTCTGACATCGATCTGCTGCCGATCCGCTCTGTTCTAAAGGGAAGCGGGCTCAATGCCGGGCGCCGTCAGCAGACGGGCGATCTATGCCTGATCCTACGTGATAGCCGGTCCGTCATGGCAGGGATCGACGACAAGCACCTGTTCCTGGTGAAGAGCCGCGAGAGCGAGGCGTACGGTGATCCAGATGCCCTGATGAACGGCGATGACTACGTGCTGTCCACGGACGGCAAAGCATGGAACGAGATCACTTGCTGGATCCGCTCGTCTGACCCGTTGCCAATGACGGTGCTTGGTGTGGCCCGCGATATGGTCATGGGGGACTGATGGACACGCGCGTGCGCCTCGTCCCTGCCCAGTGGCAGCATATCAATCGCATCGCCAGCAACATGCGTGCGATCGACGCGGAAGAATGCCGGGCAATGGGGCGTGAGCCGAAGTATGCTCTTCGCGCTGCGTTCATGACGAGCGAGAAGGCGTGGACAGCCCTCGTTGACGGTGTGCCTCATGCCATGTTCGGCGTGGTCGTTGAAAGCCTGCTCGACCGGATCGGGACACCGTGGTTTCTTGGTACTGATGAGGTGTACCGTCACGCCCGCGAGATGATCCAGTGGGGGCCGGGCATCCTCTCGCGCATGGGCGATTCATCGCGCAAGCTGACCAACCTAGTGTCGTCGCGCAATGATCGGGCAATCCGCCTGCTGCGCAAGTGGGGTTTTTCTGTGGCCACCGATGAAGTGATCGTGCGCGGTGTGGCATTCCAGCAGTTCGAGAGGATTGGCTGATGTGCGGGCCGGCTGCCCTCCCGATCGCCGCGGCGGTTATGTCTGTCGCTAGCACTGGTATAGGTGCCATGCAGGCGAATGCTCAGGCCAAGAGCCAAGCTCGCATAGCTGAGCGCAATGCGGCTATGGAGCGCGAAGCAAGTCAAATTGACTTGCAGAACTCGCGTGATCAAGCGCAGGCGCAGTACCGTCAGATAGGTCAAACGACTGGCGCTCAGCGTGCCCGCGCCGCTGCTGGTGGTGTAAGCGTCGATTACGGCACTGCTGCACAGGTTCAGGCGGATACACAGCTCCTCGGCAATGAGGATGTGAACCGCATCTATCGCCAACGCACGCAGACCCAAATGGGCCGCGATATCGGTGCGTCAAATTATGAAGCAAGTGCAAACGCGAGCCGGAGCGCCGGGAAAGGCGCGCTTGTGAAAGGGGCCTTCGACATTGGGTCGAGCCTGCTGTCTCAGGCATCGCAATACAACAATATGCGGACATCGCAGGGTAAAAAGGGACTTTGGTAGATGCCTCGTCCTGCAAATACAGTTGATCGCATCCTATCTCGGCATGTTGACCGGCGTGACAAAGGTTGCTGGCTTTGGCTTGGTAAGCTTGGCCGAAATGGCTATGGCCACACAGTAATCAATCGGAAGTTTTGGCTTTCGCATCGTCTGTTATATACGTACTTTAAAGGCCCGATCGCCGAAGGTTTGACAATAGATCATCTTTGCCGCAATAGATCCTGCTGCAATCCCGATCACTTGGAAGCTGTTTCGTGCAGGGAGAACTCCTTGCGTGCTCCTTCCACGGTGAACGCTATAAATTCTTCAAAGACGCAATGCATTCGGGGTCATCTGTTGAGCGGTGACAATCTTTACATCACACCTGATGGAAGGCGTCAGTGCCGTACGTGCAGAGCGGACAAACAGAGGGAGTGGAACCTTGCCAAGGGTGCCTAGCTATCAGCCCAATCAGATCGGGCCTGTGCGGGCGAACGAGGAGCGTCTGCGTGCGTTTGACGATGGCGGCGGGGTGCTCGGTGCCATTGGCCAGGGTCTCGGCCAGTTGGCCGGGCAGGCTTCTAAGTTTGCAGCCGACATGGATGCGCGAGAGGCGCAGAATGATGACACTCAGGCGCGCCAGATTGCTGCTGACAAGGGTCTTGCCCTAAGTAACACCCTAGCCCAATACAAGACTACCGAAGCGGGCGCGGCGCGCGCTGGACAGCAAGGCTTCAACGCTCAAACTCAAGAGATTTGGGACAACGCGCTGAAGGAGGCCACAACCCCGCGTATGCGTGGTTTCGTTCAGCAACGCCTTGAGGGTGTGTATCGCAGCACACAGGAGCAAGGCTTTACGCATGCGATCCAAGGCGCCAAGGCCGAACGCTCAATGGCGTTTGACGCGACGTCTGCATCATGGGCTCAGCAGGCTTTAATCACCGATAAGGAGGACGAGCGTGACAACTTCATCGCCAGTGGCGTGCAGTCAGTATTGGATAAGGCTCGCGAGATCGACGGTGTCGACTTGGATGCGACCCCTGAAGTCGGCCGTCAGCGTGCTCTTGCCTACACCTCGAAAATCCATGACTCGATGGGTGACAAGCTTTTCGCCGCCGTAGAACCGGACATCATCGGTATTGGGCGGTATTTGGAGAAATACGGGCCGCAGATGACGCCGGAAGTTCAGGCACGTTTCATGGCACGTTTACGCGAGCCATTGCAGAACCGCATGGCCGCTGCTGATGCCGATCACTTTATGGGCCTTGCGGGTCCTGCCCCTGATGCGGCGACAACGCCGGGGGCCAAACCGGGAGCGGGTAATCTCGATGCGATCACTGAGCATGCCGAGAGCACGGGTAAACGCTACGGTTCAAATGGCAAACTGCTAACGTCGAGAGCCGGGGCTATGGGCGAGATGCAGGTTATGCCTGCTACCGCTGCTGACCCCGGCTTCGGCATCAAGGCTTGGGATAAATCCAAAGGGCCGTCGGATCTCGCGAGAGTTGGACGCGAATACCGCGCTGTGATGGAACGCCGCTATGGCGGGGACCTCGCAAAAATGTGGGGCGCTTATAACGCTGGACCGGGCACAGTAGACAATCTTGTCGAGCGGCATGGCGAGAATTGGCTTGCACATGCTCCAGCTGAAACAAAGGCTTACGTGAAGAAGAACGTTGCCGCTGTAGGGGGTAGTGGAACAGCGTATCAACCAACACCGAAGGAGATTGATCGAGGGGCAGCTTATGCCGCCGTCAATCAAGCCATTCAGACCGGCCAGATTAGTGCCGAACGTGGCGAACGCGCCCTCAAAGAGATCGATCGTAGATCTAGTATCAATGAGGGTCTTCTGCGCGATCAGTACGCAGATGCAGAAACCGACTTTGAGCAGTTTGTGGCAAAGCAGCCTGGTGGAGCGCTCGAACGATGGGGGCAGGTACCCGCAAAGATCGCATCTCGCCTCGACCCCAAGTTCGTGGCCAAGCAGCAGCAGGATATGTCGCAGCGTGAAGCCAAGAAGCGTGAGGAAGACTTGGCTGCCACACAGCTTCAGCAAGGCATCCTTGCGGGGGTAGTCGATCCCGCTGACGGCGACGTGAAGAAGGCTGGGGATGCTCTGTATGTCCGCGAGCTGTCAGCGAAGCGCGGCATCAACTCTCAGCAGAAAATGGCCTTCGACGTGGCTTTCGCGGCAAAGGTCGGCTTCGTCCCCCCTGCTCTCAAAGGTCAATTGGTCGGGCAACTGCGAAGTGCCAACCCCAAGCAGCAGGCGTATGCTGCTGCTGTCATCGCGGAGATGGGTCTTCGCAATTCTGCTATCCTGAACGACTTTTCGGATGAGCAAATCGCGCGGGCGCAGCAGCTCAAGACGTATCAGGAGAATGGCTTCTCGCCCGAAGACGCATCGCAGAAGATGGCGGATATGGAACGTGTGCCGCAGTCAGACCGGGCAGCCCGTAAGTCACTGTTTTCGGAATCCTCGAAAAAGGCCGGTGATCCTGCCAACTTGCTCAAGGATGCTTTTGGGCAGAACCCGTCACCTACGCTGGTGGGTCGCTTCAACTCTGTCTGGCAGAGTGAGTTCGAGCGCACCGGGGATATTGATGTAGCGCGGGCCACGGCCACGGCGACACTGCGCAAGGAGTGGAGCGTCAGCAAGATCAATGGATCGTCGCAGTTGATGCGCTTTGCGCCGGAGCGGTACTACGGCGTCAGCGACAAGGGCTCTCAGGATGCCAAGTGGATTCGTGAGCAGGCAGTCCATGACCTCCTAGGCAACGGCATGTCCGAGCCTAACGCAGATGAACGCCTGCGATTGCAGCCATATGGTACGATGAACGGGCAGCCCGTCTATATCGGCGTGTTACAGCAGCCTGACGGTACGGTCATCACATTGAGTGATACCATGGGCAGGCCAAAGCGTTGGAGGCCTGACTTCAAGACATCCGAAGAGGCGAAGCGGCAGCAGCGCACAAGGAACCAGACCGTACAATCTGCACGCGCCGATCGCGCCGCTAGTCGCGCGCCAAGCCGTGGCGTTGACCTCCTCCGCATGCTTCCCGGCGGGAACAAGATGTAATGCCAGTCATCTCGGACGAAGACTTCCAGCAATCCCGCCAGGCAGCGCCCGCGGTGGCGCTGCCGCCTGAGGTAAAGATCAGGCCGACCGCATCCGCTGCCTTTAAGATGGGCATGGAAGACTCGGTTATCGGCAGCACAGCGCGGTGGCTGGCTGACAAGTGGGACCCTACGCCAGAGCGTGAGGACCCAAACTTCGATCCATTTGATGGTCTGGAGAACACACCATACGCTGAGTACGCTAGTTCCTTTGTGGGCGCTCGCAATCGTACGGACTTCGAACGTATCCGCACCCGTATCGACCAAGAGAACGAGCGTCGGGAAGCGATGCAGGACGTCGAGTTCTTCTCTGGCGCCAACTTCGCCAACATGGCCGGCAGTATTCTTGGTGATCCGACGGTGTTCATTCCTGGGGGCGCTGCCGCCGAAGGTTTGTCTGTCGGACGGACTATCGCCTCGACTGGCTTGAGATCGGCAGGCGCAGGCTTGGTTGCGGGTTCCGTCGCTGAAGGCATTTTGCAGGGCACTCAGGAGACGAGAACAGCCGGAGAGAGCGCCGTGAACATCGGTGCTGCGACGATTTTTGGCGGGCTCTTGGGAGCTGGAGCGAGCGCCTTGGGCGCGGGCGGTAAGGCTGCCGTGTCACGCGTGGGGTCACGCGCGAGCGCGCTCGAAAAGACCTTGGACGTGTACTCCTCGGGGTCAATGGGCGCGGCTCAAACCGGTGGTGGTGGGCCTCTGTCGGGTGAAGGCCTCAAGAGCGCGTTCGGTCTTGATAAGCTACTGACACCCACCTCGCCGCTTTTGCGTGCCGCCGCCTCACCATCTGGTGAGACGAGACGGGCCATGGCTCGGCTTTCCGAAGACGCTCTCATCCGCAACAAGAACACCACTGGAGTCGCCAGTGACGTCGCTGTTACAAGACGTGTGGAGATGTGGCGGACGGGCTTAGCTGACGCACTCGTCGGCCTAGATGACTCCTTTCTCAAGTACCGACTACCGGACGGCGGCGGCAAGCTTGCATCAGCTGGGATAGCCGTTGGTGATTTGACCGGGCGCACTCAAGGCAAACTGACGCGCTCGCAATTCGCCGAAGAGGTTGGCCGCGCTCTTATCCGGGGAGACACGCACGACATCCCTGAGGTGGCGCGAGCCGCTGAGCTGGTTCGCAAGACCGTGTTCGATCCTCTCAAGGAGGCGGCTATCGAGGAAGGTCTATTGCCCGATGGGGTCAAGTCCCAAGTCGCAGAGTCTTATCTTACCCGCCTCTACAACCGCGACATGATCGCGGCGCGCCGACAAGCCTGGCGCGACGGCGAAGGAGAGCTTCAGCCGGGTTTTGAGGACAAGATCGTCCGGTGGCTTGAAGGGCGCCAGCAATCTTTCATGGAGGAGATGGAGGTCGCGCAATCTTCGGTTCGCGCAGCGCGTGCCGCGTTGGAGAAGCACCTGAAATTGGCCGATGAGGTGGAAGGTATCGCGGACTCGCCCGACTTCGGGAAGGTGAAGACCAAGGCTGAAAAGAAGCTTGAGCAGGCCGAAGGCTACCGCGACGAGATCAGGGGTATCGCTGACGCTTCACCGGAAGAGCTGAAAGGTATCGCCTCCGACATCACGGATCGCGTTCTCTCGCATGAGGATCGCGGGATGGTGTTCCGGCCAGTGGCGGTGAAGCGTGGCCCGCTTAAGCAGCTAACCCTCACAATCCCGACGGTTGAGATCGAGGAGTTCCTTGAGAAGGACGCCGAGCGGGTCGCACGCGTATACCATCGGGTCATGTCCACCGACGTTGAGCTTACCCGTTCGTTCGGCAGCCCCGACATGGAAGAGGCTTTCCAGAAGATCCGGGACGATTACGCCAAGCTACGTGATGGCGTTGAGGACCAGGGCAAGCTCACGAAACTAAACAAGTCTATGGAGCGGGACCTGCGCGACCTCGCGGCTGTGCGTGATCGTATCCGTGGCACCTACGCCATGCCCGACAACCCTCAGGGCATTCTCTCCCGAACCGTCCGGACCACCAAATCGATTAACTACATGCGTATGCTTGGCGGCATGGTGCTGTCGGCCATCCCAGACACCATGCGGCCCGTTTTCGTGCACGGCCCCATGAGAGTGATGCGCGACGGGCTACTGCCAATGATCACCAATGCCAAGGGCTACAAGCTGGCGTCCAAGGAAGCCAAGCTCGCCGGCGCCGCCTTAGAGATTGTCCTTGATGGTCGCGCTGCACGCTTGGCTGATGTCACTGAGGAGTTTGGCCACGGCAACCGCTTTGAGCGTGGCGTTGAGGCTGCGACTGAGAAGTTCGGTCTGCTGACCATGATGACGCCTTGGGACAACGCCATGAAGTCTTTCTCAGGGGTGGTCACGCAGACCCGCACCCTTGAGGCCGCTGCGAAATGGGCGTCGGGTAATCTGCCTAAGAAGGAGGTGGAGCGCCTAGCTCACCTCGGCATCGATGAGAACATGGCGGTGCGGATCGATCAGCAGTTCCGCAAGTTTGGCGAGGATCAGGGCACACTCAAGTGGGCGAACACACAGGCGTGGGACGATAAAGAGGCGGCCGGTCATTATCGTGCCGCACTCGGCAAAGAGATCGATAAGATCATTGTGACGCCATCCCAAGAGAAACCTCTGTGGATGTCGTCGCAGCTTGGACAGATCCTAGGGCAGTTCCAGAGCTTCCAGGTGGCCTCAATGCAGCGAGTGCTTCTGGCAGGCCTGCAGCAGCGTGACGCCGCCGCGCTGTCCGGTTTCGTCGGTATGGCTGGAATGGGAATGTTAGTTTATTGGTTGCGGACCTATCTCACCTACGGCCTTGATGAAGGCGGGGAGCATCTCTCCGACGATCCCGAGCAATGGCTGCTTGAGGGGATCGATCGCGGCGGCGCACTTGGCTACGCCTTCACGTTTGATCGCGCCCTCGACATCGCAAGCAGGGGTCAGTTTTCAGTCCGCGCAGCCGTCGGCGGTGAGGAGCTTTCCCGCTTCAAGCAACGCCAAGGCGTTGTCGGCCTTCTCGGCCCCACTGTCGCCGGTATGCAGGACATGGCGATCGTGAGCGGCGCTGCGCTTTCTGGCGATGTGTCGGAGAGCGATATCAAAGCTGCGCGTAGGCTGATCCCAGGCCAGAACCTATTCTACTGGAGATGGTTGTTCGATCAGGCCGAGGACGGGCTCAGCGATGCGGTGCGTTGACCCGCCGCAGCGTTTTGTGGATGCGCATCGGGGCTAGGGTGTCTTAGGCACGTCCGCCTTCATAACCTTTTCAGACCAACTCGCTGAATCTTCTTTGTCGCCAAGTATCCGCGAAGCCTCTTTGATCAGCTTATCCGCCTCTGGCAATTGGCCAAGCTCAGCGCGTTTGATCCGGTCAAAAATCTCGCGCTCAATAGAGGCTTGCTGATCCTTAGCGCTATTTAGCGAGGCGGAGAGTATCTCGACATTCTCTTTAGTGCGTTTGTAGTCGTCCAGCAGATCGCGAAGCCGAGCGCCGCTCAGGCCGTTCACCGCTTCCTCTAAAATTGCGACAAGCTCTGTGTTCATTGAACGCTGATTGGCGGCAGCTCGCTCCTGGACTTGATCCTTCAATCTCGCCGGCACTCTTAGAAGGAGTCGTGCGGTCTCAGGAGTGTCGATCTCATCAGCCATTTCACGCGTCTACGTCGCCCCCTCGTGGAAAACAATTTTCTTCGCATGATATCATGATCGCTTGACGCGATAGCAGAACTGAGTGATATCACCCTAAGCGCACCAGATATCAGCGCTTAGGAGGTTAAGATGGCAAACTCTGAGAAGCCGGTGAGGCATTGGGATCGGATGATCCTACGCTTGCCGGAGGGCATAAAGTCACAGGTTGAGGATGTTGCAGCAGATAACTGCACGTCGCTGAACGGCCAGCTCGTCCAGTTCATCAAAAGCGGCATTGCCGCAGAAAAAGCGGCGTCGGGCACGGCCTAGGAACCACCCGACGCCTTTCAAAGGATAGGTATCCAATGAACGATATGACCATAGGTGGCTTTGACCACAACGGCCATCCCCAGACGATGAGCAGCCGCGAAATCGCGGAATTGACTGGCAAGCAGCATGCGCATGTCATGCGCGATATCCGCACCACACTGGGCGAGTTGCTGGGCGAAGAAGGACTCTCCAAATTTGGATCGTCCTATTTGAACGCGCAGAACAAAGCGCAGCCCGAGTTTCTGCTGCCGAAGCGAGAAAGCCTGATCCTGGTTTCTGGCTATGATGTGCATCTGCGCGCTCGCATCATCGACCGATGGCAGGAGCTTGAAGCGAGGGGCGCTGTCGATGTGCAGCGCGCCCTTTCGGATCCTGCCGCGCTCCGCAAGCTTCTGCTGGATAATGTAGAAGCTCGGCTCAAGCTAGAAAAGGCGGTGGAAGCCGCAGCGCCGAAGGTTGCCTTTGCCGATCAAGTCGCCGCCGCTCCGGATGCTATTACGCTCGGGCAAGCTGCGAAGACGCTGGGCACGGGGCGCAATCGCCTTGCGGCAAAGCTTCGCGAGCTTGGATGGCTTACCAGGGTGGGCGAACCCTATCAGGACAAGATCAACGCCGGCTTGCTCGACGTGAAGATTGGCAGCTGGGATCATCCGGAGAAGGGCTTGCAACGCAGCGTCACCGCCTTGGTGACCGGCAAAGGCCTAACCAAACTCCACGGTCTAATCGGCACGACCCACTAAAACGAAAGAGCGGCGCTGGGACTGGAACTCCCGCGCCGCTCCATAGCCAAACCGAAGGAACCGATCATGACTGCAACCGTCATAGCCTTTCGTGCGCCTACTGCCAAGCCCGCTAACGATAACAATCCCGAACCGACGCCACCATCGTCTGCTGACGCGAAATATGCCCTTATCGCCATGCAGGCGATCGAGAAGCAC
>Ga0182212_1000152_pt1 | contig 9559 bp, 8 predicted proteins | sample G5R1MG_21_FD_129666 | JGI IMG/M metagenome (GOLD analysis project Ga0182212, IMG submission 129666) | Switchgrass phyllosphere microbial communities from Michigan, USA - G5R3_MAIN_03OCT2016_LD1 MG | ecosystem: Host-associated > Plants > Phyllosphere > Phylloplane/Leaf | place: USA: Michigan... | reverse complement strand
TTTATAGGATAAGTGATAATGTCGCCATCTTTTAACGAGTCAGTTAAAGTATATCCTAGGTTTTTTATGTCGGAGGTGTCGTTATACAATAGTTTCTTGGTGCTGTAATTGTAGTGTTGAATGAGTTTGCCTTGATCGTTAAAAAATGTCCAATGTCCTATGCGCTTATTGTCCAAGTAGTTGCCAAGTGCAATATTCTGATTTTTCATTGCAGCCTCATAAGCGCCATTTTTAACATTTTTGTCCGATTTTAAAACATAAAATTGTTCTTTTATACCTGGTCCGAGAAGTCGAGATTTTTTTACAGTCTCTTGCCCAAGGCAAAGATTAAACATAAACAAAAAGGTGAGTGTTATATAAAAGTCCTTCATGCAATTAACTGTGATAGTGTTCTAAGCACAATTTAAACAATACCCCATGAATTACTATAAAATAAAAGGAAATAAATTATTGTAGTTCATGATTGAAATCGTTGTAATTAATTGGAAAGAATCGAGACAGTAATAAAGTGTAGTAAGCATGAATAGTCAACAGCTTAAGCATTCAATTTTCCTCTTAACTTCGCTGCTAATGCTTCTACCACTTTCGGAAAATGTTGATGCTCCAGTTGTTGCCCTTTCAGTTTGATGGTATTTAAATCGTCGCCGGGCTCAATCTTAAACTTAGCCTGGTGTATCATTTCCCCTTCATCAAAATGCTCGTTCACAAAATGAATAGTTATGCCCGATTCTGTTTCGCCGTTTTCAAGAACGGCTTTGTGAACGTAGTCGCCATACATGCCTTTACCACCATACTTAGGCAATAATGAAGGATGAATGTTGATGATCTGATTTGGGAAAGCTTTAAGCAAAGATTCGGGAATTAACCATAAAAAGCCTGCCAGCACAATCAAATCCACGTCCATCTTCTTCAAGATTTTTACGACGTCATCAGTCTGAAAAAACTCCTGGCGCGAGAATACATGAGTAGGAATTTCAAAATTATCGGCGCGCTGCAGGACATAAGCCTGCGGATTATTGGTAAGCACTAATACTACCTCGCTGTCGGCATGGTTTTTAAAATGCTCCATTATTTTCTGGGCGTTTGATCCCGATCCTGAAGCTAAAATGGCAATCCTGGTTTTTAACACGGCACGTAATTTTGGCGTAAATATAGTGTTTTATGTAAGTGGCTTTTTACTGGTGTATAAAACCATAGCGGGTAACCCGACGTCGTAGTACAACCCGCGGAGATGTACGAAAAGTATCTGTTTTGACGTCCTGCAAAACTAAAGAGTTGCGGCCTAGATTTACTATTTGTACCCGCGCAAAAGGAGTTGATGTTCCGGCTCTTGTAGTATCCTTGCACTTCATGGATGATGAAAGAATAATAGAGTCTGTTGAGCTAATAACCCAGGGGCCTTGTGTTGATTGGTCAAGGCAGCTAAAATAATCGTATTTGCAAGTACCATCTGAGTTGAAGGTGAATGTTTGATTATACTGGCAATTAGTATTTAATGTATCAATTCGTTTTGAGGTATCTCCATGCAGGGTTTCCCGTCTAAGTGATGCCAAACGCCAGGGGCCGTTACCGGTTAGAAAGGTATCAAGGGTGTTTTGATTTTCTTTCTTACACGAACTTATAAACCAGCCGGTAAACATCAAGGCAAATACGACAACAATGGGAAGCTTTTTGATAAAAGTATGCACGGCGTAAAAATACAAAATCCTGCAAACTACTGGTTGGCAGGATTTACTAATAACGAAGCCTTAAGTAAACTATTGTTCCGGAACTCTTACAGCTTCCAGATTGGAGTTTGCGGGTCCATTCATCAGCTCGCCACTGCAGGAAAACCTTGATCCATGGCAAGGGCAATCAAATGATTTTTCATCATTGTTCCACTGAACTACACAACCCATGTGCGGGCACACGGCGCTGTATGCACTGAACGATCCCGCGTCGTCGCGATAAACTGCAACCTTTTTAAACTTACCCACAATGGCAGCCTCGCCGGGTTTGATGCTTTGCAGCGATTCTACATCTGAGGGTAGCAGATAATCAACAAACTGAGAAAGCGTGGTGTATTGCTCCTGAACGTAGGTTTTGGCGGTGTGCAGTGTGACGGTTACGCGGCCTGGATCATACAACTTAGCCCATGGGTTTTCTTTACCGGTAATTAAATCAGTAATGAGTATACCCGCCAACGTACCATGTGTCATACCGTTGCCCGAGTCGCCGGTTATAATGTAAATATTTTCATCGCCCGGGTTTTTACCGATATAACCCAAATCATCTACCGGTTCCATCACTTGGCCTGACCACTTGTAAATCACATCCTCCGCTTGCGGGAAGCGTTCTCGCAGCCAGGTCTCCAAGCGCGCGTAGCGTTCTTCTTCGGGCTCGTTCTCTTTATTAGCTTGTGCAGTTTTATGGTCGGCACCACCATGTATCAATAAATCGTACTGGTCGTCGTAAGGTTGGGTGCGCACATAATTGTAAGGCATGCTTGGCCATACAGAATTTTGATCTCCGGTATCCCACCACAATGCCGGTTCAATTTTGTCCTTAGGCACTTTGGCCACAATTACATAGGAGCGATAAGGCGATTGCTTGGTATGCATAGTGGCCCAATCGTTAAATGGTGTATTAGTGGCTACAACAATTTGTTCGGCCTCTACACGGTAACCGTTTGCTTCTACCAGTCCTTCTTTCACTTTATCGGCATGCGTTTTAGTACAGATTTTACCACCCAGTCTTACAACAGCTTCAGCCAATCCGTTCAGGTATTTTAAGGGATGGAACTGTGCCTGCTGCGGAAACTTTAAGCTCGGTCCGCTCTCGCTGGGTATGCCCGGAACGCTGTAAATCATTTCGGTGGCAATGCCTGCTTTATGCGTAGCCGCCAACTCTTCGTCTAATGACTTTTTCTGATCTGATGGATGCAGAAACAGGTAACCATCTACACGCTTAAAATCGCAATCAATACTTTCTTCCCGGCAAATTTTTTCAATCAGATTAATAGCAGCAGTATGGCTATCGGCGGCATAACGGGCGCCTTCTTTACCAAACAGGCTTTCAATTTCACTATAGCGGTCGTCGAGTGCGTTGGCAATATGTGCCGTAGTGCGGCCGGTTTCGCCACTGCCAATCAGGCCGTCTTCTAAAACTATAACTTGTTTACCTGCTTTGGCCAGGCAGTAGGCTACGGTTAGTCCAGCTATTCCTGCACCAATTATGGCCACCTGCGTTTTTATTGGTCCAGTAAGTTTTAAATATTCAAGCGGCTTAACGGTGTCCGTCCAGCAAGAGATATGAGTACCAGACGTTAATTTGCCGGTTGTGTTAACTTTTTGTTCCATAAAGGTTAGAATAATTTCTTATTAAGAAACCTTTATGCATTCCGTATAGTTTTAAAAAATATGAGTGGTAGGGATTTTTATTTACTAATTAAGCGTTAGTTATAGCCCACTATTACTTCTGAACAACTTAATAGCAATAGCCAACAATATAACGCCGAATGCCTTACGTAATACGCCCAAACCTGTTTTGCCCAGCATGCGTTCCAGGAGGCTTACGTTTTTAAGCACTACATAAACAATAATGGTATTTAGCGTAATACCGATAATGATGTTGGTGGTAGCATATTGAGATTTAAGAGACAGTAATGTGGTCATGGTACCTGCACCGGCAATAAGCGGAAACGCCAGTGGGACGATAGAAACGGTAGCCGGAACATGTTCATCCTCTTTAAAAAACGAGATACCCAGTATCATTTCCATCGCAATGATAAATATTACCAACGAGCCTGCAATGGCAAATGATGCTATATCTAAACCAATAATTTTAAGTAATTCTTCACCCACAAATAAAAAGGCAATCATTAGGGCCAGTACGGTAAGTGAGGCCTTTTCCGACTCGATATGCCCGGCCCGCTGACGTAAACTGATAATGATGGGTATGGTGCCTATAATATCGATGATGGCAAATAATATCATGGTAACTGATAAAACCTGCCTTGGATCAAAAGTATTAAACATAGCTTAGGTGGATTGCTTTTCTTTGGCTTTTAGGCGAAAGGTAAGCAAAAACCCAAGCAAAATAAAAAATGCCGACAAAAAGAACACAGCATGTATTGATACTGCAGTAATCAACCCGGCCACTATCGGGCCTAGCGTTTGCCCTAACGAAGCATAAGACTGATTAACACCCAAAATCTCCCCTTGGGTATGCTCGTCACTGCGGTCGGCTATGATAGCATTGAGCATAGGATTACGCAACCCATTGAAAAGACCATACACAAACAAACCAACCGCAAATGGAAACAAGGCTTGCGTAAAACCTGTATAGATCATGGCCGCCAGGCATATTGCTGTAGATAATAGTAGGATGATAGCTCTTGAAGTAATTAACCGGGTAATTAGTGGTACAGCCAGTTGCATCAAAATACCCGTTATACCAAAGCCGGCATAAAGCAAACCAATCTGTGTAGGGCCAATTTTTAGTTTGTCTACAGAAAAGGTTTGAAAACCGATGATCATAATAAACTGAGCCATTGTTAACAAAAAGCCTGTAAATACCGCGGTGCCTACTACCGGAATTTTTAATGCGGTTATCAGCGCCTTAAAGTTAAATGGTGGCTTTTCATTCGATTTGTCTTTCCCCCCGTCTTGCTTAGGCTTGGTTTCTTTAAGTACAAAGGTGGCCAGCATAGCGCCTGTAAACGCAATGCCCGCAGCAAAAAAGAAGGGAACTTGCAGTCCTAGCTTACTTAACAGCCCGCCTAAAGCCGGCCCCAAAACAAAACCGAAGCCGAATGCCGAACTTAGGATGCCGAATTTCTTGGCCCTATCTTCGGATGATGACGTGTCAGATACCATGGCTTGTGCTACCGAGATATTGCCGCCGGTAATGCCGTCTAGTATACGCGCAGCAAATAGCATCAATAAGTTTTGAGCAAGCCCGAAAACTAAAAAGGACAAGCAAGTGCCTGCTAAACTAATAGCTAATAACGGCTTGCGTCCCCATTTGTCGGATAGTGAGCCTAACAGGGGAGTTGCAAAAAATTGTGCTATCGAGAATGAGGCAGTGAGGATTCCTACTGTTTGTTCGGTAAGGCCAAATTTTTTGCCGTAATCATAAAGTAAAGGTACAATAATGCCAAACCCCATAGAGTTGATCACGCATATCAATACCAATATCCATAGGTTACGGTCGGCTTTCATCAAACAGATGTTATAAACATTACGGTTATCAAAAGGAATAAAAAGCAAAAAGGTTCTGCCGATGGGGCAGAACCTTTTTGCTTAAAGCGTAACATTAGTGTTATTCAACATACATAGGATTTGGCGGATCCATCGGCGATTTATCATCACCTTTACGCACTTTAGAGTGTTTTATACTGTAGCCAAAATAGATAACAAAGCCGATAATCAGCCATACGAATAAACGGGCCCAGTTTTCCCAGCCTTCGCTGGCAATCATAAATAAACATACGATAGCGCCTAACGGGCACACAATCTGGTACAAAGGAGTTTTGAACGGACGGTTGATGTTTGGATCTGTTTTACGTAAAATGAAGATGCCCAGGCAAACCAGTACAAACGCAAACAGCGTACCTATACTCACCATATCGCCTACTACGCTGTCGGGTACAAAGCCGGCAAACAATGATACAAACCCAAAGAATAACCATTGAGATTTGTAGGGGGTACGGAATTTGGGATGTAATTTAGAAAACACCGGAGGTACCAAGCCGTCTGTGCTCATGGTATAGAATACACGGGTTTGGCCCATTAACATTACCAGGATCACTGAAGAGAAACCTGCCAAAATTGCTACGGTTACCAGTTTAGCTAACCACTCATATCCTGGCATGTGATGACGGATTGCATAAGATACTGATGCCTCGTTACCTTGCGACAAAAACTCTTTGTATGATGCTATACCAGTTAAAACGTGCGAAAACAGGATGTATAATGCAGTACAGATGACCAATGATAACAAGATACCTATTGGCATATCTTTTTGCGGATTTTTTGCCTCTTGAGCAGCTGTTGATACCGCATCGAAACCAATGAAGGCAAAGAAGACGATACTTGCACCACGCAATACACCAAACCAGCCATGATTGGCTGCATCTGCATAATTATGCACTACGCCAGTGTTCAAAGTCACACTTCCTGCATCGGCAGGAATCATGTAAGGTGTATGATTAGCCGGATTGATAAACTGCCAGCCAAAACCGATTATCAATAAAACAATAGCTACTTTGACTAATACAATGACGTTGTTTACTACGGCCGATTCTGCTGTGCCGCGAATTAATAGCATGGTTAACAAAAATATAATCAGGATAGCGGGTATATTAACTATACCATGCACACCCTCATACGATTGAAAGGGTGAGTGGCTCCATTCGTAGGGTATGGAGGTGTTAAAGAACGTTTTGAGTAAATCGTTTAAATACTGCGACCAGCCAATGGCTACAGTGGCAGCGCCTAAAGCGTACTCGAGCACTAAATCCCAGCCAATAATCCAAGCGATAAATTCGCCCATCGTAGCGTAAGAGTAGGTGTAAGCACTACCAGCAATAGGTATCATACTGGCAAACTCTGCATAACATAACCCAGCCAGCGCACAACCTACGGCAGCAATGATGAACGAAATAGTAACCGCCGGACCAGCGTTGCCACCTGCAGCTGATGCGGTACGCACAAATAAACCGGCACCAATAATAGCTCCAATACCCAGGGCTATTAATGCAGTTGGCCCGAGCGTTCGCTTTAAGCTTTTATCCGACTCGGCCGATGCTGCCAGCAAAGACTGAATGGATTTTTTAATAAATAGACTCATGTTTTTTGATCAGTTATAAAAATTTAATCATGTTCACCTCCAAACCTACTTATTTTTCTTGAAAACTTAAAAGCTCGCGCCGTAACAATGGCACGATGTGGATAAAATTAGGAAAAATGCGATTTGAACCCAGGTAAGCGTTAAAAGCGGCAGTCATTTTAGCAGAATTGTGAAAGTGTTTCTTAAAATACGGATTTCGTATACATCGCAAACTAAAAACTGAAGTAGTCTATGAGTAATCGCTTTCTTAAACAAAAAAAGCCTCTCTTTTTACAGACAGGCTTTAAAAAACATTTTTATAAGGTCACTAGACGTACTCAAATTTATATCCGACACCTTTTACAGTAGATACATAATTTTCGCCTAATTTTTCGCGCAACTTACGGATGTGTACGTCTATAGTACGGTTGGTAACTACTACCGAGTCTTCCCATATATTTTTCAGGATGACGTCCCGGGTATATACCTTACCTGGTTTAGACGCCAGTAAGTATAGCAGTTCAAACTCTTTTTTGGCTAATACTACTTTGTTGCCGTTTTGGTATACCAGGTAGCTCTCGCGGTCAATCACTAAATCGCCCACTTCCAGCTTATTGTCAGACACTTCGTCCGGACCGGCGTTACGGCGTAAAATAGCATTGATTCGGCTAACCAGTGCACGTGGTTTAATAGGTTTAGCGATGTAATCATCAGCACCAACGTTAAAACCGGCAATCTCCGAATATTCTTCGCTGCGTGCGGTTAAAAATACCATAAAGGTGTTTTTAAACTCAGGCATAGTACGCATAATGCGACAAGCCTCGATGCCATCCATCTTTGGCATCATAATGTCCAGTACAATTAAATCAGGTAGTACCTTTTTGGCTTCGGCCACCGCTTCCTGACCATTGTGGGCTAAATAAACCTGGTAGCCTTCCTTTTTTAAATTGTATTCGATAAGCTCTAAAATATCCGGCTCATCGTCAACAATTAATATCTTTTGTTTTGCATTAGTGCTCATCAGGTCGAATTTTAGAACAAATGTAAAGGCAAAACAAAAGAATTAAGTTAAACCATTGTTAATAAATTGTTAAAGCTTAATGTTTGCTTAAAGTTTAGCAAAGGTTTTGTTAAAAAACTCTTCCAGGTTTTGGCCGGTAATATTTTTGGCGATTATTTTTCCTTGCGGATCTATCACAAAATTGGATGGAATAGCCTCGATACGGTAGAGTTTTTCGGTAGGTCCGTCAAACTTTTGCAAATCTGAGCCATGCTGCCAGGTTAATTTGTCATCATTGATTGCTTTTTGCCATGCCGCTTTATCTTCGTCAAGGGATATACCTAGTATATTTAATCCTTTACTTTTGTACTGATTATACAGGCGTGCTACGTTTGGGTTTTCCTGACGGCAAGGTAAACACCACGAAGCCCAAAAATCGAGCATTATATATTTGCCGTTATAATCAGACAGCTTTACCGATTTGCCATCTATAGTTTTAATGGTAAAATTTGGCGCCTCATGACCGATAGATAGTGGCTTGGCAGCTTCCATCTGCTTAATAAACTGTTGTACTGGGGCGTTTTCTTTAAATTGGCCTTTAATATCATCAGCATAGCTTACTAATTGCTGCTCATATTTATAAGGATCTAAAGACATGGCTGCATAAAAAGCGGCTAAAGAGTTTTTATTATCATTAACAAACTTAATTACCTGGTCGCTGTAGCCGGCCATGTTTTTTTCTAATACCGGCTGATAGGCTTTGAGCAGCGAATCCTGATTTTTTACACCTTGGGCTTTGCTTTGAAACTCGGTAACCAGTTGAGCATTCTTTTCGCCGAAGGCATTGCTAAAGGTGTTAAACTCTTTAATTTTTTCAGACTCTTGCGAACCTTCAATTTTATAAGTATGTGCCTGGTCGTTCAGGTTTGTTTCGAAAGTGATGTTTTCACCATTCTGGGCAATCAAATCGTAAATTGAACTGCCGATACGCAGTTTAAACAAGTTGGCGACGGCCGACTGGTTTTTAAATTTAAAGCTGCCGCCTTTTAATTCGGCAGAGTCAATAACACTTACTTGCGAAGTGTCGGCCCTTAACAAGTAAGCCTTTTTTACTTCGCCTGGGTTGTCAATTTTACCTTCGATGGTAAAGCCGGATTTATCTTTACAAGCATAAATGCTGAATAAAAGGGGAAGACCGTAAGCTAATATATGTTTTTTCATGATTGTGCTTGTATTGCTTTAATTAAAAGCTGGTTTGTTTTCTGCGGATCAATTTTGCCTTTAGAGCGTTTCATTATTTCGCCCATAAACAATCCTAATACGCCTTTTTTTCCTTTTTGGTATTCGACCACCTTATCCGGGTATTTTGTCAGGGCTTCACGGATGAACTGCTCTAGCTCATTGCTGTCTTCGCTGATGAGCAAATTTAACTCTTCGGCAACTTGTGCAGCAGTTTTATCGGGGTGCTGCAACAAGGCAGGGAAGAGTTTATGTGCAGCTACAGTATGGTTTACTTTACCATCATCTACTAGTTGTATTAACCCGCATAATTGTTGAGGTGTAAGGCCAAGGGTAGTTATGGTTTGATGATGCTCGTTTAGGTATGACTTTACAGTGCCCATTAACCAATGGGCTGCGCCTTTATAATTGGAAGTATGAATAACTACCTGCTCAAAAAACAGTGCTGTATCATGGTCGGCCACGATAACCGCGGCGTCGTAATCTGATAAGCCTAATTCTCCGGTGTAT
>Ga0182212_1000150_pt1 | contig 9609 bp, 11 predicted proteins | sample G5R1MG_21_FD_129666 | JGI IMG/M metagenome (GOLD analysis project Ga0182212, IMG submission 129666) | Switchgrass phyllosphere microbial communities from Michigan, USA - G5R3_MAIN_03OCT2016_LD1 MG | ecosystem: Host-associated > Plants > Phyllosphere > Phylloplane/Leaf | place: USA: Michigan... | reverse complement strand
TTTTTGCCAGCAACTGGCTGACCGAGGTGAGCATCGCGGCATTGGCGAGGTGGAACAGGAATGCGATAATGGCAAAGATCAGCAGCGGCTTGTTCTCGACCAGCGTCTTCCACCCGCTCGGTTCCTCGCAGCCCTCTTCGGGCTCGCAATCGAGCCCGCGCGCGACCGCGTCGTCGATGTCGTCGTTATGGATGCGCGTGGCGCTGACAATGCTGGCGACGGTCAGCGCCCCCATCAGCCAGAATACGACAACGGGTCCGAACTTCCACGCCAGCGCGCCGGCAAGCGCGGCCGACACTGCGTTGCCCGCATGGTTGAACGCTTCGTTACGCCCGACGCGCTTGGCGAACAGCTTAGGACCGACCAGCCCCAGTGTGATCCCCGAGATCGCGGGCGCGAACACCGCACCCGCGGCTGCCGCAATCGACTGCGTCGCTGTAACTACCGCGAAGCCATGCACGAATGGCAGCGACACGCTGGTCAGCGTGACCAGCAGCGCTGCGACCATGACGATCCGCGGCTTGTTGCGGCTCTTGTCAATTAAGCTGCCCGCGGGCGTCTGCGCGAGCAGCCCAATGATCCCTGCGATCGTCAGCACCATCCCGACCGTTGCCTCGTTCCAGCCGTGCGCGGGGCCGCGCACGGCGATGAGATAGATCGCAAGATACGGCCCAAGCCCGTCGCGCACGTCGGCAAGGAAGAAGTTCAGCGCGTCGAGTGTCTTGCCCGCGCCCGGTTTGTGACTCGCTCCTTCGTCGGACATCATTGATGCAGTCGCCGTCGCCATGAGTGCTATGTCCGTTTGTTCGAGTCAGCGTTCAGAATTTCGAGATCAGCGTGACGCCGCCGATCATCAGCGCGGCGCCCAGCAGGCGCATCGGGTTGGCCGAATGCTGTTCCATTCGCAGCAGCCCGAAGTGATCGATCGCGAGGCTTGCAAGGATGTTGGCGGTGATAGTCACGCCGTTGACCGGACCCGCACCCAGCTTTTGAATAAAGGTAAAGCCCGCGAACACCGCGACCGCGCCGACTATCCCACCGAGCGGCGCCCACCATGGCATTGTCGCCAGATCGCCGATGCTCGGTAACGGGCGCGGCATGCACGCGAACAGCGCGGCGGTGACGAACAACACCAGCATGAACGACACGGAGGTCGCGAGCCATGGATTGCCGAGCGACTTGTTGAGCTCCCCTCCCATCGCCGCACCCACCGCCTGCAACAGGCCGGCGACGAAGATGAAGGGAAATGCCCAAGCAACGTTCATTGTTTTCGTCCTCAACCTAGCAACAGCCGCGCGCCGAGCGCGGCAAGGAGTGCGAGCGGCATCGCCACCGCGCCGATTTTCAGAAATGCGGTGAAGCTCACGTCCTCGCCCTCGCGCCTGATCACTTGAAGCCACAGGATCGTTGCGAGTGAACCGGTGACCGATAGGTTGGGGCCAAGGTCAACACCGATCAGCAGCGCGTCAGTGACGATCTGCGGCGGGTGCGCCTGCTGAATGGCGGTCGCGGCGACGAGCCCGGCGGGTAGGTTGTTCATCAGGTTGCTGACGAAGGCGAGGATCGTGCCCGACGCGGCGGCGGCGCGCACCGGATCGGTTGATGCGGCACGCAGCCAAGCGGCGACCTGCGCGATCACTCCGGTGCGGTCGAGCGCTTCGACCAGCACGAACAGTCCGGCGACGAGCGGCAGCACGCCCCACGACACCTGCCGCGCCAGCCGCAGCGGCGACGCCTTGGCCGCGGCCGACACGATCAAGGCGGTGGCGATCCCCGCGATCGCGGTCGGCAGCCCGAGCTCGCGATCGAGCGCGGAGACGACCAGCAGGAGCGCTGCCGTCACGACGATGCCGACGATCGCGAGCTTGCCCGGCGTGGTCAGAGCGTCGCGCGCGACGTCGCGCGCGCAGTTGCCCTCGATCCGCTTGCGCTCGAGCCAGCGAAGCACGAGGAACGTCACCGCAATCGACGCGATCGAGGGGAGCGCAAACGAGCGGAGCCACGCGCCCAGCGGCGGCATTTGGCCGCCGTAGAGAACGAGATTGGCGGGGTTAGAGATTGGCAGCACGAAGCTCGCCGCATTGGCGATCAGCGCGCAGGCGAACAGCAGCGGCAGCGGGTCGGCCTTCGCTTTCTTGGCCGCAGCGAACACGGCCGGGGTCAGCACCACCGCGGTCGCATCGTTTGACATGAAGGTCGTGACGACTACGCCGGTCGCGTAGACGAGCAGGAACAGTTTGGGGCTCGATCCATCGGCGGCGTTGACCGCAGTGGCAGCGATCCAGTCGAACGCGCCATGCTCGCGCGCGGTCTCGCTCAGCAGCATCATGCCGGTCAGGAACAGATAGACGTCGAGCCCCTTGGCGACCGCGCTACCGGCCTCCCTCAGCGGCATGAGACCGAGCACCACGAGCAGCACCGCGCCCAAGACTGCCCAGATCCATTCGGGCCAGCGCATCGGGCGCGTGATGACCGCCGCAGTCGACAATCCCGCGATCGCCCAACTCACCCCCGTCGCCGCGCTCACCATGCGCGACCGTTCTTGTTCGGGCCGAGCTGCGCGCCGTCGATACCGGCGATCGGCCACGCTCCGACTGCGTGGCAATCCTGCCCCGGCGCGATCGCCAGCCGCCGCTTGGGGATCGCGTCGACATCGCGCACCAGCAAATCGATCGTATCACCTGAGCCGGCGCTCGTAACGGAGAGGGTGTGCAGCCCGGCGGGTAGCGTCACGTCACCGCGCCACAAACCGTCTGCACCGCGCGCCATCCCGACACGTCCCTGGCCGTGTTCGAGTGTCACGGCTGTGTCATTCTGACCGCCGTCGACGCGTGCCACGATTGTCACGCAACCGGGACGCGGCACCTGCACCTCGTCGGCCGGACGCGTAACGAGGCGGCGATCGCACGGTGCAACGATCTGTACGTGCGGCCAGGCTGCGTCCAGCGTGCGGAAGCGCCAGCTCGGCACACCTTCGTAGATCGACACGATTGCGAAACCGGCGCGTCCCCCATCCTCCTCGATCTGCCCGGTCGAGCGCGTTGCGCCGTAGATAACGCGCCGGTCGTTGAGCAACTCGTTGTAGTGCGTGTGCCCGGTGTCGACGAATGCAACGCCGCCATCGATGAAAGCGCGCGCTATCGCGTCACCATCTGCTGCGAGATCGCCGGGGTAGGCGTGCATGAAAACGAGTGGCGTCTGCCGCTCGGCCTGCGCGCGCGCGAACTGTTCGGCGATGCGGTTGCGGTCGTGCATCGTTAGGCGGAAGTCGGGGCCACCCGCTCCGGCCGAGACGATGTCGAGGAACAGACAGCGGTGGCCGGCAATCACCTCGCATTCCGGACGATTCTCGGGCGGTATGATCGCTTTGTATGCGTCGAGATTGCCGGGTTCGTAATCGTGATCGCCCGGGATGACTCGCCAAGGCATCGTCAGCGCGCCGAGTTCCTCGATCATTGCTGCGTATTGATCGAGCTTGCCATGATTGGCATTGTCGCCGGGTAGGTAGACGAAGTCGATCGAGCCTGCGAGCTGCTGCTCGACTTGGCTGACGAGCCTCTCCAATCCTTTTAAGCTTTCCCAGTCATCAGCTTCGTCAAGGTGAAGATCGCCGATGTGAACCCAGCTAATTGCACGCCTGTTAGGAGCTGCATCACTAATTTGGGCCTTTGTCATCGGGCTACGCCTCACGCAGAATGGCGCTCAAACCCAGCAACATTGAGAAATGTCCGCAACGGGAAAATTAATCTATGTAAGTATGTATGTCCTACAGATAGAGCTGCGCTCTTCGTATTTGTTCTCACGGCTAGGTGAGGCGATCGTCCCTTCTAAGATGAGGTTGCCCTGTACGTCACGGGAAAGCCACGACATCGTAAGCCGGCTCGGTAGTCATACAGCGGGTGCGCTTTTCGCTCGCGGCGCTGACCCGCGTAGGGATAAATCCAAGGCGGCGATGTGGTGGCGTATCCGATCGGCCTGGGCATGTATGATCGTGGAGCCTCATTCAGCCGATGACGGGCGGCTCGTTGCTTTTCGATATTGTAAAGGTCGCCGGCCGCACCGAGGCATCGCTAAAAGCGTTGGGGGACGATGCGGCCGACTTCACGGCGAGCGAATCGGGGTACACTCGCCGCGCAACTCGGTAAGTGGGTTGTTACTTGGACTTAACCTCCGAAACAGGCGTCAAAACCGGCGTCGCTGTGGGCGCCGTCTGCACGGCCGGCTGCACAGCAGGTGCTCCGACAGCGAGCGGCGCACGAGCAGCAGCGGCGATCGTCAGCGGCACATCCTCGTCCACGAAGCCTTTCACGGCAGTGCCCATCGGGATCTTCGCGCTGGTGCCGGTCATGAAGAACCCAGCAACTGGCACGAGCGCAATCGCGCCGACAACGCCGGCGGTGCCGGTAACACCCTTGTCGTCGAAGCCGCCACTCATTCTGATCTGACGACCGTTGACGGTGACGTACATGATGCGCGCAGTCAGGTGTCCCGACTTGCCCCACATGCCCTTGTTGCGGACCTCGGAGATCTCGCCGATCGCGGGCGAACCTGCCGGGATTACGACCTGATCCTGCATGACCACGTTCTCGGCAACCTCCATGTGGAAGCGCTGACCAACCTTCAGCTTCTTACCTTTGGTGGTCAGTTCCTCGCTGAGTTTGAGCGGCACTTCGGTGCCGGTGCGTAGAACCGCGGTGCCGTAGTTGGCAGCCGCGACAGGTGCTAGCGGCGCTGCGGTCTGGGCAGTAGCCGTCGAGCACACGAGCATAGCGGCGCCCGCGAGCGCCAGAGCCTTGATCATTGGATTACCCCTCCCAGTTCGAGTCGCCCCCGCGACCCGCTATGCAGGAACATGCCGGAACGGCCATGCTGCGCAACCTGAGGTTTCTTCCAATTGCCAAGGCCTTGTTCGCCAATGCTACAGCCGAGCGCGCCTCCGCTACGCAGATCGCTGCCGCCGACTCATTTCCATGCGCCGCCGCCATCGCCTGACTGAACCGTATGTGACCGCCTGCTAGGGCCCTGCCTTCCTCGCTAGTAGCCGATCACCAGCATTCCGACGAATACGCTCACCTGCGTCACCCAGGCAGCGAACAGCGCCCAAGCTCTCATCACAATCCACCACATCACTCGGTCCCCAGGTACGCGGGTACTCGGTGCGCGGGCTAGAGAGGGATTGAGATTATTGTGGCCTGACACGCTTTGCGCTTCGAACGGCGACACCTCGCTATCGCTCTTATCAAGCTGGCAGTCAGTTAGTCAGATAGCCTTCGATCCTACTATGTCCCTGTCTTGTGAGTGTCAGCTCATCGAACGCCGTAGCACCTGCATGCGAGCGTTCGATCAATCCCTGAGCTTCCAGGATTGCGATCCACCGCGTTCCGGTAGACACAGCAACGGCTGCGTTCAGACACGCTGACGCTACAGAAGTAGTCAGGCCGCGTGCTTCATCGATGTATAGCGTGAGCAGCATATCCCAAGCGGGCTCGCCGAAGAGATTAGCATCGAAAAATAGACTTCGGCGCTGCCGAGACGAACGGAGAGCTTTCGCCTTCGTGAGCATGGCAAGCACCATGTCGCACTCCGGTGTAAGGTCGTGCATGTGCCTTCCAGTCAGCAGTCGCTTAGCCGGGTTGTTGTGGCTCGACGGACAGGTGTCGTTCTCGTTCATCTCGATGCCTTGATCTAGTCCAGTCGTACTCAGGCCTAGTCACTGCTTCCCGACGAGCATGCCGCCATACTCCAGCCGCAAGGACCGCGATCACCGGGTAGGCAAGCCAGGAAGACAGGTTCCAGTAGACCTGAGCGAGGACGAGTGGGTCATAGGCGCGCACCCCGTGCGTCATCACCGTGACGAGCTGGAGCGCTGCGCAGTAGGTTGGCCAAAAGCGGTCGGCTGCTGACATGATGATCAGAAGACCGACCAGAAGCGCTAAGTCGATCACGGCACGTTGCCATTCCAGTTCGAAGAACGACACTCGTGGAACCGACGGCAGAGCAAACGTGCCGATTGCAGCGGCTACCATCATTCCGGCTGCCCATCGCTCCGGTAAACCGCCGCGTCGGACGGCGTACACGAAGGCAGCGAGCAGAACGGCGTTGAAGAGCAGGATGCGTATCAACGTTGCGATGTCCCTTGGCGTTGGAGCCTCAAGCGCCGGTGAACGGGCTGACCGGGCTGCTTTTTGCCGGACCCTTGCTCTCGTCTCCAAACATGGCGGGATCAATGCTCAATGCTTTAGCCAACGTTTCAAGCTGACGGTGCATTTTGGCGGTACGGCACTGCGCATCCGTGATCGACACGATCGATCCGCTGAGCTCAGCACGGATGTTCGCGCCCACTGTGGCCGACAGGCCGCGCTCAATCCTGGCATCCACGAGGGCTGCCATAAGCTTGCCACCAACCGCGAAGGTCTGATCCTGAAGCCGCTCGAACTGGTGCAGCAGCTTAATGACGCTCGCGATCTCTTCTGCGTCACTGCCGTGCGAGACGGGCGAGGTCGCTGATGGTGCGAACGAAGAAGGCGAACATGCCAAACCCGACGACGAGGCCGAAGGTGACGACGCCGAACCAGACGAAGCGTTGAGCAACTGTGAGATCATTACCTACCCCTGTTCGAAAGGGCGGCCACCAGCTTGTTGAGCGCGGCGGCGCCTCTTGCACGATCGGCGTTTGTGCCGCCGACGAAGGGGTGTCTGTGGCGAAGCCGGGCAGTGGTTCTCCCACCGAAAAGCGACCCCTCGCTTCTGGGTGGGAGGTTTCATGCTCAAGCAATGCAGCTGCAGCAGCCTTGCGGCCTCCAAGAGCTAACAGGCCAGCTGCCTCCGTCAGGTACCCGCTGGCGGTGTTCTGCGAGATGCCCATCAACGCGGCAATCTCTTTGACTTGCAGGCGACGTGCGTAGAGGCGTAGCGCTTCACGCTGCCTGTCGGTCAGGCGGTCGATCAAAGCGAAACTCATGTCGTGCACTATTGCTTCAAGTTAGATAACTGTCATCTGACACGGTCCTGATATAAGTGAATAAGGTATGATATGAACGCTCTAATCGATGCGGACCAACGAGATGCGCTTATTACCCTTCAGACGGCAATCCGAAGCTCGCTAGGCCTATGCGACAGCATAGGGCTGTCGATGGTCGGCATCCACCTCGATGGCGCCCGTTTGGAGGTAGAGGCTGAATTGGAGCGTTGTGGATTTAGCGACGCGATCGATTCGACACCGATCGCTCTCACCGATGTTCCTGAGCTTGGCCGCGACAAAGATTAGCGGCAGGACTGAAGGTTGTATCTGCGCCAGTACATGTCCCACTTCTGTGTGGCACCAGCCGCGATCGTGGCGCATGTCAGTGAACGCCCGTCAGGCAGCGTGCAGCGCGCTACGGCATGCTTGTAGCTACGATCCACAGGTAAGCAGGTCATGGTGCGGCCGAGCACGAGGCGCTCAACGATGGTACGACTAGCCTCTGCCTCGCGGTCATTGCACACGTAGTTCGTCTTGTGCGTTCGGCAGGGTGTCGCACTCTCGAAGTCGGGTGCTTGCACACATGCTGTGCATACCTTGATGCCGTCGACGCACTAAATCGGTCCGTCACCATCGTGCACCCGGACCACTCGGCATGAGAAAGAGGCCGAAGCAGCGGCAAGCAGGAAGATTATAGAAGGCCGCGCTCCCGGAAGCTGGTCCATCCAGTAGGACAGACGATGAGATGATCTAGCAGGCGAACGCCGATAGCGTCTAACGTCATGAACAGCCTGCGAGTGAACCGTAAGTCCTGCCGGCTGGGTTCGGGACGGGAACTCGGATGATTGTGAGCTAGCAAGAGGAAGCGAGCGTCGACCTGCAAGGCCATGACGACGATACTGCGTATCGAGACATTCACGAGGTCGGTTCGGTTCGACGCGTGATGCTGGGTACTAAGAACGTCACTTTCGCCATCGAGAAAGAGGGCAATTGCCGTCTCAGTGCGCGAATGCCTCAACGGCTCGAAGGCGTTTGGCAGAGCTGTTGTGTGTAATTGGGTAAGCTCACAGGTGAAGCGCTGCATCGGATCGGCTCACCTGATCGATGACAGAGATGGAAGAATTCTCATTTTGGCCTCAACCCACCTTGGGTTACATTGCTGCGGATGGTCGTATGATCGCGCTGTCGGATGCGAGCAGAAAGCAGAGGCAATGCCAGAGAACCAGAAGCGGCTTGAAGAGGCGCATTCGCTCATGTCGAAGGCACTCGATCTTCTAGACCAAGCAAGCGAACTGGACGCAGCACCGCATCTGGATGCCGCTATTACCGCTCTTCCTCAGGTACGCTCACGTGTCTCGATAGCCACTCCTTTATCATCGAGTGACCTGACTCATTGAGGATGATGTAGCTGCGTCGCGCATCAAACGGATCAGGCTCGCGAATTACGAGGCCATATTTCTCGATCTTGGCAAGCCAACGTAGCCCCGTCGTCGGGGGAGTATGCCCCGCGGTAACAACGCTTGAGATGGACAGCTTATAATTTTCTTCTCGCGCAATGAACAGGTCGAGAAGCATGTCGAATGCGGGGTCACCGAACAGGTCGGCCGGAAGGTGTTCTCTTGCATTGGAACGCATACGTCGAACGTGTTTCGCGTAGGCACTTAGCGTAGTCTCAAGTCTGACCGCTCCGATTGACCTGACGGGGTCCACGCGTTTTTTGCTCTGAATTTGGGTCAGTTGCCGCGATAGCAATTCGACCGTGGACACTATCCTGGAGTAGTCCGTCTGCGCGCTTGATCGAGGCACCGAATCCTCCTGTTAACCCCTTTGACTTAATTACCCAAAAAAAGCTGAATTGGTTCAGTTAACCTCCGGAACGGAAGCAATATTAATCATCGCTGTGGATGTCGGTAGACGACAATCTCTCTGCAAGCGCGGCGAGCAGGGCAGCCTGCCACGCTTCTTTCCCGTAGAGCGCGGCGGCGTCGTGCATGTCCTCCAGCCCCTGCTGTACGTGCTCGTCTTCGATGCCCGCCGGCACATAGTCTGCTAGCGCAATCGCTTCCCGCGCTTGCTTTATCAGGAAAGCGTCGGGTGTCAGAACCATGCGCCTGCCCAGTCGTATGCGAGGCAACAGAACACAAACGCCGTAAATACGTGGATGGTGAGGAGCAAGGGTTCCGATTCCCTCGTTCTTACCCACATACCATCAAATCCTTTGGTGAACGATCAAGATCTATGTATCCGGAAACCATGTTGGGTCGGGAATAAATTATGGGATCCCTGTCAAATTGAGCGTGCGGTAGCCAACCAAAATCCTGTTTGTGACTGCTGGTTATCTGTGAAACTACAACTTCCTCCGTGTGTAGTAGCCGCATTTGGGCGGGCATACTTGGAAAGCCCAAAAAAGGCTGGTTTTCAGGCTGAAAGCTTTCAACGTTGGCGGGTGGCGTAGGTGTAGTCGCTTCGATCACGTACGCCACATCCTTCAAAACCCATCCTACCCGCTCACCTGTATAAGTGTGCAGAGTTACTTCAGCGAAGCGGATCGGGTGCAAGACGTGTATACCAGTTAGCTGGTATTCTATGTCATGACCTAGCACCTTTCGCAGGCAGCGATCCGCGAAAAGAGGTGGCATGACGTCGTA
>Ga0182212_1000149_pt1 | contig 9610 bp, 3 predicted proteins | sample G5R1MG_21_FD_129666 | JGI IMG/M metagenome (GOLD analysis project Ga0182212, IMG submission 129666) | Switchgrass phyllosphere microbial communities from Michigan, USA - G5R3_MAIN_03OCT2016_LD1 MG | ecosystem: Host-associated > Plants > Phyllosphere > Phylloplane/Leaf | place: USA: Michigan... | reverse complement strand
CCGCCGCCGGACCAGCCAGCCCTTGACAGCAACTTCTCGAATACAGCAGCGTTCGGTAAATAACTACTGGTGACCACAATCTCATAGCCACGCTTTTCGGCGAATTCAAAGAAGTCCTGATGAAACGCAACAAGAGCACGTGCCGCCTTAATACCAGTCAGTGATGAGTGATAGTAAAGCTGGCTCATGCCTTTCACAGCAGAGTGATGATAGCCGTGTCCGGGTACGCACAGCATCCAACCGACCATAACGCCATCTTCAAACATACCTTTAAAGTAGTTGTCGCGGTTCATAAATCGGCTGAACACTGCGGGAAGCTGCGCCTCATCAACAGGAAAGAGCGGATCATTGTACTGCTCGAACAATCCCATTGAGAGGCGCTTTAGCTCCGAGAAATTACTCCGTCGGAGTGGGCTGATTGATACCATAAGAGGCCAGAAGGTTCTCTCGGTCGTAACCGAAAGGCCCCATGTTAGCACTCACGACTCGCGCGAGAAACTGACGTACAGGCGACTGAGAACCAGCTTCGGGAAGATCAGCCTGAACAGCCTCAATCTTAGTTTTGAAATCAACAATAAGGTCGTTGATAGTCGTCATCAGATTGACTTCCTGCTGCTGAATCAGAGCGTAAGCCTTTTCGATATCTGCCTTGGTCGTAGCCATATTACTTTTCCTTAAATTGTAGGGTCGGAAACTCAGGCCAGACCCAACTATCAGGTAGAAAATCTACCGTCATTCTGTGCAGCAAAGTCCTGTAGTCTTTTACTGCTTCAACACTTGCGTCGGTATACGGACACCCCGGTAAAAAGAACCAAGCTGTTTCTTCAAGTTTAGCGTAACGCAGAGCCTTAAGGTGCTTGCCTTCTTCGCTCTCCCAAGGCTCCGTAACACTCAACAGTTGTGGTATCTCAACACCCTTATTAAAACATGCGCCGCAGACTATTTTATCGTTGTGACGATAAAGAGCCCAAGTCGGATGCGTTGTTTTACATTCTTGACAGCTACTAGCGCTGACTTCGGGGTATTCTTTCTCAATACTTTCTAGCATTAACTTGGCCTCATAGTCACGACCACTTTTTCTCCATTAGGCGAAGCTGTACGATCCGAGGTTGAATTCAGAACATTCCACGCCATTGATATTCGGTTGGTGGCTATATTTGTTGTATTGTTGTCGCCGCCGGTGATGTTTACCCTTACCTCAGTGAAGTTGTTGCTGTTGAACGTGAAGTTTCCTTGCCAACCCACAACAACTCTCCCAGTGGAACCGACAGTTTCTGTGCCGCTGCCGGTCCCACTTCCCACATAAGTAAAGGCATTGTTCACCTTAACGTAAACGTCGAAGTTAACAAAAGCCCTTGCGGTTGCCATTACTGATACTGATCATAAGCTATGGCACGCGCAGTGCCACTGATACTAAGAGTATAGTTCCCGTCGTTTGCACTAGGCTTACTATCTCTGAAGATTGAGGCTCCAGTGGAGTCTACTGAACCATCTTGGCTGTAACCACTAGACGTAGGATTAGTCTTAATACGCAAACGCGCAGTGAAGCCAGTGCTGTTAGCCTCAGCATAAGGAGCGTACACCTCATTGCTGTTGACAATAACAGGGCAAGGACCGAAGGTAAAGTTAGGAGTACGGCCTAAGTCGTAGCCAAAGCTAATCTGTTGGCCGTCAGACAGTGAGTAATCGGTTGTTGCGATAGCAACTCTAAGACGACCGTTACCAACAATGATGCCAGTATTTGCAACCAGATCACCGTCAACAACAGTTCTACCGCCTTGTACAGTCAAACCGCCGCCTGCCACAGTGCCGTCAGCAGGATTACGAAGCATAACCTTACCAGCAACAAGAGCAATGTTAGAGGTTGGCTGACCGCTATCATTTGTGGCGTTCATAATAATCGTGGCGTCCGCACCCGGAATAGAGGCCGTCTTGGTGAACCAAGCATTGAGCTTTCCGTCTTGCGAGGCGATAGTGCCTTCCGCCGTAGTCAAGCGTGCAGACAAATCATCGACCTTGCCCGACTTCAACTCGCTGTCAGTGGCCGGACGAATACCTACCTTCTGCCAGATAGTACGCAAGAAGCCTTGGCCAGAAGCAAATCCGTCCCAACCCGCCATCATGTACAAGTTAATTTGAGCGGAGTTGTCGCCATTGTAAACCATTTTGGTGTAACGATAGTTACCATTACCGTGCTGGCCTACGTACGTGGTAGTGTCAGGGTCTCTAAAGAAGTCAAGTCTGCCGGTGCTGCCGTTGTTGAATTCAGCATAAACGCCCGAGCCATTAGTGTTGCCGTCTTCTAAGCGAACTTCGGCCTCAATAACATACCAGCCTTTAGGGAACTGACCACCAAAGCGCTGAACAAGACCATTGTTGATTCCATTTCCAGCACGGTCGATTTGCACAGGACGCACAGCACCATAGTTGCTGGGATTTTGACCGCTCCAACCACCTATGTAAGCGTTGGCGTCGTTAGACCATACAACCCACCCATCAGGATAAGTATTTTGCTGAGCCGTCCAGTTCTTACCAATGAAAGTTGAGTTAGTATTCAAGAAGTCATTACGTTGAATCTTGCTTTCGAGCTCAGCCGTACGCGAGACAATAGCGCTGTTGTTGTCAACAATGGCACCTTCCGCAGTGGCGAGTCGCGCAATAATACCGGTTTTAGCTGTATTAAGAGCAGTTTCAAGATTAGCAGTACGTATAACAATACCGGTAGTGGCGTTAGTAAGCGTGTTCTCAGTAGTGCTGAGCCGCGCCAAAACACCAGTGTTAGGCGTATTAAAAGTAGTCTCAAGATCAGTTGTGCGTTTAACAAGACCGCCGCTGGAATTACCAACAACAGTTTCAACCGTGTTCAGCTTTGCGCTTACAGTAGTAAGACCGCCATCACCGATAAGCTCAGGTATACCTGCATACATGGCAAGCGGATACTCGATCCAATCAGGGCGAGCAATTTCAATACCTTGATTCTTACCAACACCTGCACGACCCACAAGCATGTAGGCACCACGATTAGTGACATCACGTGAGTAAACATCACCTGCACCGCAGCGCTCCATTGCAGTTTGCAAACCATTGCCAAGACGACCACCCGAAGGCTCATCGTTTGTAATAACAATTACAGTCTGTCCTGGTTGAATGCCGTTAAGCGTTTGCGCCATAGTGGTAGCATCTTGCGTACTACCGTAAACGTCAAAAGTCTTATAAAAGCCAATGTCATTGCTGTCTTTGTTGAAAACAAACAATCCATAGCTTCGGCCAACACCTTGCGCGTACAAACCATCCTTAGATACAACAGTAGAACTTGCCGCACCCCAGGGAGTAGTAGCTTGGTAACCAGAAACACGAATAGTGAATAGACGCGGTGCCTGAGTCCATTTAGTTTCCATGTCGGTGGTACGCTTCACAAGACCAGTAGTTGCGTTGCTTAAAATATTCTCAGTCGAGGACAATCGGGCTGTGACACCCGTTGTGGGTGTATTTAACGAGGTCTCCAAATCAGTAGTGCGCTTGATTAGGCCACCATTTGAATCCCCAATTGCAGCCTCAGTAGTTGTGATACGCGCGTTAGACTTGACTTCTTCTGTCACGTCTTCTACAGTGACACCACTCACCATGTAACGAGCACCGGGACCGGCACCATTGTTTAGGTGAATGCGAGGACGCGCCCACTGCATGCCATCAATAGCAAGCATATCGTAAGAGAGTTCATCATACTCTAGAGCGCTGCCTTTAAAGGTGGCTGTGCCCTTAATTGCGTACTGGTAAGAACCATCGCTCTTACGCCACATGAAACCATAGTCACAGGTGCTAGTGCCGCTGGTCTGATTTTGCCACTTCCTGACCTTCCAAATCACACGATAAGTGCGGCCGGAAACAGGCTTGAAAGACCAGATAGGAGCAAGAGCGTAAGACTCACCGGCACGAGTAGCGAAGATAGGCATGTTTTCGCCGTTGTACCAGAAACGGTCATCGTTAACATCAAAGCCAGCAATGTTCATTCCGCCTTCATTAGTGGTCCATTGCTGAGGGTTAGTCATATTGCTGGGCATAAGACTCTGAGCGCCCTTCTTAAAGGCGGTTTCAGCGTTAGTAGTACGCGTAACAAGACCTGAATTAGCGTCAGTTACAATAGTATCAATAGTAGTTAAACGAGCTTTAACACCAGTCGTAGGCGTGTTGACAGTAGACTCCATGTCAGTCATGCGCTTTACAAGGCCACTGTTGCTGTCGCCAACAACAGTTTCGACAGTACCAAGACGACTCTGAGCATTACTCAGAATGTTAGTACCGTTACCGGGTACGTACGGAGACCAATCAGTCTGGCCCTGACGCGCTTCACCAAAGTAAGGACGCCACGTAAACAACCAACTGTTGGTTTGTCCACTGTCTGTGCCCCATTTGCTAATGTTAAAGCGAGCATAAGCTGCCCCGGCGGGTGCTTGAATAGACTTGAATCCGACCTGAGTATAAGAAGAACCGTTACGCCCGTCACCTTCTGGAGCGAGAACGCCACCGGTGTAGCTTGAAGGGCTAAGCTTAGTGTTGTCTGACTTGTAAAATTCAACCAGCAATTCGGCTTTAGCGCGGTGTGCTTGCAAGAAAGCATACGCCTGATACCACTTGAGCGCAGTAACAGGAATAGGATCAGAAATCCAACCGCCACCAGACAGATAGCCAGTGGCACCCACGTCGTTAGTGCGATTGAACGCCATAACGTTTTCGCCAATAGGATGCCAGTCATCTGTAGGAATGTTAACCCCGAACAAACCAGCTTGACCGCCTTGCAGTGCCCAGCCGTCCGTACGGTTGTTAGAGAAAGAAGTATTGGGCAGGAGATTGGCAGAACCAAAAGAAGTCACTTCAAGCTTGCCGGTACGAGTCACGATACCCGTTGTCGCATTAGTAAGAATGTTTTCGGCGGTAGATAGACGTGCAGAAACACCGGAAGTAGGCGTGTTGACAGTCGCTTCCATATCGGTCATGCGCTTAACAAGACCAGTCGTAGCGTTACTAACAACGTTGTCGGTTGCATTATAACGAGCAATAATGCCAGTCGTAGGCGTGTTGAGCTGATTGTTAATGGTCTGTGCTAAGACTTCCGCATCATCTGCGGGACGAATGTTAGCATGATACCACGTAACAGTAGAAGCACCAAAAGATGAGTTAATTAAGGTTGAACCCTGAGCAACAATAAAAGTAATGTAAGAAAGATTAGCTTGAGTCAGCTGAATCAGCTTGCGGAATCGATAGGTCTTACCTACGATACCCGAGCCCATTGCCACTCCGGCATTATCGTTTTCTTGGTTGAACTTGTAAACTACATTGCCGATTGCTGCCTTAGCAGACGTAAAGCCGCGCAGAATAAAGCCCATACCATTAAGGTCACCGGAAATAAGCTTAAAGTCGGCTTCAAGCACAACCCATGAGCCAGTTGACAAACCGTCTAGCGGAGTATCAGTGCTGATCTGCATGTTAGTGTTGGCGGCATTATTAAGCTGAACTGCGTAGCCTACACCTGATTCATCTGCCACACGAGCATAAGTACCAGCTGTGGCTCCCGCCCAACCAGTCCAGTAAGTCGGCAAAGCAGTATCTAGAGGATAAGCGCTGAAATCAGGATTCTTAGTCAAGCCAGTCATACCCGTAGTGGCTTCAAGAGCCAGAGCACGAGCAGCAGCAGCACTATTATTCGTGGTAATAGCCTGCTCAGCAGTCGAGACACGTGCGAGTACACCAGTATTAGCGGTGTTGAGCGTGGTTTCAAGGTCAGTTGTTCTTTTGACTAGTCCACCGCTGGCATCACCAATAACTTGCTCTGCCTTACCCAGACGCGCGGTCACACCGGTGTTTGCAGTATTGATGGTGGTCTCAAGATCAGTGGTTCGCTTGACAAGGCCACTGGTTGCTGTTCCAACAACTTGCTCAGTTGCGTTAAGGCGAGCAGCTATACCCGTGTTTGCAGTGTTGAGAGAAGTCTCAAGATCAGACGTACGTTTTACAAGTCCACCATTAGCGTCACCCAACACAGTCTCGGCAGTGCTCAAACGTGCTTTCACACCTGTGTCAGCCGTGTTCAAAGCAGTCTCAAGGTCGCTGGTGCGCTTCACGAGACCTGTGGTAGTATTACTGAGAATATTCTCGCTGGTGCTGAGACGTGCAAGAACGCCAGTAGTTGCAGTGTTGAGAGAAGTCTCAATATCAGTAGTACGCTTAACAAGACCGGTGGTGGCATTGCTGATTACATCTTCAGCGGAAGCAATACGTGCATTGCTAGCCTCACGATCAGTCACGTCATCAATATTAATATCAGTCCAAGTAGCATTCAGCGTATCACCGTTGGCGGTGTAGCCAGCTGAAATAAGCCAAGGCTGATAACAAACAACATCTTGCGCATCATCAATAGTGATAATTCCACTAACACGCTGCCACACAGCGGTGCCGCCTGCAGGCATACGAGGAATTTGAATATTAGGATAAGTACGAGTACCGTCAGCACGCTGAACAACAAGACCTAAGCCCGTTGGCACACTGCCTTCATTCTTAACCCAAGCGCGGACAAGCATCTTGCGATTACGAATATTATTGTAACGCATGCCACCCTCGGTGACGTCACGTTGATTCAGAGTATTCAAGCCCTTGCTAAAGCCTGTAAGCCCTGAGATATTAACAACACTGGCTGCAGTGCTCCACTGTCCTTTCAAGTTATCTTCAAAGGTGCTCTTGTTCACCAAGTTGTCAGCACGCTTAGTCTCAAGATAGCTTGTGCGATTAACAAGACCCGTAGTAGGATTAGAAAGAACGTTTTCTGCAGTCGCCAAACGTGCGCTAACACCTGTTCCAGCAGTGTTGAGTGTAGTCTCAAGATCGCTCGTGCGCTTCACGAGACCAGTAGTAGCATTCGTTAACGTGTTCTCAGTCGTACTGAGACGCGCAAGAACGCCGGTTGTAGGCGTAGTGAAGGTATTCTCCAGCGCAGTTGTACGAGCAATAAGTCCAGTGGTTGGAGTGGTCAGTGTAGTTTCAGTAGTACTAATACGAGCAAGAATACCAGATTGAGGCGTATTAATAGTGGTATCAATCTGCTTTGTCAGAATCTCAGCATCGGTTGCAGGACGGACGTTAGCAAGGTAAATATCGTAGACGCTGTCAACACCAGTGTTGCTGGTAGGGCTACTGGTTTGGCCCATCTTGAGACCGAGGAAAGTGCTAATGTAATCTGCATTTGCATTAGAGACTTGTACAAGCTTACGAAAGCGATAAGTCTGGCCTACAGCGCCATCACCAGGAATACTGTTAGTTGTGTCTGGATCGCTACCTGCTTTCAACGTATACTCGGTCGAGTTAGCATTTGCTGCAGTCCTAGTGCGAACAAAGATACCAAGACCCTGCAGTGTACCTGAAACCAGCTTTACGTCGAGCTCGATGACAATCCACTGACCTTGGCGCACAGTGCCAGCAGGACTACTGGCAGACATATAAGTACCAACGCCCGCGCTAACACTGGCCCGCATTGCATAGCCATTGCCACTCTCACCAGCAACACGCGTTAAGCGTGAGCCCGGATCACCTTCGTTATTCCAGAAAGCCGGACGACCTGTAGCTGTGACATACTGGCCAAACTTAGGATTAGGAGTAAAACCAGTCCAACCGTAATTACTCTCGTTGACAGTAATACGCTGACTCAGTGCCGCATCGTCTTGACCACGTTGAGTGACTTCATCAGACAGCATTGTCGAAACAGTCTTACCAGCCGTAAGTGTGCCAATAATATTAGTCTTAATGTTGCTAGTATCTTGAGCACGAGCCGTAGCTTCGTCTTGAGCTGCCTTTAATGCGTTTGCTGCATCACTGACGCCTTGATTAGCTTTAGTCTGTGCGGTAGCTGCGTCAGTGACACCTTTGTCGGCGCGCGCTTGAGCGGTTGCTGCGTCAGTGACACCTTTGTCGGCACGATCCTTAGCCGCCTTAATGCTAGTATTTAGCGTACTAGTACTATCGTTGATAGCAGTGTTAGCTGTAGCTGCTTTATCATCTGCTGACTTGATTGCAGCATTGAGAGTTACCTGAGCGCTACTTAGAGCGTTATCGGCTGCAGTCTTATTGTCAGTAATTAGCTTGTTAGCATCAGAAAAAGCTTTATCAGCCGTGGCTTTATTGCTGTTTACAGTAGTAGTCAGCGTAACGAGATCGCTATTAGCTTTGCTTGCACCAGTCTTTGCTGTGTTAATATCTGCGATAACCGTTGCTGCAGCCACACCATTAACATTAGACGTGTCCTTAGCAGTGTTGTCGCCAGTAACGTCAGCGCCAGCCGTATTAGCATTTTCACTGAAAAGATTAAATTTAGTAAACTGCACAACACCTTCGGGATCAGCTTGCTCGCTAACAGACAAAGAGTACTCGCGCGAAGTTTCAGAGAAGGGCATAACGGTAATACTGGCACCAGTACCAATTACCGTAGAAGCATAACGCCACTCATAAATAGGTGTAGTGAAGCCAGAAGGCCGTGCCGTCAACGTAATAGAAGGCGGTGAAACGCTGCCATCTTTCTGACGGACAAATGTTAGAGTAGGCACATCAATAGTGAGCGTGCGAATCCAGTTATGAGAAAGCGTAATTGCAAGCGTAGGATCAGTCGTTGTCATGCGAGACATCTTACCACTTGCAGAAACAGCACGAACACCGAAGAACACCGAAGCAGCGTTGATAGGCGGCAGCGTTAGCGTAGGCTCAGTGGTGCGAGCAATCTCGGTATAAATCGGCAGACCGTTGGCATCTACAGGATCAATACCTGCCTTGTGCACAAAGAAAGCGTAACCTTGCAGCTGCGCCAAACTCACAGGCGTAGCGGTCAGCGTACCCGACGAGTCAATCTGTTGATTAACAGGAGCGGCATAAGTGAGCTCATCGACTTGAGGAACAACAAGATTAAATTGATTTGGAGCGGTTGTAGCTACGTCATCCTTGTTAGCCCAAGCCAACTGACTAGCGTCAAAGCGCGTAGCTTCAATGCTAATGACCTCATCGTTGTTTGCCTTAACACTATCAACACGCATGTACAGAGGTTCATCAACACCCATACCAAGTTCGATAGAATAAAACTTGATGAAGTCACCCGGCTCCAAGTAACGATCACGAACCACCATCTTGAAGGTATAGCCAGTAGCCGAACGACTGGTGCGAACCACTTCTTCTGCCTTAGCAAGAGCGTGGTAAGGGTCAGTGATACCGTCGGCAAAGATATCAGCCTCAAGTGCAAGCTGGTTGTCTTGATTAAAGAAAGTCTCGTAAACCGTGCTGCTCTCGACGATGTCAGCAAAGGAGTCGTAGGTAGTGCTACGCGAAGTCCATAGAATGCTGCTGGAGTTAGAAATACGACCACCAAAGCCCTTGGCGTCGTTGCTACCTGAACCAGTATTGGTACAGTTGGCGTTGATCGTGTAGACACCCGCAGTCAAGTTAATGGTGGCGCGGCCCAAGTAGTTCTTGTCGAACTTACCGCTGGTGCGGCTCAGACTTGCAATCTGCGCGCCTGTGGGAGACACAATAGTGGTGCTGAATTGATCGTCGCCAGTGGCTTCGAACGTCCAACTACCTG
>Ga0182212_1000146_pt1 | contig 9689 bp, 7 predicted proteins | sample G5R1MG_21_FD_129666 | JGI IMG/M metagenome (GOLD analysis project Ga0182212, IMG submission 129666) | Switchgrass phyllosphere microbial communities from Michigan, USA - G5R3_MAIN_03OCT2016_LD1 MG | ecosystem: Host-associated > Plants > Phyllosphere > Phylloplane/Leaf | place: USA: Michigan... | reverse complement strand
GAATGCAGCATTTCAGATCTCTAATGCAATCGCAAAATCAGACACATTGAAGGCTGCCCATGCAAGTAGCAAGATTTATCACGTGGTGAATCGCCCGCTGTACTTACTTCCGCGCTATCTCCCGCATTTTCCAGGCCACTCACATGTTGAGCAAAGCGACCCTGCTCCCGAATTTCTACCACTCGATCTCATTCTATACAACCTCTCTCGTCGCTGAGATGATGAAATCACAGCTGCCACCACTACGGTTTCACCTGAAAAAGCACGCAAGGGGCACGAATCCCTACGAGCGCTCCTCGGCGGGGACCAGAGTGATCTCGGCCATCCCGAGCTGGTCTATAAAGGAGGTCAAACCAAGTATCCAGGCTACACAGGCATCACCGATACGTACGCAGAGTTTGTTAGAAGCGGTTTCATCGTTCCTGTGAGAGGTTGGGTTGACCAGGTTGAGCAACACAAAGATGAGCCGATCTTCGACATATTGTTGAAGCAGTATGATCCGTGGTATCATGCGCAAGCCAAGGAGCCGACAGTAGGATCACTAAAATTGTATCGTGACATAGCATTACTAACAGTACCAAGGCAACCACTGCTATTCGCGATGTGGTAGGAATCATCGAAGCGACAGGCTACAGAGTCGGCCTTGACTATCTAGACACAGACGTCAAAGATAAACTTGAGCACGATATCCGCTGCCCTCGCATACCGTTTCTTTTCACACAAGGCTCGACAATTGGCTTACCTACCCTGGCAGCGGTAGGGTTCTACGAGGGCCCATTCTGGGGTGTCATGGAAATGCAAGCCCGTTACATCCTGGGCCTGTGGGCGCACGAGCCGACCTCGCCGGGAATTGTCGCAGATATTTCTGGGCATCGTATTGTCTGGAGCACCGCAGCTAGGGAAATACGGGAAGCACTGAATAGCGCAAACTCCCTACAGGTCCCGCAATTCTGGATGTCGGATTATGTCGGATTCATGGAAGAGTTTGCTCGAGAGGCAGGGCTTACCCGTGACGACTCTTTATTCTGCAGGAAAAAAGGACCAGTCTTCCCAGCACGTTATCAAAGCGGAAGCACTGGCACCGATGCCATGGTTGTCAGCGATGAAGTGTCAGATTTAATGCATGAATCCAGAAACGGCACAAGGTTTGTTCCAGCAGCAGTATTTCGCGGGATGCAAGGCACATGGAGACTTTATCGCAACATCGTGTCTCACAACGCTACTTTGCCCAGTCGCAAGTACGTTGGCATCGCGCAGATTCTTCCTCGTGTTCCCCTGGATTCAGCGGCTACTGCTGAGCATCTATACACCGAAGAGACTGCTCCTATAATAGATAATGGCCATTCGTACCCTAATCTACATAGATGGGGCTGTGCCTATTACGAAGGTAGCGACAAAGTCATCACAACCTTCGCTGGTTGCAAAGACGCCTCCAACGCGCACTCAGGTCTATGGACGTTTTATGTCCCAGAGGAGCCCCGGCATGGATGGAAAGCAAATAGTTCGCATCAGTTTTGTGGACCAGATACGTACCACACAGAATACGAATTCAAGTTCAGAGGGGCTAGTTTGGAGACATTCTGCATCTATCACCGGGTGACGGGACCAGGCAAGGACTACACTGACGAGACCTGGTACAAAAGACCCGAAGGCCGTAATCCTTCGCAAGAGGAGGTAACCGGAGATACGAAAAACACCCAGTGAAATGTACAATATCACAATGAAATAACAACATGAGCCTTTTCCGTTGTCCTATCTTGCTCCACAATACTCGGACGACCAGTAAAATCTTATTTACATATGTACTATCGTACTATTAGATATATATCAGCTGGTAGCTGCAGGTCTCATGCAACGTCGCAGATACCTTGTCCGGTTGCAGATACGGTTGTCTCATCATACGCCACAACCACATGTTAAGGAATGCTCCTCATTCTCGCTTGCGCTCACTTCATGTCATTATTGTTGTCTTGACCATTGGCTGGGATGGAAATACCGTAACACCAGACATAGGGGTCCAAATTCCCTGAGGAAAGACCACTACGATTGTTGGCCTGGACATAGCCATTCGTCTGTACAACCTAGAATGGACACTACAGATCAGCAGGATTTGCAATGACACATTTCAGCTGCTCTGCCACACAAAATTCCACTGGCACTGCATGCTCCACGAGATTACACGACTCAAAATAGAGATCGCTACTGCTATAGCATCGGTGCAACATACGATAATGTCAGTGATTCGGTGTGTAGGCTCAGCCCAACCGATGAACAAGTCTCATAACTTGCATAATACACTCCATACGGCGTGATATCCGCAGCAGGCAATCGTGATAATGACGTCGTGCTGAGAAATGCATGACCGATGGTCAGCGTAGTGGCGATTTCGAGCAGGAGGAGGCATTAGGTATTTAAGCCATGCTGACCAGCCACTTCATCAAGACTGGCTATCTCAGACAAACAGCAAATGAATACTTGCTTTGTCTTCGCTTACTGAGTTTTTTTTTGCTTGCTTTCTGATCTTGGGCTTTCCCGCAAAAGACAACAGTACCCTACTCCGTGACCCACTCATCATAGAGAGCCAATCCGAGGGCCTCATTCCTAGCACCTTGGCGTCCAAAATAATGAAAGCCCAGATTCTCCTTCTATTTCCGTGGGTCGGCGTCATCCTAGCCGGGCCGGTGAGGCGAGACTGCGGCAAATCCAAGTCTTTCGTCGGCACTAACTCCTGCGGCGAGACCTACGGCGGGTCCGTCTTGCACCCTTCCCCGGACAAACATACCGACCTAGAAACTGACTGTACATCAGAGAGTGGATAGAATGTGCCACCGGAATCTCGGCAATCCCCACATTCGTGATGCCCACGTGCACACCGACGCCCACTTCCGCTACCGAGCACTCCACCTGGGTCGATGGCCTCGAGGGACACGGAACTGTGACGGCATCTCCCGAATCTATGATAACAAGCGGCCCTATGTCATACAATCTGAGTGCGACCCCGATATGGCCCAACGCGACATCTTCTTGCACCCCGCTGTTCATCTGCGTCGACTGTCTAGCCGTATGCGGTGGTGTCTCTCGCAAATATGGAGAGTGAGTCCCCATTCCCATACCACCGATATCATAAACAGCAACCGTCATATTCCGTGGCTGACCGAAAGTAGCTGCTACGACGCATGCACCTCTCACTCCATCAGCTCCCCGGAATGTACCCTGCCCTCGGCCACGCTCACTACCCCGGACCCCGTCACACTCGCAGGTGCGTCCACTACAGGCACAATTTCTAAATTTAATATCACAGCGCCTGCTATTGGGCTCTACGAAGCGCCGGTTCGCGAGGAGAAAGCATGGTGTCTCGGTGCGAGTTTCATGTGCAGGCCCAAGGGGTGGGGGCGACGTCGAGGATGAAAATGATGTAGGAGCTTTGGCGTTGGGGTGAAGTGCTCTGAATAGAGCGTGGTCAATTCGCGATATAGCGGGTATGGTTATCTGCTTCCGGTATGGAGTTTTAGCGCTGCTTTGGAGCGATTTGCTTGCAGCGTGACTATTCTAATGACTTGAGAGCGATACTATTATCGAGGAGATAAAAGGAGGGTTTTTGGATGAGTATACGGCCTGCCAGGGCGGATCCGTAATGAGTACAAACGTTTCGCATGGTGTTGGAGAATCTTGGTCGTTATCTACGTAGCGGCAACCTCAATCTAACGTTTCTCTCTGTTAAGAATGAAGCGTGAAGGAAGAGGAGTATGCTTCTTATAACAAACAGGAATCTTTGGGATAATATTGTAATGCTCACGGGTCCGTAATATGCCTATTTTGAAGATTGGAATGTGTAAATAAGCAAGGGAAAAAGCAATGCTCGAGGAGTGCAGATCACACGAACTTAACTAGTATTAATTAAAAAAGCCAAAGGTTGTCATCTTTGAATCGAGAATCAGGAGAAGATCGTAATGACCCATATTAATCCTGATGAACGGAAACCCTACCAACGCTTCCTATTCACCTATTACGTCCCTTGTTATACCCTGAGGGTAAGAAAGAACACCCGTTCTGCAGCGGCAACCTATTGATCATCACAGAGAATCCCCTCAAGATACGGCGTCGGCAACCACAGTTCTGTCCGTCGATTCCGAAAATCTGAGTCCCCTGTGAGAACGAGCCGCTCATTGTTGCTTCGGAGTATGAATTCCTGAAGTCGACAATTCGCGCCACTGTATTGAAAGTACTTCATGGGAAAGGCATGTAGATGCCAGTGGAGGAGACCAAGTATAAGCTGTTCTTCAGAAGGTGCGGAGGGCAGTGGTTTGGGTACTTCTTCCGGATCGAGGGTAAAATCGGCGACGCCTGAGGCTAGTGTGCTAGAAGAGATGAGGCATGATTATACTTTTCTCTGGTACGAATGACCTTACAATGAAAATCGTGGACAGATTCGCTTAAATCTATTCTGTTATATTCTAATAAGCGGAGATGTGATTCTGTCGAAACCACCTTGACTGGTCGGCGGGGGATCATGTGTGGCTGCAGACTTCTACGCACTCTGGCTGTGAACAAACCCCTATAGTCTGATAGTGCTGCAGCGTAAAATTGCTGGTTGAGGACTAGATGAACAACATCAACTTCAGAACAGAGTCATAAGAAAGCATTGCAGCAGCGTGCCTCTCGGCCCCAAGTACAAGGCTAATCGTGATATAATCCTTGCCTAATTGGTTTTTCTGGACTGATAAGCTGATTTACCTATACCTTGAGCCTAAAATGTGCTGCATCTTTGTTGTTGCCTCCTTTGGAGATTTTCAGTGCAGTATGGTAAGTATTTCCAACTCAGTTTCGCACAAGAAACCAGCAAAGAACTCAGGCATTCGGTGACGAGTATGTGAGTTCTTTTTTAGTTTGAGTGGCGGTAACAGTTACTTTGGCTCGTCCGGAACTTGTTTCAGACTGTGCATGCAACCACTCTGCCCGACTATGCTCCTGACCCTACTACGAATTGATGTACCTAGGCGCATAAGATTCGCCATGTACTCACTAGTTTTGTCCTGGGTTTTCATTATTTGGTCATCGGTTTATCAACATAACGATTCAGGAAGATGTAGAGGTCCACTAGTTGACAGCTAGATGCATGTCGCGCTGCATTCGGAAATGAAGACTCAGGAGCTGCATTTGCGTTATTCCAGTCGTTAGCTTTTGAATTTCAGTTTATTCCAATGTTTGCCTGAAAATTTGAAAATACTTTGATACCGGCACAAAGAAACCAATGCGCTTAGACTTGGTCAATATTGGAAATGTTGGCCCCCGAATCGTGACCAAGCAGTTGAAAGCTGGCCTCACGCACTATGGCTAAGTGTCTCAGACTGACAAGACGCCTTAGGACTGGAGTGACATCAATGAGACGTGGCTGAAGCCGAGATATATAATCGGCAAGGGCGAAGGGCGCGTGAGCTTCATCAAGGCAATACATCCAGACATTAACGAGTTCTAGGTACCACTTACCTATCGAATGAATTTGGTTGTCTGGGACAGATGATCTGGCAATGGTGTTTGCTTTCGGAGTATATATGCTTGAATCGATATTGATGCAGCAAATTCCACCACGCGATGAGTCGGTGGGCTGGTCTCAGCTTGTCTTAGTATGAGGAGATTTGCTACCCGTCATCATTTCGCGTCCCAAGGATGGGTGGCAGAATTTAAATTCATTCGATGAGCCATGTGGTCCGTCACGGGAACATGTTCACCTGGTACAGTGTGAGGTGTGAATGTGATATCTTCGTTCGGGAGTTCACGGACGTGCCAAGACTTTTGCACGGTTTGCATTCCTTACGCGATGACGGCGTCAACGCAGCAGCACGAATTCGAATATGTCAACTGCGATAATGACGCCATTAAAGACGAATGTGCAGTCTCGAGCGCTCATTCAGATTCTATCGCGGCCTCATGGGTCCCGTTGTCCCTTTGCAAGGCCTCTCCCCGCGCAGTGCATGCGTAATAAACGAACAAAGGCAGCGGCTGCAAAACAAACATCTGACAGCGCATCCAAGACGGCACCGCTCACCAAAGAGCAACTTGCTGCTTTAGAAAAAAAACTTAACAACGTGCGCGACATGGAGGATGATGACGATGAGAATAGGCCGTGGACTGACAAAGAGTTCGCTGCCGCTAAGCTGCCTGTTGTCAACTGGTACGAGCAGGATCTCGACAGAATCACACCAAGACGGCTGGTCCAGCGGCTGGAGACAACAGAGGACTGGAAAAGGAATCAAGAGACGCACAACATGATGGTAGAGTCACAAAATAACCCTGATTACGACACTGCAGAGCTTAACAAGCGACTCCTCGACAACCTTATCTCGAATCCTAATTTTGCCGACTTGGCTGATGAGCTGAGAGCCATGAAGAATAATATAAAAACAAAGGAAGAGATCCGAGCTATTGAAACAGCGGCTACCAAGGAGGCCGAACCCGACCTCCAGGAGTTGAATGCCAGTCTTCGCATGGGCGCTCACGAGATTTTCCAAAACCTGATCGACGACCCAGACTTCAGTGGCGCCAAGGCAGAACTTAGAGAAGTAGTAGAAAATATGCCTGAGATGGAAGAATTCAATAGTCCTGACTTCCAAGACATCCTGGCAAAGGCCATGGCTAAGATTGACCAGGACCCAATCATGCAGAAGAAGATGGAGGCGTTGGCCCGCGGTGCCGCAGATCCAAAATTTGAGAAAGATTTGGACGAATTCCAGAAAGTTTCAACAGAGCTCGTTAGCGACGAGGGCAATGAGAGCGAGCAGAGCCTGACAGACATCGAAGATGTGGACCAACTGCTCTATCAGATGCGCGACATACTCAAATCTATGGGCGGCGACAGGGAACTAGAAGCCGAGCTGGATTCCGTGCTCAACGAAGACCCCACACCGGTGCATGATAACGAGAATTCCGTGCAGCTTGACCGCGAAATGGACCCTGAAGAGCTCGCCATTGAAATAAAGAAACTAACCAAATCGAAAGTAGCGCTGCCAAAAGATGAAGAAGAGAACATACCTGCAAGCCTTCAGGCCAAAGTTGACAAGATAATGGAAGACCCGAAGCTTATGGAGAAGCTCATGTACGTTCAGAAGCTCATCCAAGAGCAAAATCGAGCAGATCCTACCTCTATCCTACACAATACCGCGCCTGACCCATACGAACTGGACGAAAGCCGTACCGTCACCCTCAAAGAACGCATGGCCGCTGTCCGCCGGAACCCCGAGCATCTCAAGGCTTTGCAGCGTCTGCGCGTCAAGTTACCACCGCCTTTTAACATCTCTCCCGCACTCAAATCCTTTAATCAATCCATCGAACTAGCTTACGTTGGTGCCAACGACGATGTACGTCGCATCCTGTGGCGCGCATACCAAAAGGCACGGGTGCTGCCAACGTTTCTGCAAAACATAAGCGACGATGCATGGGATATTCTTTACTACTCCCAAGCAGTTACATGGAGATCGAACCAGAATAGACAGGCGCATCTGCGCATGCTTCTAGAGGATCTGAAGAGTTTGGGACGCGACGGGCCACCCACGCATCCTAGTACACTAGTCAGGGACGCTGACGCCGAACAATTGGACACAAAGGCCGACTATTGAGGTTGAGTCCCATATCCCGCCCAATACCCAACTGTATAATTTTGAACATTGTCCATGAATCTTGGAAAGATTGTCAATAGTCTCTCCCGAGGAAGGAAATATTTAACATCCTCGGGTTCTCTTGCAATGCTGATCCTGGTTTCCCAGGCCCAAAAATCTATATCGTCATCGTATGCCCTTTGTGAAAAATGTATCTAATTCGAAGTTCCACGTGAAATCTGGGACCTGAATACATAAGGTGGATGGAGATGGGAGGAGGCACATAGACTCCTAATCAATTGCCGCAATATAATCACACGGTATTATAACGGTAGGAATTCCCAATATGTTGAGAGGGACATTACTATTTTTGAATCATTCTCAATTTCTCATCCTCTCATTTTATCCTCACATATACCGACCAGTCTTCAAAGGTTTGCTTTATTATAAAGAGACGCATAAAAAGGACTTCACCCGCTATTATGTGGCGGCTAACAGGCTTTAGACGCCGTGCTAATGTATGTGGCCCAGTCTCTCGCCCCCTCAAGAAGTAAAATAAATTGACTTTCATGAGATAAAACCCGCTACAAGAGCAGGGCGTGGAGCTCGCGAAGCAAATGAAAAGATTTCCTACAGAAAAATAAGTGAAGGTTCTTTACCCAGCTCTCAGGCGGTCAAAAGCCGTACTGCAACTCTAGCTTCCTTAATATCAAGCGGCCAAGAGTCACAACTATTTGCACCGCACAATACCGAATCGATAGAATTTGACCACTTCTCGATTCCAATCCGACGTGGCCAGAATCGCCGTCGACCATGGGTCCCTATGGAGTGGCGGCGAAATGCTGCAGATGTAGACACTTCGGCGCGCTATGCTGATAGAGAAGAACTTGCCCAGATTTGGGAATCTGTACCCACTGATGGGCGAGCGGGTATGTCAAGTCTATCGTCTGCTTATTCCACACCAACTGTCTATGGAGACGATCAGGGCAGAGAAGGCGTAGCAAGAGAGCATGCTCAATTTTCTGATGAAAGCTTCCACCACCTCCAGGGCTTAATGGTCAAATTTGCTTACCAAGGAGGCAATGATTCCTGCACTACCGACATAGACGATACCTCGTTCTTTGATGAAGCCGTTCTCGAAGATTTTCCCCGAGAACTTCGAGAGGAATCTCATGACGAATTCGCTTCATCTAGCTCTTCATTCGACATGCAAAGTTCACCCGGTAGACTAGAGAGTTCCCCCTTCAAATCGCGACACGACGTATACCCACCCTCGGATGATGCTGAGCAGCCATCTATATTAGCCCATGCCTTACCTCAGGTCAGCAAGGCAACCCAGACATCCTATCCTGCGGGTCAGGCGAGCAAATCAACGCAGACATCGCCACCCCCTACCGCTGCGAACCCGAAAACCACCACCTCAACATCCATTGGGCCACCAAGCAGACCCCTCTCCGCCATCCAGAGGTCACTTGTAGGCACCATATCTACATTTCAGGATTCAGCTTGCCCCTCGCTGATCGACGGCGAACATCACTCCCTGGTGTTGCCATCAGAAGAAACATACACATATACGTGGCCCCAGTTGATTTTAGTAACTTCGGTATTCACTGCTTGTGCTATTTACAGCACTCGCTTCCATGCCACAGGGTCGCTATCATCGGATTTCTGGGGTATGTGGGCGGCCATGATGGTGCTGGCGGGTCTGTATGAGAATTTTCGGATATTCGGGGATCTGTGTCGTCAGAGCAATGCTAGATGTAGCGTGGTTGGTTGGGCAGCTGTGAGGTATATGGTGGGCCGTGCAGGTGTTGCTGCTACGGTGCTAGCAGTAGTCGCTATTTGGGTTCGGGGACTGGGTACGGGATAAGTAGCGTTTTGGAAGACTTGCCATTATATAGAGGATGCATCTTAGATTTAGTCGATTTACAATTTCCAGGGCGGATTTATTGATTGATTGATCGATCAATGTACCTAGTTGTCATATTCCTTAGGGTATTTAGGTAGATCGAGCTCTGGACAACTTCCAGTGGCGATGCACTGCCTGAGACTCCTATTCTAGGCATTCACAATGATGACTGTGCACCAATATGCTGT
>Ga0182212_1000141_pt1 | contig 9891 bp, 6 predicted proteins | sample G5R1MG_21_FD_129666 | JGI IMG/M metagenome (GOLD analysis project Ga0182212, IMG submission 129666) | Switchgrass phyllosphere microbial communities from Michigan, USA - G5R3_MAIN_03OCT2016_LD1 MG | ecosystem: Host-associated > Plants > Phyllosphere > Phylloplane/Leaf | place: USA: Michigan... | reverse complement strand
GGACCTCGCTGCAGCGAAAGCCGTCGCCTCCGGCCGCGGCATCGACCTCGACGTCGGCGCCAGCCTCAAGGGCAAGTCCAAGGCCGATCTGATCAAGATCGCTGAGAAGGATGCTGTTGTCCTGCCGCAGGATGCCACCGTCGCCGACATCATCGAGGCGATCGAGGGCAAGCGCATCGCCGATCTGCTCGGCCCCGTCGCCTATGTCGCTGAGCCGCTGCAGAGCGGCGTCGACGTTCCGCCCGCCGACCCTGCTGACCCGCCCGTCGGCGACGACGCCAAGTAATCGCCAGCCCGAAAGGATAGCCACATGGCACGCAAGAGTAACAAAACCGCTATGGCGTTCGCGATGCAAGCACAGACCGATGTGTTTGTGATCCCATCGGCGAGCCTCGACCTGTATCCGGTATCGAACCTGAACTTCTCGATCGCCGGCATCACTGTCGAAAATCCGGAGTACACGGGTTCGATCCACAAGAACGGCCCCGACGTCGTCGGCAAGACGATCAGCGGCAGTTTCAACATCAACATGCGGCCCCCGGGCGGCGATGATGTCCCCGCCGCCAATGCCTACATTCCTGGCCGCGTACTCAAGGCGGCCAAGTTCACCGAAACGATCGTCAGCGCACCCATCCCGGCTGCGGCCGAAGCGATCGGTGGCGCCGGCAACACCACCACTGCAGTCACGCTCGGCGCCACCGCAGGCACCGCCGTCGACCTCTACAAGGGCATGGCATTGCTGCTGCCCACCATCATCGGCCCGGCGCGCGACAAGATCACGGCCATCCGCAGCTACAGCGCTGCCAAGCTCGCGGCCTTGATGGAGACCTTGGACCTGGCCGCGAGCGGTACCTACCAGATCCCCAAGCAGGTCTCCTATCAGCGGTCGATCAGCGAAAGTGACGCTCCGTTGCTTTCGGTCAGCCAGTGGCTCGACGGCATGCGCTACGATCTGGTGAACTTCCGCATCTCCGGCTTGCGTTGGGTGATGCCGGTATCGACCCGGGACGGCGCGACCACCCCGACATTCGAGGTGAGCTACACCGCGACGATCAACAGCTACGGCGACGAAGCGACACCGGCGATCCCCGCCAAGGGGGCAACGCCGTCGTTCAAGGATGGCAAGCTTTTCGTCGCCGGCAAGGCAGTCGGCGGCTCGAACCTCACAGTCGACTTCGGCCTGCGCACTGCCTACGCGCCTGATCCGAACTATGCTGACGGTTCTGGCGCCGGCGAACTCGTCGAGTCCACCACTACCATCAACATGGACCGCCAGGCCTATCTCAAGGCGCAGTTCGATACGCTCGCGATGGCCGAGGGCCAGGCCTATTACCCGGTCTATGCGCAGTGGGGCTACACTGGCGGCAAGCTGGTGCAGGTTGTCGTTCCCGATGCCCGGTTCAATTACCAGTCGCCAACGCTGGGCCAGGACTTCATCACGGAAACGGGCGACATGTACGTCGATGTATTCGACCGCAACGTCTGCATCAACTTCCCCTATTTTTTAGCCTGATCCCATCGCCGTCCCTGAATGCCTTCGGGCTTCAGGGGCTTGGCCTTCTCGGTATAGGTGGGCTTGGGACCCTTGGATTTGGAATTTGATCGATGACTATGCCGATTACAATCGATGGTGTTCCTGCATCACCTGAGCAAGTTAGTGCGGTTCGAGAAGTATTTGACGCGCTGGGTTTAACTAAGGTTGGCGGTAAAATAAAGACCTTGTCTGGGTCAAATTATGTTGCTGACGCCGCTGATATCGAAGAAACCGAAAACAGAAAGTTTTTCACAGCGGCTCAGAGCATTGCTTTGGCAGCGTTGTCTGGCGGACTTGTCTTAAGCATCGATACATCAAGCGGATATCTATTTAAGTTCACGGCAGGCGGTTATGAGGTTGCGACAATCGACCTTGCCCTTATTCTGCGAGTAGCTGGACGTATAATTCCACGCCTTGCAACAACATCAGAGGTTCTAGCTGGTTTGGCGACCGACGCTAGCGTTTCTGCAAAAGATTTGGCCACTCTACTTGCAAGTAGGCTTGACGTAACTAGCAGGCCTGGAACATCGAGCGGTGAATTACTCGCTTTCACGGACCCAGCGCTTGGCCGTCTAGCTTGGGTGGATATATTCGGTGTTTTGCGAGTTCTTGAAAGGGTTGTGGCAACTATTGCTACACCTTCGGAAGTGTCTGCCGGTGTAAGCACAACTTCTGCAGTATCCGTTGCTCAGGCATTGCAGATCGTTAACTCGCGTGTACTTTTCGACTCTAACACGAGCAGCGGATATCTGCTCAAGGTAGTCGATTCTGCGGGCTACCTCATGTTCGGCATCGATATCTTTGGCAGCGTCTATCCGCCATCCGGATCGTCAGCGACAACTAGCGAAGTGGCAACGGCGCGCGGGACAAAGCCATCTTTGTCGGCTTATCTGCTCACTCGGAATAGGGTTGATGGGTTACCATCTGCATTCGATCAGCCTCTATTCAATTCGAGCGCGCTGCGTGAGACCCGCAGGATCTTACGACAACTTAAGGAGGGTGCGGCAAATACGCAGTTTGCGGCTTGGTTAGAGGGAGATAGCTGGTCGGATAACTCCGGGTATTGGATGAATGAATTGGTTAAAAGCCTGGTCAACGAGTGGGGTGACGCCGGCCCTGGCTACGTGAGTTTCGTTGCTAATATCTCTGGCACCGGAGGCCATTCACAACTGCTGGCAAACTTTACACTGGCAAGTGTGTCTTTGCTCGGTGCCTGGACAAGGATTCTCTATACACCAACCGGCAATGTATCTATTCCAATGCCTTCGCCGGACCTCTCACAAATTTCTAGCTCTACCGCCGGCGACAAGATCACTCTCACAGTGGGCGGTGGCCTTTCTGGATTGAGCCTGTTTCACCGCGGCGGTAACGGAAGCGTCAGGTATCGCTATAACGGCGGAGCTTGGACGGCTCTTGATCTGACTGGCGTAAGCACCCTTGAAACCAAGGATCTTGCTGTTCCGCCTGCTGGTGCCTTGACAGTAGAAATTGAGGTAGTGTCCGGACTATGCGAAATATACGGTGCTCACTGTATTCGTGCTGCCAACGGCATCCGATGGACCAAGGCCGCAATGTTCGGTACTCGCAGTGACCATCATGTTGCTGCTGTCGCCGCTGACTGGCAGCGAGGTTTTGCGAAGGTTGCACCAAATCTGGCAGTGCTTTTTCTGAACACGAACGACCGTTACACCCTGACTCCTACTCAGGTAAAAGGGTATAAGAGCACATGGATCGATCGCGTGCGCGTTGCGCGTCCGACATGCGACATCCTACTAGTCTCGGCACCTGAGAACCTGGCTCAGGGTGTAAGCACCGCTATGGCGGATTATGCTTTTATTGACCGCGCTTTGGCGGCTGAGCGAGGGTGCGCGCATTTGGATTTGCAGCCTGCTTTCGGCTCGACAACCTCGCAATACGACGACAGCCCGACGGGTACGGGTTACTTCACCACGAACGACGCAAATGCACGCATTCATCCCTCAATTCCACAAGGTGGGGCAGTGGTCGGCGAGGCATTCCGTCGCGCTATTTTTTAGGAGTTTGGAAAAGTGACAGCACTTATCAAATCGGATACCGCCGCCCCGGCTGGTCTTGCGGCGTTAGCTCGCCGTGACCGGCGTACACCTTATGCGATGGGGTATCCAAAAGAATGGGCGGGCCTGGCGTCCGACGTGCCTGGCGCCACAGCACTCTGGCAGTGGGAGGCGCAGGCGCCGTGGAGCTTCGCGAAGCAAGCGGCGCCGGTCAACGGGGACGTGCTCGCCGACGTATTCGCGGGTGATCCCGACAACGTCGGGTATGGAACTGGTGACATCACGCTGCCGAGCGTCGCACAGACGCTTGTCTACACCGAAGGCGGCTTCAAGTTCGCCACTTTCACCAACACCGTGCTTGGCGGCATGGGCGTTCGTGCACCGGTCGCGCTGTCGGCAGCGATGAAGACCCATCCGACCGACGCGACGAAGAACGATCTCTGGCTTGTGTGGATCTGGGTCAAGTTACCCGAACAGGCGCAGTGGCCGACTGTCGATGGCAGCACTCCGGGCATCGTGGAGATGGCGGAATTCAGCACCACTCAGCCCAGCGCCTTCGGAATCAAGATGACCTATTCAAATACGTCGGGTCCGCAGCTATGGGGCCTTCGCCGCTATGGTAACGCGCCGAACTTCGATCCCCAGCTCGCCATCCCCACTGCCGATATCCCGTTCGGCAAGACGGTGCTCATCGGCTTCTACCGAAAGGGCGCAGCCGCTGGCGACGTCGGCTTCTTCATGAAGTCGGTCGCGAAAGGCGAGAAGCTGGTCACCTCGACTACCAACAATGCGAGCACCAGCGACTACTCCGCCGCGCCGATCAAGTGGGGCATCGCCGGGTCAGGCCTGGGCTCGCCCTCCCACACCGCTTCGTCGACAAGCAATGACCTGCGCTCTCACATCTTCAAGGCAGGCGGCGCCGAAGCACTCGGCCTGACCGGTCGCGATCCTCTAGCGGTGCTTCGCAGCGAATGGGCTTTGCAGTTACAGCGAGGTGTGTACGGATTAAATAACTAAATAAGCTTCACATCCATTAGACTAGTTGAAAAATTAGTTATTTAAACTTAGCGTAAGGTCCACAACTTATGACTACCAAGTACCCGCATGAGGTTGGCGCTGCTGAAGAATTTGTCCCCCCGTCGCTTCGCGACCTGGCTGGCCTGCCCAACCCTCCCAAGTTCCATCTGCGTTGGGGGTCGCCGCGCGATAAGGAGCACATGCGCTGGCTGCTGGATGACGAAGGCTGCGTCGTTCATTCCGAGCACGCTATGCGCGAGGAAATCGTCAAGGGCCTGCCGATGGTTCTGGGCAATGACGACGGCATCATCTGGGAAGCCGCCGTGCGCGAATGGTGGGACGCCGCCGACGAGTTCCAAAAGGAGCATGCCCTCACCGATCCGAAGGACATGCCCGAATGGACGTACGAGGGTGAAGATCGGATTGAGGCGGTGCTCGAAGAGGTGGCGCGGGAATGGGCGCCGTACCGCCGCATGAACGCGCAGAACAACCAGTTCCGCCGCATGCAGGGTCACGCCATCAACGCCGCGATCATCGAGGGCTTCGAGAATATCGACATCGAACTGCCGAAGAAGCGTGGTCGATATCTGACGCTCGATGTCGCCATGCTGATCGCCGACCAGATCGACAAGCTGCGCCTGACGCACAATCCCGGCAGCGATGCCCGGCCGGCGCAGGAACTCGGCCGCGAATGCGTGACCCGCATGTTCAGCACCAAGGAGGCGTTGGGAAACTCCGACTCGCCTGCGCCATCCGAAGCGACCCCGGACGCTTCACAGACTGGCGAGGCGTAAAAAGCTGGGAGGTGGAGGGCGTTGGCACCTTCACCTCCAACCCCAGGTTCCTAGTCGGCGATGCGGAGTACGAGATGATTGCGATGTATCGCCGATGCGACATGGGAATGGCTGGACGGGTCTGGCCTGACGGCAAGGCCTACCTCGATCAGCCCAACATCCTGATCGAAGCTTTCGCGACGATCGCGACGGCGCTCCACGACTTCGATCCAAAGCGCGATGCTTAGAGGCGACGCGCGCGGGCCGCGTCGGGCCGATTACGACAACTTCCGTCGTGACGCGATCCAGACCCATGAGCGAGCCGCCATCCGTACCGTCAAGGTGGCGGCCGCGCGCGGCAAGGTCAGCATTCGGCGTTCATTCGCTGGTGCTGGCCTTGGCCGTTTGGGCAACGCAATCGACGCGCGTGGTGAGGATAAGGTAAAGCGCTATGCCGGCGATCGTTTCGCGGTCTCGGCGCAGTTCTTCATCCGATCGAAGTCGGAGCGGACGCTCGGAGCTATCAAATCCTACACCGAAGGGGCAGACATTCGCCCGGTGCGGTCGCGCTGGTTGTGGATTCCCACTGACCAGATCAGGCGGCTTGCGGGATCGAATGCGAAGGGCGAGGGGCAGCGCCTCACGCCTGCCCTGTGGCGCCAGCGCGGCTTCGACACGAAGATCGGGCCGTTGGTGCTGATCAAGTCCGTCAACGGCAGTCCCCTGCTTGTGGTCAAGAACGTCGGTGTCGATATCTCGGGCCGGAAGCGCAGCGCCAAGTCTCTCACCAAGCGTGGCACGGCCAGGCGTGACCAGATCGAAAAAAAGTTCGTCGTGGCCTTCATCGGCATTCCGTTCACCGCGCGCGCCGCAAGGGTGAACATCACCAATCTGCTGAACGATGTGCGGGCAAACCTGCCTTCGATCTATTCCGCCGAACTCGAAAAGGAACGTCGCTGATATGGCCGGGTCCGTACCCAACCAGCTTCCCGCCTATATTTCGCTGCGCTACGAGGAAAACGGCGTCTTCGACAAGTTCGCCAGTGAGGGCGAGCGCGCAGCTACCGAGACCAAGCGGCGCTTCAAGGCCGCGTTCAGTGAGACCGAAAAGCTTGCCAGTGATGCCGTCGGCCGGATCGGCTCTGAGTTCGGCCGCATCGATCTGGGCGTGGGCAAGTTCCGCGAACAGGCGGCGCAGGTGCGCGTCTACCGTGAAACCCTGGCCGAGACGGCGCGTGTAGCGTCCGCGCTGGCCAAGGAGACTGACGACACCTCTGTTCGTACTCGGGAATATCTGCGCGCGCTGAGCGAGCAGACTGCCGAAGCCGATCGAGCACTGCGCGTCGCCGAGGATCAAATCACTACGTACACCCGTCTGCAGAAAGCGCTGGATGATGCCGCCAGCGGAACTAGCGACCTAGCGCGGGCACAGCGCGATGCGGCTGCAGGCGGCAATCGCCCGGCGCGCGCCGGACCTCTCAATACCAAGACCGGCATCGACGCGCTGTTAAGTGGTTCAGCATCCCTCGATCGCGCCGCCGCTTCTGGCACGACGCTGGATCAGGTGCTTGGGCGCGTGGCGCGCAAGGGCAAGGAAGTCACCCAAGCACTGGCCGAGGCGGCTGATGAAGCCGAGCGCGGCGCGCGCGCCGAGGCTGCTGCTGCGGCCGCGCAGGCGCGCGCTCCGGTCAATCCCCGCCGCAACCTGACCGGAGTAGACGCGATCGTCGCCGGCGAGGCTGCGATCGATCGCGCCGCAGTATCTGGGACCACGCTCGAGCAGGTGCTCGGTCGGGTCGCCGGCAAGAGCGCCTCTGTGACTAAGGCGATCCGCGATCAGCAGCAGGCCGAAGAGGATGCCGCTGCTACTACGACGCGCTTGGCTACGGCAGTCGATCGGTTGCAGGCCGAAGTTGATCCTGCTGTGGCGGCGCAGCAGCGCTATGCGGCACAGCTTCGCGTCCTCGACGAAGCCTTGCAGGCGAACATCATCGATCAGACGCGCTACAACGCCATTCAGGCGCGCATGTCGGATCAGGTGAACCTGGGCACTACGGCGACCAGAAGCGCGATCACGTCGCAGGGCGCGTATCGTGTGGCGTTGCTTCAGTCCGGGCAGCAGTTGCAGGACATCGGCATCTCGCTCTATTCCGGCCAGCGCGCCGGCGTCGTCTTCGCGCAACAGCTTCCTCAGCTTGCGTTCGCGCTGAGCGGTTTGGAGAACAGCGCCAACAAGACGCATGCCACCATCGGTCGCTTCGCCACGTTCCTGTCCGGACCGTGGGGCTTGGGCGTCGGCCTGGCTGTGGGTGCTGCGGTAACCCTCGCGACCGAATTGCTGGACGTCGGCGAGGAAGCAGAGAAGGCCGATACCAAGACGTACGACTTCACGCGTACGCTCGACATCATGGCCCTCAAGGGGAATGCCGCAGCAGACGCGATGAAGCAGTTGGCGGCGGAGACCCGCAACGCCATCACCGAGCAGGGCGACTATCTCAACCAACAGTCGAGCACGGCGCAGCAGAGTGTTGCGACACTCGAAAAGCGCCTCGCTGACAACCGCAAAGCCCTGGCGGAGGCGACGAGCCGTGTCGGTGGTTACGGCCTCGACGTCGTCGGCGCCGTCTACAACACTCAGAACATTGGCCGGCTCAGGGGGCAGATCACCACCGACCAGGCAGCACTTGCCGATGCGCGCACTGCGGCTGAGAACGCGAACATCGCTCTGTCGCAGCGTCGCGTTACCAACGAACTGGATGCGTCGGCCGCCGCCACCAATCGGTACAAGGAGGCTTTGGGCCTTCTGAATGAGGAACGCCGCAAGTCCGTCGAGCGTGAGAAGAGCGCTGATCCGCTTGCGCTGGCGACCAGCAGCGACTCCTATCTGAGCGCGAGCGAGTACGAGAAGCGCCTCAAGAACCTGCAGCAGATTCGGGACGCCGCGATCAAGGCGGCGCGCGACGCCGAAGGGAAGGGAAAGAGCCTTGAGCGGGCCGCCTTTGGTCTAGCGGTGAGCGGTGGTCGTGTGACCGGTCGCGTCGGCGAGCAACGGCCAGGTCACCAGCACGCCGGCCTGGATATCGCCGTACCGGTCGGAACGCAGGTCCGCGCGCCGCAGGGCGGTACGATCATCGAGGCCGGCAAGCTGGGTGCATACGGCAACGTCGTCTTTATCGACCACGGTGGCGGCACGATCAGCCGCCTCGCGCACCTGAGCAAGATCGGGGTCACCAAGGGCCAGGTGGTGACCGCCGGCGATCAGATCGGCCTATCCGGCGGCGCGCCTGGCGCGGAGGGTAGTGGTCGCAGCACCGGGCCGCACCTGCACCAAGAGCTTCGCGTGAACGGCAAGGCGGTCGACCCTCGCGGGACCTATGCAGTGGATGGCCTGGCGGCCACAGCGCGCGGCGAGCGCTTGCAGGAGCAGGCGCAGCGCAAGGCTGAGGCAGCGGCGGAGGCGTTGAAGCGCGAGCAGGAAGAGCTTGCCCGGTTCGGCGAGCGATCGAGCGAATCCATCGCGCGCGTCAACGAGCGCTTCAATGAGCAACCCCGCCTTGTCGACCAAGCCAGTGCAGCCACGCGCCAACTCGACGCGATCATCAAGGATTTGAGCGAGCGCAAGCCGCCCGGGTTCGAGCAGATGATCAAGGATGCCGAAGAGGCCAAGGGCGTTGTCGACGATGCGTTGGTGCGCCCGTTCCGAGACATGGCGAAGGATGCTGATCGCCGGCTAGCCGTGCAGGGCTTGCTGGCGCGCGGCATGCAGGACGAAGCGGACGCCCTATCCGACGTCTACCGCATGACTGACCTGCTTGGCCCGCTGACGGAAGAGCAGGAAGCGGCTGTTCGCCGGGTCACCTTGGCCGAAAAGGCGCGCACTCGTGAACTGCAGGTGCAGCAGGCGCTATTCGAGGCACAGATAGACGTGCTCGACACCGTCAAGAGCGACCTGACCAGCATCCTGTCCGGTCGCAAGGTCGACCTGTTCGGCGACCTCAAGAAGAGCTTGGCGGACTTGCAGGGCAAGCGCATCTTCGAGGACGTCTTCGGTTCGGTGTTCCGCGACATTGAAAACGAGCTTCGCGGTCAGTCGCCGCTGGGCAAGGAAAGCCAGCATCTCGCGACAGAGATGAACGTCGCTACCCTGGCGCTCGGCGACTTCACGGCTGCGGTCAAAAATGCCGCCGGCGCCGGTTCTACCGTATCGAGCTTGCTACCAGCCAATGATAATATTTCATCAATACCGGCGGTTGGCAGCGCCGATTTTAATCAGGCCTTTTCTGCACTTATGAACGGCCAGACGATTGGATGGCACGGCGGCCTGAACCCGCCGGGCGCAATGTCTCTTTCAGGCGGGCAAGGCGGAGATGGCGAAATTGTCGTAAATGGCAAAAAGCCTACTGAAATTTCGCGCAAGTCGATCAAGGAGCTTGCCGACATGTTTGCGGCGGGGATCGTCGACCCGTTGGTATCGAAGTTGGAGCCGCTGTTTGGCACGAAGCTGGCGCAGCAGTTGGGCGCCGTGGCGAAGGGC
>Ga0182212_1000139_pt1 | contig 10004 bp, 8 predicted proteins | sample G5R1MG_21_FD_129666 | JGI IMG/M metagenome (GOLD analysis project Ga0182212, IMG submission 129666) | Switchgrass phyllosphere microbial communities from Michigan, USA - G5R3_MAIN_03OCT2016_LD1 MG | ecosystem: Host-associated > Plants > Phyllosphere > Phylloplane/Leaf | place: USA: Michigan... | reverse complement strand
GATCCCAGCGCCACAGCACCCACGCCGCCGCGCCCGACCGGATCGCCACGCCCATCGCGTAGAGCAGCCCGATCCGCCGCCAGACGCGCGCCGCCGTCATCCCCGTCGCTCGCTCCTTGCGCCGGTACCGCCAGCTGTCGGTCGCCAGCATCAGCAGGACCATGACCGCGATCAGCGTGCACGTCGTCATGCCGGCGAGGTTGATGACGACAAGCCACCCGTGCCCGTCGAACGAGGGCGGGGCGGCCGTCATCGGCCCCTGCGCGACCGCCTGGGCCGCGAGGCTGCTGTTCGACATCGATGTCCTCCGGTCAGTCGGTCGCGCGGGCGCGGCTGTTGTTGGCGAGCACGGCGAGGAAGGCGGGCCAGCGGAGCCAGGCGGGCGTGCCCTCGGCCTCCATCGCCGACAGGAAGATCGCGTCGCCGGTGAGCTTGGTGTAGCCGAGCCGCTCGCGCATGAAGTCGTGGAGCGCCGCCGACTTCACCAGCCGCTCGGTCGGGATCAACCGCCACGCGAAAGCCGGGATCGTCGGGCCGTCCGTCTCGAAGCCGTCGGGCACCCGGATCGTCTGCCCCGAGCCCTTGCGGCCGATGTCGAAGGCGAGCCCGTCGACGCGGAACAGCTCGCGCCCGCCGCGCCGGCGACCGGTCGGCGTGAACGTCGCCTCGGTGAAGGCGCTCACGGTATCTGCGCGGCCGCGATGAAGAGGCCGTCGACGTCGTCGTCGGTCAGGTGGAGCATGGAGGCGAACTGGCCAAGCATGGGGTCGCTCCGGAGGAACTCGGTCGCATACTCCCACGAGATCACCGCCTCGGGCGGGGCTTGGCCACCGGTGACGAACGCCTCCACCTGGTCGAGCTTGCCGGCGAAGTGCAGCGCCAGGCGCAGCTGCCGCGGCGTGACGCTGGCTGGCACGACGATCGGCGCGGGCGAGAGCTCAAGGATCTCGGTCACGACACCGTCGACGCGGTCATAGCGCCGCGACACGACGGCCATGCCGTCGGGCACGTCGGCCGGCGGGACGTCGTGGATGCGCAGGTCCACGCGCTCTTCCGCGGTCGACGCGTCGAGCCAGTCGGCCGAGTGGTTCACCGCGTCTTCCCCATCGCCGGACTGGAAGGCTCCGCTGATCTCCTCGAAGGCACCGGAACCGCGCTCGATAATGTAAGGCATCGGGTCAATCCTTATTGTTGTTCCAGCGCGATCCGCGTTCGCGAACCATTTCCGTTACCAACTATGGCTTTCACATAAGCGCCACCTTGGATGGCAAAGGTCCCCGTGGACCCACTTAAGTAAGAGCCCGAAGCTACAGAGCTGAAAACATCCGGCGACGCTGCCGTTGAGACAAGAATATCGGTGCTTGAAGCGCCGAACTCGTTCCGGACAGTCCATTTCAACGTCATGGCCGCTTGCGCGAAGAAGAAGTCCTGGAGACCGTCATTCGATACGAGAGTGGCGACGGCTTTTGCCGAAGCTGGCTTGCCTCCGCTGACGAAAACCTCCCCCGTCGCCGACACGTGATAGCGCAGCAGCGTCACCGCCCCAGCCGCTGTGTTAAGCGATGGAGCAGTCGCGAGATCAGGGAACTTATAGGCAGCCGCGAACGACAGCGCCCGCCCGCCGGTGCCGTCCTGGACGACACGGATGAAGCCCTCCTGGCCGGGCTTGCCGTTGGTCGGCGCGGCGAGCGTGCGGTTCCCGGCAAGCGTCACGGTGAAGTGGATGCCGGTGTTGAGGTCGAGCACGATCGTCGCGGCGTCGGTGAGCGCGACCGGGACGAGCGCATCCCACCGCGACCGCACCGTCAGCAGCCGCTCGGCGACGTTCGCCCGAACGTCCGCGGTCGACGCCTCGGCGTACGTCGCCGCCAACGTCAGCGCCTTGCCGGTCAGCTGGATCACGCCGGTGAAGTTCTTCGTGCCCGCGATCGACTGGTTGCCGGTCAGCTTGACCAGCGTCGCGGGATCGATCGAGGCGGCGAACGCCTGGGCGGCATCGCGCGCCAGGATCGCCGCGTCGCGCGCAGCCGCGGCACCGGCGAAGCTCCCCGCCGCCTCGTTGACGACGCGCTCCTGCGTCGCTTGGACCAGCTGCGCGCCGAACGCATTCAGCTGCGCCACGAAGGACGCCAGCGCGTCGATGAACGCATCGGCCCGTTGAACGAACACCGCGGCATCCTGCCCGCGCTGAGGCGCTGGCGGCAGCGCCGCGATCGTCGGAATGTCGGTCATGTCAGCCCCTCGATTTCGAGCGAGCAGACGGACTGCTCGGGGTATTCCAAGGTCACGGTGAAGTCGCGGTAGAAGCCGAAGACGCCCGCGACCGCGAAACGACCGTCGGCCAGCCATACGACGGGCGTGGCGCGCAGCTGGGCGAGGGCGGAGAAGACGCCGTCCAGGTCGACGTTATCGACGACCACACGCGCACTCATCTTCTTGGCGAAGGCGCGCTCGACCAGGATGGCGTTGCCGAAGTCGTCCGCGCCCTTGCGGCTGTAGTCGAGGATGCTGGCGGAGAGGCCGGCAAGCGAGATGCCGAGCTCCTTGACCTGACCGATCACCAGCGTGCCGACCTTCACCATGCCGCCGGGCCGCGTCACGCGCACGCGAACGGCCATGTTCGAATAGGTCGGCAGGTCGGTGACGATCAGGTCGGGGCGACGCTCGATCGGCTCGAAAAAATAGTCGAACCAGGTGTCGATCCCCGCGGTCGCGGTCATCGGGTAGGTGCGATCGTAGACGATCTGCCCGTTGATGCGCCCGGTGATCTGCACCGCGCCCGCCTCGACGTTGAGAAGGGCGATGGCGTTGACCCGGCCAGCGATCATCAGGTCAACCTGCAGCTCTTCACCGACCACCGTCTGCGTGCCGTTCGTCTGGTCGAACATCGCCCATCGGTTGGTCGGGCCGACCTCCAGCCACCACGCAGAGTCGTAGAGCTGGTGCCCGGTGTTGTTCGCCTGCAGGCTCTCGAACTCGCGGTGCGTGGTCGGGTTCTGCACCCGCTGGCCCAACCCGTAGGTCGCCGTTGCGCTGTAGGCGGCGGGGGTGTCAGGGACGGAGCTTGCCACCAGCGACGTGGCGACGATCGGCGCGGGTCGGATGATCTTCACGCCCCGGCCTCCACGTCGCGGGTCGGCAGCCCGTCATCATCCCAACGCGCCATGAGGCGCGCCATCCGCCCGGTGTTCTCGGCAACGGCCGTGTTCTGCACCTCGAGCCGCGCCGACAGGCTGTCGATCCGCCGCTCCAGTTCGGCGGTGTTGACCTGGACCGGCTGCCCGCCGCCGCTCGTCGCCGTCACCGGCGCGGCCGGCACCGTCGGCACCGGGTTGCCCGCGATCGCCACCTGCAGCGCCGTGATCGCGTCGCGGACGCTGATCACGCTCTCGTTGACGTCGATGAGCCCGGCGACCGAGTTCTTGAGCGCGTCGAGCTGCGCCTGCGCGTAGTCCACGGCCTCGTCAGTCGCCCCGATCCCGCGGTCGACCGCTGCCGCAACGCGCGCGACGTCGCGCTGGTAGTCGAGGAGCGAACCCGCCTGGTCGCGGCTGACGGTCAGGAAGTCCTTGCCCGCCGCCTCGAGCGCCGCCAGCGCGCCCGCGTCGCCTCGGGCAGCCTTGGCGTCGGTGACGTTGAGCTGCCCGAGCGCGGCCAGGTAGGCGTTGCCCGCTGCAGCGTCGCCGCCGGCAAGCTCCGCGCGGTACTTGCGCAGGCTCTCGCCCAGGCCACCCATCGTGTCGATCGTCTGCTGGAGGGCGTCGCTCTCGCGCTTGTAGGCGTCCGTGAGCACGCCGCGCGCGTCGTTGACGCGATCGGCCGCGGCGCTGGCTGCCGCAGCGAGGTCCTCCTGGGCGTAGATCGACTGCTGCAGCGGCCGGAGCGAGGCGTCGAGCGCGGCAAGCTCCTCCTGCCGGCGCAGCGCCAGCGCTCCCGCCGAGTTGCCGAGCAGGTCGAGCAGCTGGGCCTCCATGCCCGCCCGCTGCCGACGGAGTTGCTCGGCGTCCTGGGCGGCCTGCTGCGCGGCCTGCGCGGCCTGCTGCATCTGCTGCGCGTATTCCACCTGCGCGCGGGCTGCCTCCTCCGCCGCCTTCCTGGCATCCTCGGCTGCCCACACCTGCTGCTGCAATCCGCGGAGCGACTCGTCGGTCGCGGCGAGTTGGAGATCACGCTCGGCCGACACAGCGCCCGCCTCATTCCCCTGCGCTCGCATCAGCTGGATCTCGAGCGACGACTGCTGCGAGGCGATCTGCGCGACGGCTGCGGCGACCTGCGCCGCCGCCGAGGCAGCGGCCGAGGCTGCGTCCTGCTGTGCCTGCGCGAGCACCGCGTTAGCCGCCGCCGCGTCCTGCGCCGCGAAGATCTGCTCGCGGAGCGCGCGGAGCGAGGCGTCGGTGCCGGCAAGCTCGTCCGCTCGCCGCGCGGCGAGCGCGCCCGACGCGTCGCCGAGCGCCTCCATCAGCTCGATCTCCATGCCCCGGCGGGTCTGCGCGAGCGCCGCCGCGGTCTGTGCCGCCTCCGCCTGCGCGGCTGCCAGCGCCTCTTGAGCCGCCGTGGCGTCCTGCGCGGCGAGGATCGCTTCCTTGATCGGGCGCAGCGACGCGTCGAGCGCGGCGATCTCATCCGTGCGCCGTGCGGCGAGGGCGCCCGCGGCGTTGCCCGTCGCCTCCATCAGCTCGATCTCGAGCCCGCGGCGCTGCTGGGCGAGTGCCTCGGCCGCGCGCGCCGCTTCGTCCGTCGCCCGCGCCGCCGCCTCGTTGGCCGCGGCAAGGTCGCGCGCGGCCTGCGCGGCGTCGGTCGCGGCGTAGATCTGGATCTGCAGGGCGCGGAGGGTCTCGTCGAGACCAGCGACTTCGTCTGCCCGCTTCGCCGCCAGCGCGCCGGCAGTGTCGCCGGTCGCTTCCATCAGCTGGATCTCCAGCGACCGGCGCTGCTTCTCGATCGCGGCCAGCTGCTCGGCCGTCTTTGCCGTCTCCTTCAGCTCGCCGGTCAGCGAGGCGAGGTAGTCGGTCGACTTCAGGAAGGCCGGGCCCACCGCCATCAGCGCGGCGTACATCTCCTGCCCGGAGGCCGACGACAGGTCGAGGCCGAGAACCAGCGCCTTGAACTCGTCCTTCGTGTCGACGCCCGCCTGGCCGAGCCGCGCCATCTCCGCGCGGACCGCGGCGATCACCGGCGCCATCTGCTCCGCCTCGGAGAGGAAGTTCTCGCGGAAGAAGCTCGTCGCCTCGGTGAACTCATCGAGCCCGCCGAACAGCTCCACCAGCGCCGTCCGCGCGCCGACCGACGCGAGCCCGACCGAGCCGAAGGTCATCCCGATCGACCGGAGGGTGACGTCGACCGTCTGGTACTCCTTGGCGAGGCGCGTCAGCGTCTCGAGCATGCCCTCGCCGGCGCGCTGGTACTCGGCAACCGCGCCGCCGACCGCGCCGGCCATGTCGTCGCCGACGCGGCTGAACACCGCCGCCAGCTCGCTCTCGATCTCCTCGCTGGTCAGATCCTTGAAGCTGATCCGGCCGATGTTGATCTGGAAGGCGTCGAGCATCGCCGCCGCACCGTCGATCCCGATCGTGCCCGCCGCGGAGACGATGGCGTTGCGCATGTTGGCGACGAGAAGGCTGACCTCGGTCGTCAGACCTGCGTCCGCCGCGCTGGTGACGGTGCTGGTCGTCGTCTTCGTGCTGCCGCCGATGCCCAGGAAGCCCGACTTCTTCGTGGTGGTCAGGATCTCCTGGTAGAGGTTCGCGCTGATGTTGCCGGCGATCGCGCTGGCGACCGACGCGCCGTCGAACTGCAGCCCGGAGTCGTTCAGCTCCTTGGTCACCTTCTTCGAGAAGAGGCCGCCCAGGCCGAGCAAGCCGCCGCTCGTGTTCGTGCCGAGGCCGAGCGCCGACGCGTCGAGCCCGCCGCCGACCTTCGTCTCGCGCGCGACCGCCGCGGCCAGGTTGCCGATGCCGGACTCGATCGCGCGGAGCGACTTCACGGCCTCGGAGCTATATTCGAGGTCGCGGTTGCTGTTCTTCATCATCAGCTCGAGCGAGCGGTTGATGCTATCTGACTTCGCGCCCGCGTCGCCGAGCACGGAGCCGGTGCCCTGGCCCTTCTGGTAGTCCTCGGCCGACTTCACCGTCGGGCCGGACCCGCCGTCACCGCCGCCGAACACAGCGATGCCCGCTGCAACGAGCGCGGCGCCGGTCGCCGCCATCGCGGCAATGTTCGCCGGGAAGGGCAATTTCGCCTGCGCCGAAATCCCCTCGGCCGCATTCGCCGTGGACCGGGCGCCGCTGTTCAGCACCGAACGGATCGTCTCCGCCGCATCCTGCACCATCGCGCGGACCGACATGGCAAACTGGATTGCACGATACGCCTTCTCGGCCGCTGCGGCCGCCTTGTACCCGGCGCTGTTCTCCTTGAAGAAGCCCTTCGCGGATGCGGCCATGTCGCCGTAGAGCTGGAGCTGCGCTTGGCCAGCGCGAGCATCCGCGAGAGCGTTGACCCGACGCACTTCAGCGTCGCGATCCCCCGCATCGGCAATCTGCTGCGCGCTCTTGAGGCCTCGTTCACGCTCGGCATTCAGACGAGCCTGGTCGGCGATGTAGGCGCTCATGCTTGCGGCGATGCCGCCAACGGCGCGACCCACCTCCCCGAACGCGTCGGCCATTCCTTGCGCGGCCGACTGAACGTTCGCAGCCAGCTGATCGACCAGCTCCAGCTGGAACGTAAGGGCGGCGTTATGCGCATCGGTCTGCAGCCGGATCTGCAACGCTCCATCAGCGATCTCGACCTGCTGCGCGATATAGTCCGTCGCGTACTTGGAGGCGAGGTCGTACCCCCTGGCCTCCAGCGTCTGCTTCGCTTGGATGGTCGCCATCGCCCGCACGCGGACTGCCTCGGTCGCGCCCACGAGCTTCAGCTCCTCGCGCTGAACCGCAAGCTGCCGCTCGCCCTGTTGGGCCGCGCCGGTGAAGAAGGTGCCGACCTCAGCCGCCTTGGCAGCGGCTCGAGCATCCTGCTGAGCCTTAAGCGCCGCGGTTCCGCGCTCGACCTCCGCAGTCAGCTTGCTCTCCTTCGCAGCTTCGATCGCAGCCAGCAGCGGAAGTTCAGCGATGCGCTCGCGAACCAGCTCGTTCGCACGCTCAGCCGGCACAAGCCCGGCCGCGACCATGCCGTTCACCTCGGCTTGGATCGCCGCCTCCTGCCGCAATGCGGAGTTCGATTTCGCCGAGTCTGCCACGCGCTGCGCGATGGCCAGGGCAATCTGTCGCGCGACGAACGCGTCCACGTCGCCTCGCGCGCGTATCGCCTTGCTCTCGGCGGTGACGTTCGCCTCGGCGATGAGGGCGGCACCGCCGGCTTGCTCCCACGCCACGGCAAGGGCGCGCAGGTTCTTGGTCTGGGCCTCCACTGCCTCGGCCTCGCGCGCGAGGTCCTCGGCATGGTTCTGCGCCTTCCGAGCCTCGGCAGCCGCGTGGTTCGCCGCCTTGGTTGATTCGCGCCGCGACGCGGTCGCCGCCTTCTCTGCGGCATCGGCCGCGTTGACCGCGTTGGTCGCAGCGGTGAGGTCGTTGCGGTACTTCACCAGCGCAGCGCCACCAGCCTTGTCCGCGGCGGTCCCGCCTTGCTGCACCAGCGCCAGCTGCGCGCGCGCGCGCGCGAGCGGCGTCGTCGCCGTGGTCAGCGCGACCTGCTTCTCGATCAGCGCCGACGAGCCCGTCGCCAACGCGGCGGTGTCGCCGGACAGCGCCCGCAGCTCCTTGCCGAGCTTCGCGTTCTCGCGCGTCGCGAGGATCGCCGCACCTGCCTGGTTCGAGATGTCGAGCGCGAGCCCCTTTAGATCAGGCCGGCTTGTCTGCGCGAGCCGGGCGATGCTCGAGGCCAGCTTGTCGACGCTCCCGCCAGCCTCCGCGATCGCCTTCCGCACGGCCGGATCGGTGACGTTCATCGACATGAGCGACCCGCCGGCGGTGCCGACGCCGGCACTCGGCGCGTTCGCCGTGTAGGTCTGCCGAGCGGCCTTGAAGGCAGCGTTTCTACCCTCGGTGATCGCCTTGTCGTTGTCGGCAACCTGCGCTTGGCGTGTAAGGATCGCGTTCATGACCAGCGTCCGGTTCTGCTCGACGAGCTTGCCGGTGGTGGCGTCGATGAAATTGCCGATGTCGGACTGGCGATCCTGGAACGCCTTCATGCCATCGGCCGCCTTCTTGGCCGCCTCCTCGTTGTCGAACAGCCCATCCGTCAGCGCCCCGAGAACGAGCAGCCCTCCGGTGATTGCCAAGCCCCAGGGTCCGACGAGGAAAGAGGCAACGGCGCCGAGCTTGCCGCCCATGTTCGCCATCTGGCCGGCAGCCTGGCCACCCTGGATCGCCAGAACATTGAGGACATTCGTTCCCATGCTGATCTGGGTGAAGGCGTCCTGCGCCTGAAACGAGAGACCCTGCATCGCGCTCTTGGCGGCGTTATTGGAGCCTGCGGCCCGCCCGCTGCTCGCCTCCAACCTCGTCATTTCGGCGCTGACGGCGCGAATGCGTCCGGCAAGCTCCGTAAGGCCGCGGCTTTCCGCCTCCGTCGCCTTCAATTCGGCGCGCATCTGGCGGATTTCGGACGTCGTCTTGCCGAAGGTGTCGACCTGCCGCTGGAGCTGGCGAACCATACCCTCGCCGCTCTTCTCGGCCGAGGCAGTTGCGCGCGCGACGGTCTGAAGCTCGCGGGTGGCGGCATTGCCGAAGGTGGTGACCTGGGCGGTCGCTTTCGCCATGCCGAGATCGGCAAACCGCTTCTCGATCTCGCCAGCGGCCTTGAGCGTGGTGACCTCGGTCGAGTTCATCATCGCTCGCAGCCGCTCGAGCTCGGTGTACGAGCCGCCCGTCTGGATAGCGAAGCCGACTTCGAGTTGAGGCGCGCCGTCATCCATGTGCCGCCTCCATGACAAAGGGCGGCCCGCGCGCGGACCGCCGTAGGTGGTTGATGGTGGTAGGAAACCGCGCGGAGCGCGGGCTCAGGTCAGAACTTCTTGGCGGGGAAGCCGCTGAAAGGGGCGGGCTCACATTGCCCTCGGCGCCGGTAGAGGTGGCCATTTGCCTCTACGAAGCGACGCCACTCGCCCGTTGTCCTATTGACGACATCTCGCTCTTCGATGTCGCCGCGATACGCCGGCGCTCGATCAATCAGCTTCAGCTCGCCCGAGGTCGGCACGCCCATCTTCCACACGCGATCGCAGGTGTCTGAGCAGGCTTCGTTCCGGGCGAGGTCAACACGATAGCGGACGGTGGCCCCGCCGCCCTGACAGATGAGGTCGAAGCGCTGCTCCTCAGCCGCTGCGCCGGGAAGGGCCAGCATGATCGCTGCCAGAATGGTTGTGCGCATCTCGACTCTCCCGATGGTCCGCTTCTAGCCTGCCGGCTGTGGAAATCGAGTCGGGAGAGCGGTGTGGAGGAAGTCGAGCGCTTCGAGGCGGAGGCAGCCGATGGCCGCCGCTATACGGTGATCCTATGGGCGAACATGGTGACGCACCAGCCGCTGACGGGTCGGGCCCAGCGGCTGCGCGGTGGTACCGTTCTGCAGTTGCTCGACGGAACTCACGTCAACGACAAGGGCGGGGGTAACTACGAAATCTTCCCCGACGGCATCATCATTCGGCAGGTGTGAGGCTGACCTCGACCTTTCCGCTGACCGTCTCCATCGCGATGGCGTCGCCGTCGACGTAGACCTCCCCGCGCTCGTTCTTCTTGGCGCGAGTCACCGTTCCCGCGTCGAGATCGTACCCGGTCGCGAAGCCGGCTTGGTCCTCGCCATCCAGCAAGACGACCAGCCGCCTGATGTAGTGGGAGTCGAAGTCGGCGTCGTTGACGTCGAGCCGGCGCGGGATGTTCATCATGACGGGTATCCTCCTGCTCATTCGTCGTCGGATCGGTGGACCATCGCCCTAAACGCCGCACCGATTCGGGCGCCGACTGCGACACGATCCCGTGCCGTCAGGTCCGTGCGCCAGGGCGGCGGACGACCTT
>Ga0182212_1000138_pt1 | contig 10051 bp, 13 predicted proteins | sample G5R1MG_21_FD_129666 | JGI IMG/M metagenome (GOLD analysis project Ga0182212, IMG submission 129666) | Switchgrass phyllosphere microbial communities from Michigan, USA - G5R3_MAIN_03OCT2016_LD1 MG | ecosystem: Host-associated > Plants > Phyllosphere > Phylloplane/Leaf | place: USA: Michigan... | reverse complement strand
CCCCGCCCAAGACCAAGGCGTCCCGGCCGCCGCGGCAGAAGCGCACCGACGACGCCGACGCCCTCAAGGAGCTGGAGGAGCTCGAAGCGCTCGAGAAGTTCCCGGCCCGAGAGGCCCCGCGGTCCGCCAGCCGCGCCAACACGCCCAAGCAGTCGTCGTCGTCGAATGCCTCGAGCAGCCGCCGCGCGGCCGGTGTGGCCACGCCATCGTCGACCGGCTCTGCGCGCACCAGTGAGGACAACCGGCAGGCCGCCCCCGCCGCCCCGCCGCCGAAGGAAGAAGCCAGCCAGGACGCTGGCGGGTCGTGGTGGGGAGGCGGATGGGGTGGCTTGCTCTCGACCGCCACCGCCGCTGCCGATGCTGCCAAGAAGCAGGCAGAGGCCGCTTACCAGGAGCTGCAGAAGAATGAGGAGGCCAAACGCTGGGCAGAACAGGTGCGCGGCAACGTCGGTACCCTTCGGGGCTATGGTATGTCCTCTCGGCCGTCCGCATACGCTGCCACACGTGCTAATCGACTCTAGGCGACGAACTGAGCAAACGTGCCCTGCCCACCTTCGAGAACATCCTGCACACCCTCGCGCCGCCCATCTCTCAGCACGAACGCCTCCAGATCCACATCACCCACGATCTCATCGGCTATCCGTCTCTCGACCCCCTCTTCTACCAGGCATTTGCTGGCGTCATGACCCAGGTCGAGGGCGGCGACCTCCTAGTCATCCAGCGCGGCTCCGAGTCGGCTCAGCGCGGCTCCCTCGAAGGCTTCCGCGGCAGTGGCAGCGGCTGGAATGATGGCCCCTGGTGGCGCCACACCGACAAGCGCGACCTGAGCGTCGTCGCGGGACTCGCCCCCGGCACCAAGTTAGCACGGATCAGCGCCGAGACGTACGCAAGAGACTTCTTTGCTGCACGAGGGGGTCTCGAGGAAGCCGCAAAGCAGGCCACGCAGGTGCTGAGCGAGACCAACCCGGTACGGACCAGCGATATCTTCATTGCGATCCAAGCCGTCAGTCACCCCACACAGGACGAACTGTTTGCTTCATCGTCATCGGCCGAGGCAAAGGAGCACGTGCCAGATCAAAACGAGGAGGAAGTTGCGTTTGCCCTGTACCTCCACGATCCCGTCCACGGCATCAGTCTCAAAGCGATTAGCCAGGCGTTGCCTCTCAGGTGGATCGAATGGCTCGATGCCCCTGTTACTACAGAGACTGCGGATGGGCAATCACAATTACCCCACGAGATCCAGGAGATAATCGAATGCGGGGGCCTAGACCCTCGTGAATGGGTCTCCGAGTGGATGGAAGAGACCATTACTCTCAGTATCGGGATCCTTGCGCAGCGCTACGTAGCTCGGCGCATGGGCGTAGGAGAGGGCGGGCTTGGCAAAGGCCGAGCGCGCGAAGCCGCATTGGAGGCTGGAGGGGGAGAGGCGGCACGCGCAGGCATTCTGTGATTCAGTCACATGGAGTGGGACACGAGCTGTTATGACTTGTTTGTTTTTTCCTTCGCTGGTTTTGGTTTGCATTGTTATGCGTCCGTTCAAGTCTCGCTACCGTAGATTCGGCGTCTCGGTTCCTCTTATCTCGACGCTGAATACCAGAATCTCTCTGATCCTTTGTCTGACTCTATCCGCGAATTACCCCCTCGGGCTTCTCGTAGCCGCCTTCTTTCACATCAGTCCTATGCAATCGTCCCTTTATCATACCTTGCACATTATTACCCAATTCCCCTCTCCCCTTCACGCCCCTCACTTGCCCGCCTTTCCCTGCCCCCCATCCCTCTTGTCCTTCCTATCCGCCTTTCCCCCCTTCAAAATCTCCAAATGCCCCGCCTTCTGCGCAAGCAGCTTCTCCGTTTGGCCCACCAGCCCACACGAGCTCTTGTGCTTGATCTTGTTTTGCGCAATGAGTGACGCTTTCTTCGGCTTGATGACGCGCGCCCCGGGACGGGGTCCGGATTTCGAGGGTCTGTTGTTACCGTAGGCGGCACACGTTAGAAAAGAGCGTTTTGCTGGTCTGGGATTGGGGAAAGGGACGCACTTTCTTGTTGATGAGGTGGTGGGTTTGGACTTTTTGACTGCGCCTTGGGCCATGGTTCGGCGAGTTGGTGGTGGTTTGGGGTGGCTTTTGTTCGCGGGACTAGGGTTTGCGTGGCTGTTGCTGTGTTTATTGGCTGGTGGGTATCGAGTTGCCTGTACTTTTTTTTCGCTGGTCGGGGAGGAACGGGATGGGGACGCGTGCCAAGGGTTCTGCCGAGCCTAACGTGTTGGAGCTTAGCGTAATGCGGGGAACTCTTTCCTTCGTCAGGCTACATTTAGTTATCTCCTTATTTAGACTCTGCCAAGTAGTGTCATGGGAGGCTATGGTTCAACGTTGACTATACCATACCCTCCTCGAACGATTCATCTATTGACAAAATACCCGTATCAGCACAGGAGGCAGCTTTCCCTCTAATAGAACAATTTTCCCCCATCTCAGACCGTTACACCTCAAAGTAGCTTTATTCTATACCATGATCGCCAAAATCATGCGAGAAAGAACTGTTGTTTGGTTGGTTTTGGATCGCTCTAATGGAGTATTTTCAATATCACATGTACTTTCGGGACAACAATTGGAATGGAGGGAGTTCAGCGATTCTCTTCATGGACACCATGGAGCTCTTCTCACGTACCGGACTCAGCCTCCTGTTCGTCTCCGCTGCTTTCGCAGCTACAGCTTCTGCCATCGAGGATTTTTGCAAGTCAACTGTCAGTTTTGAAGGCGGAAATACAAACACCCTGCTGGCATCTCGCGGCGCTACAGTGCATATATATGCCGACGCGGCAGATTGGCCTGGTGTTCTACGTGCCGTAAACGATCTCGCTCTTGACTTTGGACGAGTCACCGGTACCAATGGGTCATTGATTACAACGGGAAAGGCAGCTCGAAACGCACCGACCATTTTCAATGTTACTGGCATTAGTGAAGATTGGAGTGTGGGCGTCGATAGAGCGGCCTCCAAGGCTGGGAACATCATTGTGGGTACAATCGGCCATTCTAGTCTCATCTATGCGATTATTGCGAATGGAAGACTCACTATTAGTGCAATCGAGGGTCAATGGGAAGCATATGTCAGCGCGTTCGTGTCAAATGCTGGCCATAGAACTGGCGCAGCGCTTGTCATTGCAGGTATGTTGTGCACACCTTCTCAAAATCTCTCAAATCAATCTTGGATAGGCAGCGACTGTCGAGGTACTATCTACGGTATTTACGAGATTGCAGAGCAGATCGGTGTCTCGCCATGGCACTGGTTTGCTGATGTTCCACCAAAGTCCCATGACTCCATCTACGCGCTCCAGACAATCATCTACGCGCTCCAGACAATCAAAATCCAAAAGACGCCAACCGTAAAATATCGCGGATTCTTTATCAACGACGAGACGCCAGCCCTGACTGGATGGGCTGATGATCGCTATCCGCTCTCGCCTTTCGGTGTACCTTTCGGGGCGGAGTTTTATGCTCAGGTCTTTGAAGTATTGCTGAGATTGAGGGAAAACTACCTATGGACTGCGGAGTGGAACGGCATGTTCAATGTAGACGATCCGCGCAACCAACTTCTTGCCGATGAGTTTGGCATCGTCATGGGAACATCGCACACTGAGCCCATGGCCCGCGCTACACGGGAATGGAACAAATTGGCAAATGGTACAGATTCAGGTTGGACGTGGGTTACAAACAACGCCACGCTTCATAAGTATTTCCTCGAAGGTGTTCAACGCGCCGCGCCGTATGAGAACGGTATGACAGTCGGAATGCGTGGATATCACGACAACGCCATTTCTGCGGATGTCCAGACAGGAGTTCTGGAAGCTTTAGTCAACGCGCAACAGCAAATACTAACCTAGGTATATGGCAATGCGTCAGAGGTGCCGCACATGTGATGCCTGTACAAGGAGGTGCATGACTATTTCGAAGCAGGCATGCAAGTTCCCAAATCGGTTACTCTTTTCTGGACCGATGACAACTGGCAAAATATCCGAAGACTTACAGTCGGCGATGATAAGAAGAGATCCGGAGGCGCAGGTATCTACTACCACTTTGACTATGTCGGTGATTCGCGGAGCTTCAAGTGGCAGGATACCATCCAGCTTCAAAAGAACTACGACCAGATGAAGTTGGCCAAAGACCGCAATACAGATTGCATTTGGATAGTCAACGTCGGTGATATCAAGCCTGCGGATATGTCCATTAGCCATTGGTTTGACGTTGCCTACGACATTGATGCTTACGACGATACCTCTATTTCCCAGTGGATCATTTAATGGGCTGCACGTAACTTTGACGAAGAACATGCCAAGGACATCTAGGACATCATGGGGGAATACAGTACGCTTGCTAATATGCGCAAGTTCGAGTGGGTCGAGCCTTCATCCTGCAGCATCCTGAACTACGAAGAGGCTAATCGCATCTTGGCGAGATGGCAGGCAATCGCCACACAGGCACAGCAAATCAGCAAAGCGCTTCCATCCGAGTGGAAGCCTGCCTTTTACCAACTTGTACTGGATAGTGCTTGCAGGTGGCAATCTCGTGGACATTCAGGTTGGTGGCGCGAAGAACATCATCTATGCACAAATGGACCGAAATAGTGCGAATCGGTGGATGCAACGCGTGATTGACAGCATGAAAGTTGACGACACTCTCACAAGGAAGGACCATAATCTGCTGAAAGGCAAGTGGAATCACATGAGGGATTAGACCCATTTGGGATATCAAGGATACTGGTAGGGATTGCCTTTTGTACCTGTCTACAGTCGTGCTAATCACTCCACAGGCCACTATACCCGGAGATGCTATATGGCACGGCAACGGTGCCAGCTCCCTTGCACTCCCCACTATCACACCATTCACGCCAAAGCGCTGGCTCGAAATCTCTCACAGAGACACTGGCCAGTTTTCTTGGAACATCTCCGCCGACCCATTCATAACCCTCTCCCAGCTATCCGGCGCTTTCAACGCCGACGATGAAGACCTCCGTGTCTACGTCAGCGTAGACTGGGCCAAAGTCCCCTCCAATTTTGGAGAAGTAAGCACAATAAACATCAGCTCCTCTACTCCCTACGGAACTGAAGGAGTAAATCCTCGAATAACTGTTAAAGTGAACAAAAACCACGCTCCCCACCAACTTCGCCTCCGGCTTCGTCGAATCCGCGGGCCAACTCGCCTTCGAAGCAGAACACGACACGCGCCAATGGCCCCTCAATGTAACCCTCATCCTCACACCAACCCATAACATCAACCTCACGTTGCCCCTCACATACATGACCAAAATCGACAATCTTCCTCCGCAGCGCCGCAACCCCGTTACCGACCAGAAACAACCGAATGTCCCCATTGGCTGGGGCAAGGCCGTTGCCGACAGTGCATGGTACAACACGACTGATTTCGGGGCCGTGGCGCCCGGACCGCATACACTGAGGGTATGGTTTCTCGAGGCAAATGTGGTGTTGCAGAAAATAGTGCTGGATCTGGGCGGCGTGGTGTATAGTCATAATGGGCCGCCTGAGGGTCATAGCGTTGGACGGGATGGCGATAATGCAAGGGTGGAGGCGTGAATCATATGGGCGAGGGAAGCGGGACGAGTCGGGACCCTTGGATCGACCGTCTGAGTTATCATAGTCCATGACAATAGTGAGCAGAACGAGCGATCTGGCAGCGAAATTCGATGCTTACTATCCTCGGTACAATACGCCTGATTGGAAGATGACAACAGAGAATCCAGCATCTCGTTGTCGTGAGATGCAGCCTCTCTCTTTCTCTCTCCCTTGTTCATATTACCCCACATTCCGCTCCTCCACAATACCTCTACACCATTTCAACAAGGCCCGCTCGAACCTGCCGCAGCAACCACGGCTCCCGAATTATTCGCCTTCCGCCTCATACTCTTGCTGCGATGGGAGTAGTAATTGCTTGGTTCTCGCATTTCCGCTTTGTCCTGGCGCTGCTGCGAGGGCTGCAGTTTGTTTTTGGGGGCGCTGGGCTTGATTTTGGAGCCTTTGGAGCCCATGGCGTGGATGTGGCTGGGCGGCGAGGAGCGCGGCGTAAGGTATCGGGGGATTTGCGGTTGGAATCAGGCGATGCAGGTGTAAGATTAAGGTAGGCAGGTGGCTAGGTGAGTGTGTTAGCTGGGTATGCATGTGCGTTGTGGAAAGGATGCGAGTCGCGCATGTTGTGTCTAGATGTCTCGGAGACTGCCAATATACCTACCGTTACGGCTTGCTTGTAAATGCCCAAGATGAAGTTTGGCACTGCCGCTGGGGGTGTTGGAACGGGGAGGCGCTGGGTGTCAGATACAACTGGATTCCGCTCACTCGTGGCTTGCGACAAGGATGACGTCACCCCTTGTGGCTGGGGCTGACAGCTGCGGGATGTCTTGTCCTGGGTCGCATGGCTTGATTGAAATAAGGCAGTTACACTGAGGTAGTTTAGATAGGAGATAGCGTACAGATACAAAAAATTTAGGGTGCGATAGTTGAGCAGGAATAGAGTTTGTACACGGCGGTGCGGCCGACCCAGGATCCGAGATCTGGGTAGCAGTCTGAGAGTCGTGGACGTGGTAACATCCTCTTGTCTTGGAGATTGATAGTCCATATTTATTCGCCTCATGTAGTTAGATTGCAAATGGCTTTTGAGCCGGATTTACGATATTGTGTGACTGAAGAGGTCCCGAATAGAAAGAGAAGGGTAATGATGGGCAGTGGATAAATAGTTTCATTTTATCGCTGCATAATTAGAATGAATACTCTAAAGCAGACATGTTGACTGTTCCGCCACTGGAGATCCTCGATTATTCTCCCGGTATGCCCCAGAACCTTAGCGTACTAAAAATTCTACGTACATACAATACATACATACATAGTATACAGTGCATGACCGACATCGGAAATGCATGCAATAGGGCTAGTGGATTCTCGCTAATCTAGTAGCGATCGCTCAGGGACGACCTGCGTCATCGATCGGATTTGCAACGCGATCGCGAAACCACGCGTCATCTGCTCATTTTAAACGCTTCCTTTCGTACGAAGGTGAATAAAGACTTCATCCTACGCCGCGGCTCATGCAAAACTTAGTACGATTCAGATCCTTGCCGTCATCCGCATTTCATCGCCAAAGCAAGCTGCTCTACCGTTGCCGCCCAGCAGCGCTGACCGCTACGAAGTATTCGTCTTGCCTCCGATCGATTGCAAACATGCCTCCCAAGCGCAAAGCGGCTTCTTCAATCCCAGCCAATGCCGCATCGGCAGCAAAGCATACCGACGCGTCAGGCGCCTCACCTAACAAGCGCTCTCGTCTTTCTAAGCCCCTACCCCAATCCGCCACCAAGGAAGAGCCGCCTGTCGAGAGAATCGCCAAGGTCGAAGGCAATGGCGCCCCAGGAGGCGCCGTCGAAACCGAGTCCTCTTTCGACCACTCGCGGCCGGAAGAGCGGGCTGGAATTGTTGATCGACGATACTACCCCGCCGAAATGAGCAACGAACGTTGTGCCATGTACAACGACAACGAAATACCACGACCAATCGAAACCTTGAACAAGACGTTGGAAGACACGAAGTCAGGCCGAGCGTCCATCCGCGATGGGAACGTGGGCGGACATGGCGATGCGGTCGTGCACTGGTTCAAGCGCGACCTGCGCGTCCGCGACAACACAGGCTTGTCCCGGGCCTACGAATTGGCCAAGGAGCATAAAACCGGCGTCATTGGCGTCTGGCTCGTGAGTCCGCAGGATTGGGAGGCGCATCTCGTCAGCCCTGCCAAGTGCGATTTCGAGCTCCGATCCGCAGAGGCCCTTGGGAAAGAGCTGGACGCGCTCGACATCCCGCTTTACATGGAGATTGTCCCCGAGAGGAAGAATGTGACGGCGCGCATGTTGGCGTTGGCGCAGGCGTGGAATGCAAAGAATGTGTTTTGCAATCTCGAATATGAGCCCGATGAGCTGCGGCGAGAGGAGCGGCTGGTACGGCTGATGTTGGAAAAGGACATCAACTTCGACCCACAGCACGACGACTGTGTGGTGCCCCCCGGCAGCCTCAAGACCGGCACGGGAAAGCAATACGCCGTGTACACGCCGTGGTTTCGCTCTTGGCTTGCCCATTTACGTACGCACCCGCATCTGCTCAACGAGCGGCCCAAGCCCGAGAAGAACCCCGCGGGCTTCCGCCAACGGTTCGCAAAACTATATCACTGCGCCGTGCCCGAGCCTCCCGAGTCGAAGAGCCTCACCAAGGACGAGCAAGAGCGGTACGACCGCCTGTGGCCGGCAGGCGAAGCCGCCGCGCTGGACCGGCTGGAGCAATTTCTGTCCGAAAAGGTGGTCGAGTACCACGACACGCGCAACTTCCCCAGCCTCGAGAGCACCGCCCGCATCAGCCCGCATCACGCTGCCGGAACGCTGGCGGCGCGCACCAGCGTGCGGATGGCGAGGGACGTGAACTCCACCCCGAGGCTGGATGGCGGCAAAGACGGCATCAAAACCTGGGTGTCGGAAGTCGCATGGCGCGACTTTTACCGGCACGTGCTCGTCCATTGGCCCTACGTCTGGTGAGTTGACGGAAAACGCACTGGGCCTGCCTCTTTTTGTGTTTTCTTATTTTTCTTTCTTGTTCTTTTTTCGTCGTGCGACATGTTCTCGCTCACTCCCCCGAGGCTGACCATCTTGTAGCATGAACAAGCCGTTCAAGTTCGAATACACCAACATTGAATGGGAGTACAACGCCGCCCACCTGCGCGCCTGGACCCAGGGCACCACGGGCTACCCCCTCGTCGACGCCGCCATGCGCTCCCTCAACCACACCGCCTACATGCACAACCGGCTGCGCATGGTCGCCGCCTCCTTCCTCGCCAAGCACCTGCTGCTCGACTGGCGCCTGGGCGAGCAGTACTTCATCACGCGTCTCATCGACGGCGACTTTGCCTCCAACAACGGCGGCTGGGGCTTCTCCGCCAGCACCGGCGTCGACCCGCAGCCGTATTTCCGCGTCTTCAATCCCTGGCTGCAGAGCGAGCGGTTTGACGCCACCGGCGAGTTTATCCGCAAGTGGGTGCCGGAGCTGCAGCGCGTGCAGGGCGCCGCCGTACACAACCCCTATGCGGCCGGCGGCAAGGCGGCGGAGATTGCCAAGAAGAATGGCTATCCGGAACCGATTGTGGAGCACAAGTTCGCGAGGGAGCGGTGTCTTGCGAGGTATAAGGCGGGGCTGGGGAGGGACACGGCTTGATCGGGGCTTGAAACGACCATGCGCCTCTTGCTGCCTTTCCACATGGTGTAATCATTGTTGTGGTTGGAAATAAAAAATAAAAAAAAGAGAACAAAGGCGCTAGGCTAGTCCAAGTACAAGAGAGAGGCTGCGTTCTAGCAGAGAAGATCTATATCGCTTGTTTTCTCTACATGTGTACAATACAATCGAATAAGTACTTTCAAAACTAGCGAATTTCGTAGCAAGAAAAAAAAACACTTTCCCACGTAGATACAAACCATTTATCAAGAAAAGAAAAAGAAAAAAAATCTGGGAGATGCCAACCATTTCGCTCTACAACAACAGAAGAAAAAAGAAAAAAACCGCTCCACGCACACATGGATATATACAATCCAAAGATTCCACCAAACCCAAGGCTTTGCCAAATCGCAACAAAAGCCAAACCCCTTACCATTCCTTACCAACCCTCCATCTGCCATCCGCCACCGTCTCAAATACCACGCTTCTCCCCTTCCTCCTCACACCCTCAACACCTCCCGCTTCAAGCCACCTTCCCAGATTCTTACACTGGCTCACGTCAAAGCGCTCCAACTCTCTGCACCCTTCCACGACGGCCTCGACGCCGGTGCCGGTGACACGGACGCAGCCGCGAACGCTTAGATGGCGCAGCTCGAGCAAATGGAGGGAAATGCAGCGTAGGGATGTGTCGGAGACAGCAGAACCGCAAAAGGCGAGGTTGAGGTAGTTTAACGAGGGGAGGCCGAGGGCAAGAACTTCGGTTGCTGTGTCGGAAAGGGCACAGCAAAAGGACTGGTTTCACAACAT
>Ga0182212_1000137_pt1 | contig 10085 bp, 10 predicted proteins | sample G5R1MG_21_FD_129666 | JGI IMG/M metagenome (GOLD analysis project Ga0182212, IMG submission 129666) | Switchgrass phyllosphere microbial communities from Michigan, USA - G5R3_MAIN_03OCT2016_LD1 MG | ecosystem: Host-associated > Plants > Phyllosphere > Phylloplane/Leaf | place: USA: Michigan... | reverse complement strand
TTTTATTACAGTACAATTTTAAGCCTTTTTGTGGTTGTTTCCAGGTTTTGCTGATGTATGACTCAACTATTACAATTGGTTTGAATTAAAGCACCCTCCTGGCCTAGCCATACGGTAGTAAATTTTGTTACGGGTTAACATATTTTTTCTTTATTTTGTATCCAATTGCTCAATTGTTAATATTTTAAATGAAAGTACACTTTATAGCCATAGGTGGCAGTGCGATGCATAACCTGGCTATTGCTTTACATAAAAAAGGTTTTGAAGTAACAGGATCTGACGATGTAATTTTTGAACCCTCCGTATCCAGATTGTTTAAACATGGCTTACTACCTAAAGAGTACGGCTGGTTTCCCAAAAAAATAACCGCGGATTTGGATGCCGTTATATTAGGGATGCATGCCCGCACCGATAACCCGGAATTGCTGGCAGCGCAACAGGCCGGGTTAAAAATATATTCTTATCCAGAGTATATTTACGAGCAATCAAAAGATAAGCTAAGAGTAGTGATTGGTGGTAGCCATGGCAAAACCAGTATTACCTCAATGATATTGCATGCTTTACAATCGGCAGGCAAGGCGTTTGATTATTTGGTAGGAGCCCAGTTAGAGGGCTTTGATACGATGGTGGGCTTGAGTGATGCACCTTTAATGATTATTGAAGGCGATGAGTACCTGTCGTCGCCGATTGACAGGCGCCCTAAGTTTCATCTTTACCGTGCAAACCTGGCAGTTATCAGCGGTATTGCCTGGGATCATATTAATGTGTTCCCTACTTTCGAAAACTATATTGAGCAATTTGCAACCTTTATAGATACGATGGTGCCCAACGGCAAACTGTTTTATGCCGGTAACGATGATGTTTTGCAAAAGGTAATTGCAGATGATGATTCAACCATTAGCAAATGTCCTTACCATGCGCAAGACTCCGAAGTAAGCAATGGCGTGACAACCGTATTAATTGACGGTAAAAAATATGAGCTGCAAATATTTGGCGAACATAACCTGCTTAACCTGGAGGCTGCCAGAAATATTTGTAACCAATTAGGTATCACCACCGATGACTTTTACACAAGCATGCGTAGCTTTAAAGGTGCTGCAAGGCGCCTGGAGCTATTAGGGAAAAGCGATTGTATAAACATCTATAAAGATTTCGCCCACTCACCGTCTAAGTTAAAAGCAACCATCCATGCAGTCAAAACACAGTTTCCGGATCGTAAACTGGTAGCATGTATGGAGCTACATACTTTTAGCAGCCTGAACAAAAATTTCTTAGGAGAATATGCAGGCTGCATGGATGAGGCGGATACTGCAATAATTTTTATCCATTCAGAAACTTTTTTTCATAAAAAGATGCAACCTTACGAAGAAAGTTTCGTAAGAAGTACAATAAGAAGGCAAGACTTAATCTACTTTGATCAGCCAGAAAAACTGAAAGATTATTTGGAAGAACAAGGGTTAACCGGAAAGAACTTATTATTAATGAGTTCCGGAAATTTTGGAGGTTTAGACTTGACAGCATTAACAGAAAAAGTATTGAGCTAAACGCTCTGGTTTAAAAAAATGAAATTTATAGTATATCTTTATTTAACTATAGCGAAATCCCTATCCTAAATATTTATAAAAAAAATGAAAACACTCGGCAAAAAAATTAGACTATTAAGGCATCAAAAAGGTTGGAGTCAGGAAGATGTGGCTAAACGGCTTGACATTTCGATCCCTGCATTTTCAAAAATTGAAACAGGTATCACAGACATCAACTTATCAAGGTTGGAGCAAATATCTAATTTATTTGATATGTCGGTGGTGCAGTTATTAACCTTTAACGATGCAGAATACGAGCAGAAATATGTTAATGAGTTGGAGAACGTTAACAAGAAGTTAATGGATAGGGAAACAGAAGTTATCGACCTTCAGAAAAAAGTAATTGAACTTTTTGAGGAACTCCGCCAAAACAAAGTGAGTGCATAAATTTGAAAGCCGGCGAGTTATAAGACTTGCCGGCTTTTTTATATTAGGTTATCGAGCACAATCTCAATAGCTAACCTTCGGTTTTGCCTTATTAAAGATGCAGCGCATAGTAGCATGCTTTTTACCTAAAACACCTCCCATGGCTTCGTGAAGGGCAAGCATTTTATCGTTAAAATCACCTACCCACGATAGCTCCATTTCGTCGTACTGTTTTAAAGGCAGCACATACTCTTTTAATTTAATAAACATTACCGATTCCAATCCATGTTTCTGGTACTTGGTTTTGGTACCCATTACAACGGCCCGCATGCGGTTTACGCCTTTCCAGCGGTAGTATAAAAACTTTAGTTTTCTGATCAGGTCCAGCTTGCCATTCAGGGTTTTAATCATCTGGTTGGCATCCGGCAGTACCACTACGAAAGCTGCAGGCTCATCATCAACATAGGCAAACCAAATCAGGTTAGGATCCATGATAGCTTTCATTTTCCTGAAGGTTTCAAAAATGGTTTCCTTTTGTATCGGTACAAAGTTTTCGAAATTTTTCCAGGCATCATTATAGATCTCCATAAAGTCGGACGCAAAACGTTCAATTTCGGCAGTTTTTAAATGCTTAAAGCTGTAACCGGGCTTTTGCGCTACCCAATTGGCTATTTTGGTAAATCTGTCGGGAAAAGGGTTATGGGCACTGATATGATTAGTGATCTGCTCATATAGCGTAGAGAACCCATAATCTTCAAAAAACTTTTTATAATAAGGCGGATTGTAATTCATACCGTATGATTGAGGTACAAACCCTTCTACCAGCAATCCCCAAAACATGTCATTCTCGCCAAAATTGATAGGGCCATCCATTGCTTGCATGCCTTGCTGCATCAGCCATTCCTTCGCAACATCAAACAACAAAAAAGCAGCCTTTTTATCATCAATACATTCAAAAAAGCCGATGCCGCCGGTAGGTTGGTCGTAATTGTACGCCTTTTTCTCATTGATAAAGGCTGCTATACGTCCGGCAGGTTTGCCATCGTCAGCAGTTAAAATCCAGCGCTTGGCTTTACCAAAGCTAAAAAATACATTCCGCTCAGGGTCAAACACATCTTCCACATCATTATCCAGCGGACAAATCCAGTTGGGGTCTTTTTGATAAATGTGCCGGGCGGTATCTAAAAAAGTTTTCCGGGTACTCTTATCGCTAACTTCAATAATCTTCATGGTAGTTTGCTGGCAGGTCATAAAAAAAGCATCCGGAACAACCGGATGCTACGCAAAAATATTATTATGAAACGAAATTAAAAATCGTCGTCTTCGTCATCGTAGTTAGTGCCATCATCATCTAAATCATCCAACGGTTCGTCATCAAAGTCATTTTCAAAGTCGTCGTCATGAAAGTTTCTTTGTTCAGCCGGTTTGGCGGCAGCTTTGTTAGCAGGGCCACTAATTAAAGTGCTCTTGCTTGCAGTTGTAGTTGACGTTTGCATAGTCATTTTTTTAAAGTGTAACTATCAGTTGTTAATCGTTTGCCGGTATAAATAGTATATGAGGTTGTTTATATTTCAAAAATAAATAAAAATCAAGTTGGATAAAATGTGACAAAAAATTTATTCCTGTTGATTACCAATAGTGTTTTCGCTTTTGCTGAGTTCGCTTAACGACGGCATTTCTTTAATGCTGTTGATGCCCATGTAATCTGCAAACAAATTGCTTGTAGCATACAGTATCGGCTTACCAATAGTTTCGGCGCGGCCGGTTATAGCAATTAACTCCTTATCGAGGAGTTTTTGTATCGAGTAGTCGCAGCTTACACCTCTTATCTGTTCAATCTCAATTTTGGTTACGGGTTGTTTATACGCAATAATGGCCAAAGTTTCCAGTGCTGCCTGGCTCAACTTTTTCTTTGAACGCTGTAGCTGCAGTTGGCTTATTACGGTATGATAGGCTTTTTTGGTCAAAAACTGATAGCCATTATCAATTTTTACCAGCTCAATGGCTAACGTAGGATCTTTGTATTTTAACTCAATTTTTTGCAGGGTATCGGTTATTTCATTCGCATTAATATCAGTATCAAGCGCGGCTTGAAGGCAAAAAATAATCTCTTCAATACGAATACTTTGTTCGGATGCAAATATCAAAGCTTCAACGTGTTGTTCAAGGTTGCTCACAAAACAAATGTAACAAAATGACGAGTTGTTAAATCTGTAAAACTTATGCTAAGCAAAATTGTATTAATAAATAATCTAATAAAACAATAATTACTTACTTATGAAAACAACGACACAAGAAGATGTTCTTGCTAAAGAAGGAATGGCCAGACGGTCTTTTCTGAAGTTTGCCGGTGCTGGTGCCATTGCTGCCGGAGTTGTAGCTACTGCTTCGTCTTGCCAAAAACATGATGGCGTAGTAAGCGATCCTACTGCGATTGATTTGGGCACAGGTGATCTGGCCGTATTAAATTATGCGTACGCTTTAGAGCAACTGGAAGCCGCTTTTTACACTCAGGTAATATCAAGTCCGTATGCAAACATTTCTACGACAGAAAGAAATTATTTAACCGACATACGTGATCATGAAGTTGCTCACCGTGAGTTCTTTAAAGCAGCGTTAGCAGGTAACGCTATTGCAGCTTTAACACCAAACTTCAGTAAAATTAACTTTGCTGACAGAACAAGTGTATTAAGCTATGCAAAAGCTTTTGAAGATTTGGGTGTTGCTGCTTACAATGGCGCTGGTTATTTAATTAAAAGCGCTGATTATTTAACATTGGCCGGTAAAATCGTTTCGGTTGAGGCTCGCCACGCGGCTTTAATCCGTACATTATTGGGTATTGCTATTGAAGAGGATACAATTGTAAGTGTTTCGGGAGATGGTTTGGAGCTTTCTCAAACTCCACAAAAAGTTTTAGATCAAGCTAACCAGTTCCTGTCTGGTAAACCACTTATTGCTCCAAACTTAATGTAATTCATTTAACAGTTATCAAAAACATTTTACTATGAATCTTTTAAATATAATTGAAGATATCCACGCTGCCGACCCGGAGTTTAAGGACAGAATTAGTCCGCGCCGTGCTGCTATCAAAAATATAACCAGCTTCGGTACTAAAGTTGCCGCTGCTGCTTTACCTTTTGCTTTTAGCACCTTATTTAAAAAAGCTTACGGTCAAACTGCAACCCGTTCGGTAAACGACGTGTTAAACTTCGCGTTAACTGCAGAAATTGCAGAGCTAGGCTTATATAACACTGGCCTAAGCCGCGCTGGTTTAATTCCAAGCCAGGATGTTCCGGCAATTACTTTACTGCGCAACGTAGAAACTAAACACGTTGAGTTTTTAAGAAGAACGCTTGGCAGTAACGTAAATTCCACTAACGCATCTTTAAGCTTTGCTGCAAACACGCCAAACTTTGATTACACTGGTAACAAAGGGCTTAATACAGCATCTACTGCACCGTTTCCAAATGTATTTACTAACTACGACGTATTCTTAGCAGTTGTTAATGCATTTGAAGATACTGGTGTTCGTGCTTATAAAGGTCAGGCACCGTTTCTTTTAGGTAATCAGGTTGTTTTAACTGCGGCATTAAACATCCACTCTGTGGAGGCACGTCACGCTGCCTTTATACGTCGTTTAAGAACTATCCGCAATACCTCATTAACCATCAAACCATGGATTACAGGTGATGGCGCAACCGCAAGCGGTGTGGCTTCGCCTACCCTAGCTGCAACAGCTGCTGCAACTGTATACGCAGGTGAGGCGGTTACAACACAAGCCGGTGTTAACATCGCAAGTTTTGTATCAACATCTGCTGCTCAAGAGTCGTTCGACGAACCTTTAACTACCGATCAGGTGTTAAACATATTAGCTAACTTTAGACGCTAGTATAGGCAACGCCAAATTATAAAAAAAGCGCTTTATTAAGCGCTTTTTTTATGCAGATGAGATTTACCGGTAATTGATTCTTTAAAATATATGGCCTCAATTTATTACATATGCTGAATAGTATCAGTTTAAAATTGCTGCGCTCTTAATGATGCATAGATTTCAAAATCTTTTTTGTTAGGTAATTACTTCCGTCGACTGGCTCAGTTATTTTTAAGCCAAGCAATTGTGCAATCATAGGATACACATCTACGTTTTCAAATTCATTAATGTCGGATCGTTTCTTAAATCCCGGTCCCCAGGCAAAAAAGCTGGCTTTCATTTCGGGTACTAATTCAGGGTCGTACCCATGCGTGCCAGGGTTATGCTTGGCATTGGCGCTGTAAATAAAAACGTATGGTGCTTTGGGCACTAGTAAAATATCACCTATCCGGTTATATCTGTCGTTAGCTTTATTGTAGTGCCAGTGAAAAGGTGTGCGTGTGCTTAAGTACACATCATATTGCCCGTTGGTATTACGGTTCAATTCTTCGTAAGTGCTTTGGATAGATAAGGTGTCTTTGCTGTCTTTAGCATAAATCTCTACTAGTACGTCTTCACCAGTTATCCTGAATTTTGACGTATCAATACTGGCAGGTATAGTCAAAGGTTCGTTGTTTTTAGATTGGAGCATGCCGTGGTCGGATACCAAAACAAAATTGACATTCAGGCCGGTTTGTTTTACTTTTTTTTGCAACTCATTGATGGCCGAATCAATGAATAAAACGGCTTGCCTGGTTTGTGGCGCATCCGGACCAAAGTAATGACCGGCGTGATCTACCTGCGGGAAATACAAACTGATTAAATGCGGGCGTTTAGCGGGCGGTAACTTTAACCAATCAATTACAGTGTTAATACGGTTGTTGATGCCTATTTGCTCATTATATTTAAACCGATAGGTTGGGTAGGTGTCACGTATCGGCGCATCAGACCCCACCCAATAAAAGCTTGCCGTTACCATTTTTTGTTTTTCGGCTAGCACCCATAGGGGCATGCCACCGTACCAGCGCGCCTCGGTAGCTGTTACAGATTTGGAAGAGTACGAAGCTTTCAGGTTGCGGTCGTAAAAACGATTGCAGACTAATCCGGTATGAGCGGGGTATAAGCCTGTAACTATAGTGTAATGGTTGGGAAAAGTGATGGAAGGATAGGAAGGCAGCATGGCCTTGGCTTTTACACCATTGGCACTTAGCGCTAATATATGCCGTGCGTTGTACTTTTTGGCGTAGTCGTAACGCATGCCATCCACCGATATTAATATTACATAAGGTTTGGCCTGTTGTACTGAACTATTTACCCTACCCGAAATAATCTGTTGTATTGTATCAGCGTTTTGCGCAAAAGCACTAAAGTTGCTTAGCAGTATTAGCAACAGTGTAATCCAATTCTTCACCATCGCTGCAAAATTACATAAACAGTGTTATAAAAATCGCGGGCTTATTGTTGCACTAATTACGAATTGTCGCAAGATGGATAATTATTCTTCATATTCTACTCTCACCTGCACGTAGTTGTCGTTGCTTATGGCAGCATATTGTTTAGGGTTACGGGTAAACTCCGGATCGGTATCCAGGTAAATGTCAGTAATATTCAACAATTCAGGTTTACCGTTAGTGCCTACATTATATTTGAAGGGAGACTGTTTATCAAGTTCTTTTTTTACTTCTTGGTATTGTTTGCCTGTAAGCATAACCATTTTTTCTGCCTTCATAGTTTATCAAATTATTTACGTGTCAGAAATGTTTAACGTTTAAACAAACGTAAGTGTTCGTAAAGTTGCACAATATCTTTGTAGCTAATTTTTGTTTTAACTTAATAATTAACCGGTGTTAAATAACAGAATCACACTTTATTCTTAATAAAGGTTGGCCAGGCTATTAAAATAATAAAGCCTCTAACCAAAAGGTTAAAGGCTTCAAAGATATATATGGGATGTTAATTTTAAATGGCCAGTATCTCGGCAATCTCTTCGTAACCATTGTCGCGGGCTAAATCTGCAGGTAACGAACCATCCTCCATAGTCATCATTACATTCGCACCTTCTTCCAGAAGTAATATAAGCATCTCAGGATCACCGTGTTTAGCAGCGTAGTGAAGTGGAGTAATTCCAGTGTCGTGTTGTACATTTAAAAGTACATTATGCTCTAATAACATACGTACTAAATCCAAGTGATTGCCGGCAACAGCCAAGTGTATAGGACGTATTCCCGACTCGCCATTTAATGGCTGGTTAACATCGGCAGCTTTATAAATTAGGTAACGGGCAGCTTCGTACTGGCCAAAATAACATGCCAGTGCCAAAGGCGTAAAGCCGTCTGCGTTGTAAGTATGAACTATTTCTGGGTTAGAATACACTAAATATGCTAATACGTCAAACTTCCCAGCTGCAACAGCCTCAAATATGTCTAACTTATCAATGTACTTTAATAAAACCGATGTAGCAGCTGGTTTCTTGTAAAAACAAGATAGCATCAAAGGAGACACATCTTCGTCAACGGTGTTTTTTGCTAAATCGGGATTTTGTGCCAGTAATTGGTTTAATGCGTTTACATCACCAGTAGTAATCAAGTATTCTAATCGTCCCATATTCAAGTCTTTGTACTTTAGTAAATTAAAAACCGTGCCAAATACAAATCTTATCTATTAACTTTATATTTGTACTTTAACTGTTGATAGAGATGCCGCCAAAAGGAAATCAGTTTAAATCAAATTCTTTTAAGGATGAAAGCCGACCGAGGCAGGGCATCGGAGCCCGTACCGAGCGTGAGCGGGTGTTAAAAAGCAAACTGGAGAATTTGCCGACCTTTAACTTCGGCGATGGCAGGGCAATTAAAATTGTAGGCCTTTTATGCTTGGTTATCTCTGTATTTTTCCTCATTGCTTTCACTTCCTACCTTTTTACCTGGCAATCAGACCAAAGCTATGTGCTTAAAGCCAATGGCGGTTGGGGCAATCTTTTTAAAACCGAGCAAGAACTTTTAGATAACGGTGTTACCAACCCGGTTGTTGAAAACTGGTTAGGTAAACTGGGAGCATTGCTGGCTAACCAATTTATGTACGAGTGGTTTGGCGTGGCATCGTTTATTTTTGTAATGATATTTTTTGTGATCGGCTACCGCATGTTATTTAAGGTGCGGCTGTTCCCGATGGGCAAAATGCTGGCTTACTCACTGTTTAGTTTAGTATTTTTTTCTATAGCGATTGGCTTTTTGCACGGCTTTGTGAGCGATTATGCGCATTATTTGGAAGGTGAGTTTGGCTACTGGAGCACGCGACTTTTAAATGCCCAGATAGGGCAAGCGGGTACAGGTTGTTTGCTTGTTTTCGCGGCTTTAACCGTGCTGATCATTGCCTACAACATTGACTTTAAATTGCCTGAGCGCCCTAAGCGTATTTTAGTAAAACCAGAATCGGTTGATAAAGTAACTCCCGAAAACGTTGATCTTGATGATGAATTGCTGGCCGAGCCTGTAGAATGGCCCCGTGCCAACAACCGGGTTAAAGACAATGGCATTCATCATACCAGCGCACCTCCGGTGCGTCCAACGGAGCGTTTACAGCAAGAACCAATTGTCCACGTTGTTACGGTTGAACCAATGGAGCCGGAACCCGTTGTGCCTCATGTAGCTGTGTTAAGCAATACCCTAGTACATGAGCCTATAGTTTTAAGTCCAACCAATACTGCAGCTACCGAAGACGAAGATTTAGACGAGGCGGAAATACCAGAAGACGAAGTGCCATTTACTATTGAAGATACCCGTCCGCTACCCGAGTTAGCCATTGAGCAAGCACCGGAAGTGTCGGCTAACGAGCTGGTCGAAAAATTTGGAACATTTGATCCCAAACTAGATCTTTCTTCTTATAAGTATCCAGGCCTAGACCTTTTAGAGAATTATGGCACTAACAAAGTAAGTGTAGATGCCGGCGAGTTGGAAGAAAATAAGAACAAAATTGTAGCTACACTTAATCACTACAATATTGAGATTGACAAAATAAAAGCAACTATTGGCCCAACGGTAACGCTTTACGAAATTATACCGGCGCCAGGTGTACGTATATCTAAAATCAAAAATCTCGAAGATGATATCGCCTTGAGCTTAGCAGCTTTGGGCATCCGTATTATTGCGCCAATGCCAGGCAAGGGCACTATCGGTATTGAGGTACCTAACCAGCACCCCGAAATGGTGTCTATGCGGTCGGTACTGGCT
>Ga0182212_1000135_pt1 | contig 10206 bp, 12 predicted proteins | sample G5R1MG_21_FD_129666 | JGI IMG/M metagenome (GOLD analysis project Ga0182212, IMG submission 129666) | Switchgrass phyllosphere microbial communities from Michigan, USA - G5R3_MAIN_03OCT2016_LD1 MG | ecosystem: Host-associated > Plants > Phyllosphere > Phylloplane/Leaf | place: USA: Michigan... | reverse complement strand
TAGCCAGGTATACCGTGCAGTACCTTAATGCCCTCATCTTCTAAACGACGAGTCCACTGGATATTGTTTTGCTCATCAAAACGGGCACGCAGCTCCACTAAACAATTTACTTTTTTACCGTTTTGCGCAGCATTAATAAGCGCATGCATTACGCGTGAGTTTTCGGCCAGGCGATAAACCGACATATTAATTTCAACTACTTTCGGGTCGATAGCTGCTTCGCGCAGCAAATGGATCACGTAGTCAAAGGACTGATACGGCGTACTGATCAGGTAATCTTTAGCGGCAATTAAACCCATTAAACTCTTACCAAACGAAAGGCCATTAGCCGGCAGCGCACGCTGACGTTTGTATTCCAGTTCCGGGCCGCCTACGTTCGGGAAATTAATAAAGTCTTTAAAGTTTTGGTAACGGTTACCCGGGATCAGGTTAGACGACTCAAGACCCAAACGCTTAGAAAGGTAATGCACCTGATCGGGCGGCATATCGGCATCATACAGCAAACGCATGGGCTTGCCTTTTCGGCGTTTTTGTAAACTTCTCGATAATGCATCGATAAATTTACCGCTTACCTCTTTATCCAGATCCAGTTCGGCATCGCGGGTTAATTGTATAGAGTATGCCTCTATGCTGTCAAATTCAAAAACGAAAAAGATATCTTCAAGACTATAACGGATGATATCATCAACCAGGATGATAAATTTGAGCTGATTAGTTTCGGGCAGCACTACAAACCTCGACAGATTGGAGGGTAACTCAATCAGCGCCATGCGCGACTTTTTACCTTTGGTTAGTTTAACGTAGAAGTAAATGGCGCGGTCGTGCAGCTCAGGTACGGGCCTTTCGTCATCAAGCATAATAGGCACCAGCGTTGACAGAAGCTTTTCGCGGAAGTATTTTTTAACAAAAGCTCCACGAGCTACGTTAAGTTGCTTGTCATTCAGAATAAAAATTTTTTCTTCGGCCAGTTGTTTAACAATAATATTCTCGTACAGGTTGTTAAACTTTTTTTCCTGTTTTACTACTAACGTCTTAATCTGGCTAAGAACCTTTTTCGGGTTGTAACCTAGCAAGGCTTTAGCCTTATCATTCAAGTTGGCCAGTCTGCTTAGCGTGGCAACTCTTACCCGGTAAAACTCATCCAGGTTGGATGAAAATATCGCCAAAAACTTAATCCTTTCTATCAGCGGCACGGTAATATCTGCGGCTTCCTGAAGCACACGGTCGTTAAAGTAAAGCCAGCTGATTTCGCGGTTAATTAGTGGGATATCTTTCTGTGTCATAATAAAACACCACATAGCTATGCAGTGCCGTTACAAAGCTGCTATTTTAGATGTTAAGTTAATATTAACTGTAATATTTTCAATGTGTTTTTGCTAATTGCTTTATACATATCCTAACTTTACACCTTAAACATTTATACATACACCTATGCCCTCTTTTGATATAGTAAGTAAGATTGATGCGCAGACGCTTGATAATGCTATTAACAACGCGAAAAAAGAAATTTTAAATCGTTTTGATTTTAATGATTCGAAAAGCACGGTAGACCTGGACAAAAAGACTAACCAGCTTACCATTGTTACCGAAAATGATATGCGGTTAAAAGCCATTCAGGATTCAATCATCAGCCGGATGGTAAAACAACAGCTGGATCCAAAAGCACTCGACTTTGGCAAAGAAGAATATGCCTCGGGCAACATGGTGCGTAAAGAAATTAACATTAAAGAAGGCGTTGACAAGGAAGTTGCCAAAAAGATCGTCAAAAAAATAAAAGATAGCGGCCTTAAAGTGCAAGCCTCTATTATGGACGATCAGGTGCGCGTGCAAGGAAAAAAGCTGGACGATCTGCAGGCCGTAATCAGCCTTTGCCGGGGCGAAGACTTTGGTCAGCCCCTGCAGTATATTAATATGAGAGCTTAAGCTTTTTGTGATTTCGGTGTTTATTTTATTGATTTCACCGATTTAAGAGAGGATAGCACTGATTGATGAATCAAATGATTTTGATTAGTTTTGATTTTTGTCGGATAGGACTGACTGTCGCGATTTTTTTGTAAATCAAAATCGCTCATAAAATCAGTGAAATCCATTCTAACCAGTGAAATCAAAAAAGTAATCAAGAACTAACAATAAAGCCGCCCTGCTATATAGCAGGGCGGCTAATCAATCTAAACCAACACTTACTTATCGAAACACTTTAAGTGAAGCTATTATTACTTAACCGAAATTTCGCGGGGTTGTAATTTGGCTTCTTCTTTTTTAGCTACCGCTAACTTCAATATACCATCGATATACTCAGCCTCAATTTTAGTTTGGTCCACACTCTCAGGCAAGGTGAACGAACGGCTGAATGAGGAGTAGCTGAATTCTTTTTTAGTGTAATTTTTACCCTCAACAGCGCCATCTTTTTTCACTTCGGCAGCTACGGTTAACAGGTTTTTATCTACGGCAATTTTTAAATCCTCTTTTTTCAATCCCGGAACAGCCAGTTCAATGGCGAAGCCGGCTTCAGACTCGATGATGTTAACGGCAGGCACTTTACTCACTGCGGCAGGTGCTAAAAACTGATCGTTAAAAATGGAGTCGAACGCATCAACAAAGCGTGGGGCTACTACATTTCTTCTCTGTCCGTTGTTAAATTTTACTAAAGTCATTTTTATATCCTCCAAAAAGTTTCTTTTAATTATTTTCGTTGTATCATCATGTACAAGTGCCGTACCAAGCAAAAAACATAGCTTTTTTGACGACATTTTGTCTTGGATAAGATTTATTAAGAGACATTTTGACATATAATGACTGAAAATTTAGCTAATTACCGCTACCGCACCCCAATACCTATCCGCTTTTCTGATATCGACGCTTACGGTAACGTGAGCAATACCATATACCTTACTTTTTTTGAAATAGCCCGGTTAAGTTATTGGCGCGAGGTAGTAGAATGGGATTTAAAAGCAAGCGGCGTGATTCTGGGTCGCTCTGAAGTAAATTACTTAAAACCAATGACGGTTGACGATCAGATTGCCTGCTATCTCCGCACTTCGCGTATTGGTAATAGCAGTTTTGATGTAACTTATGTACTGGTAAAAGTGACGCCCAACGGCGAAGAAATTTGCACCACAGGTAAATCGGTTTGCATCAGTTACGACTACGCCAACAACAAATCGATGCCTATCCCAAAACGCGAGCGCGAAAGGATGATTGAGTATGATCAGCCCGGACTGATTACTAATACAAATTAAGATTTACAGCGATACCGTTACGCTTGAGGCAGCTACAATGCCTTTAAGCGGCGGATTGCGCTTTTTAACGGTTACTACCGCACTGGTGATATAATCAAAATCTTGCTTTATATTGTGAGCTATGTTTTGAGCAACCGTTTCTAATAGCTGTCGCGTTTGCTTCATTTCAAGGGCCGCTATAGCGTAAAGCTGTTCGTAGTTGAGCGTGTGCTCCAGGTTGTCAGCACTTAATGGGCCTTGAGGCTGAAAAGACACTTCAATATCCACCACAAAGTAGTTACCTAATATTTGCTCTTCAGCGTAATATCCGTGTCGCGCAAAAAACTCGGCGCCGTGCAGTCCTACTTTAATCATCGTTGTAGCGGTGTTATCAGGTTTGATTGGTACACAAATATATCAGGTAAATTGACTTAACCTAACGCCAATGCAAAATTTGCCTACTCATGCCGTCTTTATTTTTGCAGAAAGGCTTTGTACCAGTGCCCGGACTGTTTGACGGTACGCTTTTGCGTGGCAAAGTCAATATAGATCAGGCCAAATCTTGGCCGGTAGCCTTCGGCCCACTCAAAGTTGTCGGTGAGCGTCCATACAAAGTATCCGTTCACCGGGCAACCCTCATTTTTTGCTTTTAAGACCTGCTGCAAATTATCCTGTAAATAGCGAGTACGCAATTCATCTTTAATCTGGCCGTCGGCTGTTACAACGTCCGGAAAAGAGGAGCCGTTTTCCGTAATTAGTATATTCTTTACCTGTGGGTAAGCGCTGAACTTGTTAATGACCTTACACATCGCTTCCGGGTAAACCTCCCATCCCATTTCGGTAGTAGGTACGTTACGGTTTTTGGCCTCTACCAGTTTTGCACTAATGTAAGGCGTGAAGAATGAATATTTAACAACCTCCCGCGTGTAGTTTTGCAAACCAATAAAGTCAAAATCGAACGATAGACTTTCGATATCGCCGGGCTTAATATATTTTTCTATTTTTTTGAGCACTGGCAAATCCGCTATCGGATAACCCATACCCAGCAAAGGTTCTATAAACAGGCGATTAATCAGCACGTCGGCTCGTTTGGCAGCGGCGACGTCATTAACGTGGCTGCTAAAGGCATCAATATGCGAACAGGAGAAAGTTGTGCCGATGATTGCATGAGGCAGCATACTGCGCAAAACTTTTGCACCGGCAGCAATACTCATGGTCACATGATGCACCGCGGGTAAAAAACTCTTTAAGCCGCTGCGGCCCGGCGCATGAATGCCTAAAAAATAACCGGCACCTGTAAACACGGCAGGTTCGTTCATCACCATCCAGTGCTTTACGCGGTCGCCAAAGTGCTCGGCACAAACTTCGGTAAAATTAGTAAACCATTCAACACTGTCGCGATTGGTCCAGCCGCCCTGCGCTTCCAGAGCCTGCGGCAAATCCCAGTGATAAATGGTTAACCACGGCTCTATCCCCTGCTTTAAACAATAATCTATAACGCGGTTATAAAACGCTATACCTGCCTGATTGACCGGTCCGGTTCCTCGAGGCACTATGCGCGACCAGGCGACAGAAAAACGAAAGTTAGGTATATTGAGTTGTTTGATCAGGTCAATGTCCTGCTCATACCGGTTGTAGAAATCGCAAGCAATTTCTGCATGCTGATTTTGATGCACCTTACCTTTAGTATGCGTAAAGGTGTCCCAAACCGATACACCCTTGCCATCAACGTTCCATGCACCTTCGGTTTGAAAGGCCGCCGTTGATACCCCCCATTTAAACTCAGAGCCAAAAAGATGATGGTTTAGCGAATTTGAAGTGTGCTTATGATCCATTTATGTAAAGCCAACTAAGCGAAAGCAAAATTGTTCTGCAAGAAACCCAATTGGCTACTTAAAAAACCGCACTTAGTGTATAAACGAAGATTTTAAACTACGCAGAACTACCCACTCTTTAAAGTGGATTACTACCGCTTGTATAAACTTAAAAGTTTTCATAACCTGTGTATTTGATGAAGGCAAGCTACAGGTTATGTATAAACTTAAGATTAATTTGAGGTAACACTTAGATCACCTCCTGCTCTTCCTCAACAGAGTAAACGCTTTGTACGCGGTCGCGCAGGTTATATCCAGAAGCCATTACCTCGCCGTAAGCGCCGGCAGTCCGGATGGCAATCAGGTCGCCACGCTTTGACAGCGGTAAAACTACGTCTGTACGGAAACAGTCAGTACTTTCGCAAATCGGCCCTACTACATCGTAATTTATGTTAGTGTTATCTTCGGTCTGCCGCTGGCTTATATTTTCAATTTCATGATAAGCCTGATATAACATCGGGCGAATCAGCTCGGTCATACCGGCGTCCAGCACTAAAAAGTTCTTTTTCTGCCCATTTTTAACATAAAGAACTCTTGATATTAACGAGGCACTTTGAGCTACCAATGCCCGACCTAATTCAAAGTGCACTTCCTGACCGGCTTTTACTTTAAGGTATTGTTTAAACACTTTAAAATAACCTGCAAAGTCACAAATGTTATTGATGTCTGGATGGTAATAGTCAACGCCTAAGCCGCCGCCTACGTTAAGGATACGCACCGGCATTTGCTGTTGCTCAAACCATTCGCTTAGTTCATTTACCCGCAAACAAAGGTTTTTAAACACATCCAGGTTAGTAATTTGTGAACCTACGTGGAAGTGCAAACCGGCAAATTCAAGATTAGCGCTCGCCTTTAAAGTGGTTACCACCTCGTCTAGCTGCCAGGTGTTAATTCCAAATTTGTTCTCTTCTAAACCGGTGGTAATATAGTGATGAGTATGAGCATCGATGTTTGGATTGATCCGAATAGCCACCTGAGCTGTTTTGCCTTTAGCGGCAGCCAACTCGTTGATCACTTCCAGTTCCTGAACCGACTCTGCATTGAAGCAGAATATTTCGGCATCCAGCGCAGCGTTTATTTCGCGGTCTGATTTGCCTACGCCTGCAAACACCACCTTGCCTTTATCAAAACCCTGCTCAATGGCAGCTTTCACCTCGTTCCCGCTCACACAATCGGCCCCCATGCCAGCTGCTTGTATAGTTTGCAGCACCTTAGGATTAAAGTTTGCCTTTAACGCATAATGTACATGAAAGCGGTGTGCGCGTGCCGCTTGCTGACAAGCATCGAGCGTTTGCTGTAATAACTGCAGGTTATAGTAGTAAAACGGTGTTTCGAGTTGATTAAACCGGGCTATGCTGGCTGAAGAAAACATGCTGTATGATATGTGTAAAGTAAACCCAAGAGTTTACAGGATATGATAAACTGTTACAAATTATGAATGGTAAAAGTAGCAAAAATTTTATAGTGCAAGATGCTTCGCCATGTATACCGTGGCAGATATATTTGCCTCTCTTACATCATTATCCTTCGGCTATGAAAGATTACTTCATTAAACTTTTAAATTACGACCGCTTTGCTAATTTGCAAATGCTTGATTGTATACTGGCAGCTAACTAGTCGCTCAAAGCCGTACAGTTAATGGCCCACCTGCTGGCTGCGCAACAAATATGGCTAAAGCGATGTAAGCATTTACCGGCACCGGGCGGTGCCCTTTGGCCAGACTGGCCGGCGACGGAATTTAAAGCCATGATTGAAAGTAACTATGCAGCGTGGATCAGTTTTTTGGAACAAGCAGATGATGCTGATTTCGGCAAATTGATTGTTTACCAAAACTCGAAAGGCGAAAGTTTTGAGAATAGCCTCACCGATATATTAGCGCACCTGATTAACCATGGCACGCACCACCGTGCACAAATTGGCCAGCAACTTAAATTGAGCGGATTGGAAAAGTTACCAGCATCCGACTATATATTTTACCTACGCGATTAAAAGCAATAATTATTGTGGGCGTTTTGGGCATATGTATTAGTTTTGCGCCGATGTTTAAACGCTTTTTAGCCTTACTGCTCATCGCGCTAATTGTTTCCGCCAATTTTACGCGGTTGTTCATTTATGCAGGCTTCGAAGTAAATCAGAAATACATTGCCGAAAAACTTTGCGAAAACCGCAATAAGCCCTGGCTTAACTGCCACGGCCGGTGTTACCTGATGAAGAAAATTAAACAAGCGGAGGATAAAGAACGCAGCACAGAGCGCCAAATTCAGAAAACCCTTTTTCAGGATGCCTTTGTAACTACAGTTTTTGATTTTAGTTTCCACGCAGAGCTGTTGCAGCAAATCAGCAGCAAATATGCACCGCTACAGCCCCAGCAAGTGGTTCATTCTTTACTCCGACCTCCGCAAACAGCGTAATGCTCTCCCCTATTTCCGGCTGATTGTAAATTGCATCAACTCTGTGTGAGATAATTACCGATGTACTATATTATAGTTAGTGTTTATCTAATTCACTATACTTAATCAGTTCACTGATCAATCCTGACGGGAGCGCCAATCAATCTTGAGGCTTCGCCTTATTTTTTAACAATATTCTAGCCTGACACGCGCTTGTAAAGCCACTAGAGATATGACATGACTGCTGAATGCAGCAGGTTTTTTAGTTGTATCTTTGTTTGGTTTTGCGGCAATCATAAAATTATTAACATGAAAAAACTAAGCATTTTTTGCTTGCTCATTAGCCTTGCAGCCTGCAAGCCCGCTTCCAATTCGAACACGCAAAGTCCTGCTGTTAAAAGTGAACCTCAAACGGTATACACATGCAGCATGCATCCCGAAGTTAAAATAAGCAAACCGGGCGTATGCCCTAAATGCGGTATGGATTTGATCAAAAAACAGAATTAATATCACCCATGAATTTTAGAACACTGGCCTTAATGGCTGCCTCACTTATAATGCTAAGCGCTTGCAAAGACACCAAAAAGCAGGAAAAAGACGCACTCAACGATGTCATCAAAATACATGACGAGGCCATGGCGAAAGACGAACAAGCCGTTAAAAACAAAATGCTATTAGACAGCCTGTTTAAAGACAAAGTGATTACCGACACCCTGCAAGGCCGTGCTACTTTGAAAGCTTTAACCGAGGCCGACCAGGGCATGGAAAACTGGATGCATCAATTTAATGCCGATTACACCGGCAAGTCGCACGAGGAGATTATGATGTATCTGGACGATCAGAAAAAACAGGTAAATCAAATGAACCAGCGGCTTACCGACGCTGTTAACCAATCCAATCAAGTACTTACTACCTACAAAAAATGAAGTTATTCAATATAAGTATATTAGGACTGCTGCTTTTAGCAGCCTGTAGCAATAACCAGTCTGCCGAAAAAACGCTACCCATTTACGGCGAACGTGAGCCCGTTACCAAAACCGTAAACGGCAAAACAGTTACTGATACGGTATATCAAACCATACCCGATTTTAAGTTTGTAAACCAATACGATTCGGAAATAACAGCAAAGTCGTTGGATAACAATATTTATGTCGCCGATTTCTTTTTTACGTCATGCCCTTCTATCTGTCCCGTTATGCATCGCAATATGCTTAATGTGTATCAGGAGTTTAAAAATACGCCGGATGTAAAAATCCTTTCGCACACTATCGACCCCAGCCATGATAGTGTTGCCGTATTGAAAAAGTACGCTGACAATTTGGGCATATCAGGCAATAGCTGGTGGTTTTTGCAAGCCCCTAAAGAGACTACATACAAATTAGCAGAAAGCTACCTGGTAACTGTGGCCGAAGATAAAAATGCCGCAGGCGGTTTGGTACACGCGGGGTATTTTATTTTGGTTGATAAGCAAAAACGCATCCGTGGTACTTACGACGGCACCAAACCGGAGGACACGCAAAAGCTAATTGCTGATATTAAAACCTTACAAGCCGAATATAAAAACAACAAAACCACATGAAGTTGAGGATCATAGCGGTGCTGTTAGGATGTATTGGCGTTATGGCATACTCTTGCCAGAGTGATGAGAAAATTGAGTACATGCGCTATTACAGTGCGGGGCAAGAGCTTTACAAAACCCATTGCCAAAACTGCCACGGCGGAGACGGCGAAGGCCTGGCCGCCCTGATACCTCCGCTAACCGACGCGGCTTACCTGAAAGAACACCGCAGCCAATTAGCCTGCTATGTAAAAAATGGTTTAAAGCTCCCCATTTTGGTAAACGGCAAAGCTTACAACGGACAGATGCCACCAGCAACTTTGGCACCTGTAGAAATTGCCCAAGTGCTTACTTATGTGCAAAATTCGTTTGGTAACAAAGCAGGAATACATAATATAGAACAGGTAAATGCTGAATTGAGTAAGTGTGAGTAGTATTGGTTTATTGGTTTATTGGTTTATTGGTTTATTAAGAATGATCAGTTTCACATTTTGTGTTTTTGTTTATTAACTTTTTTTTAACTAATGACTATTGAACAAGTGTACTGATGAACCAATCAACTAAACAACCAATCAACCTTCCTTGCGAATACCCTCTAAAAATGCTAAATTTGTTGGTAAATGAACGAGAATTTAGATCCTAACCAGGAGAGATTAAGCTCAACCGAGCGCGACATTGAAAAAGTGTTGCGTCCGCAGGCTTTTGAGGATTTTACCGGTCAGCATAAAATATTAGCCAACCTTAGGGTGTTCGTACAAGCGGCCCGCCAGCGCGGCGAGTCGCTCGATCATGTGCTTCTACATGGTCCGCCGGGATTGGGCAAAACTACACTATCTCACATCATTGCCAACGAGATGGGTGTAGGTATTAAAATCACCTCTGGTCCGGTGCTGGATAAGCCAGGCGACCTCGCTGGCTTGCTCACCAACCTGGAGCCTGGCGACATTTTGTTTATTGACGAAATACACCGCTTAAGCCCGCTGGTTGAAGAGTATTTATACTCGGCAATGGAGGATTTTAAGATTGATATTATGCTCGAGAGCGGCCCTAACGCCCGCTCGGTACAGTTATCACTTAATCCTTTTACGCTGGTTGGTGCAACCACACGCTCGGGGTTGTTAACGGCACCACTACGTGCGCGATTTGGTATTAATTCGCGCTTAGAG
>Ga0182212_1000133_pt1 | contig 10233 bp, 9 predicted proteins | sample G5R1MG_21_FD_129666 | JGI IMG/M metagenome (GOLD analysis project Ga0182212, IMG submission 129666) | Switchgrass phyllosphere microbial communities from Michigan, USA - G5R3_MAIN_03OCT2016_LD1 MG | ecosystem: Host-associated > Plants > Phyllosphere > Phylloplane/Leaf | place: USA: Michigan... | reverse complement strand
GCTAGGCGCGCCTTTCCCACAAGGGACACGCCCCGGATGGCCCGATGGCGGAGTGGTTACGTAGAGGACTGCAAATCCTCGCACGCCGGTTCGATTCCGGCTCGGGCCTCCATTTTTCGCGGGTTTGCTGGTGGAAGGGCATCGCGTCCTGTAGCGGCGAGCGTCGCAGCGAATAGCCTACGGCCGATGACGCGGGCGCATCACAGTTCAACCTAGCCGCGTTCGATGATCTGCGAGTAGGGCCTTCGAACGAGCATCAATCGTTATCTAACGTGATGGCGTCGGTAAAAAAGCTCGACGCTGGTAGACGTTAGAGCATCGTTGGTTTGGTCACTGCACCTGCCGATTGGAGGAAGTCGTATGTCGCCAGGAGGCATCATTTAAATTCGTCGTCACTCTGAACTCGCTTCAGGGTCCATCGTGCCGCAAAGCCCAGTTCCATGACGCCGCAATTCGCCAAGGCAGTTGGTGAGTCGATCCATTGGCCTTAACTGCCCAATAGGCTTTGAAACGAGTTCAGGGTGAAGGTGCTTTGTTGGGCTATGCTCTTCGTATGAACTATGGCTTTGAGACGGCTGGTACTAACCAGCGTCTCGCTAGATCGCGGCCGGCAATGATACGCCTGCTTCTCCCTGAAAGCTGCGATCACTCACTCAGACGATGGAAGGCTCTCGCCGCTTACCAATCGAACCAGCGGCGGCGGCCAATGCGGTGGTCGACTACGCCGTCGTGGGTCGTCTCCACATAGGCGGCAGGCGCGGCGACGCCGGTCCGGGTTGCTTCGGCCAGAGCCTCGGCGCGGGCGGCGCGCAGTTCGGCTTCGTGCACGCGTTGCTCCGCATCGCGGGTAGCGACCTCGCCCCGGCGGGCAGTCCGCAAGGTGTAGTAGTGCGACCACATCTGGCTATGTGCGAAGGCGAGGGCCAGACCACCGATGATCGCCAGGTTCTTCAGCGCTTCGATCGCTTGCGCGGGATCGGTGAAGCGGTTGTGGAAGAACAGGATCGTCCCCGCAGTGAATACCGCCAGCAGCACCGATGCCAGGCGCACCGCAAATCCCGCCGCGAGGCACAGGCCGGCAGCCAGTTCGAACAAGCCGACCGGCAAGGCAAGCCCGCCCGGCAAACCGGCACTCGACAGCACTCCAGCTGTGGCGCCCACGTCCATGAGCTTGCCAATGCCGGTGGCGATGAACAGTAGGCCGATCAACAAACGGCCGATGATCGCAGCGATCTTAGACATGGCCTGCCCTCTTCCCTCGAGTGATTCACACGATGCAAGCGGCGTGACGCAGGTTTGTTCCCAAATGGCCGCTTATAGCTTCGGCAATGTCACGCCACGCTGGCCCATGTACTTGCCGGCCCGGTCCGCATAGCTGATCTCGCACGGCTCGTTACCTTGCAGGAACAGGAACTGGCAGGCGCCCTCGTTGGCGTAGACCTTGGCCGGCAGCGGCGTCGTGTTAGAGAATTCCAGCGTGACGTGGCCTTCCCAGCCGGGCTCAAGCGGTGTCACGTTCACGATGATGCCGCAGCGCGCATAGGTGGACTTGCCCAGGCAGATCACCAAGACGTCGCGCGGCACCCGGAAGTATTCGACGGTGTGCGCCAGCACGAAGGAGTTGGGCGGGATGACGCAGACATCGGTCTTGCGATCGACGAAGGAATTGGCGGCGAAATTCTTGGGGTCGACGATCGCCGAATCGACATTGGTGAAGATCTTGAACTCGTCCGCCACGCGGGCGTCATAGCCGTACGACGACAGGCCGTAGGAAATGCACCCGTCGCGCCGCTGTCCCTCGACGAACGGCTCGATCATGTTGTGCTTGAGCGCCTGCTCGCGGATCCATTTGTCACTCAGAATCGACATGGCGATCAGATTCCCGAGAGTTTAGCGCGGAGCAAGGGGCCAGGCGAGCTTGTCCCCCATCCCGCAATCAGGCGGCGATCCGATCCACTTCGAGCAGGCGGCGCATCAGGCTGAGCGCTTCGCGGGCGTTGATGCCGACAAGGAAGCGCACCTCCTCCAGATCGTCGCGTATGGCGAGGCTCGTCTGATCATCGCCGCCCAGGAAGGCCATGCTCCAATCCGGAAAGACGCGCTCCTTGACTGGGACGAGGTCGATCAATTTGACGTCCTCGTGGCGAAAGTCGCAGCAGATCGCCTCGAACGTGCGTTCCACTGCCGCCGCCGGACCTTCCAGCACCTGAACGAAGCTGTCCTTGATGTAGACCAGACTGCCGCTCAATTGCGCCGCGACGTTTCGCCGGACGGACTGCGCGGCGATCTCGCGCACCTTGGCATCGCGCGCCGGGCCCTCGACTCCGAGCGCGCAGCGGCTGACGTAGAGAAGCCGGATCAACGACATGGAAAAGCCTCGTGTAAGTTCGTCTGCGCGATCATGCGGCGATCAAGCCGGCGCGATCGCGGAGCAGCGTCAGGAAGTCGCTGGTGGTGATCGGCCGGCTGATCAGGAAGCCTTGGACATGGTCGCAACCGTGCTGGGTAATGAAGGACAACTGCTCCGCGGTTTCGATGCCTTCCGCTGTCACCTTCATATCCAGGCTCTCACCCAACTGGGCGATAGCGCGCACGATCGACGCACTGCCGGGATCCTCGGGAAGCTTCTGGACGAAGGACCGGTCGATCTTGATGCGGCTGATCGGGAAGCGATGGAGGTAGCTGAGCGAGGAATACCCGGTGCCGAAATCGTCAAGCGAGATCCGCACGCCGAGGTCGCGCAACTGGGTAAGCGTGCGTAGCGCCGCCTCGTCATCGCCCAGCAGCGCAGTTTCGGTGATCTCCAGTTCCAGCCGGCCGCTGTCCAGCCCGGAATCCTGCAGCGCCTGCGCGACGATGTGCGGCAACCGGGGGTCGAGCAGCTGTACCGGCGAGACGTTGACGGCGACGTCGAGATGGCTGGGCCATGTGGTCGCATCCATGCACGCCTGGCGCAGCACGCTGGCGCCGATGCGGGATACCAGACCCAGATCCTCGGCGATCGGGATGAACTCCGCCGGCGAGACGTCGCCGCGACCCGGGCAGTTCCAGCGCAGCAGCGCTTCCGCACCCTTGACGGCCCCGCCCACTGACTCGATGATCGGCTGATAGGCGACGGTGAATTCATCCCGCATGCAGGCGCGGCGCAGATCGATCTCGAGATAGCGGCGGCGCTGCATGGCCTCCATCATCGCGGTTTCGAACAGGCAATAGCGATTTTTTCCAGCGCGCTTGGCCGAGTAGAGCGCGACATCGGCGTGTTGCACCAGCTGCTCGGTTTCACCGCCATGGTCGGGTGCGAGCGCGACGCCGACGCTGCCGCCCAGTTCTGCGACGTTGCCCGCCACAATGAAGGGGCGCGAGAGAATCTCGACCACACGGGCGGCCAGCTTGCCGGCCTGGCTTGCATCGGAGACGCCGAAAGCGATGATCGCGAATTCGTCGCCGCCAATCCGGGCCACCAGGTCGCCGCTGCGCACCGCCCGCCGCAAACGCCCCGCAACCTTCTGCAGCACGAGGTCGCCGATCGGATGGCCCAAAGTATCGTTGATCGGTTTGAAGCGATCGAGATCGACCATCAGCAGCGCGAACGGACGGCCATAGCGGCTGAGCTTGCCGCATTCGCTCTCGAGCGTGTGGGAGAAGGCATGTCGGTTGGAAAGCCCAGTCAGCGTATCGTGCATGGCGATGTGCTTGAGCTGATCCTGCGATTCATTCTGCGCGCGGCTCTCGACGAGATAAGTCGAGATACCGGTGCCGACGATCAGCAACGCCACGAGAGCGATGGCCAGAGCTACCGCCAAGAAGGCGTCGCTCTGCACGCCGGCGGCGACACCTGGGATCGGCGTGACGGTGAAGCCGGCCATGCCGGTGAAGTGCAGTCCGACGATCGCCGCGACCAGGATGAGCGAGGGGACCAGCCGGTCCTCAAGGCGCAGACACAAGCGGCGCACCATGACCATCGCCAGCCCGGCCGCGACGAATAGCGAGGCGATGACGTACCCGGGCAGCCACTGCACCACGCCGTCGACCTGGTAGGCGAACATGCCGACATAGTGCATGGCCGCGATCGACAGACCGATCAGGCCGCCGCCGACGACGGTGGCCAACGAGCGGCTCCGGGTCGAGGCGATCAGCAACCCGGTGCCGATGCCGCCCACCGCGATCAGCGCCGAAGCGATCGTGAGCGAACCGTCTAGTTCGACCGGCACGCCGATCCGGTAGCCCAGCATCGCGATGAAGTGAGTCGCCCAAGTCGCCGCACCGGCGGTCACGGCGGACAGGAAGCACCAATGGAACCGCGAAACCCCGCTTTCGCGCATGGTCCGCTGGAACAGCGTGACCGAGACGATCGAGCCGGCGCAACACATGAGTGCAGCCAGCAGGACCAACCGCCAGTCGTGATCTTGTATCAGGCAATTCAAGACCCGCATCGACGGCTCCGTGTCAGCGAGCTTGATTGCCCGTGCCCCATCAGATCGGCCGACAACCTTAATTTTTCGTCATTAACCTTCTTGTGGAGCGCACTTCCGCTATTTTGGTACGGTAGCGAACCGTCGGTGAAAGCATCAGCGCAGGAGGCCATCACGCCGCTTTATCGCAAGTTTAACCCCCTTGCCGTAAGCGCCTTTGCCATGACCACACCCTTGCGCACCCTCGTCGTCTTCGGCACCCGCCCCGAGGCGATCAAGCTGTTCCCCGTGATCCATGCGTTGCGGGCCGATCCGCGATTCGAGTGCGTGGTGTGCATCTCGGCACAGCACCGCCAGATGCTGGACCAGGTGCTGCAGATCGCCGGGATCGTGCCGGATCACGATCTCGACGTCATGCAGCCCGACCAGACGCTCGACGCTCTGACCGCCCGGTTGCTGACGGGGCTGGGACAGGTCATGGACCAGGTGCGGCCCGATCGCGTGATCGTGCAGGGCGATACCGCCACCGCCATGTCCGGCGCGCTGGCGGCCTACTACCGCAAGCTGCCGGTCGACCATGTCGAGGCGGGCCTGCGCAGCTACAATATCCATCACCCCTGGCCCGAGGAGGTGAACCGCAAGATCATCGGCAGCATGGCCAGCCTGCACTTCGCGCCGACCACCACCGCCGCCGGCGCGCTGCTCAAGGAGAACGTGGATCCATCGCGCGTCCACGTCACCGGCAACACCGTGATCGACGCGCTCCACTGGGTCTCGGCGAAGATCGAGGCGGAGCCTGCGCTGGCGAGCGGCCTGGCCGAGCTGGAGCAGCGATTCGCCGGGAAGCGCATCATCGGCGTCACCAGCCACCGCCGCGAGAACTTCGGCGAGGGCATGGAAGGCATCGCTCGCGCCATCCGCCAGATCGCGACGCGCCCCGATGTGGCGGTGATCTTCCCGGTCCACTTGAACCCCAACGTGCGCAAGGTCATGAACACCGCGCTCGCCGGGCTCGACAACGTGGCGTTGATCGAACCGCTGGACTACCCGCACTTCGCGCGCCTGCTCAACATCGCCGAGATCATGCTCACCGACAGCGGCGGCGTGCAGGAGGAAGCCCCCGCCCTTGGCAAGCCGGTGCTGGTCATGCGCGAGACCACGGAACGGCCGGAAGGCGTCGAGGCTGGCACCGCCAAGCTGGTCGGCACCGATCCCGCCGCCATCGTTACCGAAATTTCAACTCTGCTGGACGATAGGGAAGCGTACGAGGCCATGGCGCGCGCCCACAACCCGTTCGGGGATGGACGCAGCTCGGCCCGAATCGTGGAGCTGCTCGCCAATGAAATCGGATTCGAAGCCTGACGTCTGCGTTGTAGGTTTAGGGTACATCGGCCTTCCCACCGCCGCCGTGATCGCGCGCGCCGGGTGCAAGGTGCTTGGTCTCGACGTCTCGCAACGCGTGGTCGACACGATCAACCGGGGCGAGATCCACATCGAGGAAGTCGACCTTGATGGCCTGGTGCAAGGCGTCGTCGCACGTGGGCTGCTGTCGGCTTCGGTCGAGGTCGCACCTGCCGACGTTTTCGTGATCGCGGTGCCGACGCCTTTCGACAAGGACCACGCGCCCGACATCTCGTACGTCCTCGCCGCCGGCAAGACGATCGCGCCAGTGCTCAAGCAGGGCGATATCATCATCCTCGAGTCGACATCGCCGGTGGGCACCACCGAGCAGCTGCGCGACATGATCGCGCAAATGCGGCCTGACCTGAAAATTCCCGGTCTCACCCGCGAGACGCCGGACCTCGCGATCGCCTATTGCCCCGAGCGCGTGCTGCCGGGCCGCATCCTGGAAGAGCTGATCAACAACGACCGCTCGATCGGCGGCATCACGCCGCGCTGCGCGCGCAAGGCGCTGGCGTTCTACAAGCGCTTCGTGCGCGGCGAATGCGTCACCACCGACGCCCGCTCGGCCGAGATGACCAAGCTGGTCGAGAACGCCTATCGCGACGTCAACATCGCCTTCGCCAACGAGCTTTCGATGGTGTCGGACCGCATGGGCCTCGACGTGTGGGAGGTGATCCGCCTCGCCAACCGCCACCCGCGCGTGAACATCCTGTCGCCCGGCCCCGGCGTCGGCGGCCACTGCATCGCGGTCGACCCATGGTTCATCGTCCACGGCGCGCCCGAGGAGACCCCGCTGATCCGCACCGCACGCGGCGTCAACGACGGCAAGATGCATCATGTCATTAAGAAGGCCGACGAATTGGTCGCCGCCAATCCGGCCGCCAGGATCGCCTGCCTCGGCCTCGCCTTCAAGGCCAACATCGACGACTTCCGCGAGAGCCCGGCCCGCTTCGTCGCCGCGCGACTTGCCCGCAAGTACGGCGAGCGAGTGCACATCGTCGAGCCCTACGCCGCCGAGCTGCCGATCGAGTTCACCGACACCGGCGCGCACCTGATCGACGTCGATACGGCGCTGGAGACCTGCGACATCCTGATCGTGCTGGTCGACCACGACGTGTTCCGCGTGGTGCCGCTAGCCGAGCGGGCCGACAAGCTGGTCTATGATACGCGGGGCATCTGGCCTGATCAGCCGAGAGCGCTGCGGGATGAGCCGGCGCTGGTGCGCTTGGCGGGATAGATTGCGCGAGCCCCCTCCACCACTCCCCATCCAGCGGGGGACCGTCCGCGAAGCGGATGGTGGAGGGGTCAGCGACTTCTCAACGCCGCTCAAATCCCCGCATACCAAGCATACCCACTGCTATCCTCCCAATACCCCCCCTTGCCGCCATACACCCCCGCCAGCGTCTCGCGCGCCTCGATCCGCATGACGAACTTGGCGTGCTTGTAGCCCAGCTGCCGCTCGACCCGCAGCCGCACCGGCGCGCCATGCGCTTCCTCCAGCGGGCGCCCGTTCATCTGCCAGGCGAGGATGGTCTGCGGATGGCGGGCATCGACCATGTCGATCGACTCGTAATACGGCGCGCCCCCGTAAATATCAGCGCAGTGGAACACGAGGTACTTCGCCGCCGGGCTCACTCGCGCCAGGTCCAGCACTTGCGAGAGGCGCGGGCCCTGCCACTGGCCGATCGCGCTCCAGCCTTCGACGCAATCGTGGCGGGTGATCTGCGAACGCTGCGGCATCGCCTGCAGCGCCGACAGCGGCAGCATCAGCGGCTGCGCGACCATGCCGTCCACGCGCAACGCCCATTGAGCAAAGCCTTGCGCCAAGTGCCGCGTGTAGTCCTCGCCCGCACCTTCCTTGCTGCCGTTGGCCCGGAATATCGGTGAGATGTCAGCGGGCGAGAACTCGCGGGCCAGCGCCTGGCCACCCAGCAGCCGCTGGGTGACGCGGTGCAGGTCCTCCCCGCCTTCCAAGGCCTGGCGGAACGACGGCTGCTGATAGAGCTTGTCGCACCCCGACAGCAGCAGCCCGCCGCCCAGCGCCCCAGTGCGGATCAGCGTCCGCCGCGTAAGGATCAGCTTGCTCATGCCGGATCGCTCCGTTCCCGGGGCAGGCGGTACTTGCCGGTGATGATCGAGCGCATCTCGTTGAGCGGCCCGGCGAGCAGTACCATCACGACGTGCACCAAGACGAACCCGACCAGCCCCCAGGCGCACAGAAAGTGTACCGAGCGCGCCGACTGCCGCCCGCCAAGCAGCTCGGTCACCACCGGCGCCCAGGCATCGGTGCCGGGCGACATCGCCAGGCCGGTCAGGATCATCAGCGGGATCAGCCCGAACAGCACCCCGGCATAGGAGAGCTTCTGCAGCACGTTGTACGTCAGCGCCGCCGCACCGGCGGGGAAGCGTAGGCGGGCATGCGCCTTGATATCGTGCCAGATGTGCGCCGGTCGCCACTCCGCCCGACGGATGTGGATGTCGCGGCGCAAGTGGCCGTTGACCAGCGACCACAGCAGATAGGCCAGCAGCCCCAGCGCCAGCACCCAGGCGAACGCGAGGTGCCAGATGCGCCCGTCGGCCAGGCTGTAGTTTGACGGCAGCGTCGCCCAGTACGGAAACGCGCGATGCCGCTCGATGCCGTTGGCATCGGGCCAGGCGCCCAGCCATTGTCCGGTCCCCAGCTTCAGCGAGCCGATGCGCAGGAAGCCCTGCCCGCCTCGCTGGCCGATCTCCAGCCAGGCATGATCGAAGTTCGCGCCGTATTCGCCCCAGTAGAGCCGCGGATGCGCGTTGAAGATCATCAGCCCACTCATCAGCAGGATCAGCAGCGTGACCGCGTTGATCCAGTGCCATAGCCGGGTCGATAGGCGGTGCCGGCGCACGATGTCGCCACCGCGAGGGGTGGAGGTCACGATGTCGGCATCGGTCGCCATGGCGCTCTCCTCATTCTCCGAGGGCATGAACGGCGATCTCGCGACGGTGCGGGGCGCGGCGGTGCTCGGCGAGGTAGAGGCCTTGCCAGGTGCCCAGCCGCAGCCGCCCGCCGCTGAACGGGATCTGCAGGTTCACGCCGGTCAGCGTGGCGCGCAAGTGCGCCGGCATGTCGTCCGGCCCTTCGTCGTCGTGGCGGTAGTGGTCACCCTCGGGCGCCAGTCGGTCGAACCAGGCGAGCAAGTCGGTGCGTACCGCCCGCGCCGCGTTCTCCTGGATCAGCAGCGAGGCCGAGGTATGCCGGCACAGCAGCGTCAGCAGCCCCTCCTGCAGTCGGGTCGCCGCGAGCCACTCCGCCACCGTGACGGTGACATCGGTGAAGCCGCGACCCGGGGTGTCGATGCGAAGAGTGGTGCCTGCCTGGCGCATCGCCTGGTTGTGGGGACTGCGCGGGGCGGATGCAATCGGGCATGTGGGCAGGCGCGTTCCCCCGCCGCCTTGCGGCTCGCCGGCACCATCGCTACCGTGGCAGCACTGTGCGCCGAGGCCGGTCGGCGTGCACTCGAGGAACCACCATGCCGATCTCGCAGCTCCTGCGCCAAAGGATGCGCGTCTGCGCCGCCGCGTGACCCAGATGCGTTGGGGCCCGCTCGTCGCCAGGACACTGGTGGGAATGGCGGCGGCGGCAGCGACCAGCCTGGTGCTGGTGGGCCAGTTCGGGCGCGGCCACCACACGCTCGACCAGTTCAATTCGATCCTCTCGATCCTGCTGCCGGTGCTGGCGCTGGCCCTCGCCGGCGCGCTGCGGCTGCGAGACCGGCCGAGCGTGGCGGTGGCGGTACTGGGCCTCATCGTCGGCGGCTATCAACTGGGCGGCGCGGCGCTGATCGGAGCCGGGCGAACGATACCGATCAGCGGCCCGACACTCAAGGTCCTGACCCTCAGCACCTTTCATGCAAACCCATCACCCGAAGCGATCGGCCAGGTCGTGACCGCCGAGGCGCCGGACCTGGCCTTGTTGCAGGAGACCAATGGCGCCGCCGCGCGAGTGGTCGACGCGCTGCTGCCGGACTATCATCGCATTCGTTCGTGCGACCGGCCGCATTGCACGCTGACGATCCTGTCGCGCTGGCCGATCCGGCGCGTCAAGCTGAAGTGGCCCCCTCACCAGGCGCGTCCCGACCTCGTGCTGGGCGAGGTCGACGCCCCCATGGGCCCATTTAGCGTCATGAACGTCCACATGCCCCGCCCCTACGAGCGCAAGATGCAGCAGCTGATGGCTGAAGGCGCAGATCTGGCACGGGCGCAGGGCGCCAAGCCACTCATCGTCGGTGGTGACTTCAATACGGCGACCGGCAGCTTTGGGCTGGCCCGCTTCGCCCAGGCCAGCGGCCTGCGGCGCTTCGACGGCTTCATCCCGACATATCCCGCTAACCGCTTCGTGCCCGCCTTTGCCGGGATCGACCACCTGTTCGCCAGCAAGCAT
>Ga0182212_1000131_pt1 | contig 10368 bp, 8 predicted proteins | sample G5R1MG_21_FD_129666 | JGI IMG/M metagenome (GOLD analysis project Ga0182212, IMG submission 129666) | Switchgrass phyllosphere microbial communities from Michigan, USA - G5R3_MAIN_03OCT2016_LD1 MG | ecosystem: Host-associated > Plants > Phyllosphere > Phylloplane/Leaf | place: USA: Michigan... | reverse complement strand
CGCGCAGCTGATGGCTGCCCCGCAACCATTCATCTACCTAGCCGACCGCCTTGCAAAAGAAACCCGTCGCTGAGGCGCACTCGAACTCGAGACATGCACCTGCGTCTCCGCGGCAGGCCCACGGGCATCCTGGGCATCCACCCGAGCACTCTGCGCGCTTTGCACGCTGGGCGGCGTAAGCGAACACCGCGTCTGCTGGTCAAAGTGAAAGTGCGGGACATCGAAACCGGGCGTGCTCTTTGGGGTATGGTCTTGGTTGGTGACGATATATCGCAGGGGCGACGGGGCGAGGAGATGCGGGTCCTCGTCATCGTCATCGGGGAGGATTGGCTCAGGCCCTGCGCGGTGCGCGGTTGCATTGAGGATGCCGGTGTCCCATTCCTCCGAGAGTGGGGTGCGGTGTAGTGCTGGGGTGGCTCTGGCAATGGCGTGCTCGACTTGGGAGGGACTTGGGCGCGGAGGCGGCGTGTATTTACGGTCTTTCCACGCGTCGAGAAAGGCGATGCCGGTAGTGATGGCCCAGAGGATGCTGAGATGGGTTAGATGGGGATTGGACATGGCTGTGGGGCGCGTACACTTCGAAGGAAGAAAACACCGTGCCTGCTATCAACGCTGCGGAGTATGCGGTGTACGTTGTGGTGTCCCGCTTGTGTGGTATCTTCGGACGTTTCTTCGGAAGCGAGGTACACTCGTAGCCTGAGGCGAAGCTGTAGGTGCATTGAGGTTGCTGCCAGTGCTCTGCAAGGCTAGCCAGAAGGCCGAGAGCAATAATCCAGAAAACGAGCATCCAGAGGTTCAGGAAGGGACGGACAACGTGGCTGTATGCCTCGGGGTACTTGTACCGGAAAATGATGAGATACAATCCAATCATGATTGTGCAAATTTCCTACAACGTTGCGTGAGTAAAGGAGGGGGTAGGCTTGAGCTGGAGGTTTACCTACAGCGACCAAGCCGTACACCAGGACATTGTAAGCAACGTAGTGGATGTTGTAGGCATCAAGTCCCAGCAGAACGATTGCAAGAACAAGCTGCAAAGCATGCACAACTAGCAGAGGAAATCGTCTAGATCGGACGCGAGCCAAACGTTCTGCCGAGGTCTCGCCATATACCGGATGTACCTGGGTGACTCCAACAAACCGTAGAAGGCGCCGGTGGAGACGCATGGCAGCCGTGGCTATCGTGATTTCGGGGCTGAAGCGGTCAAAGAGTTCCTTTTGTGCTTCGATGTATCCAGACGGGCGGAATCTGACTGGGCTGAAAAGGTCTCAGATGGTTTGTTCGCCCGCTCGTGATGTGCAGATGTTGTCTGTGCTGGACCACATGGTACACTGGAATTTGTACATTGAGGAGGGTGGTAATTGTGTGTATCTGGGAAGGCCTGGACCAAAGCCTGTAAGCTTCTTTCGCAGTAATGAGATGCGCAAGGTCGCATGGCCAACCATTCGAATGGCATGGATAGGTGCGAGACGTATTCACTGGGTTTCTGCTGACGTAGTGGCGTGGCAGAGGGTCTGAGACCAACGTGCCGTCTAGACGCTTTGATCGCAGTGTACAGCGGAGATGCAAGACATGGCTGTGACTTGGCACCTCCTTCAACAGGCCTCCAAAATTCCGGTTGAATGGATGCTGACGATGGCCAGCGCTTCGTCTGCCCTAAAACTGCCGACTTGGCCGTAATCACTTTTGACGAGCAAGTGTTTAGTTGGAGCATGGGCATATTTCCAGGCAAGACAACGTGTCGACAAGTCCGACCGACCTGGTTCGCGTTAGCCTACGATGCCAATCCAGAGTAGCCAGACTGGGTAGTGATCGTGAGGGGCATGTACTATGGTATGTGTATCCAAAGCTTCCCATCGAGCAAAGCTTGAATCAACGTAGTGTGCGCCACCCAACTTCTACCCTCCAATGCACGCAGTGAAAGATACACCAGACTTCGTCATCCAATCAATTGTAACTGCACACTATTGACGAGACACGAACATATCGATAGTCCTCCCACGGTCTAGTCCTCCCACGGTGCTCATTTCGGAGTGTACGCGAAGGAACAATTGTATGCAAAACGCCTGCTTATAGGGGAAACAACGTTACCAACGTCAAAACTTAAAAATGGGTATGGACATGGCCGCCAAGAACGAATCAACAAGCGGCTAGGTAACCATTATTCCATGTCGTTCATGCTCATTCCCCAGCTTCTGGTCCAGAGGCCCCAAAAAGCCGGTTAACATCGGGGCTGACGATGCAGCGAACGAAAACGACATACTAACAAAAGCTTGCAGAGTGGGGCCATCACCCTGCCAAGTCTTTGCTGTCTTGCTCCAGCTGCCTTTCCAAGCTCCCAAGCAAATCTGGTTCCGATGGCGGGGCGGTAGGAGCAGAGCCTGCACGTTCGGCGACTTCAACATCAGGCTGGATGGCCGGTCCTCCCGGAACCACCGACGCAGGTGCAGTAACAGGAGCAGGCGTGGATTCCGAGGGTACAGTCGAGGAAGTAGTAGTGTCGCTGGTTGTGAGTTCGGGCGCTGTAGCATCGGTCTTCGGTAGGGATGTGGGCATTTTGGTAGGCGAATTCTGCCTGCTGCGAGAGAGGGGCAGGTCAGATGAATGAGCAAGATCGGGTGCGACCCTGGTTTCCGTGATTTCGGTCACGGCTTTTGACGGCGCTGGTGGCTCGCTTGCTGCGGGTAATTCTGGAGTCTCTGCCTTGGCATGCACTGGCGATGCTGCTGTGGGCAATGGCTCAGCCGGGTTTGTGTCTGGCATAGCGGAATCGTTCAAGGCAAGTGCGCTGGTGGATGGTGCCAACGGCACCCTTGATGGTGTGGCAGGAGTTGAATTTTGGCCCATGTCCTGGTCTTCGTCCTCTGAACCTTCCTCGCCGGATCCTTCGTCCTCATCGCCACCAGCATCAGCCATTGGCGTGTCTCCACCATCCGATGGGGCCACAGATCCGTCCTCGCGTCGGAGACCAGACGCGGAGACTAGGTCGCCGCCTGGATTCGGGGTACCATTTTCATCCTCTCGCCCAGCAAAGGTTACCCTTCTCCTGCCCCGACCAGGACCCCCGCGCTTTCTCTTCGGCGGTGGTGCTCGTCTCCTAGGCGGCGTCTGATGTTTTACGTCGTTGGCGACCACAATTCCCTCTGCGTTTACAACACCAATGCCTTCCACTACCGTGCCGGGTGCGGCAGTGGCTGATACAGCTTCTACTGCATCGTCTGTTGATTGAATTTCACCCTCAACAGCCTGACCTTCAGGCACAAGCACTTTGTAGATGGCCACGTTGCCCTCTGCGTCGAGCTTTTTAACTATCGTTTCCCGCAAAGCCGGGGCAGCCTGACTGTTGACGTACTGCGACGGCAGGCCTTTCCTTCTCTTGGCCAGGTACTCAGGCTCGGGCAGCTCGAGGTGTCTTGCTATCTTGACAAACTTTTTGACTGTGAATCCAACGGGCACCTCTTTGATTTCCTCTTCTTCTTCTTTGATTACATCATCATCTTCCACCGGAGCTGGCGGCTTGATAGTCCGTCCAGAACGGGCAGCACGGAGTAGTTGCTGGGAATGCAAAGGCAGCAAATGCGAGTCGCGTGGCATGGGAAGTTCCGGCCAGGCGTCCTTGTCCACAGGTTTGGTGTCGTTTGAATTGGGCCCAATCGTGACTTCCAGCTCACGGTACTGACTGATGGGAAGCCCCTCCAACACATTATGTTCTGTGGCCCCGCGTCCAGACCGGTTGGACCGGTCCCGATTGCGGAACTAGTCACATGATGTTAGCCCTACGGTATGGGTTTCGTCTCGAGACGGAGCAGGTGGCATGTTGCTCGTTAGGGGCAGGATGCTGCGTCCTGCCTCGGGTCGACGTGAAGGCTGTATCATCGCTCTGCTGCTCTGGTGCGAGGCGGCATGTGGCAACAGCAGTGGCAATGGGTCGCAAAACGAAGGCATCGGGCAAATGTGTCGCGCGGGGATCATTGCTACGTACCGGAGCCATGGTACAATGAAGGATGATTCCTTGGCGGATGGCGGCGTGGAAGCCGGGTGAAGGTGGGTTTGCTACTGGCGCGCGAATCGATGCAAGTGAAGGGAAGTCGCGTCGGGGGCCGGGTACGCAGGTGGAAAAGGCATCCGTGCGCCGCCAATCCGGACTAGCCTGCTCGTCTTCCCATGGAGGATGGACCCACGGCACGGCATCGCTCGTTGCGGCAGACAGGCATTCGGGGCGTTGGAAGAAGGATTACTGTGACGGCATTGTCAAACGGTACGCCTGTGGCTTCATGTGGAGGGGCTTGGATATCTAACGAAATGTCCTCTCTTATCCCTGCGGCCGGCAATCCACCCTGCCCTAGCCGACCTCTCTCCACGTTGCATTGCCCGATGAACACGACGGGTGCATTCCATTTGCCTCTGGCTATCCAAATCGTCGCCGAGAAGAAGGCGCATAGAGCCGCGTGAGCATAGACGCGGTGCGTCGTCGTTGCGGCAATCACCAGCCTCCGATTCATGAACATGCCCACGCTTATACACCGCTCAATCCCACCCCTAGAACAGACGTCAGCATGGATCTCTGGCAGAGCAGCAGCCTTGTTTCGAGTGCGCACCTGCTCTTTGACCCGCATAATATCGTTGCCCTCGCCCTTTTGCTTTCCTTCCTTTCCGCCTTCTACTACTAACCGGTCAATCTGGTAAAACTGGCTGATGACGGTTTGCCTCTGGTCCTGGTCAGCCAGCTCCACACATGATGTGACGACCACCTGCCCGAAGCAAGCCCTGAGCCACGGAGAGCGTACCTTGAGCGACTGCAGCTCCTTGATTCCCTTCTGCACAAGGTCTTGGATCTGCCTCTCCTCCGTCACGGTCCTGTTATCTCGGAAGCTATCGCGTGTTCTCCGTTTGGCGTATTCGCGGAAATTGTAGGCGGCGAATTGGTTACTTTGTCGCAGCAATGAGCGATACTAGTGGAACAGTTAACCTCGGGTCAATTGCATAGGCTGTCAGGTTGTGTAGCATGGAGTGGGAAGGCTGAATTGGCTGTCGCATTTCTCATGTCCCCGCCAACGAGGCAACGCAAACGACACACGTACAAGGGATCGCACTTGGTAGGGCATGTCGCCTCGCCCTGCCCGTGCCAGTGACATGGTGCAATGTAGGAAGAGGGCGGTCGTGTAGGTGTAGGCGCAGCCACAAAAGCCGGTGATGACATAAGTTTCAAGTTCCACTCCCGACCCCAGCCGCTAGCGTACCACCAAACAGCTTATGTCAGCTTTTCGCCTCTCGCCCAATAGAGACATAGAAATGAATGCACGTAAAAGAGCCGTGACTTTGTAGTTTTCCTTCCTTTCCGCTATCGACAACATCTTGTTCTTGTGGTCGCATCCTCAAAGGGCATCTCAAATTATTACTCGCTTGATATTCTCTTTGTACTTATATTCAACACGAGAAAATCAAATTGTGGTAAAGCATGTACTACACAGATATAGATATTGGTACCAGATAGTTGATTGAAGGCTGAGTTCGCCCTTAAACATAGCTAGAATGCTACTTGATAGCTATGTAAGGAAGGGTGCGTGTCTTAGGACTCCTTTTCTATATCCATCTTCAAACTATTTGCGAACTCTGCCCCTCATCCCAATAGCCAGTTTATCCACTTGCCGCCAACCATCTCATACTGACATGGTGGCAGCTTGCCGTACAGAGGATTTTTTTTTCCTCACGTAACTGGGTTGGAGAAGGCTGAGACTCTGTCATGACGGCTGTATTTGTGCATGTTTGGTGTGATAATGATAACTTCAAGATATGCTGGTAATTGGTTGACGATTGCACGATACGCGGTGCAGGATACATGGCTTGGCTGGGCTAGATACCGGTGAGCCTTGTTTGTGCGATGCCGCGCGCTATTCGATGCTGATTGCTGATGACAATATCTGTAGGAGAGAGGCGCGGCTGCGGCAGGACCTGTAGGCTCCAGCATTTCCTCAATATCCAGATCGTCGGCCCGAAAGCATTGGTCATGCGCTCGCTTGGCCCCCATGTTTATGGGCATCCATAGGGTCATTGCCGTTGTTATGCGGCTTGGTGGGTCCTACAGACGGGCGTTTCGAAGATCCTCAACGATTTTACATGGTAAGGATGGATCCCGAGTCCGAGCCATATGCGTTAGCCTAAGCGCGGACCCTGCAGGCATATCATGCATGCGTGTTTGGCAGCCTCAACCAAGCCAACACCACGACATGAAATTCAACGACCGCGCCCTGCAATATTGCATACGATCATGTCGACGACACAGGGAAACGCAACGCAATTCCAACAGGTTACGCCGCCCTCTAGTTTCATCAACGACCCCTTGACTCCTCCGTCAACAAACGAGAAGCATTTCCCAGGAGCCCTTAGCGTCCTGGCGCTTTTTCGCAAGATCAAAGCGGGTAGACACGCGGATGAGCCATCGTGGGTGAGGTTTCAACTTGTGCCAGGAGAGTACGAGGAGATAGAGCGTGTGCTCAAGGCAGACGCTCAGCTTGGTGGGTTCGTCGAAGACAAGATACGGTGAGTAGTCCTCAAAGACCGCGAAGGCCATGGCTAACATGACTTTTGCAGTTACGACTACGACGAAGTAAGGCACAGAGTGTTCGTCCGCATGCCTAGTTCAACACACAAGGTCTTCCTTGAACAAGTCAAGGATGCTATTTGGTCCCAGCTGAAAGCAATCCGTGGTGGAACAGGCAAGACAGCTCGATTTGCCCAGGACGTGGCATCAGGCGGATCATCCCAGCTCGAGTATCCAGCTTACGGAAAATCCAAGAACGAGCCAGACGCGATTTACTGGCATCGCAAGGCACGGTATCCAGGCGTGATTATCGAAGTTGCATACTCCGAAAAGAAGAAGAATTTGGCCCGGCTTGCTGATAACTATATTCTTAATTCAGACGCTACTATTCAAGCTGTTATTGGTTTGGATATAGAGTATGGGAAGAAGGCCTCTCGCAAGGCCACGTTATCGGTTTGGCGACCACGATTAACTAATACTGCTGATGGACTTGAACTTTCTTCTGTCGAAGAGGTTTCAGACGCGGTAGGTCGAGCAAACAGCTTTCTTACATTTGATCCAGGAGCAGTCATCTAAACTTTCTCTTAGGCCTTCCGTGACGAAGATGGAAACCCGACCGACCACCTAGGCCTACGACTTCGTCTCAGCGACTTTGCCTACGAAGCACTCGCACAAAGCGATTTGGGAGAAGAAAATGCAGAACTGACCATATCTGGGGTCCAGCTTTGCAACTATCTTACTGAGGCAGAGGAGTGTGTGAAGAGATGGAAATCGCTCGATGAGACTGGTTTGCCCCTTGTGGTCAAAAAGAGGCCACGTTCATCATCACCTCCTGAGGAACTCGCGTCAGAGGATGAAGTCAAATTCGCCGAGCAAGAGGCAAGGGCGGCCCAGCGCGCTGCACACGATGATGATGATTATGCGAATGCCTGATCATCTACTATAGAATGTTCCCGGAGTTAAATGCTATTTATCTTCACAAACTTTTCGTTGACATCGAGTGCGTGTCGTCTCCTCCGTGCTATCTTCCCAGGCTTTAGTCAACTATTCTGGGCACATGTCTCCTACCTACTATCTTCTTAGATCATAGTGGACATTCCAAGTTTGTGTCTTCTTCTACCTACTGTATTCTTAGATTATAGAGGATACTCTAAGTATATATCTTCTCCTGCTTACTATCTTCTTAGATTATAGTAGGTGTTCCGAGTGTGTGTCGTCTCTTCCATGCTGTCTTCCCAGGCATCAGTCAACTACTCTGGGCACATGTCTCCTCCCACCTACTATCTTCTGAGATTCAAGTAGACATTCTGAGTGCGTGTATTCTCCTACCTACTATCTTCTTAGATTGCAGTAGACATTACAGGCTTGTGTCTTCTCCTACCTGCTGTATCTAAGCGGGAAAAGGGATATATTTACCATTGTAGCGTACACACATTACCTACTTGGACTTACCTTAAGACGCGCCTATTGCTATATTAAATGTATAGTCGGTTTATTGGTATAGTATATAGGCTGTGCAGTGCTGAGCGGTTTGGTGTATTGATGCGTCCTGAGGAGGGGCGGGAGGTTACAGTAACCGACTGAGTTTCAAGTACTCTGTGTAAGTAGGAAAGGTATGTGGTGATAATAAAGGAGCTCAAGCGACAGCCAGGCCTATGACCTATTGAATGTAATAGACCAGCAATACTATCTATCCATCTTAACTTACTCCAAAACAGCGATAACTCGACTCTGCCGAAGACTCGTCAAGCAGCTGCTGAAGCTAACTGTGCCTGAGGTGATCATGGTGAATACACCTCTACAATACAAGGTCGATAGTCCTCGATACAAAATACATTATTTGTAGGCCAATCCACTGAAGCCGCTGTCGAACCAGATTTGTGACTCTACTGGAGTGCCGGCGATCCTATGCCTGCAGACTTCTTCCCTTTCTATCATGCGACCGCCGCATTTCCACGTGAAACCAGAATCAACGTTGAGTTCACAACAAAGCTTAGCGCGCTGTAGTGGCCCCATCGCCAATATATCTATGATCGAAGCTTGCAACTCAATAGCAATATTGTTGATAGGAGTTGGAGAAAGAGAATTTTGTGTAGCCTCAGGAAGAAGATCCATGGCTTCAGGGGAAAGTTTCCACGTCTTGTCGAATAGAGACTGGGGTTTTGTTTTGCGTATGATTGTCTCGCTGATCTGATACAGGAAGATCTCCTGCAATGAGAGGATGAGATAGGTCCTATACGTGTCCGGATTAGCAGGATCCTGGTCCGCACAGAAAACTGACGAATCCCGAAAATCCGTATGAATAAGGCTCATGGCGTGAACGATATGCTGACTAATTACGATGGAAACCCCGCCAACCCGGATAATATCCCTGTTGTGCGAGTCCCATGTTGGAAGGTCTTGCAGCCGCACAAAGAAATCATCGTTACCCCAACGTGGACGATCAATCTCCACGATAGTAAAGTCCAGAGAAACAATTCTGACGATTGCGTATGCAAGTCTGCGAAATGTGGAGTTGTTGTATGGCCCATCGAGGACGTGCCGCCACTGAAACGCGAAGTCGTTGAGAATTTTGGGCAGTAACGCCTTGCGCCGCGTCCAGAGTGACATGTCCAAACCCTGACGTGTCAAAGTCGAGTAGGGTGGAGGGATTATATCTGTTGATATGGTTTTGAGGAGTGCAGGCGCTAGACGAGGTTCGAATTCGAAATCCAAAGTGGTAACCGGAGCTTGACGAACACGTTCCGGTGAAATTCTGCTATGATGCTTTTCTTTCTTGAAGTGCAGAACATCTTCGTCAAGATCAAAGGTCCAGACTGTTTCAATCCCCACACGTTGCCGATCATCCACGCATCCACTTCCACCAAATAGATAGACAAAATCGTCTTGCTGACGCCATACTATAGACACGTTGTATAGGGCGTTGAACGTGGATTCTGAGCTCATGAGTTAACGTTACTGTGTTTCCGCACCAAACAGCTTTACTTACCCCGTGAAATTCCTAGGAGATTCTCAGAGTACAGATTCAAATTATACCGTCTTCCTGGTCATAGAATATGGTGAGGTATATGGTCCCTGGAGATAAGCGAAGTTCCTTACTCGAGTTATGACCGGAGGAGACATACCCTGGAGACTGGTATTAATGAAGGCAGTCATAGCTACGGCAAGCCGGCGCCTGCACTGGCAGCCACAATACTTGTTGAGGTTGAGATCAGAGTGCCGGCAATGGAAAGGGATTGGTGCCAACTATGGTCTATGCTTGAAGTAGTGTCCCTAGTACCGGGAGGTGGCTCAACGGCGTGTCGCTAAGGATAAGCGAGAGACGGCGCGCGCCTTTAAACGCCGTTTAACTTTTGCCCCTAGACCTAGCTCGGAGATTACTACCCTGTGCTTCGTGCACACAAGAATAAGATGCTTTCTACCGTATCTTATCAATACGCAGTTTGTATCAACTTAGTATGATCTTAGACCACTGTCGAAGAGCTATTTGCTTGTATGAAAATAAAGAATAACGTCCCAAGGATGCGTCGGAAACTCGCTCTGATTGAGGTCACATGCTGCAGCACTGAAATCACCAATACTTGGGGGGATAGTATAAGTAGGGGTGAGGCGTTCGGTCACGTTTTGGTCGCGTAATGTTCAGCGGAATGTCGTGACACTGGTCAACATAAAAACCCCCTGTCATATTTTGCAGCTTGCATAAGGCCGAACGCAATAGAATACACATACCGGAATCGTGGCTATCACCAACAAAGCCATTACGAATACGTATACCTTTCTATTACCACTGACCTATCTATTGTGCTCAACGAACGCGACGTCACCAAGGT
>Ga0182212_1000130_pt1 | contig 10378 bp, 8 predicted proteins | sample G5R1MG_21_FD_129666 | JGI IMG/M metagenome (GOLD analysis project Ga0182212, IMG submission 129666) | Switchgrass phyllosphere microbial communities from Michigan, USA - G5R3_MAIN_03OCT2016_LD1 MG | ecosystem: Host-associated > Plants > Phyllosphere > Phylloplane/Leaf | place: USA: Michigan... | reverse complement strand
TCGTTTTGACGGTGCCGACCTGCGCGGTGCGGACCTCGGCGGCATCCGACTTGGAGATGCATCACAGTTCCGCGGTGCGACGATCTCAAGCCAGCAGGCAAGTCAGCTTCTGAGTGAACTCGGCTTGGAAGTTCGCTGACGCTTCGGATTACCTAACGACGGTAATCATCGTTTGCCGCAACATCTCAAGCCCTGAACGAGATGAACGATAGGCTGCTTTCGGGCAGCGTCACAGCGGACGGCGGTGTCTCTTATGTCGGCGGCAGTGGCCTTGCTCTATAGCTTGATTTGCAATGGCGACTTCTCGCCTTTTGCATGCAGAAGCCGCCGTTCCGGACACGCCCATTTGCGGACACTAACTCCTTCTTAGCGACGGCGCGTTAGCTTAGACCCCTATAGCTCTCAAGAAGACACCGGACATTCCGGTGACGCCGCACGGATATCTCGTATGACAGCAGCCAGCGATTCGATGCAATGGTTCTCTTGGGCTCTGTCAAACAGGCTAGTGAATTTCATTGTCATTGTCACGGCATGCACGGCGTATCTGGTGTTGCTTGGGCCTGAACCAACATCGTTCACTCAGGTACATGAAGTGGCAGCGCGCTCAAAGACGACTAGGTTGGAAGGCGTGCTTGATTTCGCGGACTTCCGACATAGATACCTTCGACTGCGTACTGATCGCGGCAGCATCCGAGTTCAATGCGACAGCTTCAGGCGTTCAATAGGATGCTATCCGCATGGGGATCGGCTTCCTATAAAAGTAAGCGTTGATATATTTCGATTTGAACAAAGAAACATATTGATGTCCGTTCGCGACATCAAAGGAACCATCATTTTGGATCGTGCCACACAGCTAAGGCGGCTGAAAGGCAACTCTGTGGCTGTCGCGAAGTTGAACGTTACCTATTATGTTTGGGAGGGCCTGATCATGGGAACCATTTTTGCCCTTTGCAGGGATTTCTATCTGCGACGGCAGCAAAGGTCGAGTGAGCGGAAAGCAACTGAGCATTAGGTCCATCGTTAGCGTGGGACTGCTCTCCACGACTTTCCCGTCGATGTTGGCTCCTCATTCGCCGCCTGAAACCCGCCGATCGTTGCTCCATGTGAGGCAGATGAACAGAGGGCAGCTATCAATGAGCCCATGCGCGCGACTGACGACAGCTTTGTTGGCGCAGGCTGACGCCGGGAGGCAAGCGAAGCCGCGTTCAAGAACCTCGATCGTCGAGCACTGCATGAGGCAGCGTCTCGAAGCTCAGTCGGATGCAGGTCCCCCTACGCCCAACGCACCGACGAAACGCTGGCGACCGGTGAATCACTGAGGTTGGCGCTGGGGCCGGCATATCAGATTTTTGATGACCCGATGGGTCTTCGGCATGAGACGGAGGCCCGAAGTGGTGGAAGCATCGATCAAGGTCCCCTTGCGATTCCGAGATTGCTTATTGCGGCGTCCGTGCGATTGGCTTGCCGAGAGTGAGCGCCAGCATGACGCGGGTCGAACACACTGCGGAGGCGAGCGTGTTGCCCACGTCGTGCGCGCAGGTGAGACATTGGCGCGGCTCGGACCCGTCCACCAAGCCGAGCAACAGATGCTCATCGTCAGACAAGGTGAAGGCATCACCAACCATCATGGGCCGCTCGAGCGCTGCTTCATAGAACAGGCAGAGACTGTCGAGCACCGGCGCGAGCATGGTGCAATCATACTGATCGAGCGTCTGGAAAAGGCAGGGCTGGACCGATCGCCCACGATCGCGTGCTTCTCGCCAGCACCGCGCGGCGTCGATCAAGATCGCCGGAACGCCAGTTGCCTCGGGCGTGAGCGGTGTAAAATGACGACTCATGCTCGATCCTTCTGCGCTAGCCCCATCATTATTGCGATCTATTCGCAACTAGTAGCGCAGGATCGTGACAGCGGCAAGTCAGCCGGCCGGCTTGTCGCGGCAGAAAGACGCCGGGCGGACAAACGGGGTCCTGCGTCAGTCAGTGCGCCCCGACAAGGTCTGACGATCATGGTTGGATCGCGTAGACCACCTGTACGCGCACCAGCGTTTCTATCGCCCGGGGCTTCAGCCCGACCGCGATGGGCGGCGGCGGTGGAGGCGGGGGTGGCACGCGGGCCTGCTGCGCGGTGACGACGATGTCGTCATAGGGGCCTGGGCCGTTGAAGCTGAGGTTGGACACGCTAAGGATGCCGCCGAGCCTGACCCCAGAAGTACGGGCGATGGCTTCTGCCTGAAGCTTGGCTTCTCCCAATGCCTCGGCGATGCCACGCCTCCGAATCTCCTTGTCCTCGGCGAGGAAGAAGCGGTCAATGCGGGGGTTGGTCGCGCCAAGCCGCCCAGCTAACGACACCATTGTGCCGGCCTCGCGACAAACCGCAGCGAGGCTGCTCACCTGGCGAACATCAGGACACACTCGGCTGTTCTTTGGCAGAACCGACCGGTGCTTCCAGGGACTGCGTACTGGCCACCGTTGCGTTTAGTCGGTGTGATGGGCTGCGCCAAAGAGGGAGGAGCATCGCCAGCGCCAAAGTGAACCAGAGCAGGTCGATACCGATCGATCCGCGGTTCTCGAGCCCGTTGATCAGAACGTGCGCGCCAGCAAGCATCAGCAGCGCCGCTCCCGCCGTGCTGCGTAGCAGCCGGGTGACGTATTCGCTCGTTGCTGCCAGCATCGCTACCCAAACCAGGAGGGTCGTGGTCCAGTATACGGGGAGGGGCCGTGCTAGACCCGCGACTTCCCCGATGGCGGCGAACGTCAGGGCAAGCGGCTGTCCCCAGAGCAGCCCGGTCCATAGCCGTTCCAAGAGCGGCGCCGGTCGGCCCTGATCGCGGCGTCGCGCCAACCAGATGTTACCGCCTGTCGCAACGATCAGCGTCAAGCCTGCCCCCAGCACGGCGTAGATGATCTTGAGCGGCAGCCCGCCGTAAGTGCCGTAGTGCAGCGGCGTCAGCATGCCGTAGATGCGCATGCCGGCGTTGCCGTTGGTGAAGCCGGCCTTGTGCTTCAGCTTGGCATCCGAACTGAACACGTAACTTTCGGCCCGCGTCAGGTGGCCAGGTGCGGCAACCGATATGGTCACCTGCTGGCCGGCAGTGCCCACGTGCTCGAGCCGTAACTGAGTGACGCGGGCGCCAGGCGTCTCGGCCTCGATCACCGCCAGCATTGGCGTGACATCCGGAACCGGAGCGGGACGGCCGTCTTCGCTCGCCTGCGGACCGAGCAGCGAGGCGATGGCGCGGGTCTGGTCCCCCTTGAAGGCGATCATCGCCAGCCCGAAGATGATGAGGCCGGAGAGGCCCAGCAGCGATCCCGTCAAGGACACGATCAGGTGAAAGGGCAGCGCCCAGACTCCAATGCGGTTGTGCAGGTCCGCATTGGTGAGTCGCTTGCTGCCGCCCCATCGCAGTCGGAAGGCGTCCTTAAGGATGCGTCGGTGCGCGAGGATGCCGGTCAAGAGGCTCGCCAGCAGCAGCGTCCCAAAGATGCCGACCAGGTAGCGCCCCAGCGCGCCGGGCACGGTGAGGTTGAAGTGGAGTTGCTGGACGAGTTCGACCCAGGGAACGTCCACCCCGTCGCGGAGTCTGCCCGTCGCATCGGCGGTCCAGTCACGGTGCCCACCCGGCTCGCCGCCGTCTCCATAGGCGAGGACGTCCAGCCTCGGCAGTTCAGGCGACGGCGCGTTGATGACGATGTCGTGGGCAACGCCCGCCGATCGCGCCCGGCGATAGGCCTCGGCGCTCACGCGCTGGAGCAGGTCTGGCGTGACATCGCTCACCGCCGGGGCCTCTGGCCGTTCCCAGATGGTCAGCTGATCGACCAGCACGATCAGCGAGCCAGACAGGCACAGCATGTAGATCACCGCGCCGAAGATCACGCCGAGCAGCCCGTGCCCATTGAGCATGGCTCTGGTAAAGGCATTGGGAATCCGGAGACCTGCCATTGGCTCAGGCTCCTACCGAGACGGCGAGGCTGATCCCGGCCATCCCGATGGTAATGAAGGATGCGGCCTGCACGGCCAGTCGCCGCTGGCAGACCACCCATCCAACGCCGATCGCCCAGAGCGTGGGCACGATCAGCCCCGCCAGGATCAGCCGCGTTTGCTCGGCAGAGGGCAGGCGCGTCGCCATGGCGACAGCGATGCCCATCGCTGCGGCGAGGCCCAGCGGACCCGCTACCAGAACGCGCAGGGCGCCAAGGCCATAGGGCCGAGAGTGCACGACGGGCGCAACCTGCCTCACTTCGCGTGTGCGCAAGGGGCGGTCAGCGCGGCGCTCCATGCGGCTGAGGATGAACCCGAAGGCGACCAGGGCCGTCGTCTCGAGTGCCAGCGGAATCCCGATTTCGGCGCCGAAGCGCCAGATCCACACCGCGGTTGAAAGGCTCCACAGCAGCACCGCGCAAGCCAGACGCGACCTCATCGCGGTGCCATGCTTCCAGGCTGTCCACAACGCGAACAGGCCAACCAGCGATGCCAGCAACGCGCTGCTGATGATGATGATGTCCAACATGTTCCCCGTTCCTTGCCTTTCGTCGATACCGTTATTGCTATTGACTCGCAATACACGATCTTTGTAGCGGGCGTTTCGGTGCAAGGGGGAACGACATGAACTGTGTGCGATCGCTTCTGACGGCGCTGATGCTTGCCGGCTCGACGGCCGCTTACGCCCAATCCACCGAAGTCGCGGGTGCCGCGCCAAGGGACGACAACGAGATCGTCGTCACCGGCGAAAAGACCAACCGCACGGTGCAAGACACACCCGCGAGCGTGCAGGTCGTCACCGCCGAAACCACCGCCGCGCAGAACCTCAACAGCGTCTACGACGTGTTGGAGCGTACGCCGAACCTTGCAGTCAACGGACGGCGCGACACCTTCTCGATCCGCGGTATCGATGCCTTCAACGTCTCGGGCGGCGGCGACGGGGCGCTGGCGAGCGTCTATTTCGATGGAGCGGTGCTGCCACGGGCGGCGCTAACGGTGGGCCCGATCGACCTTTACGACATCGCTCAGGTCGAGGTGTTCCGGGGGCCGCAATCCACGGTGCAGGGCCGCAATGCGCTGGCGGGCGCGGTCATCATTCGTACCGCCGACCCGACCTATCAATGGACCGGCAAGGCCCGCGCGCAAATGACCGACAAGGCGGGCGAGCGTCGTCTTGGCGCTGCGATCGGCGGTCCGATCATCGCCGACCAGCTCGCGTTTCGCCTGGCGGGCGAACTGGTCCGCTCAGACGGACTGATCTTCAACACGACGACCAACAAGGATGCCGACCGCCGCAAATCTGAGACACTGCGGGGCAAACTGCTGCTCACCCCCACGGCCATACCGGGCCTGCGCGTGGTCGCCACGTACATGCACGACCGCCACCAGCGCGGCACGATATACAGCGAATTCGAGGCGCCCTACGACATCCGTGATCGCCTCGCGACTGAGGACATGATGTCGAGGCAGTCGACCCGAAGCGATATCGCCACGCTCGACATCGGCTATGACCTGGGCGGCGGGTTCAGGCTCAACGCGGTGACGAACTACAGCAAGATCCTCTACCGTTCTCTGAGCGATCCGGGGCGCAATGCCGATCCGGGGCAGACAAGCCGCGTGCGCGATCCCAGCAAGACGTTTCAGCAGGAGCTGCGGCTCAACCTCGACCTGGGCTGGGTACAGGGCCTTGTCGGCGCCTACTACCTGCGCGAGGACAACACCGATTACTCCTTCGAGGCGACGCAGGTGCTGCAGCTGACGCGGCTCGGCGTCGATCGCCAGCTGCTGGCGATGGGGCTGCCGCAATCGACCGTGAACACGGTGATCGGCCTCTACAACAACGAGGCGCCAGTCCGGAACAGCCTGCTCCAGCCTCGCCTGACCAAGAACTACGCCGGGTTCACCGACCTGACATTTCCCATACTCGACCGGCTCAAGCTGAGGGTCGGCCTGCGCTACGACCACGAGACGCAGAAGCGCGGTTCGACGCAGACGGTGGTGATCGCCCGCCCACTGCCCGACCCAGCCAACCTGACGATCCCGGCCCTGGCGCCGATCGTCACGCAGCTCAATGCCATTCTGCATCAGACGGCCGCCAACGCCACCGTCATCGATCCGACGCGCCGGATCAGCTATGATGCCTGGCTGCCCAAGGTGGGGCTGACGTACGACTTCACAGACGACCTGGCGCTCAGCCTTACGGCGCAGCGCGGCTACCGGTCGGGCGGCGCGGGCCTCAACCAGCAACGCGGCGAGGCCTACAGCTTCGGTCCGGAATATACCTGGAACTACGAGGCCGCGCTGCGGTCGCAATGGCTGGACAAGCGCCTGACGGTGAACGCCAATGCCTACTGGATCGACTGGACCGACCAGCAAGTGGCCGTGCGCCTGAGTCCTGGCGCGGTGTTCGATACCCAGACCGTCAATGCCGGCAAATCGCGGCTCTACGGCTTCGAACTGGAAGTGAGCGGGCGCCCCACGAGGACGCTGAACGTCTATGCCGGGGTGGGTTACAGCAACACGAAGTTCACCGACTTCGATGTCGCGATAGGCGAACTGTCGGCGAGTGCCGAAGGTAATGAGTTCGCCAACGCGCCACGCTGGACGCTCTCGGGCGGCGCGACTTGGCAGCATCCGGCCGGAATCACGGCAAACGTCAACGCCAACTATCGCAGCGCCGTCTATCAGGACAACGTATCCCAGGCGTTCCGCGACCTTCCGGGCCGCACCTTGGTCAATGCCAAGCTGGGCTGGCAAAGCGCGAACTTCGGCGCCTACCTGCTGGTGTCGAACCTATTCGACGTGCAGAAGCCCGCAGTCTCTTTCCTGGACTTCGACCGCCGGACCCGAGGTGTGCTGACCGAACCCAGAACGTTCGGCCTCAGCTTCGACGGCAGGTTCTAGAAGGGAGATGGAAGCATCCAGGTTGATCTAGCGAGCTTTCCCGCAGGTGGCCTTTTCGAAAGCGCGCCTCAGGCTGCCCAACACGGCACCAGAGCACGGGTTATGTGATCAACAGACGCGTTTTGGGAGGCCGAACGAGCGCTTGCTCTATTCTAGCGAGCGCCCATAGACCTCAAAGCACATCAACAAGGCTACAAGATCGGCCCGAGCCGAGATGGAGACAACAAGGGCGTTTGCCGCGGAAACGGCGACCGATGCGAACATTGTTCAACAAGCGCAACAATCGGACGGTTACGCGGCTTCTTGCCTTTTGCATGCAGAAGCCGCCGTTCCGGACACGCTCGCTAGGCGACGGCCAAGTGGATTTTGGCCAGATATTTTCTGAAATGGCGCAGTACAACCTCCCCGGCTGGGCAGTCCTGGAATGAGAATGCGCCTTGAAGCATCCTCAACAAGGTGCTGCGCGAGGGCGCGCCGTTCATCGCACGCAACATCATCCCTGTCACGGATCGAGCGTTTGACGATTTTGCCAACGGTGGCTGAGGCACTGTCGAACCGAGTGCACCAACTGATAAGTCAAATTAAATTGAGCGTGGCCAATACCTCACAAGCTTAAGCTAGCCAAGGCCTCTGTCAAAGCAAATGCATCTGCCGTAAAAGAGGCAGGAAGCCTTTGATAACGCGTCGATCCTAAGCCCGCATCGATCCTTGCGGACCACAGCTTTTGACGAAGTGGTGGTCTGCCATGGGTCGTGATGGAAGGCGGCTTTTGCCTTCTACCGGTGAGGATCGCACCGTTGACGCCTATTTCCCCAAGAGGCGCCGAGTGGTTGCACCGACGATCAAGGCCGCGCTTGCCGACGACAAATCTAAGGCTTCGAGATTGATCGTGGCAATACCCGAAGCACCGGTCGGGCGCAATACGGCCAAGGCACGGCCATGCCATGTCTTTGCCCTTGGCTGGCTGAAACTTGCTACACCGCGCGGGTTTGCATTGCCAAACGCCACGAGTTCCACTGGCCCAGATACCGCTGCTTGAAGGACATGAACGGCATCCGGCACCAGCCTTCCCGACTTGTCCAGGATCTCGACAGTTACGTAAGCTAGCTCATCGCGACTGGACGTGATCCGCTTGCGGTCAGTGATTAGGCGGAGCCCCGCCGCTTTGCCGACAGTCTCCAGCTTGCGGCGGCCGGTCTGCTTGCCGCCGACATAGCTGGTAACGACCAAAGTGCCTGGCGCATAGGGTACGTCGATCTGCGTTATCGCGCCTTTGCCCAGCTCTACCGTCTGATCGGCGATCACTCGGCCATTCAGTTCGACCTTGATCCTTTCGGCACGCGAGAACACCGACAGTGATAGGCGCTCGCCCTCGGCCCCTGGCCAGGTCCAGCTTTGCAGCTCGTCACGCCATCCCCAGAGGAATGGCCTCTCTCGCTTTCCCTCGGACAGCGGTCGCTGGACCGCAATTTCCAGCGGGCTCAGGCCCCAAATGACATCGCGGGCGAGGGACTGCGGCCGCTGCTGACCGATCAGGTCGATATCCCCACACCCGGCGCCGAACCAGGGGTACTCGGCCTCGCCCGGCTTGTCTCCGCTTAGCGTTGTGCGCCCGATCCCCGCTTCGCCGAGGTAGTCCATGGCAGTCCACACGAAATCACCGATCAGATAGGGCGATCGCTCCGTCAGCTCCCAGACCTTGTCGACGTCCTTCGGAAAGCTCTCGGTCCCGACCATGACGCGCTCGGGAAACTTGGCATGATCGCGTTCGTAGGAGGAAAGCTTGTAGTTGTAACCTGCCACGTCGAGGAACTGCAAGGCCGCCTGATCCGGTTTGCCGTCGGCACGTGTGACATCTGGCCCCGCGCTTGCGGGAACCGCCTGCGTAACGGGTCTGGTCGGATCGAGGCGCCGCAGTTCCTCTGCCAGCAACTTGGCCGTTTCAACCCCATCAGGCGCTCCACGTTCAGGGATCTCGTTCCCGATGCTCCACATGAAGATGCTGGGATGGTTGGCGCTGCGCCGGACCATGGCGGTGAGGTCCCGCTTCCACCAGCCATCGAAGTAGAGGCTGTAATCGTCCGGGTTCTTGGCTACCCGCCACATGTCGAAGCTCTCCTCCATGACGAGCATGCCCAACCTGTCGCAGGCTGCGAGGAATGCGGGCGAGGAGGGATTGTGCGAGGCGCGCAAGGCGTTGAACCCTCTTGCCTTGAGCAACTCGACTTTGCGCTCTTCCGCGCGATCGATGGCGACCGCACCAAGCAAGCCGTTGTCGTGATGGATGCAGCCGCCACGCAGCTTGTAAGGCTTGCCGTTGATCCGCAGCCCCTTGACGGCATCGATCTCGATCTTGCGGATGCCGAGCGGCGTGCTCATCCGGTCGAGGGCCTCGCCTCCTGACACCAGCAGGCACTCGACTTCGTACAGGGCGGGATTCTCGGGCGACCACAGCCGGGGACGGGTGATCTGAAGCTGCAGTGGTGCATCCACCGAGCCGCGGCCCTCGGCCACGACCCTGCCGGCATCGTCTCGGATGCGTGCAGCGAACATGCTTCCTGGTGAAGTGTTGACGGTTCGGGCGGCAACGTCGATCGTCGCCACCTCTGTCGAGATGACCGGTGTCGTGACAGTCAGCCCCCATTGCTCGAACCGGGCTGCGCGAACGATGTGCAACCAAACATGACGGTAGATGCCCGAGCCCGAGTACCAGCGACTGTTGCGGCCGATGTTGGCCACCCGGACTGCAAGCACGTTGCTTCCAGATGCGTCCAGGTGTGGTGTAAGATCAACGTTGAAGGGCGAGTAGCCATAAGGGTGCTCTGCCAGGAGATTTCCATTGAGCCAGACCTGCGCGTTCATGTACACGCCATCGAACTCCAGCTCGACATGCGCGTCTGGCGAGAGCGGCGGCAGGGTGAAGTGTTTGCGATACCAGCCTACTCCGCCAACTGTGTAGGCAGTCGGCCCACCGCTGGCGCTGTGAGCGAAGGCTTGATTGTCATTGACCCGCGCGTCGAATGGGCCGACCAGCCGCGGCGCCTTGTTGACCTTCTGCCACAAGGGTGCCGTGTCCGCGTCACCGATGATGCCGTTCAACGCCGGATCACTGTCTGGCAGATCCTCAATGCTCCAGTCGTGAGGCAGATCGAGCCGCCGCCAGTCGCCATGATCAAACGTAGGCGCTGCGAAGGCTGCTCCATCTCCTCTATGAAAATGCCAACCCGCGTCGAAAGTCTGCCCGCGAAGATCGCTGATCAAGCTTTCGGGCCGAAATGGCAAAGAGGCGGCGTTAGAGGAAAACGGAACGGCAGACCCCAGAGCGCCAACCGCCGCGGACACCTGCAAGATCGTGCGGCGAGATAGACGCATGTCGTTGCCAAAGATCATACGTCATCTCTCCAGTTCAAGGCGCTGAGCGGCGGCATAGTGGCTGTTGGCTACATCGCAAGAGAGGAGCCAGCAGCCATGTATCGCATGGCAACGGCGCAAGTC
>Ga0182212_1000129_pt1 | contig 10437 bp, 7 predicted proteins | sample G5R1MG_21_FD_129666 | JGI IMG/M metagenome (GOLD analysis project Ga0182212, IMG submission 129666) | Switchgrass phyllosphere microbial communities from Michigan, USA - G5R3_MAIN_03OCT2016_LD1 MG | ecosystem: Host-associated > Plants > Phyllosphere > Phylloplane/Leaf | place: USA: Michigan... | reverse complement strand
TTTCCATGTTTGGTGAGTTACCTGTTTGGGGCTTTTACGTAAGGCATGCTAATGGTATTAAGTTTAAAAACATCAAGTTAAGCTATCTTAAAAATGATTTGCGCAAGGCGGTAATCTTTGATGATGTTAAGAATTTAAAAGTCGACAAAATCAGCTTAAACAAATCTCAGGCTACACCGGCTATCGTAGTTAATAACTCGCCTGATGCTTCAATTAAGCAATTGAACATTGCCGGCAAAACAAGTAAAAGTATCGCTGTTCACCCATAATCACTCTTATATAGTTTAATGAAAGTTTACAAATTATCTGCGCTATTTGCACTCGCATTATTACCCTTTTTATCGGTTGCTCAAACTGTTGAGCAAACTTCTTATGCGCTAATTAACCGCGTAATTCCGGGTAAGGCTAATTGGTTTAAGGTACAGCAAATTGCCTCTAAAACAGGTAAAGACTATTTTGAAATTGAAAGTAGAAATGGCAAAATAGAATTGCGCGGCAATAACGGTGTTGCTGTTGCTTCTGCCTTATACTATTATTTAACCGAGTATGCTCACTGCCAGGTTACCTGGAACGGCACCAACCTGAAGTTACCGGCTAAAGCGCCGGTTGTAGCCCACAAGGTGGTCAAAAATACACCTTACAATTACCGGTACTACTTAAACTACTGTACCTACAATTACAGCATGAGCTGGTGGGATTGGAAACGCTGGGAAAAAGAAATTGATTGGATGGCCATGCACGGCATTAACATGCCGTTAGCATTAACAGGGCAGGAGTATACCTGGTACGAAGTTTATAAAAGCATGGGCTTTACGGATAAAGACCTGAGCGGCTTTTTTTGCGGACCGGCTTATTTCTCATGGTTTTGGATGGGTAATCTGGACGGCTGGGGCGGCCCATTGCCGGTTAGCTGGATGACCAGCCACCGCGATTTGCAACAAAAAATATTAAAGCGTGAAAGAGCAATGGGTATGAAACCGGTGCTGCAATCGTTCACCGGCCACGTACCTGCATCTTTCAAAACCCGTTTCCCATCGTCAAAACTAAAGCAGACCAACTGGACAAACGGTTTTGATGATACCTATATTTTGGATACTGAAGACCCGATGTTTGAGCAGATAGGCCGCAAGTTTTTAGAAGTACAGACCCGCCTTTATGGTACCGACCATTTGTACTCGGCTGATACCTTTAATGAGAATGAGCCACCGACTGACGATCCGGCTTACCTGAAGGCTTTAAGTGCGCGCGTTTACCAGGCGATGAGCAAGGCAGATCCTAAAGCCATTTGGGTAATGCAAGGCTGGCTGTTTTACAGCGACCGCAAGTTTTGGAAAACGCCGCAGATAAAAGCTCTGCTTGAAGCTGTGCCTAACGATCATATGATTATGCTCGACCTGGCTACTGAAATTGAACCGGTTTGGAAACGTACCGAAGCCTATTACGGCAAGCCATGGATTTGGAACATGCTGCACAACTTTGGTGGTAATATTTCCATGTTCGGTCGTATGGATGGTGTAGCCGAAGGACCTGCTGCTGCGCTAAAAGACCCAGCTTCGGGTAAGATGGAAGGCATCGGTTTAACCATGGAAGCTATTGAGCAAAACCCGGTACTTTATGAGTTAATGACCAAACATACCTGGCAAAGCACTTCTATCCCTATCAATAAATGGTTAAGCGAGTATATTTTAAACCGTTACGGCAGCAAAAATCAGCATGCTATAAATGCCTGGCAGGTGCTTAAGCGTACGGCTTACAACGGTAAAGATATTCGTGATGGAGCAGAGTCTATTCTTACCGGCAGGCCAACTTTTGATAGTGCCACCGTTTGGACCAAAACTAAGCTCAATTATAACCGTAAAGATTTACTGCCTGCCTGGGATGAAATGATGCTGGCCGCGCCTGCTTGTAAAAACAGCGATGGCTTTGCATACGATTTGGTTGACGTTACCCGCCAGGTATTAGCCAACTATGCTGGTCCGTTGCAGCAGAAATGGGTAAAAGCTTATCAAAATAAGAACAGTGCCGATTTTAAAAAGTATAGTAACGAGTACTTGCAGTTAATAACTGACATGGACATGCTGCTGGCAACCCGTAAAGACTTTTTATTAGGCGTGTGGCTGGCCGATGCCCGCAATTGCGGCACCACAAAAGCAGAAAAGGATTTATACGAGATAAACGCCCGAGATTTAATTACTCTTTGGGGAGATAAAAATAGTCCGCTGCACGAATATTCTTGCAGGCAGTGGAGCGGTTTGCTTAATGGCTTTTATAAGGTGAGATGGGAAAAGTTCTTTGCAGAAGTGAAGCAATCTATGAATCAGAAAAAAGATATGGACGTTGCCGCTTTTGATAAAAGTATCCGTAACTGGGAGTGGAACTGGGTTAATGAACACAATGCATATCCAACCGGTACCAAAGGCGAAAGCATTACGGTTGCTAAACAACTTTATCAAAAGTATCATAACACCATTAAAGCGGCTTTATGAGTACAACGGTAAAAGCAAAGCCCGAAAGGCTGATGTCGTTAGATGCGTTACGTGGTTTTGATATGTTTTGGATCATCAGCGGCGAAGGTCTGATCCATGCTTTGGCAAAGGCAACGCAGTGGCCTGCCTTGCTATGGATGTCTGGCCAGCTACATCACACCGACTGGAACGGCATCACTTTTTACGACATGATATTCCCGCTGTTTTTATTTATTGCGGGGGTAAGCATGCCATATTCTATGCAGGGTAAACTTGCTGCCGAAGGTAAAAGTAAAATCTATGCCACCATGATAAGGCGTACGCTGATACTGGTGTTTTTAGGGGTAGTGGTAAACGGTCTGTTTAAATTTAACGGTTACGAAAATACCCGTTTCGCCAGTGTGCTGGGCCGCATCGGTTTAGCATGGTTTTTCGCCGGACTCATCTACCTGAACTTTAACCTTAAAGGCCAGATCATTTGGTTTTGGGGCTTGCTGCTAGGCTACTGGGCTGCCATGATGCTTATACCAGTACCGGGTTACGGCGCCGGTGTGCTTACTATGCCTGGTAGCTTAGAATCTTATGTAGACCGTTTACTGTTACCCGGCCGCCTGCACGATGGCGTTCACGATCCTGAAGGCATTTTATCTACTATACCTGCCATTGGTACGGCTTTATTAGGTGTATTTACCGGGCATCTGCTTAAACTCAATTCACCAGCATGGCCAATGCTTAAAAAAGGCTTGGTTTTATTTGCTGCCGGTGTCGTTTTAATTTGTTTGGGCTCTATTTGGAATATCACTTTTCCTATCAATAAGCGCTTATGGACCAGCTCATTTGTGCTCTATGTAGGTGGGTTTAGCTTGTTGTTCTTAGCGGTGTTTTATTTAATTATTGATGTGGCTAAACTTCGTAAATGGGCATTCCCGTTTATCCTGATCGGTAGCAACTCAATTTTAATATATCTGGCTGCAGAGGGTGCTGTAAATTTTCTGCATACTGCCAATTATGTTTTTGGCGGATTAATCAATTTTGCGCCGGCCATCTGGCAAGGCGTATGGACGGCCGCAGCTATTATCGTGGTACAACTGGCATTGCTTTACTTTTTATACAAACACAAAATCTTTCTAAAAATATAAACATCAGGCATGTTTAACATTTATTCGAAAGCTGCCAGTTATTGCAGCTGTTTATTACTGATGCTGCTGCCTGCAATATCGCAGGTAAAGGCTCAGGGTGCATTACATCAGTATGTCGACCCAAGGATAGGGTCAGAAGGTGTAGGCCGGGTTTTTATCGGTCCATCTTACCCTTTCGGTATGGTAAAACCAAGTCCCGACTGCACTGCAAGGCCCAACAGCGGCTGGTTGCCCGAGCCGGCACCGGTAACGGGTTTTGGCCAGGTGCACGTAAGCGGTACCGGCGGCGGGCCAAAATATGGCAACATCCTTATTATGCCTTTTACCGGTAGCCTAACGGCCATTGATCATTCATCGATGCGCGAAGGTGAAAAGATGGCATTAGGCTATTACAGCGTTACGCTTAAAAAGCACAACATCAAAACCGAAATTACTACTGCCGAAAGAGCCTCGTTTTATAAATTCACCTATCCTAAAAAAGCTGCAAAAGCACTGGCAGTAGATGCCGGTTTCTTTTTGGGCGAACAACCGGTTCCTGATTCGCGGGAGGCGCAGCAATTCGTAGGTTCGGAGGTAGAAGTCGTGTCTGATACTGAAGTACGCGGGTACAGCCGCATTAGGGGAGGTTGGAATAATGGTGCGGCATACACCGTATATTTTCATGCTGTATTTGATCAACCTATACAAAACTTTTCTACCTGGAAAGGTGCAACTTTGCAAGCTGGTAAAAAACAGCAATTTGATTCGGGGCAAAAAACAGGCGCTTTACTGGCATTTAAAGCTGGCACTTCCGATACCTTAAAAGTTAAAGTGGGTATTTCTTTTGTAAGCGAAGGTAAAGCAAAGGAAAACGTTAATGACGGTATTCCTCATTGGAGCTTCGAGAAAACATTGGCACAACTGCAAAGCAGCTGGAATGGTTTACTAAGCCGCATTGAGATTAATGCAGATGCAACGTTCGATCAAAAAAAGATGTTTTACACCGGATTATATCACACCATGCTGATGCCGGTTAACCGTACCCACGAAAATCCTTTGTGGAACGGCGACGAGCCCTATTACGATGACTTTTATGCCATCTGGGATACGTTTAGATCCTCCAACCCGCTTATTACGCTCATCTCACCTAAACGCGAAACCGAGATTGTAAATGCGTTGCTTAACATCTACAAGCACGACGGTTACATGCCCGATGCACGCAGCGGTAACTATAACGGCCGTACCCAAGGCGGTTCCAATGCCGAAGTATTGATCGCCGACGCATTTGCTAAAGGCCTAACAGGCATTAATTACAACTTAGCTTTAGATGCCATGCTAAAAGATGCTACCGTGCCACCGGGTGGATTAGAAGAAAAGGAAGGCCGCGGCGGATTGACAGAGTATAATAAATTGGGTTATGTGCCTTATCACATTCCACGTGCCGGTAACCGAACCACCGATTACGCTTATGAAGACTATTGTATTGCGATGGTGGCGAAAGGATTAGGCAAACTGTCGGTTTACCAGCGCTTTATCAAACAGGCAGATAATTGGCGCAACTTATGGCGCGACAATTACACTCAGCATGGCGCCAAAGGATTTATCATGCCCAAAGATTCGGCCGGGCGTTGGTTAGATACCATACCTTACGGTACTTCTGTTAACCAGCATCCAACTTTTACCTATACCCCTTTAAGCCGGGAGTACCCTTGGTATGTTTGCCATTGGTGTGGTTTTTTTTATGAGGCTACCTCATGGGAATACTCGCTCAGTATCCCGCATCAGATTCCGGCACTGGTCGAAAAATCTGGCGGTCGCGAAGCTTTTAAACAGCGGTTGGATACTTTGTTCGACAAGAAGTTCTACAACGTAGATAATGAGCCGTCTTTTTTAACTCCTTGTTTATACCATTGGATTGGCAGGCCCGACCTAAGCACCAAACGCATCCGTCAAATTGTGACAGAAAACTTTAACACCACGCCAACCGGTTTGCCGGGTAATGATGATTCGGGAGCAATGTCGTCATGGCTGGCATTCCAGATGATGGGCTTTTATCCCAACGCAGGGCAATCCTACTATCTACTTAATTCACCTATGCTCAAACAGGTAACCTTGCATCAGGAAAATGGTAAGGATTTTACCATTACCGCTAAAAATCTGTCGGCGAACAACATGTATATCAAAGCAGCCAAATTAAACGGAAAAGAGTTAAACCAAGCGTGGATACAACACGCTGACATTGTAGGCGGTGGTCAACTCGTTTTTGAAATGACAGATAAGCCAACTAATTGGGGAACACAAATTTTACCACCCAGCAACAAGTAACAGCACATGAAAAAGTTATTTATTCTCTTTTTGTTGGCAGGGCAGGCAATCACATTAAAAGCACAGCAAAATGCGGTAATCAATCAAGGCAGCGTTATTGGCTATAACCTAAAGCTGCACGGGCAAACCGTCGCTATGGCGCTCACGGTAACACGTTTGTCTGACAGTGTGGTATTAGACTGGAAAATCCGCAATACAGCCGCCGGCCGCTATATCTTTTTACCTGATGCTGTTATAAAAGCCAATAAACTTAATTTTGTACAACCGGAGCCCAATACAACGATCACACTATCAAACCAGACTTTCTTTTTTATTTCGAAGCAGGCATTTAGCGACCTGGTAAAGCACAAAAGTTATAAATACGACAATACAATTTACGATTTAAAAGGTGGTGGCAAACCGGAAATGCTTACCGTAGACGGAAAGGTAATAAGTGTGTTACATGTTGCTGCACGTAACGAAACCACCGAGTACTGGATATTAAATAACCCTGATTTGCCGTTATTATGCCGGATAACCGGCAACCCCTTAGAGGTAGATACGGAGATTACTTCATTGAAATAATTATGAAACGCAGAGATTTTGTTATTGGCACCACGCTTTCGGCTCTTGGTGCATCGTTAATTGCTCCTTTAGAAACCCTAGCCGAAGAACAGGTTACCTACATTGAAAGCGAAGACATTTCGGCAAGTGCCGGTTTGACCAACGGTTATCCGCTCAATTTTATGGCCATTGGTGATTGGGGCCGTAACGGCGAGTACAATCAAGTGGAAGTTGCGAAGCAAATGGGTGATTGGGGCAAAGCTAATCCTAATAATTTCATCATATCGGTTGGCGATAATATGTATCCAAGAGGTGTTGTCAGCGAGCAAGATCCGTTGTGGCATTACTCTTTCGAAAACGTATACACAGCACACTCGCTGCAGGTGGATTGGTTTGCCGTGTTGGGTAACCACGACTATGTATCCGATCCTGATGCTCAAATCCGTTATTCAAAGGTAAGTCGCCGTTGGAACATGCCATCGCGTTATTACAGCAAGGAGGTATCATTAGGGGAGGGCAAGGGTAAAGCATTGTTTGTAATGATAGATACGCAGCCCATCATTTATGACATCAAAGATCAGGAGCCTCAAAAGCAACTGGCTTGGATTAATAAAACGCTGAGCGAGGCAAGTGCAGACGTTAAATGGAAAATTGTGGTTGGTCATCATCCGCATTATACAGCCGGTCCTCGTGCAAAAAACTACGACACCTTAGCAATCCGCAAAGCACTCAGCAGCATATTTGAACAAAACAAAGTTGATGTTTACCTGGCTGGGCACGACCATTCGCTACAGCACATGAAGCCGGAAGGTCCAACCCATATATTTATTACGGGTGCCGGTTCTGAGCTTTCGGGCGTTACGCCGGGCACACAATACAGTAAGTTCCAAGCCTCCGAAAATGGATTTATGTATTTTTCGGTAAGTGCCGAAAAAATGGCCGTCAAAGTGATAAACTACGAGGGCAAAATGCTGTACAACACTACCCTAAGTAAAATATAATAATTTTGCCGGCTCCAAGCCCGAAAAAACGTTTTACCCCTATTGGTAAAACGTTTTTTTTATTTTCAACTATTGGAATAAAAAAACTTCACATTGGGTTGCAATTTAATATAAGAAAGATATATTTGCTCAGTGACCTTTTGAAATTGAGCTCATGCTTAACGAGGTAAATCAAAGCAATCAGGGTTTTTACTTTTTTTGGTAAGATACCTGAGGCGGTTGATATAAGCACGCTCAATCCTTTTAGCATGTTTTAAAATGATCTGTAGATGCAGGTCAAGACCAATTATAAACAATAGTCCTTTTTATGGCAGATAATACTTATGACGCTATTGTCGTCGGTTCCGGTATTTCTGGTGGTTGGGCCGCCAAAGAATTAACCGAGAAGGGTTTAAAAACATTATTGCTCGAGCGTGGACGTAACATTGAGCACATCAAAGATTACGTAAACGCCAACAAGGCTCCCTGGGAATTTGAGCATCGGGGAAACCGAACGCAAAAGATGATCGAAAATTACCCGGTCCTCAAGCGCGACTATGTCCTTTCAGAAACAAATCTGGATTATTGGGCAAGTGATAAAGACAGTCCATACATTGAAAAGCAACCCTTCGACTGGTTCCGCGGCTACCAGGTAGGCGGTCGTTCGCTGTTGTGGGGCAGGCAATCTTACCGCTGGCACAACAACGATTTTGAAGCTAACGCTAAGGATGGCATCGCTGTAGATTGGCCTATCCGTTACGCCGATTTGGCTCCCTGGTACAGCTATGTAGAAAAATTTGCTGGTATTTCAGGTAACCGCGACGGCGTTCCGATTTTACCTGACGGCGACTTTATGCCACCGATGGAAATGAACATAGTGGAGAAAGATGTAGCCAAACGCATAAAAGAACATTACAAAGGTAACCGGCATATGATCATCGGTCGTACGGCCAATATTACACAACCGCACGAAGGGCGGGTAAACTGCCAGTACCGTAATAAGTGCTGGTTGGGCTGCCCGTACGGAGCCTACTTCAGTACCCAATCATCTACCTTGCCTGCCGCCATGAAAACAGGCAACCTTACCTTAAGGCCATGGAGCATTGTAGTAAGGGTAATTTACGATAAAGATACCAAACTGGCTAAAGGGGTGGAGGTTTTGGATGCAGAAACTAACAAAACTTACGAGTACTTTGCCAAAGTTGTATTCCTCAACGCTTCAACCATCAATACTGCAGCTATTTTAATGAATTCGGCTACAGATGTGTGGCCCGAAGGTTTGGGCAGCAGCGGTGGTGCATTAGGACATAACCTTATGGACCACCACCTCAATGTTGGTGCATCAGGTACCGTTGAGGGGTACGAAGACAAATATTACTTTGGGCGTCGAGCCAACGGAATTTATATACCGCGATATAGGAACCTTGACGGCGAAAAGCGTGATTACATACGTGGTTTTGGTTATCAAGGTGGTGCCGGCCGCGAACGCTGGAGCCGTGACATACCTGAAATGAATATAGGGGGAGAATTTAAAGATGCATTAAGTGAGCCGGGTAGCTGGACCATGGGCATGGGCGGTTTTGGAGAAACCCTTCCTTATCATGAGAACCGCATGTGGCTGGACAAAACGAAAAAGGATAAGTGGGGAATGCCGGTGCCGGTAATTGATGCTGTGGTACGCGATAACGAAAAGAAGATGCGTATAGATATGATGAACGATGCTGCCGAAATGTTGGAGGCTGCAGGTGTGAAAAATGTGAACAAGTACCAAAACGAGGCTGTGTTAGGTAAAGGTATCCATGAAATGGGCACAGCCCGTATGGGACGCGATCCAAAAACGTCAGTGCTCAACGGCTTTAACCAGGTTTGGGACGCTAAAAATGTTTATGTAACAGATGGTGCCGCCATGACGTCAGCCGCTTGCCAAAACCCATCGCTTACCTATATGGCGCTTACTGCACGCGCAGCAGACCATGCTGTTTCCGAACTTAAAAAAATGAACATCTAATTATCAACCTATGGACAGGAGAGAAGCAATAAACCGGGTGGCCTTGCTGTTTGGAGGCACAATTATCGGCGCTGAGTTTTTTTTATCGGGATGTAGTACCGGCAGTTCTGTTGATACGGATGATCTTTTTGATAAAGATACTGTAGCCTACATGAACCAGGTTGGCGAAACCATTTTGCCGCAAACATCTACACCGGGTGCAGCTGCGGCTAACGTAGGCGGCTTTATGGCTATTATGGTGCGTGATTGCTATGATGCGAACGACCAGAAAGTATTTAAAGAAGGTTTGAAGAAGCTCGACGAAGCTTGCAGCAAAAAATTTAATAAACCATTTATGAAGGCTGAAGCAGGCCAACGCACTGCGCTGCTTACTGAATTGGATAAAGAACAAAAAGAATACAACAAAACCAAAAAGGAAGACGCACCTAATCATTACTTTACGATGTTGAAGCAGCTGACTTTGCTTGGATTTTTTACCTCAGAAGTGGGTTGTACAAAGGCTTTGCGTTACGTGCCAGTTCCGGGTAAGTATGTAGGCGACTACCCATACATGAAAGGCGACAAAGCCTTCGCGCTGGCTTAATGTAGTAATAATGAAGTTAAGACTTGGAATGATAGGCGGTGGACAAGGTGCCTTTATAGGCGCCGTTCACCGCATAGCCGCACGTATTGATGACGAGTATGAACTGGTTTGCGGTGCGTTTAGCAGTGATGCCGCAAAATCAAAAGCCAGCGGATTGGCGCTGGGTTTGGAAGAGAGCCGGGTTTATAACTCATACCACGAGTTGATTGAACAGGAAAAAGCTTTGCCCGAACATACACGGGTGCAGGTGATCAGCATTGTTACGCCAAACCATGTACACTTCGAGCCTGCAAAAATGGCACTTGAAAATGGCTTTGATGTAGTGATCGATAAGCCCGTTACGTTTACTTTAGCCGAAGCCAGACAATTGGAAGAGGTGATAGAGCGTACCGGCAACTCACTTTGCTTAACGCAT
>Ga0182212_1000127_pt1 | contig 10525 bp, 16 predicted proteins | sample G5R1MG_21_FD_129666 | JGI IMG/M metagenome (GOLD analysis project Ga0182212, IMG submission 129666) | Switchgrass phyllosphere microbial communities from Michigan, USA - G5R3_MAIN_03OCT2016_LD1 MG | ecosystem: Host-associated > Plants > Phyllosphere > Phylloplane/Leaf | place: USA: Michigan... | reverse complement strand
GCCCCGCACTCGCAATGCGTCGGCTTCCAGGATGGCGAGGCGGGCGCCGGCATCAGTGCGGGTTCGTGTTCGGCGTTGCGGTCTCGATGTACTCCGCGATGTCGGCCAGGGACGTGTTGTCGAAGAAGAACGCGTGCGGCTGCACCGCGAACTTGTCCTGGACGAAATACTTGAAGTCGATGCAGTCGAGCGTCTTGGCGCCGATGTGTTCGTGCCACGGCTTTGCGTCGGCCGGCAGGGCGTTCGCCCTCTCCTCGCTGAACATCTCCGCGAGGATCTCGCGCAGCGCCTTGATGGTGTTCTCGTGGGGCACTTTAATTTCTCCTTCCTCAAATGAGGGCCTGAAAATTAACACGCAAAGAGCGGGCCGTGCTCGATCGCTGCGATCGCCGCTGGATTTGTCCAGATGCATTCTACTCGCTCCCGGCCGCCGTCGGCGTACGCCTTGCGTGTGACGCGACGCCAGCCGAGTAGAGCGCGATCGTAGAGCTCGGATGGATAGCCAGACAGCACGATCATGCCCTGCAAGCGCCCGAGCAGTTCCAGGAGCTCCACGTGATCTTCCTCGGATAGCTCGTGTTCGTAGACGTGATATCCGGCCCCGCGACGGCGATTGCCCTGGGAGCGTGTCGACGGCAGGTAGGGCGGGTCGATGTAGTGGAGCGTGTGCGGCGCATCCATCTGTTGCAAAAGGTCCAGCGCTGGGCGGCTCTCGATCACGACGCCGGCCAGCCGCTCAATGACCAGGCGAAGTGCGGTCGGATAAGTCGCCCACTCCGTTGCCGGCAGCTTCAGCGTGCTGGTGACTGTGCTGCGGAACCCTGTCTTGTAGACGCCGCTCGTGCCGTCAGACCCGTATCCCATGAAAGATCGCACGATGGTCCGGCGGGCGTCCTCGATCGGATCGTCAGAGCGCTCGTACGCGGCGTCGAACTCGGCGCGGGCAAAGGGCGTGATGTGCAGCAGGCGGATCAACTCCTCCGCCGCGACTGGATCGCGCAAGATGCGAAACAACGCCACGATCGTCTGATCCAGGTCGTTGTAGAGCTCGGCTCGAGCGCGAGGCTTGCGCAGCAGCACGCTGGCACCGCCGCCGAACACTTCCGTGTAGCAAGCGTGCTTTGGGAAGTGCCCAACGATCCAAGGTGCAATCTTCCACTTACCGCCGTGCCAGCGCACTAGGGGGCGGGTCGGCTGGTCGGTCAAAGCGAGCCGCCCACGAGCCGATCGAAGATGGTTATCCCGACTGGGGTGAGCTTCTGGGGGGAGAGCGGGGTCGTAACGCCGATCGCCTTCAGCCCGTCGAAGTGGGCCGCATCGCGGATCAGCAGCCACATATCGCCTTCCGGCGTCGGCATCGCGCGCCGCACCACGTCGCAGAGCTCATCGGACAGCATCGCCATCACTTCGGTGGCGCGCTCCTCCCGCTGTGATACGTCCTCGCCCTCCAGCCAGGATAGCCGCTTCTCGACCCACGCGACGTTGACGGGGACGTCGACCATGTGCGTTGCCGCGCCGAGCGCGCCGTAGAGCACGCCGATGCCCGCGGTGTCTTCGCCGCCCTGGAGTCGCCAGCCCTTCATCGCTTCGTCGACCTCGATGCCGGCGGCGACCACGAGCGTTTTGCCCTCGATCTCCAACAGTTCGCGGTATCCCATGCGCTTGCTGCGGCAGATTCGTTGCATGTCGCGGCTCAAGTTCTTCTTCGCGGGGATCACGAGCTTCACGATCGTGCGCTTGACCGGGTCGACGCGAATGATGGCGAGATCTCTCTTCACGGTACTGTTCTCCTGTCGTGATCGTCGGGGTGGACTAGGCGGGCGTCGCTCAAGCGTTCTAGTCCACCCTCTCGTTACGGCAGGATCAGTAGCGGCGCTCGCGTAGAGGCGCATGATAAGCGGTGCGCGCTACCGCGCCTTCGAAGCTGAAAGCATTGTCGCTGTCCTGCCGGCGCGGCGGCCGCGGATCGTAGATACCGCGCAAGTCGGGACCGATCGGATCCTTGGGCAGCGGCCGCGTTTCCTTCGGCGCGTCGTCCAGCCGGCTCTCGTCATCGAGCACGCGGTCGATGTACCCGCTGGCGCGCTCAACACGGCGATTAGCGGCTTCCAGCAGGCTGCGCGTGTACGCGTGTGCCTCCATCTCATCGCTGAGCTTCTTCCGCGTCTCGCCCACTTCCTTCAGGCCGCGATCGAAGGCTTGCTCGTGGCGCTCGTTCTCGCGTTTGTAATCCGCATTACGATCGCGCAGATCGGCGATGATCTGATCCTTCTCCGCGATCACAGCATCACGAGCCGCGAGCTCGCTGGTCATCGCGGTGTTGGCCGCCACGAGTTCGTTAAAGTTCTGCTCGGTGTAGTAGAGCGCGCCCTTGCCATCGGCCAAGTCGCTCTGCGGCGCGTCGGCGCCCTCTCCGCGGGGCAGCGGGGTAGAATGGAGCTCATCGTTGATCGCCGATGTGCTGTCGTGGGTTCTGTCGTCCATCATCTGTCTCCTGGGCCTGGATTCTGCGCAATCGGGTGGCCCCGTCCCGATGCGAAGGCTTAGTTCTTGGGTAGGTTGGCGAGCACCTGGATCAGTTCCGCCCTGGCCTTATCGGCGTCCTGCGATCTGATTACCGGCTTGCCGAAACTGAAGGGCAGCGAGCCGCCCCATGTCGCCTTGTCGATATCCTGCTCCAGCGTCGTGCCGTCGAGCAAGGCGTCCAGGTCCTCTTCTGTGCGAACCGGGTTCATGATGAGGTTGTCGCATAGCTGCTGCGCCACGCGTCGGATCTCCGGGCCGCTGAACACGCGGAAGGTGTCCATGGCGATCAGGTCCGGAAAGTGCAGGAGGCCGATCAGCACGGCGCGCTCAATCTCCGCCGACAGTCCGATGCGTCGAATCGTCTTCTGCGCCTGCGACGCTTCTGGCCCGCGAGGCCGACTGAACGCCTGGCGTTCATTCAAGGGGCGGCTCCGGATCTGCGGCCCGGATTGATGCTGGGTTACGCCTTCGCTGGTCGCATCGAACGTCTCGCGAAAGCGCTTCGCGATCGCTTGGCCGTAAGCCTCGCGCACATCGCGGCTGCGAATGCTGCGCACGTGGTCGCGCAGGCGGGCGCGCAGGCCAGCAACCTGCTCTGGGGTGTCGGTAGGGCCGGCGTCGCGCTCGTGAGCCCACAGCACGTCCACAAGCTGCCTGGGCTGCTCCAGGAGCGCTTGCACGGTCTCCGCGCCCTTCTCGCGCAGGATGTCGTCCGGATCCTGCCCGGTAGGCGGCGTGACGAAGGCCAGAGACTTGCCGGGCTCGAGCAGGGGTAGCGCCTTGATCGCCGCGCGCGCCATAGCGGCCTTGCCCGCCTTGTCCCCGTCCATGCACAGGATGGGTACGTCGGCCATGCGCCATGCAAGCGATATCTGCGCTTCGGTAAGCGCGGTGCCGTTGGGGGCGACAACTTCTGTCACCCCCGCACGGCAGAATGCTATCACGTCCATGTACCCTTCGACGATGACGAGTCGACCGGACTTGCGGGCCGCCGGCGAGGCGCGGTGCGCGTTGTAGAGCGTACGGCCCTTGTCGAAGAGGGGTGTGTCAGGGCTGTTGAGGTACTTGGGCTCGCCCTGGCCGATGATCCGGCCGCCGAATCCTATCACGCGGCCGCGCACATCGTGAATGGGGAACATCAGGCGCCCGCGGAACGTGTCGTAGATCTCGCCGGCGCGCTCGCCTTCCTCGCGGCGCTTCACCAAGCCCAGCGTGATCAGCTTCTCGACGTCGATCGATGCCATCGCGTCGAGCAAACGGGGCGCGCCTCGGCCCCGCGGCGCGTAGCCCAACCCGAACTCTGAAATCTTACTGGCGTCCAAGCCGCGCTCGGCAATGTAGCGTAGTGCGCCTAGCGCATCATCGCCGCGCTGTGTCTGAAACCATCGATCTGCCTGTGCCATGATGTCGAACATCTCACCGAGCTCGCGATCGCGCGCGGCCTGGCGCGGGTCGGATGCAGGCACGTCCATGCCAGCCGCAGCGGCAAGCTCCTTCACGGCGTCCATGAATTGCAGCCCGTTGTTCTCCACCAGCCACGTGATCGCATCGCCGTGCGCGCCGCACCCAAAGCAGTGATAGAACGCCTTCTCGTCGTTGACGTGAAAGCTGGGGCCCTTCTCCTGGTGAAACGGGCAGCACGCCTTCCATTCGCGCCCAGCCCGCTTCAGCGGCACGGTGCGCTGAATGAGCGCTGACAGCGTGGTGCGCGCGCGGAGCTCGTCCAGGAATTGCGGAGAAAGGCTCACGTGCGCTTCCGCGTGCGGAAGTTGTAGCCTTGCCCGTCATACGATCGCTTGTGCTTCTCGACGAGTTCGTCCTGCGGCGGTGCTTCGCCAACGCCCGGCCTGTGCCGGCACGACACATCCGGTCGCACACCGCAAAGCGTGCAGGGGAAGCCGGCTTCCTGTCTCATTCGTACCCTACCCGGCTAGGATCCACGATGAAGAGCGGATCATTGTTCCAGCCGTCGACCAGCGACACCACTAGTCGCGGAAACTTCTTGTCGAGCCATTCCTCGCTTCCGCATCCAGGGCGAAGGCAACGATGCTTGTGCCGCCATCCCAGGCCAGCATTCAAGCTCTCGGTTGTCCACTGCATGTGGGCGCCGCACTCGCATCTCACGATCTCGGCGGCCACAGAGCATGCGACCATTTCTGCTGATTTCGCTGTCATAGCCCTACGCTCTCCGGTGTCGGCATGTTCCAGAAGCCCTGCAGCCCGCGCATCGGCACCGGCTCATTCCAGACTTCGACGTCGATCATAGGCCAGCCGAAGTTCGCGTGTTCGTCGCGGTCGCTGTCGTTCACGTGCCGCAGGCCGAACTCTTCCGCGATGTCGTAACCGTTGCGCGGCTCGCCCAGGATAGCGGTGCCAAGCACGCAACTCCACGGGAGATCGCCGTGAGCTTTCAAGTCGATCATGCCGTACTCAGTCTTCACCCACTCTGTGAGTGCTCGCTCCAGCACAGGCATCGCCTTGTCCGCATGAACGCACTGTATACCAGCCGCTTCGCCACCCGCTTCCAGCGCGGCTTTGATCACCCGCACTTCGCGTCGATCGATCTTCCGCTGTGACGCGTGAATAGCGATGCGCTGGCCGATCAGGGCGGCATATGCGCCGCCCCTCTGGCGCGGGCTCCAGCCGCGGAACTCGTACGGCTTGGCGCCGCACATGATGAGGGACGCCCACGGCTGGTAGATGGTCAAGGCCTTCATGGCAGTTCTACCTTGGCGGACCGGCCATCGACGGAAACGATCATCTTCCGTCCGTCCACAAACTTCATCTCGACCGGCTGGCCGGTGCGCAACGCCGTCTTCATAGCGCGGATGTATCGATGGTTGTCGACGGTCTTTTGCGCGAGCGAAACGGCCGTAATCGCGAGAATGATGGCCGGGACGAAGTCCGCAATGTCTCGGATCATCTGCATGTGGTTTCTCCTGCTCATTGCTTCGTGGGCTCATCAATGCCGAGATCCGGCATGGTTCCGTGCAGCGCGCGGTCGCGATCGCCCAGTGGCGTGCCCGTCAACATTTGGGCAGCGACGTTCAGCGTCTCGATGACCGACGGATAGTCGGGCCCGCCGAACAGGACGAACTTCACAGGGATGCCCGTCTTGGTGAGATCGAAGTGATGGGTGTCGCCATCCTTCATGTGTTCCCAGGCGCCGGCTGGTATGCCGAGCATAACGACTGGCGGCTCGCCCGGCGTGCCATCAGCCTTCGCCACGGCAATCTTGCGGTTCTTATCGGTCACAGCGGAAACTCCCTCACCATCAAGTCGGCCGGGATTGGCCCCTTGTTCGTCGTCTGCTTGAAAAAGAAACGAGCGCCGCGCAGGCGCCGCCCGTGCATGAGATCGCGCGCCCACTCGAGATCCATGTTGCGCGCTTTCGGACCGCCGCTCTCACCGCCCACGATCCACCAATTCGCCCACAGCAGGTAGCTATCGGGAATCCGCTCAAGCATGGGCTCGATCGACGCGCCCACGACGCGCACGCCGGTCCGCTCGCGAATCTCCTTCACGCTCTTGCCGCGGCGCTCCGCCTCCTGGCGGTTCTCCGCCGTCACGATCAGCCAGACGTGGGGCGGCCAGCCGCCCTTGCGCCAGTGCAGCGGAGCCATGCGGAGCACGTTCTGCGGCCGCTTCGTCACGAGCAAGATGTCGACGTCCGTGCATTCGTCGAATGCGAGGAAGGCTTCGTCGCGCCATAGCTGCGGCGCCTGATTGTCGAAGAAGTCGGACATGGAGTTGATGAAGATGCGCCGGCGCTCGCCGTGCTTTGAGAGGAACCGCTTGCCGCCCGCGTTCATCCCGCGAAGCTGCTCGATCCGATCGCGCGGAGCCTTCACCGGCGGCGAGTTCCAGACGACGCCCAGCTTGAGCCGGTGAACCTGGCACATCGCGTAGCAATGATCACATGCCGGCGAGACTTGGGTGCAGCCGTACCAGAAGTTGAGCGTCGAGTGGGTCCATTCAATCTTCGACTTGGTGCCCATCAGTCCCACTCCGACTTGATCTTTTCGCCAGCCGCGTTCCACACGATCGTGTCGCCGCTGTGCTTGAGCATCGTGGCCGCCCCTTCCAGCTTGCACCAAGGCTCCGGAAGCTCAGCCGCCTCTATCGAGATGAGCCTGAAGCCCATGATCGATTTGCGGATGCCAAAACACTGATTGGCCTTGTCGTAGAACTCTGCCTTGACGGTCTCAGCCGTGAAGTCTCCGTAGAAGACTGCGGTAGGCCCGCCGTAATCGATGTCTGCTCGCATCATCACTTCTCACCTTCTGATTGCGTCGCGGCCTTCGTCGGAAGCCGAGCGGATTTCATGCGCCGACGCGCGGCGGCGACATGCGGGGCGTTGTCGGCCTCGCGCAGGTACGGCCGGACCTCGCCATTGCTGTCCGGCACCATGACATAGTCGGCGTAGAGCGCGCCGGCCGGCAGCGGATGGATCCTGGCGGAGCCGATGACCGCGCCGATGCGATGCTGCTGATCCAGCATCAGGTCGATCAGGACTCCTTCGCGCTCCGCCGTCGCGGCCAGGTCGCGGCGGGTCTCTGCCCACTGATCCAGTGCCGAGTTCAGCTTGCGGCGCTGGAACGCGAGCTCCTCCTCTAGTTCCTTGATGCGATCGTCGCGCTCATCGCCCGTTGCGATCGTGCCGAAGGCAGCGGCGAGATCGCCGATGTTGGCGCGCGGGATCTCCACGCCACCGATCGTCTCGCCATGCAGCGGCGTGCGGCCGGTATCGAGGGTGGAGTGCATCGGGAATTGCACGCGCGCGAAAAAGTCGCTGCCGCTGGCGAACACAAACGCCTCGCCCACCTTCAGCTTGGCCAGGTCTCGGCGCGCGTTCTTGGCGAGCTCCGGGCCGTTCGCTTCGAACCAATCGCCTACAGCGGCGATGTCTTGGGGCATCGAAACCTTCATGCCGATGAAGGTCTCTGTGCCGCCCAGGATGTTCTTGTTGATGCGCGCTGGCCGCTGGGTCATCAGCCACAGGAAGATGCCCTTCTTGCGGCCCTGGCTATTCAAGCGGGCCATGCGGTTGAGCAGCTTCGCGGAAGCCTCGCCGCGCTCTTGCGGCGCGAAGATGTGAGCTTCGTCGATGAACAGCGTGCAGGGCAGCACGATGCGTTCGAACAGCACGTCCGCGAAGTCGGTCATGAAGCGCAACTGCTCGGCTTGGATCATGCCGGACAGGTCGATGATGAACGAGATGTTGTGGGTGGCGACCAGGGCCGCGACGCGCCCGCCATCCTTGTCGCTGATCGGCACGTCGCCGTACTTGCCGCCGAAGATGATGAGATCCTGGAAACGGCTGGGCGTCTTGTCCGGATTGAGGCGGATGCCGGCCGCGTCGCCCATCGGATCGATGAACCCGCACCGGTGCCCGACGTCGACTTCGTGCTCCAGGAGAAAGCGCGCGAGGCTGGACTTGCCAGCGCCGCGCTTGCCGAGAATGGCGCCGCAATCGAGCATGGCCTTCTGAGGGATAGGCAGGGGATTCGGCTTGTGCTTCGACTGCGGCGCCATGGTTCAGTTCGACCCCTTGGCCTGCTTGAACGAGATCTTTTCGCTGTCGGCGATCTGGACCGACTCACCGGTGCGCGGGTTCTTACCGGTGCGGCCGGCGAAGAACTTGCGGGTGAAAGTGCCGAAGCCGTTGATGCGGACCTTATCGCCGACGTTCGGGAGAGATGCGTCGAGCGCGTCGAACACGCGGCCGACGATAAGCTCCGCTTCCGCTTTGCTCACGTTGCTGTTGCGCTCCCGCAGCTTGCTCACGAGCGCGCCGCTCGTGAAGCGGTTGATCATGTCGCTCATCTCACTTTTCTCCTGCGGCGGAGGAGTTGTCGCCCGCTTCGCCGGCCGCCGCGCCGCCGTCGGGACCGGCCGCGATATCCGCGGCGCGATCGGTGAACTTTTGCGAGATGCGATCGCGGACCGGCTTGCTGGCTTCCCTCAAGGTCGCGGCATTGCGCTTCTGGAGATCGGCCAATTCTTTCGTCGACTGCGATCGATCGATGAGGGATTCGATCTCGACTCCCCAGACGCCCCATTCGGCGTCATCAGCCGGGATCTGAGCCTGCTCGCGCTTGGGATCACTGCGCTGCACATCTTCCTGCGACGCCGCTGCCCGCCTGTCCTGCTGCCGCTCCTGCTCCTGCTGGCGATTGTCGATCACTCGTTCGCGATCGTCCTGCTGATTGCCGCTGAAGTCGTTGAACGGCTGGCTGCGATCCTGCTCCAGCAACGGTGCGCCCCGGGTCGGGCGGGGCGGGGCAGAGGCGAGTTGCGGATGCGGCTGGCTGCTATCGAAATGAGGGAAGATCTCCCGCGCCTCCATATCGATGATGCGCGACGTGCCGTTCAGCGACTTGCGGAGGCGGCGGATCACCGTCTTCTTCCACATTTCGGTTGGCCAGCGCGTCCAGACCTTATCCGTCTTGGACTCGGCCTTCACATCCAAGATGGCGGGCTTGTCCATCCACTCGTACTTGAAAACGCCTGGAGCGATCGTGGCCAGAGCGTAGGCGCCGATCATCTCCCCCTTTTCGCCGGTGAGTATCGGTTCGTGGTGGATCTCCTGGACGGTGCCCTCGAGCAGCTTGAAGCGTCCGGTCTGCTCCTCATGGCTGTAGACGATCACTGCCTTCACCGCGAGCGCGGCGCCGCAGTCGAGGATCTGCTTGATGAGGCCGAACACCATCGGCATGTACCGGGCGACGGCGCGGCTCTTCCATACGCCGCCATCGTTGTAACGCTCTTCCGCATCCACGATCGCAGCTTCACGTCCGTCGATGCGCAGGCCATCGTAGGCGGCCTTGACGCACGCGTTCACCAAGGAGTCGAACGTGCAGCGGAGCAACTTGGGGTTGTTGCGCAGGGCCGTGTTTACGTTCGCGAGGAAGCCTTCGAACGGAATGTCGCGCGGCAGGATGGGGCGTAGTTCGTCACCACGCGCGTCGAGCTCGCGCAGCACATCGCGGATACGCCCCTCCGCCGACATCACTTCGTTCTCACGCATCTGCTCGTGACGGCCGTTGCCCTGGTTGCTCTTTTGGCCGTTCCCGCCCTGCTGCCTTGCCATCGTATGCTCCTATGAAACTCGGGTGGTCGGGGCGGCGGTTTCTTCCACGCCGGCCGGCACGCCCATAACCTTGCGAGTGCTCCTCACGGCCGCCACGATCGCTTCGTGCACGCCAGGGGCGTTGAGGATGTAATCGGGAAGTGCCCGTACGTCCGTGACCTTGTAGCTGACGGCCTTGCCGCGGCTCACTACCGCGCCGTAGTCACCGCGCACCGGCTTCGTTTTCGCAACAGGTGCGAGCTCCGGTGCATGAGCCACAGGCTCGGGTGCATGATCCGATGGGGTTTCTGCATCATCGGCCGTTGTTTCTGCAACGGGCGCAGCCGTGCGCGCGCGCATTGCCCGCAGCGTCTCTTCCTGCTCCCGCCTCTGCTCTTCAATGCGGGCATCCTCCGCGTCCTGCCAGACGCCGATTTGGAGATGCAAGCCGTTCATGGCCTCTTCGACATCAGCCCAGAACTCTTCCGCATGCCGGCCAAGGGCATCTGCGACGTCGCGATAGAGGTTCGACCTGGATAGCCGCTCCTGATCGATCCTCTTCCAGGTGCGCGCCGCGAGCTTGATCAAGTCGCCAGCCGCACCAACGGATGCGCGGTCGAGGATCACGGCGTTCTTGGCCGCGCGCAGGAACTCATCCTTACGGCCAGCGATCGTTTTGCCGTTATGCTCGCGCTCGGTGAGCCATTCCTTGAGATCGGCGATTGCCAACGGGAGCGGCAGCATGCCGTCGGTCAGGTTGTGATCCCGTGGCGCCGGGCCTTGTGGCTCCTCGTCCGGGATCATCGGTGGCTCCAGTTCACCCAAATGAGCGTGCCGCTTGGCGAGATCACCTGGAGCCGCTTGCGATCCTTTGTGCAGGACACGACGGGGCAGACGTAGACAGTCGGCACGAGATCGCTGGACTTC
>Ga0182212_1000126_pt1 | contig 10529 bp, 10 predicted proteins | sample G5R1MG_21_FD_129666 | JGI IMG/M metagenome (GOLD analysis project Ga0182212, IMG submission 129666) | Switchgrass phyllosphere microbial communities from Michigan, USA - G5R3_MAIN_03OCT2016_LD1 MG | ecosystem: Host-associated > Plants > Phyllosphere > Phylloplane/Leaf | place: USA: Michigan... | reverse complement strand
TTTATGAATATTATAGAATTAACCTTTCACACGCTCCATATAAGCACCTGTGGTGGTGTCTACTTTCACTTTGTCGCCCTGATTGATGAATAAAGGTACACGTATCTCTGCACCGGTTTCAACAGTGGCCGCCTTCAAGGCATTGGTTGATGTATCACCTTTAACTGCAGGTTCCGAATACGTAATTTCCAGTTCGACCGAAGCTGGGGCTTGTGCCATAATTGGCTCGTCGCTTTCGAATGCAATAACTACGTTTACCCCTTCTTTCAAAAACTTAACAGCGTTACCAAATAAGAATTTAGGGATGTTAAATTGCTCGTAAGTGGCATTGTCCATCACTACCAGGTCATTACCGTCTTCGTACAGGTATTGATAGTCACTGGTTTCTACACGGGCAATAGTCACCTCTTCATCTGTACGGAAGCGGTATTCAACCAGTTTGCCACTCTTCACATTGCGCATACGTGCCTGGTAAAAAGCGCGCAAGTTGCCTGGGGTACGGTGTAAGAACTCTTCTACCTGCACTAACTCGCCGTTAAAGCGGAGTATATTCCCGTTTTTTATTTCTGATGCTTTAGACATAACAAATTTTCGTGATTCAAACTTAGGGACTTATAAGCAAACAATCAAGCAGTTATTGATGCACAGTTAACGGATTGCGCAATTGAGCATCACAATACTTTAAGCTGAATTTTGCAAACCCGGTGTTATACGCGCCTTGCCTGTTTTGCAAATCAAATCTCCGGAAAAGTAAAGCGGAAGCAGCCTTACTATTTGTAATCAGTAAGCATCAATTGGTTACTGCAAAAACTATATTCATGCTCTTGGTTAGAACCAACAATAATCAGGCGATTGCCAGCCATTTCTTTGACCAATTGCATGTACCAATCATTACCTTGCTTATCCAGGTTAGATGTCGGCTCATCAAGCATCAGGATTGCAGTATCAGAACAGAAAGCCAGGGCCAGTTTTAAACGTTGTTTCATACCTGACGAAAAGTATTTAACCAGTTTATTCCTGCTGGCTTTCATTCCTAACAGATCAATAAGCTCAGTACGGCCGATACCGGTGATGTACCGCTTAAATTGGAAGTGAAAGTCAATTACCTCGGTCAGGCTAAAATCTTCAATGAGTTCTAAATAGGGTGCTGCCAGGCTGATGTGCTGAAAAACTTTTTCAACATCCAGTGCTTCGTTATTTTCGGTAAAAGTTACCTTACCTGCCGAAGGCGATAAACTGCCATTAAGGAGCTGTAGCAAAGTGGATTTGCCTGATCCGTTTGGACCGAGCACGGCGTAACTGTTGCCGGAAGAAAAATTATAATCAATACCTTTAAAAATCCAGTCGCGGTTAAAGCGTCTGCCGGCCTTTTGGAGGGTAATTTGCATTTGCGAACTCATGATGAACAGTTTATAGCATCATCATTTTAACGGAAGATAATCTATTACTTACCATAAACCGTTGATGCAATTCTTAACTATTGCCAAAGCCCTTCATAATACCACGCTGCGAACTTTGGATGAAGTTTAAAATCTCATCACGTTCTTCAGTCGGCCTGAAATCGGCTTCAATAATACCCATGGCCTTACTTACATTGCTGTTTTTTACAAATAGCGTGCGGTAAATGTCCTGTATCTCGTTAATCTTGTCTTCACTAAAGCCACGGCGGCGTAAACCAACAGAATTGATCCCGGCGTATGATAAAGGTTCGCGTGCCGCCTTTACATACGGCGGTACGTCTTTACGTACCAGCGAACCACCTGTTACAAAGGCGTGTGAACCAATGTTACAGAATTGGTGAATAGCTACCATGCCTGCCAGTACCACAAAGTCGCCAACGGTTACGTGGCCTGCAATGGTCGTATTATTAGAGAAAATGCAATTATTGCCTATAACACAATCGTGTGCAACGTGGCAATAGGCCATAATCAGGCAGTTGCTGCCAATCTCGGTTTTCCAGTGGTCTTTGGTGCCGCGGTTGATAGTAACACACTCCCGGATCGTCGTGTTATCACCAATTACAACCTGGGTGCTTTCGCCTTTGAATTTTAAATCCTGCGGAATGGCAGAGATAACAGCACCCGGAAATATGCGGCAATTTTTGCCGATACGGGCACCGTCCATAATGGTAACGTTCGACCCTATCCAGGTTCCCTCTCCTATTTCAACGTCTTTATGTATGGTAGCAAAAGGGTCAATAATTACATTATCAGCAATTTTGGCTTGCGGATGTATATACGCTAACGGCTGGATCATTACTTACTTGTATTTAACAATTTGCGCCATTAGTTCGGCCTCTACCACAATTTTTTCGCCTACCATGCCTATGCCTTTCATTTGTGCAATGCCACGGCGAATAGGTGCGATCAAGTCACATCTAAAAATTAAAGTATCACCAGGGAGTACTTTATCTTTAAAACGTGCATTTTCAATTTTCAGGAATAACGTAAGCCAGTTTTCAGGGTCAGGTACGGTATTTAATACTAATATACCACCGGTTTGCGCCATCGCCTCTATTTGAAGAACGCCCGGCATTACCGGTGCACCCGGAAAATGACCTACAAAAAAGGGCTCGTTCATAGTTACGGCTTTTAGGCCAACTACATGCGTTTTAGTGAGCTCCAAAATTTTATCAACTAACAGCAGGGGCGGACGATGCGGCAGGATATTCATGATCTGCACAGTATCGTACACCGGTTTGGCGTTAGGATTATAAACCTTGATATGCTTGCGGCTCCGTTCTTTTTTTATCAGTGCTTTAATTTTTTTAGCGAAGGCTACGTTAGCTGCGTGACCCGGGCGGGCTGCCATAATATGACCGCGTAAGGGTACACCAACCAATGCCAAATCGCCAATCATGTCCAGCAGTTTATGGCGTGCCGGCTCATTTTGGTGGCGCAGTTCAATATTGTTTAAGATGCCCTGAGGCGCAACATCAATATCTTTACGATTAAACAGCTTTGCTAAATGCTGCAATTCCTGCTCGTCTACGTGTTTATCAACTACTACAATGGCATTGTTAATATCGCCGCCTTTAATCAGGTTGTGCTTAAGTAACATTTCCAGCTCGTGCAAAAAGCAGAACGTACGGCTGCTGGCCACTTCTTTTTTAAACTCAGAGATAGAAGAAATAGTGGCATGCTGCGTGCCTAATACCGGCGAGTTATAATCAACCATACAGGTAAAGCGATAGTCGTCATCCAGAGGCATGGCAACCATTTCTACTTTACGGTCGGTTTCGGAGTAGTGTATGTTATATGGTATATGATAGTACTCGCGGTCGGCTTCCTGTTCTACCCAACCAGCCTCAGCAATAGCCGATACAAACGGCATCGAACTGCCATCCATAATGGGAGTTTCAGGGCCATCCATATCAATCAGTACGTTATCCAGTTCTAACCCAACCAAGGCGGCTAACACATGTTCAACTGTGCTTACACTGGCTCCGTTTTGTGTTAAGGTTGTACCTCTTGAAGTATCGGTTACATTATCAACATCCGCATCAATGATGGGGGCATCCGGAAGGTCTACCCTTCTGAATTTAAAACCATGATTTTCGGGTGCCGGATTAAAAGTCAGCGTTACACGCTCGCCGGTATGCAATCCGGTACCAGATACGGCAACAGGGGCCTTGATAGTTCTTTGCTTTACGTTCATATACTTGGAGTGCTGCATCAGTGAATGATTTCTTGCTTGTTACGCAGCTCAGCAATGGTTTTTTCTAAGTCTTGTATTTGTTTTTTTAACTCGGGCAGTTGGTGTACAATTAATTGCGAGCGTAAAAAGCCTTGATAGGGCTGCACTATCATGCCACCCCACTTCTTACCCTCATCAACAATGCTGCGGTTAATACCGCTTTGGGCCTGTATTTGTGATCCTTTTGCAATAGTAATATGCCCTGCCACACCTACCTGACCGCCCATAATTACGTTTTCGCCAATTTTGGTACTACCCGATATTCCGGTTTGTGCCGCAATTACGGTATTGGTCCCAATTTCGGCATTATGCGCTATTTGTATAAGGTTATCAAGTTTAACACCCTTACGTATAATAGTGGATCCCATGGTAGCGCGGTCAATAGTGGTATTAGCACCAACTTCAACATCATCTTCAATTACCACATTGCCAATCTGGCTTACCTTACTGTAGTTGCCTGATGCTGTGGGCGCAAACCCAAAACCATCGCTACCTATAACGGCACCCGCATGTATAACCACATTATTGCCAATAATACAGTCTGCATAAATTTTAACCCCTGCAAATAAGGTCACATTATCGCCCAAAGTTACGTTATCGCCAACATAACAATTAGGGTAAATTTTGCAGTTGCTACCGGTTTTAGCTTGCGTACCTATGTAGGCAAAAGCTCCTACATAGTTATTATGGCCAACAGAAGCAGATGCATCAATATAGCTGAGTTGCTCTATGCCTGTTTTATTAAGTTTAAGAGTATTGTATTTTTCTAAAAGAACGGCAAATGCATGGTACGCATCTTTTACCCGTATCAAGGTAGTACTAACAGGCTCGGTTATAGTAAGCGCCTCGTTTACAATAACTACCGATGCATGAGTGTTGTATAAAAAATGCTCATACTTGGGGTTTGCCAAAAACGATATTGCGCCTTCTTCAGCTTCTTCAATCTTAGCCAACGTATTGACAGTAACCTTAGGGTTACCCTCAATAGTTCCGTTCAGCATCAAACCTATTTCCTGCGCAGTAAATTGCATCGGACAAATTTAAAGGTTAAAAGTTAAGCAACAAATTATAAACACAGTGTTAACAAGTTATATTAAGTCTTTAGTATAGCAAAATATATATTTTTCTACAGTTTTGGCTAAAGCCTCCAAATTTGAGTTATCACTTGCCGTTGTAATGTCTTTAATGGCACCGCCCTTCATCAGTATCTTAATGTTGGCGTCGCCTACTTTATATGCGTTATTACTAATCACATCAGTGAATACGAAGTATCCGGCGTCTTCGAAACTAACGTTGTAAAATTTCATCGCCTTTTGCCTCATTTCGTCTACTCGGGCAGCATCCGGTTTAGCATTGGTGATGTCAACCTGGTACAAGCGACGTTGAATAAAGCTTTGGCACAACTTTGAGAGCACCTTATCCGGATGACCGATCCAAACTTTTACAGCCGCCATAATATCTGTATCATCCAGGCAGGTAAACGTTTCAATATGATGGTCTTCGTTAATAAACTGTTCTTTTGAGATGTTCTTTTGCAGGAAATGGTTTAATGCCGGGGTTGTAAATAATTCCTGCCCTTGTAATGAAAGCAGTCTGGCCCGCTGTAATATTTTGCCCAACATCTGCTCGCCCGAGGTAACGGTTTTGTGCAAATACACTTGCCAGTACATTAAGCGTCGTGCTACCAAAAACTTTTCGATCGAGTAAATGCCCTTTTCTTCTACCACAATGGCATCGTCTACCACGTTGAGCATTTTAATAATACGTTCCGAACTGATGATTCCCTCCGATACGCCTGTATAGAAGCTGTCGCGGTTCAGGTAATCCAGGCGGTCCATATCTAACTGGCTGGATACTAACTGGTGCAAGAATTTTTTAGGATAGGTATCATTAAATATTTCAATAGCCATATCTAAAAATCCGCCAAAGCGCTCGTTCAGCTTATTCATCAATAGCGTAGAAATGTCTTCGTGATCAATGCCCTGCACAATGTGCTTTTCTAACGCGTGTGAGAATGGACCATGGCCAATGTCATGCAGTAATATGGCAATCATAACCGATTCTTCTTCTTCGGCGGTAATATTCTGGCCTTTGTCGCATAAAGTTTTTACCGCTAACTGCATCAGGTGCATAGCACCCAAAGCGTGATGAAAGCGTGTATGCAGCGCACCAGGATAAACAAGGTGCGTCATGCCCAATTGCTTAATATACCGCAAACGCTGAAAGTAAGGGTGTTCCATTAAATCGAACACCAGGTCGGTAGGAATATTAATAAACCCGTAAACAGGGTCGTTTATAATTTTTTTCTTGTTCAAGCTTATTGCTGTATAGTTTTGCAAAAGTGTTAAATTACTGCTACCTACCAACAAACGAAATGTTATTTTTTGTTAAGATAGCTTCTTATTTGACAACAAAACCAACACATATAAGTTATAAAACCAACATATTTATCATAGAATGCAAGAGACAACCATACTTTGGGCCGACGACGAGATTGATTTACTGAAACCCCATATACTATTTTTAACTGAAAAAGGCTATAAAGTAAAAACAGCTACTAACGGTTCTGATGCACTCGAATTGTTCAGAAACGATTATTATGACCTGGTTTTTTTAGACGAGAATATGCCTGGCCTTACCGGTTTGGAAACACTTACCCAAATAAAGGCCATTAATGCTGATGTGCCAATTGTACTGATTACCAAAAACGAAGAAGAGCCAATGATGGAAGATGCCATTGGTTCTAAAATAGATGATTACCTTATTAAACCGGTAAACCCCAAGCAGATATTGCTGACCATTAAAAAGCTTACCGAAAATAAGCGTCTGGTAACCGAAAAAACAACCATGGCTTACCAGCAGGATTTCCGCACACTGGGCATGACTTTAAACGATAACCTGAGTTTTCAGGAATGGGTTGATGTATACAAGAAACTCATTTACTGGGAACTTGAACTGGAAAGCCTGGAAGATGCGGGAATGCACGAGATTCTTACTTTGCAAAAGGCAGAGGCCAACGTGCAGTTTTGTAAGTTTATTGAGAAAAACTATTTGGGCTGGTTAAAAAATCCGGAAACATCGCCCACACTTTCGCACCAGTTATTTAAGAAGAAAGTATTTCCGAAACTGGACGATACGCCGGTTTTCTTTATTCTGATTGATAACCTGCGCTACGATCAGTTTAAGATTATTAACCCGATCATCTCTGAATACTTCAGGCTGGAGGAAGAAGAAACGTACTATAGCATTTTGCCAACGGCAACTCAGTACGCCCGTAATGCCATATTTGCCGGCCTGATGCCATTGGATATGGAAAAACGCTTTCCGGGTATGTGGCAGAACGATGAGGACGAAGGGGGTAAAAACCTGCACGAAGAGGCTTTCTTGGCCGATCATATAAAGCGTGTTTTACGTAAAGAATGTAAGTTTTCTTACCATAAGATACTGAACTTAGATGAAGGCCGTGCGCTTAACGAGTCTGTAAATAATTTGATGAACAATGAGTTAAACGTGATAGTCTACAACTTTGTAGACATGCTGTCGCACGCCCGTACTGATATGCAAATGATCAGGGAGTTAGCCAGTGACGACGCTGCCTACCGTTCGCTTACCTTATCGTGGTTTGAGCATTCGCCGCTGTTTGACTTATTGAAGTTTTTATCGCAAAAACAGGTTAAGGTAATTATCACTACCGATCATGGTACTATTAAGGTTAAAAACCCAAGCAAGATTATCGGTGATAAAAACACTAATACCAATTTGCGTTACAAGCAGGGCAAAAACCTGAACTTTAATGCTAAGGAAGTTTTTCATATCCGCAACCCGCACGATGCGATGCTGCCTAAGCTGCATGTGAGCAGTAGCTTTGCCTTTGCCAAAAGCGATAGTTATTTTGTCTATCCTAATAACTATAATCACTTTGTAAACTTTTACAATGAAACGTTTCAGCATGGCGGTATATCACTCGAAGAGATGATAATACCGGTGATAACTTATGGTGTGAAATAAAGCAAATCGCTTATTTTTGTATTCGAATAAACAGCAATATGCCACTCTAAACAGGTGGCATATTGTATTATTGATGATATGATGAACAGGCAGACATCAATTGAAATTTCTTCTTTAGCAGAGCTCCCAACAGCAGTTAAGACCCTGCTGGACTTTGCAGATAACGAAAAAATATTTTTATTTTACGGGCAAATGGGTGCAGGTAAAACCACCTTTATTAAAGCCCTATGCAAAGGGTTAGGGATTATAGAGCCGGTAACTAGTCCTACGTTTTCTATCGTAAACGAGTACAGCGGCAGCAACGCCAAAATATATCATTTTGATTTTTACCGCCTTAAAAAGCAGGATGAGGCATTAGACATGGGTTACGAAGAGTACTTTTACTCAAACCAGTATTGTTTTATTGAATGGCCAGAAAAGATTCCGGATTTATTGCCTTTGCACTATATTAAAGTAAATATAGGCGTTACGGACGACCAGGTACGACGCTTCACGTTTGAAAGTATTTAGTACATATTGTTTTATATTTGCATACCTTCAACCGTTTGCTAAAATAAATTTTGGAGGCATAACGGCTAATACTTGAATACATGAGCTCTGGGTTATATAGTGGATTTTCTGATGTGGCCAAACAGGCTATGATGCAGCCGCAAGAATCAATGCTGGCTACCAAAAGCAAAAAAAACTCACTTTACATAGGGATACCCCGAGAAACCTCCTTTCAGGAAAATCGGATAACACTCACCCCCTTTTCAGTTGCGTTATTGGTGAATAACGGGCACGAAGTGCTGTTAGAAACCAATGCCGGTAAAGCTGCTAATTTTTTGGATAATCATTACAGTGAGCAGGGCGCTCAAATAGTGTATGATACCAAAAAGGTTTACGAAGCTGACATCATCATCAAGGTAGCCCCACCTACTATGGCCGAGATTGAAATGATGAAGCCGGGGCAAATATTAATCTCCACGTTGCAGCCATCTACACTCAAAGCCGAATGTTTGCATGCGTTAATTAATAAGCGTGTAACAGCGTTATCATTTGAGCACCTGCGCGACGAAGGCGGTACCTTAAGTGTAGTGCGGGCCATGAGCGAAATTGTAGGTGCTACTTCTATATCCATAGCAGCGGAGTATTTAAGTAATGTGTTCGGTGGTAAGGGGTTAATGCTGGGTGGTATTACGGGAGTCCCTCCTACCGAAATTGTAATTTTAGGAGCAGGCACCGTTGGCGAGTATGCCGCACGTACTGCAATATCATTGGGTGCTGAGGTAAAAGTATTTGATCCTTCAATATATAAATTGCGGCGTTTACAAAATAACATTGGTAGCCGGGTGTTTACTTCAGTAATTCAACCTATTGTGCTCGAAAAAGCGATTACTACCTGCGATGTGGTTATTGGCGCATTGCGTACTGAGGATGGCCGCAGCCCTTGCATTGTTACCGAAAACACCGTAAGCAGGATGAAACCCAATTCGGTGCTGATTGATGTAAGCATTGACCAGGGAGGTTGTTTCGAAACATCAGAAATTACCAATCATACGCATCCAACGTTTCTTAAGTACGATGTAATTCATTATTGTGTGCCCAACATTGCATCACGTGTAGCTCGTACTGCTACGTATGCGTTAACCAATATATTTACCCCTATCCTGTTAGATATTGGCGAAAACGGCGGTATCAATAATGTAATCTGGCAAAAAACTGGTATACGTAATGCAGTATACATTTATCATGGGCAGTTAACTAACCAACATTTAGGAGAGCGATTTAACATCCCTTGTAAAGACTTGGATTTACTCATTGTATCCAACCGATAGGTTGCTTTATTACAGTTTATATGCTGCCGGTATTTCTGTGGTATGATGCGGAGCGCCGTAATGCCTAATGTTAAGTTTGGCTGTGCTGTTGTTATCAATCACTATCTTAAATAACATATCGTAATCGTCGTCCGACAGGGTTTCAAAAGGCACGGATGCCCCAAAGGCCGTGGCCAATGGAATGATAGTGTTAGAGTGGCCTACTATTAAAACCTCTTTACCTTGATGGTTTTGCAATATTCCGGTAGCAAATGCTTTATAATCCTTAGCTGTGTAAATAGTCATCCTTAACTGTCGGGCAGCGGCAGCCGGCCCACCGGTACTGGTGGTGCGCTTGTAAGGGGTACTATAAACAGCAGCAATCTTCTGGTTTTTGAGTACTGCGGCTAAATCATGAGCACGTTTGTCGCCATCAGCAGTTAAATCCGGGTCGGTGTTGCTCATAGCTCCCTCTGCTGTTTGCTTTTCAGCATGCCTTACTATCCAGATTGTTGTTTTTTGTGCGTAGGTATCTAAGATGCCTACTAATAGCAGAAACAGTATCGCAAAACAGCCTTTTTTTAACATAAGTTTAACACGTTATACGCTAATGTAACTACTTCGTTTAAAACAAATATGTTTAAAATTAATTATTAAGGAAACTACTGTAATTAGTATGACTGTATTTAGTAAAGAATATTTAAAGAGTTTATGGAAGGTTTTAGTAGCAACCTTTTCCGGCTTTATTGATGATAACGGTTTAAAATTAAGTGCGTCACTGGCCTATTATACCATTTTTTCCATCGCTCCGCTGTTGATTTTGATATTATCATTGGCTGGCATTTTTTTAGGACCTGATGCGGCTTCGGCCAGGCTATACGGGCAAATTGATCAGTATGTAGGAAAAGATGCGGCAAAACAGATTCAGGATATTGTTAAAAACCTGCAGTTCTCTGGTAAAAGTGGGGTTGCTTTGGTTTCAGGTATTGTAACCCTTCTCATTGGTGCAAGCAGTATATTTCTTGAAAT
>Ga0182212_1000124_pt1 | contig 10584 bp, 5 predicted proteins | sample G5R1MG_21_FD_129666 | JGI IMG/M metagenome (GOLD analysis project Ga0182212, IMG submission 129666) | Switchgrass phyllosphere microbial communities from Michigan, USA - G5R3_MAIN_03OCT2016_LD1 MG | ecosystem: Host-associated > Plants > Phyllosphere > Phylloplane/Leaf | place: USA: Michigan... | reverse complement strand
GTGTCGGTGCGTACCGCCGGGCAGGGGCCAGAGCTGCGCGGGATCGGCGACACCTTCGATCAGACACAGGACTTCCGGGTCAGCTTCAACGAGCCCGCGTAAGCACAGGAGCAGCAGATGAGCGACGACACCAACTCCAAGATCAAGGGCAAGGCCCTGCGCGACTTCAACGATGCCGGCACCTCGGCGTCGTTCGTGAAGGACCAGAGCTACAATTTCGAGCCCGGCGCCTTCGCCAATTACAAGGCGGCCGGCTTGGTCGAGCCCGACGAAGCGCCGGCGCAGGACGCGCCCCGCAAGGCTGGCAGCAAGCCGGCCTGACCAACCGCTCGGTCGCGCCTCATGCGCGATCGTGTCCGCCGGCGCGTCCGGCTCAACAGGAGTAGAACACCATGCCAGGCACTGCCGCGGGCACTACGCTCGCCCTCTCTGCCGGCAAGCCCGCGACGTTCGACGTCGCTGGGTTCGCCGCACTCACCTACACCGAGGTCGGTGGCCTCGATAAGATCGGCACGTTCGGCGCAAAGCCGGGCAAGGTCGAGTTCCAGCCGCTGAAAGGCGTCAAGCAGAAGTACAAGGGGCCGGTCGACAGTGGCGCGCTCGCCCCGAGCATGGCGCACGACGAGGCGGATGCCGGTCAGAACCTGCTGCGCACCGCGGCCGACGACCAGCAGGGCGAATACTCGGCGCGTGTCACCTATCCCGACGGCGCGATCCGCTACTTCACCTGCCGGGTGTTCGGTTACGACGAGGCGGCCGAGGGTGCGGAGAACATGCTGATGGGCTCCACCACGATCGAGATCATCTCGGTCATCGTCAAGAAGGCTGCGGCCTGATCCACCCCATTCCGGCCACCCGGCCGGATAACGCGCACCGGCTCGCCCCGCGTTCTCGCGGGTGACGGGGCGGGTCGGTGCGTCACTCCCGCGAGAGGAATACCCCACCATGACGAAGAAGTTCAACATCGCCGCGCTCGCTGTCGCCTCGATCGCCGCCATGCACGTCAAGAACGCGGCCGGCGAGCCGATGTACGCCGACGAGGAGCGCAAGCTGCCGATCCGCATCCACTTCCACGGCCCGGGCAGCAAGGCGTTCGGCGTGGTCGAGAGCCGCCAGTCGGCGCGCGCGGTGAAGCGCATGCAGGACAATGACGGCAAGGTCACCGTCGCTCCACACGAGGAGCGCCAGACGGAAGCGGCCGCGGATCTCGCGTCGCTCACCGCGTCGTTCGAGAATTTCGACTATGCGCCGGCTGGCGTGGAGGAGGGCTCGCTGACCGGCGAGGATCTGTTCGTGGCCGTCTACTCCGATCCGCTGCTCGGTTTCGTCGCGCGCCAGGCATCGAAGTTCCTGGCTGATTGGGGAAACTTCAGCGCCGCGTCGAAAGCGGCCTGACGCTCTACGTCCGGCACATGGCATGGCTGAACGCCGTGCCGAAGCCGGACCCCCGCTCGCGGCGCGGAAAGGCCGAGGAGAATGCACCTCCTCGGCTCAGCCGTTTGGATGAGCTGAAGCGCAAGAAGATCACGCCGGTGATGCCGCCCAACCCGGCGCCGGCGCTGATCGCGCGGTTGATCGAGATCGGCCTGACTGAAGGCGGCGGCATGGCGCCGGTACCGCTCAGCTGGGGCGCGATCAACGAATGGGCGAAGGCGGTCGAGGTCGACGTCGAGCCCTGGGAAAAGCGCCTGATGCGGGCGCTGTCCGTCGAATACATCGCCGAGAGCCGCAGAGCCGAGCGTGAAACCTGCCCGGCACCGTGGCGCGCGCCGGTGGTCACCCAAGCCGAACGCGAAGCCGAAGTGGATGCGCTGCGCGCACTGCTCGACTGAAAAGGGAGGTCCGTCATGATCGATGATAACGGCGCCGCCCTCGAGGTTGGCTTCCAGATCGACTTCGGCGACGCGTTCGGAAACCTGCGCTCGCTTGACGACATCCTGGGCGAAGCCGCGGCGCAAGCCGTGCGCGAGTTCCAGAAGATGGAGCAAGCGAGCAAGGGCGCCATCGACCTGTCAGGTGCGACCGCACAGATCCGCAGCTTCGCCGGCACGGCGTCGCGCGAGCTGCGCCTGGTCACGCTCGAGACGAACCGGATCGAGGCGGCCGGCGAGAAGCTGGTGCGCCAGCTCGAGAACCAGAATTCCGCGTTCGGCCGATCGCGCGACACGCTGCTCGGCATGAAGGTCGAAACCGCGGCGCTGGCGGCCGAGCAGAAGGGCATGACCGAGCTCGCTGGTCGACTGCGCGCCGAATATACCATCCTGGTCGGGCAGCAGAACGCCGCGGCCGAGGCGAGCGCGCGCGAGGCACAGGCCATCCGCGACGCGGCGCACGGCTACAACCTATTCGAGACGGCCGCCCGCAAGGGCATGGAGGCGCTTCGCGAGCAGCAGGCGCTCGACGCCGCGGCCGCGCGCCTGACCGCCGAGGCCGAGCGCCGCGCCGAGGCCGAGCGCCTGGTCAACAACCAGCTCGCCGAGCGTGCGAAGATCGAGGCCGCGCTCGAGCGCACCACCGGCCTCGGCCGCACGTCGGCGCGCGACAACGGTGCTACCTTCAGCGCGCTCGCCGCCCGGGCGCTCGAGGACGAGGCCCAGGCGCTGCGCGATGCCGCGTTCGCGCACGGGCAGTTCGAGCTGGCGGCCGCGCGCGGGTCGAAGGCCATGCGCGACGAGGCCGAAGCCGCCCGCCAGGCGCAGGCGGCCGCGACCGCGCAGGCCGCGGCGGTCGACTCGCTCCGCGGCGCGGTGGATCCGCTCCACGGTCAGCAGCAGCGTCTCAACCGCGAGCTGGAGAATGCCGCGCGCCTGTATCGCGCCGGCGCGATCGGGCAGGACGAATACGAGCGCAGCTCCACCTCGCTCGCCGCCAAGCTCGAGAACGTGCGCCGCGCGCAGGCCGATCAGAGCCGCGAACAGGAGGCGAACCGCAAGAAGCTCGGCAGCTCGGACGTCGCCAATATCTTCGCCCAGGTGTCCGACATCGGCGTCAGCCTGGCAGGCGGACAGAACCCGTTCCTGGTGCTGATCCAGCAAGGCTCGCAGCTGCAGGGCATCATGATGCAGACCGGCGCGACGTTCGGCGACATGGTGCGCGCGGTCGGCGCGTTGTTCATCGTCACCACGCCGACCGCTGCGGCCACCGCCGCACTCGCCGAGGCGGAGCTGGCGCTCGCGGCCGCGCAGACCGCGGCGACCGGCGCGAACGCGCGTGCGGCGATCACCGCGGCCGAGCTGGCGGTTGCCGAGGAAGCGGCCGCGGCCGCTGGCCTGCACGACGCGAGCGCGCACCAGCTCGCCGCGACCGCTCGCCTCGAGGCGGCAGCAGCAGCCGAGGTCGCCGCAGCAGCTGCGCGCCAGCTTGCCGCGGCGGAGGCCGCTGCCGGCGCTGCCACCACCGGCGCCGCGCAGTCGGCGACCCGGTCGCTCGTGCCGTGGCTCGCGCGTCTCGGGCCGATCGGCCTCGCCGCTGGTGCTGCTGCGGCGGGGATCGCGCTGCTCGCCCACGAGGCGAACGAGGGCGCGGGCATGAAGGCCTATGCGGCCTCGCTCGGCCTGACCGCGAAGGAAATTCGCCACCTCGATGACGTATCGGTCACGTTCGGCGACACGGCGAAGGCGGTGTTCCAGGTTGCCGGCGCCGCGATCTGGTCGGGTGTCGGCGGGCCGGTCACCGCGACGTGGAAGTGGATGAAGGAATGGCTCGATTGGCTGGCAGGCGCTGCCAAGCAGAGCGTCAACTTCATGATCGGGCACTTCGTCGCCGGCTACAACACAATCCGGGCGACCTGGTCGCAGCTGCCGGCCGCGATGGGCGACGCCTTCTACACGATGGTCAACGCCGCGATCGGCGGGATCAACGCGCTGATCCGCAAGTCGGTGGAGGGCATCAACGGCTTCATCACCACCGCGAACGGCGTGCTCGGCAAGGTCGGGCTCGAGCTGCCGAAGCTGAGCGTCGGCGAGATTGCCGAGGTCGCGAACCAATATGCCGGCGCGGGCAAGAAGGTCGCGGGCGCGTTCACCGCCGAGCTGGCGAAGGTTTCGGGCAAGGATTTCGTCGGTGCCGGCGTGGCGCTGATCGCCGACCAGGCGCGCAAGAACGCCGAGAAGCGGATCCGCGAGGATGCCGAGAAGCGCGGCTATCTCGATCCCGACAAGGCCAAGAAGCCGAAGGTGGATAAGCACGCCGAGCAGCTCGCCCGCGAGGCGGCCGCCACCGAGGCGCAGATCCGCAACCTGTACGCGCTCGCCGACGCCTACGGTGTGTCCGGTGCCGCGGCGCTGATCGCCGAGGCGCGCGTGAAGGCCGAGAGCGCCGCGATCAAGAAGCGCGCCGACATCGAGGAAGCGGTCGCGCGCCAGGTGCGGCTCGCGGTCGCACAGCGCGTGTCCGATTCCGCGAAGGCCGCGGCGGGCATGCGCGACGAGGCGGCGCTGCAGGAGATGATCAACGCCGGCGTCGCCAATGGCACGATCGTCGCCGAGCAGGCCAACGAGCTGCTGCGCGACCGCATAGCCGATCTGCCGCTGCTCGCCGCGCTCGAGGCCGCACGTACCGTCAAGGACGTGAAGGGGATCGAGGAAGCCACCAAGGCGCTCGAGGTGCAGCGCAGCTCGCGCGATCGTCTCACCGACGCGCAGCGCCGCGGTCAGCTTCTCAGCGCCATGTCGACCGGCGACAATCGGCTTGCCGAGCTGCAGGAAGAGCTGCGCCTGGTCGGGGCGACCGAGGAGGTGCGCGTGCGTGCGCTCGCGACCTTGCGCGCGACGCAGGAAGCGACCGCGAAGGGCTGGGCTGGCGCGGATGGCGTGAAGTACATCCAGCAGCAGGCCGACATTGCAGTCGGGCAGGTCCGGCTCAGCCAGGCACAGGACGATTACAACGATAGCCTGTCGGCGACCGCGGACCTGTTCGACCTGATCGACAACGGCGCGCAGCGCGCCGCCTCGGGCATCGCGGACGCGTTCGGCAACGCCGGCGCCGCGATCGGCGACGTGCTCACCACCATGACGGGCTATTACGCCAACCAGGCGCGGCTCGAGCAGCAGCACAAGGCCTCGATCACCGCGGCGGGCAAGAACCAGGCGCGCATCGATCGCGAGAATTACCGCTTCGCCATGCAGTCCTCGTCGGCGCAGATCGGCATGTACGGCGACATGGCCGGTGCCGCGAAGGGCTTCTTCAAGGAAGGCACCACCGGCTACAAGGCGCTGCAGACGGCCGAGACGATCTACCGCGTCGCGCAGATGGCGATGTCGATCAGCGCCATGTTCCAAAACACCGCCGAGACGGTCACCAGCGTGTCGAACGCCGGCGCGCGCGCCGCGGCCGACGGCGCTGCCGGCATCGCCGCGCAGTCGAAGCTGCCGTTCCCGGCCAACCTCGCGGCGATGGCAGCGACCGCGGCCGCGCTGGCGGCAGTCGGCATCACGATCGCGGGCGCGCTCGGTGGCGGCGGCAAGGGTAACACGCTTCCGGCTGCGAACACCGGCACCGGCACCGTGCTGGGCGACAGCAAGGCGCAGTCGGAAAGCATCAAGCGCGCCGTCGACCAGCTGAAGGAGGTGGACACCGTGACCAACACCTTCGCGCGTCAGATGGCGGGATCGCTGCGCTCGATCGACAATCAGATCGGCCGCGTCGCCAGCGTGATCGTGCGCTCCGGCAACGTGAACGCCGACGCCGGCGTGAACGAAGGTTTCAAGGCCAACGCGGTCGGATCGGTGCTCGGCGCCGTGCCGCTGATCGGTGGCATCCTGAAAGGGCTGTTCGGCACCTCCACCACCGTTCTCGCCTCCGGCCTGTATGGCGGCGCGCAGTCGATCGGCGACATTATGGCCGGCGGCTTCGACGCGTCGACCTACAGCGACGTGCAAAAGAAGAAGAAGCTGTTCGGCATCACGACGAGCACCAAATACTCGACGCAATACGGTGCGCTCGACGGCTCGATCGAGCAGCAGTTCACGCTCCTGCTCAAGAGCTTCTCCGACTCGATCGCCAGCGCGGCCGTGCCACTCGGGCAGTCGACGGACGCGATCGAGGCGCGGTTGAACGGCTTCGTCGTCAACATCGGCAAGATCGACCTGAAGGGGCTGACCGGCACTGAGATCCAGGAGAAGCTCGAGGCTGTTTTCGGCGCGGCGGCCGACGGCATGGCCGGTGCGGCGTTCCCGGGCATCGAGCGGTTCCAGAAGGTCGGCGAGGGCGCGTTCGAGACGCTGGTGCGTGTCGCGTCGACCGCCGAGGCGGTGACCAACGCGCTGTCGCAGATGGGCGATGCCGCCACGAAGATGAGCCTCGACGCCAAGGTCGCGCTCGCCGATCAGTTCGACACGGTCGGCGACCTCACCAACGCGATCGGCAGCTATTTCGAGGCGTTCTACACGCCGGCCGAGCAGAGCGCCGCGCGCGTCGCCGAGCTGACCCGCGTGTTTACCAGCATGGGGCTGTCGATGCCGTCGACGCTCGCCGGCTTCCGCCAGCTGGTCGAGGCGCAGGATCTGAACACGTCGGCAGGCCAGGCCGCCTATGCCACGCTGCTGAAGCTCGCTCCCGCATTCGCCGATCTGCAGGAGAAGATGTCCGGCGCGAAGTCGGCGGCCGACGTCGCGGCCGAGCGGCAGGATCTCGAGCGCCAGCTGCTCGAGCTGCGCGGCGACACCGCGGCGCTGCGCGCGCTCGAGCTGGCAAAGCTCGACGCCAGCAACCGCGCGCTGCAGGAGCAGATCTACGCGATCCAGGACGCGCAGGAAGCCGCCAAGGCGGCCGACGAGCTGCGCAAGGCCTGGTCGTCGGTCGGCGACACGATCATGGACGAGGTGCGCCGCATCCGCGACCTAACCGCGACCGAGCAGGGCGGGTTCGCGGGCCTGCAGGGTCAGTTCAACGTCGCGGTCGCGGCCGCGCGCGGTGGCGACCTCGATGCGGCGAAGATGCTGCCGCAGCTCAGCCAGGCGCTGCTTGCCGCGGCGGCCGACGCCGCCACCAGCCGGCAGGAGCTGGACCGGGTGCGCGCGCAGACCGCCTCGCAGCTCGAGGCGGTGTCCTCCTCGATCGCCGCGACCGGCACGTCGACCTCGCTGCTGTCCGACGCTGCGCTGCTGTCCCGCGCGTCCACCGCTCAGGACGCGACAATGGGTGCACCGGCGAACGACGATGATGCCGACGAGGATCTGCGTGCCGAAGTTTCGGGTTTGCGCCGCGACCTGACGGCCGCACTGGCGACGATCGCGGGCAACACCGGGCGCATCGACAAGCGGCTCGAGCGCGTCACCGAGGCGAGTGGCGGCGATGCCGTCACGATCGCGGGCGCGGCCGCGTGAGGGTCATCACCGACGCCGGCGTGACGATCGAGCTCGGCACGGTCGAGACGGCGCCCACGATCGGCATTGTCGACTACAGCAAGCGCGTGACCGACGACTTCGGTGTCACCACCGTGGTGTCGCGCGGCTTCTCGCGCACCATGTCGGTCAAGGTGGCGCTGCCATCCGACCAGGTCGACCGCGTGCAGCAGCAGCTCGCCGAGCTGCGCGCGGCGCCGGCGACGTGGATCGCGGACGATCGCTTCGCCAGCCTGTCTATCCTCGGGTTCTTCAAGGATCTGCAGTTCGACATGGCGTTCCCGCCGCTCAGCTATTACACGCTGACGGTTGAGGGATTGGCGTCGACCGACGTGCCGCTCGACGGTGCCGGCGAAGCGGCTCCCGCGGGGCTTGCCTCGACGCTGCAGCTGCTGCGCCCGGCAGTGATCGGCGACATCGCGCTGACCGCCAGCAGCGTCGCCGAAAACGATGCGCCCGAGTGGGAGGCCGGCGCGAGCTATGCATCCGGTGCGCGGGTGATGAAGGCGGCGACGCATCGCGTTTACGAGAGCCTGATCCCGCTCAACGCCGGCAAGGATCCTGTCGCAGCAGACGGCGCATGGCTCGACGTAGGACCGACGAACCGTTGGGCCATGTTCGATGACGCGCTCGGCACGTCGACGTCGGCCGCGGGGCAGATCCGCGTCATGATCGAGGCCGGCTTCGCCGAGGCCGTGGCGCTGATCGACGTCGCCGCCACCAGCGTTCGGGTCGAGGCACCCGGCTACGATCGCACGATCATGGTCGGCGCCGGCGCGGTCACCTTCCTTGATCTGCCCGGCCGCTTCGCACCTGTTACCGTGACGATCGCCGGCGACGGCCTGGTGTCGGTCGGCACCCTGCTGCTTGGACGCCTCGACGGGCTCGGCATCACTGAGGCATCGCCCACGGCGGGCATCACCGACTTCAGCCGCAAGGTGGTGGACGAGTTCGGCGAGGTGACGGTCACCAAGCGCGGCTTCATCAAGCGCATGTCGGCGCGCGCGCTGATCGACACCGCGGCGCTCGACCTGGTCGCGAGCCGCGTCGCCGCGGTGCGCGCGCGGCCGTGCCTCTGGATCGGGCAAGACGGCAGCGATGCGCTAACCGTGTTCGGGTTCTTCAAGGATTTCTCGGTCGAGGTTGCCGAGAACGTCAGCAAGCTGTCGCTGTCGATCGAGGGCATGAGCACGGCTGCTAAGCTGAAGCCGATCGGCTCGCTGGTGGACTGGCCGGATCTCGCTGACCCGACCGGCACCAAGCCGGCCGACAACGCGACCAACAGCGCAGACCCGCAATCCCCGCTCGGGCCGACCGGCACGGTTGAACAGCACCTCACGAAGGTCGGCAAGCTGTCCGGCGCGGTGGAGATCCTCGCTGACACGCCCGACCCCGACAAGCTGCTCGATGGCGCGCAGGCGCTGGTCGACGGCATCGAGAACCAGGGTATTGCGCAGCTCGCCGAGCAGCTGCTCAATCAGGGGCGGCAGAAACGTAACGAGGCTGCGCAGCACCTCGATGGCCTGCCGATGGGCGTCTACGTGAAGCGCGTCGAACGCATGAGCGAGGAAGCCGACGCGAAGCTGGCGGAATCGATCTCGATCGTGAAGGCAAGTGGCGAGGCCGGTGATGGCCTGATCTCGGGCCTGCTGGACGCGCAGGTCTTCCGCATGGATCGGGCGCGCTACGACGATCTCGGCGCCGAAGCGACCGCGATCTCGAATGTGCGCGCCGACGCGCAGTTCCTGGTCGACGGCGTCGAGCGGCGGAATACCGGCGAGATCGACCGCCTCGAAAAGGCGAGCGCCGATGCCAGCCATGCCGAGGCGATCGTCGTCGCCGGTGTGCGCGCGGAAACGCAGCAGCTGGTCGACGGCGTGCAACAGCGCACGCTCGGCGAGATCGAGCGCGTCGAGCGGACCAGCTCCGATGCGTTGCAGGCATCCGCCAGCGCGGTCGACGCAATCACCGCGCGGTTTGAGAACGCCAGCGCGACCAATGCCGGCGACATCCGCCAGCTCGGCGCGGTAGTCGCGACCGAGAAGGACGTGACCGCCACCACCTTCGCCGCGATCGAGGCCGATTTCGACGGCCGCGTGAAGGCGCAGGGCGCGCGTACCGACCAGGTGTTCGCGAGCGAGGCAGAAGCGCGCGCGCAGAGCCTCGACAAGCTCCGCGCCGACGTCGCCGTCACGATCGGCGACGAGGCGGCGCGCTACGCAGCCGAAACGCAGCGGCTCGAGAGCAACATCGTGACGAAGGACGGGGCGCAGAGCACCGCGCTTCAGTCCACCCGCGCTGAGCTGGTGCTTGAAAGCGAGGGTGCGCGCGCGCTGATGGAGGCGGTGGCGCAGCGCTCCGAGCAGGCGTCGGTCAACGAGCAGGGCGCGCGCGCCGAGGCGGTCGAGCTGGTCCGCGCCGAAGTTGCAGGCGTGGCGGCCGAGGTGAGCGTGCAAAAGGGTGCGCTCGCGACCGTAGAGGGCCGGGTCAAGGCGTACCTCGTGATCGAGGTCGATGCCGGTACCGGTCGCGCCATCGCGCGCTTCGCGGCCGACGACGTCGAGGGCTCCACCATCGACCTTGCCGCCAACCAGCTGCGTTTCGCCAATCCGGTAGACGGCAAGCAGATCGTCGCGATGCGCGTGGCAGGCGGCAACGTGGAGGTGGTGAACGACCTGCTGCTTGGCGACGGGCACATCATCTCGCGTTCGTCCACGCACATGCTGGTGCACGGCACCGGCTTCGGCAGCGCTAACCAGTTCATCGAGTGGTTCGGCCCGATCAAGAGCAGCCTGGCCGAGTGCACCGAAGCGCAGGCGATCCGCTACACCAAGACGGACGGCACCGCCTACTCGGCCGGCATCGTCGCCGAAGGCCAACTGCGCAATCAGAAGACCAACTTCGACTATGGCCTGACCTCGGTCGCGATCGGTCCGTTCGTGACCAACGGGAAGACGCGCAAGTTCGTCGTGTCGATGTCCTATGACGCGAGCGGCACCCGTTGGTCGGCCTACCGCGATGAAGGTGCGGTGACGGGGTCGTTCGTGCTGGAGCGCCTGCGGCCGGATGGTGGCTGGGATCAGCTCGGCGACGGCCAGCTCGGCGGCTACGTCTACGATGACGGGGGGAACGGCGGCTACGCGAGCGAGAGCGAGCCCGCCAATTACCGCAAGTCGGCATCTGGCACGATCGAGATCACCGACAACAGCGGCGGTACCGATCCGATCCAGCTGCGCGCGCG
>Ga0182212_1000123_pt1 | contig 10585 bp, 11 predicted proteins | sample G5R1MG_21_FD_129666 | JGI IMG/M metagenome (GOLD analysis project Ga0182212, IMG submission 129666) | Switchgrass phyllosphere microbial communities from Michigan, USA - G5R3_MAIN_03OCT2016_LD1 MG | ecosystem: Host-associated > Plants > Phyllosphere > Phylloplane/Leaf | place: USA: Michigan... | reverse complement strand
TCGAAGGTTTCGTCGAATCCGTCGCCCAGGAAGTTGCGCCTTTCGGCATCGACCTCATCATAGCCGAGCCGGGGCCGACGGGTACCAATTTCGGGGCAAATCTTGACGTTGCAGAAGCCTCGGCCGCTTACGAGGAAACCCCCGCCGGCACCGTCCGCCGCGCGATCGGCAACGGCAGTTTTGAGATTAAGGGCGACGCAGCACGGACGGTGGCCGCGATTATCGCGGCCGCCCGAAGCAACGCCCCGCCGCTGCGGTTGGCTCTAGGCAGCACGGCCTATTCCTCTATCTCGCAGGCATTTTCGGCACGCCTGGCCGCCCTTGAGGCGCAGCAGGAGATCGCGGCGTCGGCGGATCGGCAGGATCTGTGATCCGCAGCAGCCGCATGGGCCATGAACCTCATCAACAGGAAAGGACACAGCATGTCCATTCGAGCAGCTATGTTGGCTCTTGCCGTGACCGTCTCGTCTTCTGCCTTCGCGCAGACCGCCGCAGCAAACAAGGTCATAGGCACGTGGCAGATGATGTCGGCGACGGTCGATCCCGGCGGAAAGAACGTCCCCGCATATGGAGAGAAACCCAACGGTCTCCTCGTCTTCACTCCCGACATGCACTTCGTGGAAGTTCTTACCGACGCTGACATCCCCCGGTTTGCGTCCCATGCTCGCGGCGAAGGAACGGACGCTGAAAATCGCGCCGCCATGTCGCGCAGCATCGGCTTCTTCGGCACTTACACGGTCGATGAGAAGGGAGAGTTCAGCGGGAACCGCGTCGAGGGAGCAACATTCCCCAATTGGGTGGGTAGCGTCCGGACCCGTGACGACCTGACGCTCATTGTTGATGGCGACCACATGACTGAGAGATTTCGGCGGCCCGAGGGCACGGAGATCCGGATCGAGTGGCGGCGCGGCAAATAGGATGAGAACCGCCGACCGCGGACGGTAAGCACCCAGCCCTCCATCGAGTTGAACAATCATGCAGGACATCCACAAGCCTTCGGCAAAGGTCATCCTGATCACGGGCGCTGGACGCAGCATCGGCGCCGCGCTGGCCGCCGCGGCCGCCGCCGAGGGGCACCATGTCGCTGTAAATTATCGCTCGGAGAGCGCGGAGGTTGACCAGTGGGTATCTCGCTTGAATGACGGCATCGGTATTCGGGCGGATGTCAGCATCGCCGAGGATGCTCAGCGGCTTATCGACGAAACGCTCGCGCACTTCGGTCGTATCGACTGCGTGATCAACAACGCGGGCATTGGTGAAGTATGCCCGATCGACCGCCTCGATCTCGCGCATTTCCAAAAGACGCTTCATGCAAATTTGACGACCGCGTTTCTTGTCTCGCAAGCGGCATGGCCTCACATGACGCGGGACGGTGGCCGGCTTATATTCATGTCGTCGGCAGCCGCCCGCACCGGCGGAGGACTTTCAGCCGCCTATGCCGCTTCGAAAGGCGGTGTCGAGAGCCTGATGCATGCCTATGCCACTGCACTCCGCCCGCACCGGATCACGGCGAATGCCATAGCTCCCGCGTTGATCGAAAGCAGAATGGCCAACGCAATTGATTCAGGCCCCACTGAAAACCTTCCCTTAGGGCGCATGGGTCGCCCCGAAGAACTTTGGCCAGCAACACGGATGATCATCGAGACCGAATATCTGACAGGCCAAACCATTCACGTAGATGCCGGCAGATACATGACCTGAGTGCGTGGCGAACGAGCCGTCAGGAATCGAGGAAAAATCGATCACGTCCATTCCGGAAGAACTGTTATGAGTGCGCGTCACTTTTATGAGCCAAGCAAAGGGCATGGGCTTAAACATGACCCTTTGAATTCGATCGTTGCGCCGCGCCCGATTGGCTGGATCAGCACCCTGAGCGAGGACAGGAAAGCGAACCTGGCACCTTACAGCTTCTTCAATCTGTTCAACTACGATCCGCCGATAATAGGGTTCAGCTCGCAAGGCCTCAAAGACAGCGTGACCAACGCTCGATCGACCCGCGAATTTGTTTGGAACCTCGCCACTCGCGAACTCGCAGAAGCGATGAACGTCAGTTCCGCTACGGTCGCTGCCGACATCGACGAGTTCGTGCTGGCCGGGCTCGAGAAGGCGCCTTCCAACATGGTTGCGCCTCCTCGCGTTGCCGCCAGCCCCGTTCAATTCGAATGCCGCGTCACCCAAATTATCCAGCTGAAGGACAAAGCCGACGAAGCGCTCGACCAGTGGCTTGTTTTGGGTGAGGCCGTCGGCATTCACATTGACCACGAGTTGATCGACGACGGGATGTACAGGACCAGCAGTGCCCGACCGATCATGCGCGGCGGCGGCCTCGCAGATTATTTTGAGGTCAGCGAAGATCGACTTTTCCACATGTTTCGGCCCGCCTGAGCAGACTGCTTTGCCACTGCTAGTGGCTCGGACGCCCTACCGTTCGTGGTACCGTTCGCCAGCAGACTTGTAGAGCTGCCGCGCCATGAAGGTCCGCGGGAGAATGCGTCCCAGCAAGGCCGCGACCTTGTTCGCATTGCCCGCCACGACCGAGGCTTTGCCGGCGAACAGGGCATCCAGTCCGATCCGCGCGACGGTCGAAGGGTAAAGCGCCGTGCGTTTGGTTGCAGCATTCGGCTGGAACCCTGAAGCTTCGTCGAAGCCGGTTTCCATGTAACCGGGCGACAGGACCGTCACGCGGACCTCTGGGGCAAGTTCCACTTGGAGCGCCTCGCCCAGCGACAGAACATAGGCTTTCGACGCGCCATAAGCGGCCATCAAGGGGGCCGGCATATGGGCGGCGAGGCTCGCCACAAGGAGGATGTGCCCGCCCCCATCCGCTTTCATCCGTTGCGCGTAGGCATGGGTAAGTGTGGTCAGGGCAAGAATGTTCAGGTGCAGCATGGCCTCGAGCCGTTCCAAACTGTGCTCCTGGAAACGTTCGTTGAGGCCAAAGCCGGCATTGTTGACGAGGATGGACGGATGAACGTCTTGAGCGTCCAGCCCAGCAATCAACTCGGACACGCCCGTCGGCGTGGAAAGGTCAGCAGGTTGGACGGTGACGGGGACGCCATGACTGTTGCGAATGGGGCGGGCGACATCTTCCAGAGCAGGACGGCTTCGGGCCGTGAGGACGAGGGGATAGCCCCGTCGCGCCAGGTCATCCGCCAAGGCAATGCCCAGCCCGCCCGAGGCTCCCGTCACCAGAGCACTGCCTTGTTGCATATGTTCGATCCTTTTCATGGCAGCGGCCGCTCGCAAAATCTGAGCTAGACGGCGCGGAATATTGGCCGCGGCGGGGACGTCGTGCAGGTCGAACCCGGAGTCGACGACGTGAGCTTCAGACCGGGACCGTGACCAGCTCGGTCATCGACTCAGAGAAGGTAATGCCGGTGAGTTCCTCGGAGCACCGCCAAAGACGCCCCGCCACAGCCTCGTCCAGCGCGGCGTCCGGCACCTTCGCTAGTGCTGGATGGCCGCGAACCTCACTCATCTTGTCGGGGCCATAATAAGCCCCGCCCTTCGCTTCCGGCGCCGTCGCCGCAAAGAGAGCGGGAAGCGCACCTTGAGCCGCTGGCTGAAAGAGGAATGGCAGGAGCGTTCGCATGGTCCGCTCCAGACTGAATCTGCCGGGCGCGTTCAGCAGCAAATCGGTGCGCGATATGCCGGGATGCGCAGCGATACTGGTCACGCCCCAGCCGTTGTTCTTGCTGCGCCGGTCGAGTTCGAGCGCGAACATGAGGCAGGCGAGCTTCGACTGGCTATAAATTGGCATCGGCTTGTAAGCCTGCTTTGCATTCAGATCGGCGAGATTGATCGAGCCCGCCTGGGCGGCGAGGCTTGAGAGTGTCACGACGCGGGGCTCGCTCCCATTGCGCAGGAGTGGCAGCAGCCGTGCCGTCAGCGCGAAATGCCCGAGGAAATTGGTGCCGAACTGCAGTTCGAAGCCATCTTCGGTCTCCTCTCGCCGGGGCGGCACCATGACGCCCGCGTTGTTGATGAGGATGTCGATGCTTTGCCGCATGCTGCTGAGGCGATCGGCGAACGCCGCGATCGATGTGAGGCTGGCAAGGTCGAGCCGTTCGAAGCTGATCGTCGCCCCCGGCGCCTGCTGGCGAATTCTGGCAACGGCATCAGCGCCCTTTAGCGGGCTGCGTCCGGCAAGGACAACGTCGGCACCACTGCGTGCGAGCGCTAACGCGTCTTCGAAACCCAAACCACCGGTCCCCGTCACAATGGCCGTACGGCCACGCTGCGGTGGAATGTCTGATGCCGTCCAGCCGGTCATGAGAGTGCCTTTCGTAGATCATATTGCTGCCGACTAAAATTAGCCATCGCCGCCCCCAAACCCATGCCGGAACCTACAAGAGGCATGCCTATTCCTCCGATGCGCTTCAGTTATCCGTCTCGCCAGGCGCCGCGTCCGCTAAAACGAGCTCGCGCGCTGCCTCGATCTGCACGGCCGTGAAGCCAAGTTCCTCAAGGTTGGTGGCGGGAAAAACGTGAGGCAGCAGTGCGCGACAAAGCTCGGCGTAGGCGCGCAGCGCCTCAAGGCGTGGATTGGCGAGTGGAGTCGGTTTTGACTTGTCGAACCAGACGAAAAGCCACCCTACGCGCGACGTATCGCGCCGCGTCCGGCCATCCATGATCCCGACAGTAAGCGCAAGGTGCTCAAGATGGGAGAAGGTCGGCCTTGAGCTTACAGATGAAGGGGCTGTCAGGGTCCACGATTGGTGCCGCTCTAAAAGCATAGCGTTTCTCCACGCAGCGGGCTGCCAGTTCCAGCCGTGCGATCCTCACACCCGAGAGCCGCGCTGTTCGTGGAAGAAAGTGCCGACAGAAGGCGTGAAGCTCCATGCCTGAAGCCGCAGAAAAGTTGCCCATATCTCCAGAAATGACTCCGGCATTCTGCTCGCTGCCGTTGCCCGCCAGCGCCGCGGACGCTGCCGCAGCACCGGCTGGGGCTCTTTCTCCGCCTTCAGAATGCTAGCGGTTGAACTCTGCGCTTACGATCTCACCGGCGATCGCCCGGAACGTCCCCTCTGGATCGTTCAATCGCTAGGAATTGAGCCATCATAGGCATCGATCAGACTCGCTCTGCCGCATCCATGGCCGCCGGTGATGACGGTGGTCCGTCTTGCTCTACTCCCTTGTCTCATAGTGTCCGATCAAGGTGCTTGCGATCTCTTGAGGCGCGGACGGATGCGCCAATTGGTCGGGCGTCACCAACAGCGAGACTACGATAGGCGCACCACAGAAATCGAAGATGCCTGTCTCAATCTGCACCTTCATCGCCTCGCGATAGCCGCGCTTGACGTAGGTCGCCTCGCTGGCAGCGGCTATCGCGACCAGGCTGACCTTGAGCCGGCCAAGCCGCTTCGTAATGCGTCCCTCCGCGTCCTCATCGAAAGCCCAGCCTGCGACAAATACGCGGTCGATCCAGCCCTTCAGCAACGCCGGCATCGCCCACCAGTAAACCGGATAGACGAGGATCAGGTGATCCGCGCGGTCGATCCGTCGCTGCTCCGCTTGTACGTCGTCAGGCAAGGTGCCCTTGCAGTTGAAGGCTGCGTGATCCGCCGGCTCGAATACAGGATCGAACCCTTCAGCCGCGAGGTCGACCATCTCGGCATTATGGCCATGGGCCTCTAACGCCTCGACGATCGCACGTGCCACGGCGCGAGTCAGCGAGGACTCCGCAGGGTGCGCCATGACCACCAGCGCCTTCTGCGTTCCGGTATCTTGAGACGCGCTCGTCATGCGAGCGGAAGCGCCATCAGCCGGCCGCCCTCCTGGGCGAGACGTTCGAGATACGCGTCATGATCGAGGATCTGGTAGGGAAAGAACAGTCCGGCCTGCGTCGCCGGCTTGCCGTCCAGTCCGGCAAGGCGTTCCAGCACCATGCTGATGCCCAGCGCCGTCAGCGGTGCAGCTCCGCCGGGATGGAAAACGGCGTGTCGGCTGCGCAGCGCCGTGCGCGCCTCGCTGAGGCCGGAGAGCTCAATGATGATCTCGGTCGACTTCGCGCCTCCAGCACGCCTGCTGGAACTGACTCCCGTCCCAATGCCGAACTCGACGTCCCTAGCGCCCGTCACTGCTCCAAGACCAGCTATGTCGATCGACGAGAAGCCGGAAGCCGCCAATTCCGTGCCGTCAATCGCGTGGAAACTGAAGCCGGCATCATCGCCCTTGCGCCAGACGAATGCACCATCCCGTCGTGCCAGGACGGACGAGGTGACCGAGGCGAAGCGCTCGAAATCCTCCGCGACGGTCGGGCCGCCCCAGTCCTCCTCATCGACCAATGCGCCAATCCTGATGCCGTCGACGCGCGCATAGGCCTTGGCCGCGGTGAGCGCCGCGATGGTCGTGGCACCGACCAGCCACTCATAGCCGAGCACCATGGCGGCTGCATCAGGGCGCTGCATGTGGATCGCGATCTCGGGAGCGACCTCGTAGACCCCGGTCGAGATCCCGAGGTGCGGAATGCCTCGTGCATGGGCGTAGCGCAGGCTCGCGAGCCTTTCATCGCTATATAGGACAGCGACCGCGGCAATCGCTCGTTCGCCGAGACCAAGATCGTCCCCGAGCGGATCGATGACCACTGCCTCAGCATGACTCAGCGCGCTCGCGAATTGCTCGGCTTTTTGCCGGTTCCTGCTGCCGATCAGCAGAGGAAGATCGGGATAGCGCTTTCGCAACGCCTGGATGGTGAAATGGCCGATCTGGCCGGTACCGCCGAGGAGAAGGATGGGTGAGATGGACATTGCCGCCTTTCCGTATAGATAGCTAAGCTACGAATCGTAGGTTTGTATAAGTTACCTTTAGTAGGTTCGGCAAGGGGGCTATCATGACGACAGATTCGAGCGTGGCGGCCCCGCAGCGCGGGCGCCGGCTTTCCAAGGCCGATCGGCGGCGGCAGCTGCTTGTGACGGCACTCGACGTGATCCGCGAGGAAGGTGCCGACAATTTAACGTTGGGGCATCTGGCGGTGCGGGCAGGTGTATCCAAGCCGGTCGTATATGACCATTTCGGCACGCGCTCCGGCCTCCTTATCGAGTTGTATCGCTGGATCGACACCGAACGTGTCGAGGCATTCCGCCAGGCAATGGCGGCATCCGACAAGGATCGCGACGAGACGATCGCGTCCTTGGCGGATGCCTACATCCGCTGCGCGGCAGACCTGAGCGGCGAGTTTTATGTCGTCGGTGCGGCGCTCGCCGGAAGTCCGGAAAAGGCGGAAGTCTATGCGGAGCTTCTCGACCAGTCCGTGGCCATGTTCGTCTCCGTTCTACGCCCGTTCAATCGACTGACCGGACCAGCGGCAACGCGGTTGTGTACCGGCCTGGTCGGAGCGGGAGAAGGCCTCTCGGCGGCAATCGTCCGCGGCAAGCTCGCCGAGGCTGATGCCATCGCGACGTTCAGAGAAATCATCAGCGCCTCCGTGCCGTAGTTGTGTCCGCCACAGCTGTTCGGATCCTCGGAACTGATCGCCGAAACTTTGCGCTAGAGTCCGGGCAGGCCGTTAGCCCCATGCCGGCGGCGCAATCTCACGACTCTATCCGCGCTATGTCGGCTGGCAGACTGGTCGAACTGCAGCAGGCATGCCGCACTGCCGACCGCCAAAGCTTCACGCCCGCGCCTTCTGTGGGCCGACCTTCCCCAAAACTCGATCGTTTCGGGAAAGGCCGCGGCACCGCTGTGATGTTGCTATCCCCCGGGCGTTCTCTGAGTTGTCTTTCCGCTCCACCTAATCGGCCTTCACGAGCCAGGCAGGACGATACCAAGCGTCAGATGTGAACTAAGCCAGAGCCGCTTTCAGGTTCATGGCATCACGCTTGGGCGCTATTCCGAACGTGCGCGAATATTCCCGGCTGAACTGCGACGCGCTCTCGTAACCGACCTGATAGGCAGCCTCGGCGACATTCAGCGCTTCTGCGGTCAGAAGCCTGCGCGCTTCGAGCAAGCGCAGCTGCTTCTGGAACTGAAGCGGGGACATCGCCGTCAATGCCTTGAAATGCTGGTGGAAGGAGGACGGGCTCATGTTCGCCGCTTCGGCGAGGCGCTCGACCCGCAGGGTCTTGGCAAAATTCTGGCGAAGCAGGTGGATCGCCCGACCGATCCGCTCGAGATGGGTGTCCGGCACGGCCTGCCGCCACAGCTCCGAGGCGTGGGGTCCGCTCAGCAGCCAGTAGTAGAACTCGCGCATCAAGGCCGGATAGAGGATCGGAATGGCCTGCGGCGTCTCCGTCAGCCTAACCATGCGCAGCACACAGTCCGCCAATGCACCATCAACATCGGCCACGAACATGCTGCGGACAAGGTCGGTCGTCGCAACGATGGGCGCTTCGAGCTTGTCCCGGACCTCGCGCATGATCGCGATGTCGAACTCGATGGTGATCCCGACGAACGGCTCGTCCGAACTCGCGGTCACGATCCGGCCACAAGCCGGAAGATCCAGTCCGATGACGAGACACTGCATCGGACCGTAGCTGAGCGTCTCTTCGCCTATCAGGATTTCCTTGCCGCCCTGGAGCGTGATGCACAGGGAGGGTTGATAGACGTAGTGATTGTCCATCTCATGGAACGCACGGATGATATGCAATCCAGCGTTCGGGATCGGAAAATACCCCTCCCCGCCGCCATTCGCGTCGGCATAGGCGTTAACCGCCGCCAATAAGGTTGGGGTCATGCCGATCCTTTCCGCGCGACCGTCTCGAACTCCCCGCTGGGCAGGGCCGTGGATCGCATCGCGTGTAGCAAAAGGCAAGATTTTTCCAAATTCCGGCATTTTGACCACTGGTCATTCCTTCTAGCTTGCTGGTGCGAACCGAAGCCAGGGAGCAATATATTGTCACAATCCATCCGAAGGTCAAGTACCACGCTCAACTAACTTCCCTAATTCAAGACGAATGTTTGCGAATTGATTTGCGCCAATGGCCAGGACTTCATTCTGTCCTTCAAAACCGGCAAGTCTAGACTATCGTCAGCACAGAAAATCAAACTGTTGCGCGATCGCCTTATCTGCAAATTCTTGCGTGAATGCGGAATTGAACGGCGCTGACCTGAGTCAGCCGCTCATTGGCCATTCACGGCAATCAATCATTTTCGGAAGCTGCGGACCTGCCCTCGGTTTGCGCTTTCGACGCGAGGTCGCCCCGCCCCCCCCGCCCGGGGCGGCCTCTGCGGTCACCGAAGGAAAGCCCCCCAATAATGGGCGCCTTCGGTGACCCTGTGTCTCTCGAACGAAAAGGTCTGTCGATGAAAGCGCTTGTTTCGATTCTCCTCGCCTGTGGCATTGCCCCGATGTTCGCCGGCGTTGCTCAAGCTCAGTCCGCTCCGTCCGACGGTAGCCCGCATGGTGTGGTCGCGATTGGCCCTGGTGTCGTTCCCGAGTTCGATGGCTCGCGCGACATGCGTGTCCTGCCCTTCGTCATGGCTGACGTTCGCTGGAGCGGCGTCAATGTTCAGGTCCGCGGACCCGGCTTGCGGGTCGACGTCATTTCGGATCCCCGACTCTCATTCGGGCCGGTCATCGGCGCTCGACTACCGCGCAACGATGCGGACGGTCGCATCGGGTTGCTGCCCGAGATCGATACCGCGATCGAGGCTGGCGCGTTCGTCGGCTATCGCTTCGGTGGCGATCAATATGGCCAAGGTGCGCTTCAAATGGAGCTTTCGGTGCTCCACGACGTCTCGCGCACGCACAACGGGCTGCTCGCCACCGCGAGCGCCAGCTATGCCGCCGTCAGCCGCAAGGACTTCTTCCTCTCGATCGACGCGCAGACCACGCTGGCGAGTAGCGATTATACACGCACCTATTTCGGCGTCGATCAGGCCGCGGCCGCTGCGAGCGGCCTCCGGGCTTACCGCCCGGATGGGGGCATCAGGGATGTCGGGGCCGGCGTGACCGCCGGATATTGGTTCTCACCCAAATTGGGGATCACTGCACGAGCAGGCGCCACCTATCTTGTCGGCGATATCGAGGACAGCCCGATCACGGAAGAGGGCCGCCGGTGGCAGCCGGCGGGCGGCATCATGCTCTCGTACCGGTTCTGAGCCGCTCATGACCGGCGATCCGCCCGTCGACGTCCCGCGTTCGGCAGCGCCGCCCGGCGTGGCGGACGCCCCCTCCGGTCCGCATCACGTGGTCGCGCCGGACGAGGCGGTGGTCGCCGGCAGCAGCGACGACGGGCACAGGTTAAGCCGCCGGAACAGCCTTGTGTTTATGTCGCTGCGGGACATCGGCCTGTTCCTGCGCAGCGCGCGGACCGACGCCGCAATCGCGCACGCTCGCAAGCGCCGAGGCAACGCTGCGGCGTTCGAGGAAGCCTATGCGCGCGGTGATCCCTGGGGTGCGGGGGATACGAGATATCTCTGTCGACGCCGGAAGTACGTAACCCTCCTCGGTCTCCTTCCGCAGGATCGCTACGAGCGCGTGCTCGATATCGGCTCCGGACTTGGCCATAGGGCACGCGCCTTGTCGGCCCGGGCCACGGATGTGGTGGGCGTGGACATCGCCCAGAGCGCGGTCGACCAGGCTCGCCTCCTCCACGCCGACATCCCGAACCGGCATTTCATTCAAGGGGATCCGCTTCGATTG
>Ga0182212_1000122_pt1 | contig 10597 bp, 9 predicted proteins | sample G5R1MG_21_FD_129666 | JGI IMG/M metagenome (GOLD analysis project Ga0182212, IMG submission 129666) | Switchgrass phyllosphere microbial communities from Michigan, USA - G5R3_MAIN_03OCT2016_LD1 MG | ecosystem: Host-associated > Plants > Phyllosphere > Phylloplane/Leaf | place: USA: Michigan... | reverse complement strand
CGCTTGTTGGCTTCGATTGATGATCCGCGTCCTCATCGGCCCGAAAGCTGCTGTGATCCTCTGCCTCGCTCTGGCGCTACTCGCCACCCCCGCCCTCGGTCAAACCATCGTCAAGACTAACCGCCAGTGACGGAACTTAAAGACTAACATTGCACTGTCCCTATCCGTAGGCGGCGGCCCCGGTTATATCGGGGCCGCCTTTCGTTTGGAGCGCGGCAAAATGGCCTACCTAACCGTGCAAGAATATATCCGGCGCTACGGCGTCCAAGAGACGGCTCAAATCACCAATGAGGTTCGAGCCTCCCCAGGCCAGGCGCCGGAGGTCGACGAGGCGAAAGTCGAGGAGGCTATCGCCGATGCAACCGACATCGTGAACGGATACGTCGGCCGGCGTTACGCCCTCCCCCTCTCGACCGTGCCCCGCATAGTGAAAAGCTGGGTCGGCGACTTGGCGCGAGAGAGGCTGTTTCGGACCAGGCCGATTGCGGCGGCCACAGACGCGGCCGACCGGGTGCGGGACCAGCTCAAAGACCTATCGCTCCAGCGCCTTGACCTCCCCGTACCCGAAGGTGCGACGGCTCCGATCGACACTTCGGCCGGAACAGTTCTCACCAGCGGCGATGGCGAGCCTTCAACCTTTGGACGCGGCGCGCTCGGGCGCTACATGGGGACGTTCGGCGGCGGTTACTGCGAAACGGCCGCATGGAAGCGCGGCAACCGCTAAGTGGCCGGCTTTTCCGCCACGGTAGACGTAACCGGGCTTGAGCGCGCCCGGCGGATCGCTGCTAAGGTCCGCGAACTTGGGGGGCGGCCCGAGCCGTTGCTTGAGGTCGCGGGGTCGGTTCTGGAGGCGTCCACCCTGGCGCGCTTCACAAACGAGGCAGGGCCAGGCGGCATCCCTTGGCCGAAGAGTAAGCGCGCCTTGGGCGAGGCGGTAGGGCCACGCGGCCCGCTCCCCGCCGGCAAGACGTTGACCGACACCGGCGATCTACGCGACTCGATCCGATACGAGGTTCGGCCGAACGAAGTTACGATCGGCAGCGACGGGCTTAAGAACCCGGTGAAGGCTCTTGCAAACCAGTTCGGTTCGCGGCGACAGACGGTTGTCGTGCGACACACGCGGGTCATTCGGTCGGCATACGGGGTGCCGCTTCCCGAGCCCCGCACCGTCAACGTGCGCTCTCATGGCCGCGTTACCAACCTTCCGGCCCGCCCGTTCGTGGGGGTCGACGCGGACGACCGTCGCGAACTAACCCGGGCGTGGATCGCCGTTCTAAGGAATCTCATTCGTGCCTAACTGGATAAAGCTGCCCGATGGCCGGTTCGCATGGGGCGACGGCGACCCGGTCGATCCGGCCGACGCATTCGGCCCGGACTTCACCGCAATCCGTGATCGTGTTGCCGGCCTCAACTATTTCACGACCGTCACCGACATTCAGAACGCGGCCCAAGCGATCGAGGAGAGCCAGGGCATCCCCCCGATGGCCTTCGTTTCGACCGCGAGTGAGGCGGCCGAGACGAACAAGCAGATCGGAGGCCATGCCCAGCGGGTCGCGACGCGGGTCTCGGTGCTGTTCGCCATAGGCATGGATCGCGCCGCGCACGACGACAAGGATTTCGCCGAGCAAATCCGCAAGGCGTTGATCCTGACATTCGCGGGATGGACCCCGCCCGGCGCGCTCGGCCCGCTTCAATATGAGCGATACCAGCCCCGGGCGATGGGCGACGGGCTGTTTTGGGGCGAGGTGCTGTTCCTCACGAGTTACCGCCTCACGACGCGATAGCGCGGCTAGGCTTTCAGCCTTTCGGCTCACCAGGGGCGGCCGTATCCTTCGGGCTCTATTTCACCCCGAGGAGCCCTAGAACATGGCCGATGATGCCCCCGAATGGTCGCCGCCCAAGCTGGACGAAAAGACCGGCGTCGCGCTGCACGGCGATTACCCCGTAAACAGCCGCCTCCGCGCCGAAGCGCTCGCCAGTGACGGCAAGGCGGAGGACCCCGATGGACTCGTGTCGCGCGAGCTGATCGAGGACGCGGGCAAGCGCCTGGCGGCCGACCGCGAGGCCGAAGCCGAAGCGCGCCGCATTTCCCCCCGGATGACGGTCGCCGACCTTGAGGCGATTGCCGCCGCCGAGGGGGCCGACCTTTCCGACGCATCGAACAACGAAGAACGCGTCGCCGCGATCCAGGCGAACCGCGACGAGCAGGAGGCTTAAGACATGCCCGGCGAAATCAAAGATTGGAACAGCAAGGTCGTCCTCCTCAAGCTGGAGACGACCGAGGGCGTTGACGCCAGCCCGGCCACGACGGCGAATGCGCTCAAGGTGCAGGAATACGCGCCGCAATTCATGGATGCGGATCAAAAGGTTCGCCGCATCGAAAAGGCTTTCTTCGGCGCCGATCCCGTCACCATGTCGGCATTCAAGCGCGGTGCATCGTTCCAGATGGAAATGCACGGGGCTGGCACCGCCACCGCAGTACCGCCATGGATGATTCCTGCGCAGATTTGCGGGTTTGCCACGCCAGCACCCGGCGCAAGTTCGGTCGTCCTGAATCCCATCACGGCGGGGATCAAGTCGGCCTCGCATTGGGCCTATATCGACGACCTCTTGCTTAAGACGGTCGGTGCGCGCGGCTCTATGGGGTTCACGATCGAGGACGACGAAATTCCGTTCTTCGCCTATTCGATCCTCGGTGTTCCCCCGCTCGCCCTGGCCGAACAAGCGGTGCCAGCAGCCGTAACGCTGACGGGCTACGTGGAGCCTTTGCTCGCCAGTAGTGAGAATACCACGTTCACCCTCGACGGGTTTGCGCTGCCTCTCCGCCGCTGGGAAATGAACAGCAACGGCGAGAACGCTTTGCGCTCGCTGATCGGCCCGGCCGACCGTATCAAAATGAGTAATCGCTCTTGGTCCGGTACGATCGTGGCTCGCGTGCCCAGCCTCACGGCCAAGGACTATTTCAGCAAGATTCGCCCAGGGTCATTCATGCCGGCCCAGGCGATCCACGGCACCGGCACCGGCAACATCGTCCAGATCGACGCCCCTCGCCTGCAAATCTCGGGCAACGTCGACCTCTCCGAAGAGGACGGCGAAACGATGATGACAATGCCGGTGACTGCGGTTCCGAATGCGGGTAACGACGAAATCGTCTTTACCAGCAAATAGGACCCTTCGATGTTCGACCTTCTCGACCGCCCCCTCCTTTGGATTTCTGTCAAGTGGCCCGGCCTCAAGCCCGGCGGTGCAGACGGAACCGGACTTGCGGAGGCGGTCGAGAACGAAATCGAAGTGCGCGTCGAGCTGAAAGAAGCCGACGAACTGGAAACCATATTTGCCGACGGCCGCGACGGTTGCGATGTATTGCGCGAGGTCGTTTCGGACTGGCGCCGGATCAAGTCGGGCGGCCAGCCGCTCCCCTTCACGCCTGAAAATGCAAAGCTCCTAATGCAGCGTCAACCCGCGTTTTTCACCGCGTTTCATGTCGCCTATCTCGGCGCGATCATGGGCCGCGTGGAGACGCGGGAGGGAAACTCCGACGCATTGCCCGCCGATGGGCAAGCGGCCGCGCCATCAAATCGCGCGGGTCGCAGGGCGGTCAAAGCGAGGCCGAAAAGGACTGCGAACGCTTCGGCATAGACCCGGCCGCTCTCGGTCTCACCGTCACGGTCGAGGTCGAGAGCGTGCCTATCTGGCCCGATATGCAAAACAGCGTCGCTCTGTTCCTCGACGCGACATGGAAATGGCTCCCGACGTTCGGCCCGCCGATCCGAACCCATATCATACGATCCGAACTAGAGGCGTCCGCCCGTCTCCTCGGCATCGACAACGTGCCCGCGCTTTTTCCTGATATCCGGGTTATGGAGGACGAGGCGCTCCGCTACTGGAGCCGCAAGAAGTAAGGGCGCGGCATGGCAGACGATTTCGACCTTGGCCTTACGATCCGCGCGGACGGGTCGGCCGCTGTTTCCGAGGCGGACAAGTTCGCCGGATCGCTTGACCGTGTCGCGACCGCTTCCAAGAAGGCCGACACCGCCGCGCGATCCCAGGCCAGCGGCACGGATGCCGCAACCCGATCCGAGAAGTCGGCCACCGACGCGACGAAGCAACACGCGGATTCGCTGGATCGCCTAGCTGGCGAGTTGAACCAGGCCAAAGCCGCCACCTCTGGCAACGTCTCTGCCTCGGCCGCTCTTACGGCTGCACAGGCCCGCCAGACGGCAGCTTCGGCCGCGCTCGCGGCGGCGCACGACAAGGTAGCGGCAGCGGCCGACAAGGACGGTGCGGCACAGACGCGGGCCGCCGCGCAACTCGCCTCTGCGCAGGCCCGGGTCGCGGCTGCAACAGCCGCGCTGGAACGCGTGCAGCAAAAGTCGAACACGGCGGCGAACGACAACGCGGCCGCCATGAACCGGCAGGCATTCGGCGCGCGGTCGCTGGGTCAACAGGTCGGCGATTTCTTTACGCAAATCTCGCTCGGCTCAAGCCCAGTGCAGGCATTCTCTGCCCAGGTCGGGCAGGCAGGCTTTGCCGCGTCCGAAATGGGCGGCCGCATCGGCAAGGTCGGCGCGTTCCTCGTCGGCCCGTGGGGTATCGCGTTGACGGTCGGCGCGCTTGTCCTGGCGCCGTTCGTGGAGAAGCTCGGCAAGGCGGCGTTCGGCGCGACCGACTTAACCGACGCGCTCGACAAGGCGGCTTTCTCAAGTTCGGCGTTCGGCAACGCGCAAAGCATCCTCGGCAGCGTGATCGACCTCAACACGGGCAAGATCAAGAACCAGTCGACGGCACTCCTCGGGCTGGCGCGTGCGCAGGCGATTGCCGGGCAAATTCAATCCCGCGCGCGCGAACTGGAGGCGCGCACCGCGCTTGGCAAAGGACGGAACGACTTCGGCGGCTCGCTTTCGCAGGCATTTGGCGCGGGCGAGCGACGCCCCGGCGCGGCCGAAACGAACCGCAGCAACAGCGCCAAGATCATCAATGCGACCCTAGATGGCCGGATAACGACCGACTCCGCGATCAAGCGGTTTGATGTGCTGCGAAAGAAGGGGGAACTCACCGAGCAACAGTTTATCGACGTTGCGACGACGATATCGAACCTCGGCGTTGAGGTTGAGAATGGCGGTTATTTCAAAAGCCTTGAGAAGGCGCTTAACGGCGACACGAAGGCGATCAAGGGGTTCCTTAACGAGGCCAAAAAGGTCAAGCCTAAGAAGCCGCCTAAGCCTAAGTCGACCGAGGCGCGCGACGAGTTCGGCCGGGATGCTGCGAACACAATCAACAGCATTCGGGCGCAATATGACGATACGCCATCGCTACTGCGCGAGGTCAATAATCAGGTTGCCAAGCTCGACGACCTGATCGACGACCTGGCGCGCAAAAAGCCCCCGGGGTTCGAGAAGCTAATCGCCGACGCGCGAGAGGCTCAAGGCGCGGTGCGCGAGGGCTTGAACCGGCCGTATCGCGATTTCGTCGCGGAACAGGAACGCGCGCTTGCGAACTCGCGCCTCCTCGCGGCGGGCCGGGTCGACGAGGCAGAGGCGGCGCGGATCGTCTATGGCTTGGAGCGCCAGATGGGGCCGCTCACCCCGGCACGAAAGGACGCCGTTCTCGCGACCGTCCAGGCTCTCCGGGCAGAGTCGCGCGAACTCGACTTGATCCACGAAAAGCAGCAACGCCAGCTCGACGCGATCAGCGGGATTCGCGGCGCGGTGCGCGGCGTGTTGTCCGATGGGCTTGAGGGGCTTGCCGACCTTCCGAAGCGTCTCATTTCGGAATTCAAGACGCTGCGCACCGACGAGATATTCGAGGACCTGTTCGGCGGCGCGTTCCGCGAGCTGGAGGATCAAGTCAAAGGGACGACGATCGTCGAGGACGCCTCGACCCGCATGGCCGAGGCGGTTGAAGGAACCGTAAACCCGCTGGGTCGCCTCGCCGATGTTGCGGACAAGGCGGCTGGCGCGCTTGGTGCGGTTCCGACCGGCCCCCAGGTCGTTCCGCCAAGCGGGGCCGGTATCGCGGCCAGCATGGCGAAGGGCGATATCAAGGGCGCGGTCGCGGCGATCGTGGGCGCGCAAGTCGTGGGCAACCCCGCAGCCGCGCCAAATGCTGCGCCCAGCGGCGCGGCGAACGATAACGGGGGCATCGTCGTCAACGGCCGTCGCTCGCTGCGATCGCAAGAGATTTTCGCGGGCGCGGCGGAGAAGCTGGCAAAGGGAGTCGGCATTTCTCCGGACGCAGCAAAGACGTTTGGCATCAACGCGGGCAAGGCCATCGAAGGCGCGGCGACTGGCGCGGCCGTGCAAAGCGTCCTCAAGCCGCTCGGCAAGGCCCTCGGGGTCAAGACTAGCGCCACCGGCGCCCAGATCGGCGGCGCGGTCGGTTCATTCGTCCCAGGCGGGCAGATTATCGGTTCCGTGGTCGGCTCGATCGTGGGCGGCCTGTTCAAGACGACGAAGCGCGGTTCGGCCACTATCGGCAATGTCGACGGGGAAGGCGTTGTAACCGGCACCGGCGGCAACTCCAGCAAGCTCCGAAAGGAGGCGAGCGGCCTGGCCGACAGCGTTCTCGGTAGCTTGAACCAAATCGTCGAGACCCTTGGCGGCGAGCTGGGACAATTTTCCGTCTCGATCGGCAAGAGCGGCGATTCCTATCACGTCGACACGAGCGGTCGGGGCCGACTGAAAAAGAGCCAGGGCGGCAAGGATTTCGACGACGACGAAGCGGCGGCCCGGGGCTACGCACTCGCGGACGCTATCGCCGACGGCGCGATCCAGGGGATTTCCTCTGCGATGCAAAAGGCGCTTCAATCGAACTCCGACGTTGATCGGGCCGTCTCCGAGGCGCTCAAGGTGCAGCGGGTCGAGGAACTTATCGGCGGCACCGGCGCGGAGCTGGAGAAGGTCTTTCGCGACTTCAACCGCAATGCGTCGGCCTACGTCGCCACGGCGCGCAAGTATGGATTGGACGTGCTGGCGGTTGAGCGTGCCAATGCAGCGGAGCGGGCCAAGCTGATCGAACAGACGCTCGACGATCAGGTCGGGAGCCTGCGCAGCCTGCTTGACGAATTGAAGTTCGGCGGTCTTGCCGAGGGCTCTCCGATCGACCAGCGGAACGCCCTCCTCGGCCAAATCAATACGGTGCAGGGCAGGGCGGAAGCTGGCGAAGCTGGCGCGGCGGACCAGCTCGCGCAGCTCTATCAACGCCTGTTGTCCAGCGGCCGCGAGAACTTCGGAACGGCAGGGCCGGAATATGCCGGCGACAGGCAGATGGCGCAAAACAACGTGCAGAAGGTCATAGCATTGGCGACGCAACGGGCGAACGAAGCGGCAAATTCGACGGTGGAGACACTGGCGGCAATCAGTCAGGGCAACCGGCTCGCAGACGAGAACAACGCGCTTACGGCGCGTCTCGTGGCAGGCGTCGGCAGCTTGCCCGATGCTATCGCCTCACGTCTCGCCGGCTATGGCATCACAGGGGCCGCCAATATCCAGGCCACGGCGCGCAGGGCGGTCGCGTGAGGACGCTCCTCGTCGAGGCGTCGCCCCGCAACCCTGCGACCGGCGCCGTCGTGCCCACGCGGCTAGTTCATGGTGGCGTGCGCGCATATACATGGCTTGGCTTCACGGATTGGCGCGGGGGAGTGATCCAGTTTCCCGCCTTCACGACCCGGCTAGATTTCGGCGATGCGGGCTGGACCGGGGGCGCGATCCCGCAAACGGCGGCGATTGAGTTCTCGTCGGCCGACCCGGCGCTCGTGTCTCGCCTGGCCGCTCTCTACTGGAACGGCGCCGCAATCACGCTTCGCGTCGATGACGACGAACGCGATGCTCCGACATGGCCCGTTTTTCTCAAGGCCACAGTTGCCACCGCCGATACGACAGATGGCGTGTTGACGCTGACGATCGGCGATATGTCGGTGGCGTTGAACAAGCCGCTCGCGCCGGACACGTTCGCTGGCACCGGCGGGATTGAGGGTTCGGCGGATTGCAAGGGGCGCGCGAAAAGGCGGACCTTCGGAGCCGCCTACAATATCGAGGGCCGGATACTTGATCCTCTGTATCTGATCTACGAATTTAGCGATCCGGCCAAGCCGCTCACCTCCATTGATGCCGTGCGGGATCGTGGTCGCGCCGGCCCGGTCACGATTGTCAATTGGCAAGGCAGCGCGGCCGCAACCCTTACGGCGCTGCGCAACGCTGCGGCACCCCGGGGCGGCGGCGTCGTCGCGCCATCAATCGCTTGCGTGAAATGGTGGACCACGGCGGCGGGGCCACTCACGGCGGACGTAGTCGGAGAGACCTATTCAGGGCTGCAAAATACCGCGCCACAGATCGCGAACCTGATAGCCGGGTTTGGCGGCTTGACCGTCTCGAATCTCGCCGCTGCAAATGCCGCGCGTCCCGCCTTGGTCGGCCTACATGTCACGGACTCAAGCGAAACGATCGCCAGCGCATTGGACCGATTGCTAGTCGGAAGTTCTTTGCTTTGGGTGCTCAACCCGGACGGAACAATTCGTTTGGAATATTGGTCCTTCGACGCCTCGATAGGCGGCGGGGCAGTCGAGGAAATCACAAGCCATCAAGTATCGCGAAAGGCGTTCTACAGGCCGATTAAGTCGCGAGCCCTAGGCTATAAGCCGAACAGTCGCGTTATGAACGACGGCGATATCGCGCCCGTTTTGCTCGCGGAAGACACCGTCTATCCCGACGGGACGCCGGTCGCCAATCTCCAGCCGGCCCAGGCAGGGGCCGACGTGACGGGGCAAAACACGTCGGCGGATAGCAACGCGCTAGGCGGCGTGCAGGCCAACATCGTTCACCAACGAATCCAAGCCGTGAACGATGGTCTCGCCAACCTAGACGATGACGTTCAGGACATAATTGACAACGCGGAAGCCTTGGAAAGCCGGGTCGATGCGCTGCGCGTTTCAGCGTCCCCAAACCGCATCGGCAACAGCGATCTAAGCAGCAAGGCGGGATGGGCCTTATTCGCCAACCCGGCGGATCGCTTCTTTTGGGGAATTTCACCCGCCGATTTCAAAGTTCCTGGCGAGGACTATTTCGGACTACTCGGCCTTGACCGAAATTCTGCACACTCCGGCGACCTGGCAAGCGACTGGATCGCCATATCGCCCGGGGGTTGGTGGCAAGCCTCAAGCTGGATCGCATCGCGCGAATGCACAGCGTCGATTGCCCTGCAATGGGGCGACGCGGCGGGCAATTTCATCAGCGAGGGGCCACAAAGCGAAACGATCGCGAACAATGCGTTTCGGGGCTCCAGCAACCTCGACAGTTTTAAGCGCGTGTGGTGCAAGGGACAGCCGCCCGCAAATGCACGCACGGTTCGCTTGAAGCTGCACAAAGGGGCGTTTGTCGCCAACCCGCCTAACGACCTCGCGTGGCTGTTCGCGCTTCGGCCGATGCTTGCGCTCACGAACGACGAACCTTTGGACCCGGCGCCATATATGCCCCGTGGTGGCGGGGCCGCACTCACCCAAACGACGATCCTCGCCGCCAGCGCCAGCGAGGCAGCGGCGCAGTTGCAAAGCATTCTCCAGGTCAATAGCGCCACCGGACAAAGCGCACGGGTGAACACAATCGAACAGGCCGCGTATCGGGCCGACGACAGGACCTCGGGTGCGCGCTGGAGCAAGGAGGCGGTCGCGGGCAACGGCCGCGCGCAACTCACGGTCTACGCCTTCGACAACAATGGCAACCTCATGACCGGCGTCGATATCATCGGCGACCTTACCATAAGCGGAAACCTGTTCGTCACCGGATCAATAACGACCCGCGCGCTTGCCGCTAACTCGGTCAATCGTCCGACGTATATACAGACAGGTGGCGAAATGACTGCGACCGCACTAGGCGGCGTTGCTTATCTCCTTTCCGCCAACGTCAATATTGTTGACGCTCTTAGCACGGTTGAACTTGACGCGAACGTAAGGTTTCGGGGAAAGTCAATCGTCGGGCATATAGAACTATGGTGCAACGGGCTGCGCATCGAAGATTTGATCGTGAACGTGCAGCCCGACGCAGATACTATCTCTATGACGCAGTCGGTCAAATTCCGGCAATTTAACCCCGGAACAGGTAACAAGTTCTATGAACTGCGTTTCTATAATACAGGCGTAAACAATACGATAATTATGCCCGGCACTAGTTTTCAAATGGTAGAGGTTCAGCGATAATGGCTTACGATTATTGGGTAATTTATGACACCGTGACTGGCGGAGTTATTACTACGGGTTCCGGTGTGGAGGGGGCGGCGCAGGCCCAGCCCCTTAACGAAGGTTGGGCGGTAATGGTCATTCCCTCGCAGGCCATGCGCCCGCTCGGCCAGGTGGACCTTCCTACGATCAAGGCTTCATACGCGGCCAGCATCGACCAAGACGCCAACAAGGTGTGTTCCATGTTCATCACGAACACGCCCAGCCAAATGGCGACCTATTTGGTTAAGGAGGCCGAGGCCCGGGGCGTCCTCGCGGGAAGCGACGCGCCCACTACTTTCCTTAGCGCAGAAGCGGCCGCGATCGGTATCAGCGTCCCCGACCTCGCGGCAGAGGTGGTGGCCCAGGCAGATATATGGCGCCCGATCG
>Ga0182212_1000119_pt1 | contig 10910 bp, 22 predicted proteins | sample G5R1MG_21_FD_129666 | JGI IMG/M metagenome (GOLD analysis project Ga0182212, IMG submission 129666) | Switchgrass phyllosphere microbial communities from Michigan, USA - G5R3_MAIN_03OCT2016_LD1 MG | ecosystem: Host-associated > Plants > Phyllosphere > Phylloplane/Leaf | place: USA: Michigan... | reverse complement strand
GCATATGATTCGATGCCACCGTTGCGCGCGTCCACGTCGATGACCAGCAGGCCACGGCACAGGACGCCATAGCCCGTGTCGAGATGGCCTGCCATCTCCATCGACTCGACCTGATCGTCATCCCACAGTGGCGTATGCTGCCAGTTGGATGCGCGCGGATGCTTGCTAGGCGCTGGGCATTCAGGATCGCCGCACTCGCATTGCCCGTTGGTCTTAAAACGATAGATGGGGAAAATAGGGTGGCCCGCCGCCATGAAATCGCGGTACATCATGTGGCCCGTCGAAGGGCGCAGCTTGACGACGTTGGTCATGCGCGGGCCTGCGGCATCTTTTCCTTGATCTGATACAGGCGCAACTCAGGGACTTTTTCGCCCCATTGGTAAACCGCCTGCTCCGTAATCCCCAAAGCCTCGGCCAGCTTTCGCTTGCTGCCAAAAAGCGCAGCCGCCTCATCCGTCTTCATAAATTAAACCTTTCTTGCAAAAGCACGGTTGACAATGGCCGTATAGGCTCGCATTGTCAACGACGGAAGCAGCAGAGAAGGACTAGATGCCATGAGCGTTCTACAGCGTGCGGCAAAGCCGCAACGCGAACCTATCATCGCCACTATCGTGGGCACGGCTGGATCGGGGAAGACCAGCCTAGCAGCGACATTCCCCGCCCCTATCGTCGTTCGCACGCAGGGCGAGGCAATTCCGAAAGATATACCCGAAGACAGCCGACCGGACGTTATGCCGGAACTTGGCAGCGCCAACGACCTGTGGGACATTTTCAAAGCGTTGCTGAATGAAGACCACGCTTACAAGACCCTCATCATCGACAGCGTAACCGGCCTCGAAAGCTTGTTCGTGGCCGATGTGCTGGAACAGGAACAGGCCAGCGGCGGCAAAGCGCGGGGTATCATTCAGGCTCTTGGTGGCTACGGCGCAGGCCCTGCGGCGGTACAGGCCAGCCACATGCGTGTCCGCAAAGCAGTGGAACTGCTGCGCACACGAAAGGGAATGCATACGATATTCGTAGCGCATGCGGAGATCGCTGACGTGTCGCCGCCCGATGGCGATCCGTTCAGTCAATACACCCTGCGCCTGCCGAAGAAGTCGATTGCGCCGTACACGGATAGCACGGACCTTGTTGGTTTCCTGAAGCAGGAGCGCATCGTGCGCGGCGCTGTGGAAGCCAAGTCCGACCGCGCTGCTAAGCCGGGGAAGGCCATCACGACCGGCGACCGCGTGCTGGTGACGTATCTTCAGCCTGCCAGCCTGTCTAAAAACAGGTTTGGCATCGAAGATGATCTGCCTGTGACGAAGGGGGTAAATCCGCTGGCGTTCCTTCTGGAAGAAGCGCCGGCCAAGGCTGCACGAAAGGCGAAGCCCGCTGTCGTTCAGGACGATGCGCCGGACACCACTGATTTTGTAGAGGAGAAGTAAGAATGTCGTTTTGGTCAACGAGCGACGGCGAGTCCGTCAAAGACAACAGCACAGGCGAGTTCGATGCCGGTGGCGGCAACAACGAGCCGATCCCCGATGGCACGTCCGTGTTGGCGATGCCGGACGAGGCAGGCTGGAAGGAAGATCGCAACGGCGTCGAGCATCTCGGCATCCGCTGGACGATCCTGAAGCCTGAGGCGTATCAAAACCGCAAGATTTTCCACAAGCTGTTCGTGTCCGACGACGATCCGCGCGCGAAGGACGCTGCGAAGAAGAAGGACAAGGCGCTGCGCATGCTAGCGGCTATCGACAAGAACGCCGGCGGCAAGTTGGGCAAGAAAGATGGCCGGCCGACCAGCGATGAAATTGCGCTGGCGCTCATCAACAAGCAAATGGTCATCCGCCTTGGTGTCTGGGAGATGGACGGCGACAACGGCCCTATGTCGGGCAATTGGGTACAAAGTGTTTCGCCCAAGTCCGCCGACATTTCGGAAGGGCCGAAGAAGGCCGCACCTAAGCGCACGCCCATCATCGAAGACGATCTAGACGACGACGTACCCTTCTGACCCACTTTTGACCAATCCCCGGCTCTTTCGAGGGCCGGGGAAAGGATGAAGAGTGGAGAGAGAAGATGACAGATATTAGAAAAGGCATGTGCCCAGGATGCCCGTGGGATTACGGCTCGGAGTTGACCGAGCAGGCATATAATTGGGGCTGCTTGCCCAGTACTAGCGAAGCTACGCAGTGGTCTAAGGCTGAAGGCAAGGCTTGGGCCTGTCACAGCGAACCCAACAAAATGTGCTGCGGTTATGCGGCAGAAAATAAAGGCGATCACGGAAAGCCGCTGTTTACCAACGGTACGCATGGAGTGCGGCGCATGATCGAACAACGCTCGCCCGCTTGGCATCAACAGCGCAAAGGCCGCGTCACCGGCAGTGTTGCTGGAGCGGTGCTAGGTGTGTCTCCCAATATGACGCGCGATCAGGCGCTGCGCATGCTGGTGCGTGATGCGGTCGGCGCTGAGAAGGAGAACGCTGAGTTCGTGGAAAACACGATCCTCGCCCACGGTCGCCACTACGAAGAAGGCGCGCTGTGGGAATACGAGATGGAAACTGGCAACACCGTGCAGGAATGCAGTTTCTTCCCCTTGGGTGAATGGTCGGGTGCCAGCCCTGACGGACTGATTAGCGACGACGGCATTCTTGAAATCAAAACACCGTGGGGAAAGCGCAAGCAGGAGAACGTAGTTTTCAAAACGCTGGACGAGCAGCCGCATTACTATGCGCAGATGCAGATTGAGATGTTGGCGACGGGCCGTACATGGGGGCATCTGTGGCAGTGGACGCCGCATGGTAATCGTTTAGACAAAGTTGTTCTGGATCAGGCGTGGTGCGACGAAAACGTGCCGCGCCTCCGACAGTTTTGGGCCGAACTGCAAGACGCCATTGCTGACCCTGACGAACACCTTCAGCCGCTGCGCAAGATCATCGACACCCCCGACGCCGCCAAGATGGTTGCTGAATGGGATGATCTGACGGAAGCCGAGGAGCGCGCAAAGGAACGCAAGAAAGACCTCCTGAGCGAGATGGTAATTCTAGCAGGCGGTGGAAATGCACTGATCGGGGGTCGCAAACTTACTTCCGTGTCCAAGGCCGGTTCCGTGTCCTACTCCAAGGTCGTCAAGGAGAAACTGCCTGACCTCGATCTTGCGCCGTGGACGGGCAAGGAGTCGCAGCACTGGAGGTTGTCGTGAGCAACTACGGTCAGGACCGTATGGATTGCCCGCAATGCGGCGCGATTGTCCATGCTGAAAGCGTAGACGTAGGCGTTGGCCTATACATTAAAGATGAATGGGCTTGCGACCAATGCGGCTGGGAAATGTACGGTCCCATGGATCATGGGTTTCTGACGATGGAAGAGATACCATCCTCTCCTCTAGAGGAGTCAAATTGATGCCCCGGATCGGAAATGGCATATTTGGCGTGGGCGATTGCTTCGACCTGATGGCAAAGCTGCCCGCGCAGAGTGTTGATATGGTGTTGTGTGATCTGCCTTATGGGACGACGGCGTGCAAATGGGATGCAATATTGCCGTTTGAGCAACTGTGGGCAGAATATTGGCGGATTTGCAAGCCGCATGCCGCTGTAGTTCTTACGGCTTCTCAGCCTTTTACATCCGCGCTGGTAATGTCTCAGCCAAAGCGATTTAAGCACGAATGGATTTGGCGTAAGAATGCGGGCTCTAATTTTGCCGCAACTAAATGGCAGCCCATGAAAGAACATGAAAGTGTTTTAGTGTTTGCTGAAGGTTCTCCAACATACAATCCGATTAAACAGGAAAGGTCTGAAGGCGGTAAAAAGATGAGGGCCGGCAAACCAATTATCTCAGGCCCTTCCCCATCTGATGGAGTTTATGGCAGTGCCAACAAAGGATATGACACCTCTAATGTAGACCCTATTATGCGGGTCCCATCATCCGTCCAAAATTTCAACCGCGAGCGCGGCCTCCACCCCACCCAAAAACCCGTAGCCCTCTTCGAATACCTAATCCGCACCTACACCAACGAAGGCGACACCGTGCTGGACAACACCGCCGGCAGCGGCACCACTGCCATCGCAGCGGAAAACGCGGGCCGGAAGTGGATTTGCATTGAGCGTGACGAGGAATACGCGGCGAAGGCTATGGCGCGCATTGCGGAGCATGTGCGTGTTTAGCCCCCGCCCCTACCAACAACGCGCCATTGACGCCGCCATTGCCGAACTACGGCAAGGCGTCGATCCTATCCTGATTGAAGCCGCGACGGGTGCCGGCAAGTCGCTACTAATCGCGTATCTAGCTGAATGGCTACACGCGATCAGCGATGGCAAGAAAGTGCTGTGCCTTGCGCCGCAACGTGAACTGGTTCTGCAAAACGCAGCTAAATATAAGGCTTTGGGCGCGCCATGCAGTATTTTTAGCGCCAGCGCCGGAGCGAAGTCTACTAGGTATCCGGTGATATTCGGGACTCCTGGCACAGTGTCTCGCGCTATCTCTCGCTTCCTGAAGGACTATTGCGCCGTTGTCGTGGACGAAGCCCACGGCATGACCCCAACAGTGCGCGCAATCATCGAGGCTATGCAGACTGCAAATCCGCGCTTGCGGGTGATAGGGACAACCGCCACGCCATTCAGGCTGGGCACCGGCTACATCTATCGCATTGGCCCTGATGGCCGTAGCCATAGCGAGGACACTTGCCGCGATCCGTTCTTCCTGAAGTGCGTTGACCGCATACAGGCGCGGACGTTGATCGAAGACGGCTATCTGACGCCGCCCGTCATCGCCGCGACGAATGCCGAATCCTACGACACGTCTGGGCTACACCTGAAGCCCAACGGGAAATTCGTGCAATCGGAGGTGGATCAGGCGTTTGTCGGGCATGGCCGTAAGACGGCGGCGATTGTGGCGGATGTCGTATCCAGGTCGCGGGATAGGATGGGCGTCGTTTTCTTCGCCGCCACAATCCAGCACGGCGAGGAAATCTTGGCTAGCCTGCCGCCGTCCATGTCGGCGCTGATTACGGGCGCTACGGCCAACCGGGAGGCGATCCTGCGACGGTTCGAACAGCGGCAGCTAAAATACCTCGTCAACGTCGGCGTTTTGACCACAGGCTGGGACTGCGCGCATGTCGATGTCATCGCGATCCTGCGGAAAACCGAAAGCGTCGGCTTGCTACAGCAGATCATCGGGCGCGGATTGCGACTACACCCGGATAAGCGTGACGTGCGGATTATGGACTATGCGGGCAATATCGAGGAACACTGTCCAGATGGCGACTTATTCGCTCCTGTCGTCCGCGCCAAGGGAGCAAAGGAGGGCGGCGGCATAGTGCCCGCAGAATGCCCAGCCTGTGGCTACGAGAACGAGTTTACGCGCCACAAGGATGCGGAAGGTTACGAAACGGACAAACACGGCTACTGCGTCGATGTGTGGGGCGCACGGGTCGAAACCGACTACGGTCCTATGCCGGCCCATTACGGCAGGCGCTGTTTCGGGATGCTGCGTACCGGCGACGACGGTAAGCACGAACGCTGCAACTACCGGTGGACTTCGAAAACCTGCGAGGCGTGTCAGAGTGAGAACGACATAGCGGCACGCTACTGCTCGACCTGCAAAGCGGAGATCGTGGACCCTAACGAAAAGCTGGTGGCCGAATTTACCGCCATGAAGAAAGACCCGCACGCGCCGCAAACCGATATCGTTTTAACGATGACGCTAAAGGAATCGGTGTCCCAAAAAGGGAATCCGACCGTCCGGGCAGATTGGACCACACCGTATCGCAACTTCTCGACCTATCATATGCCGGCATCCACATTCCCCAAAGGGCAGGCCGATTGGCGGCGGTTTGATGAAGCGACCCGGCACGGCACGCCTGAGACAATTTCCTATGTTAAGGAGGCGTCATCCTCTTTCTACAAGATATTGGCCTTCAACCAAGCCGCCGACTCCGTAGAGGATATAGCCGCATGAAATTTAACGACCTCATCCCCGTCTATGGGGACACCTCTTTTAGAGGCAAATGCCCGAAAGAGGACGTAGAACAGGCGTCGTTCTTCAACCGCCTGCGCCGTGAATATCCTACGTCATGGGGGCTACTGGCGCTGCACCCTCGTAATGAAGGCTTGAAGGAGGGCGGGCAGTTCTCCACTGTCCTGAAGCACAAAGCCGAAGGTATGACGGCGGGCGCAGCGGACATCATCATTCCAGGTGCCCCCGCCTTCGTTTGCGAAGTAAAGCGCCGCGACCACACACTATCCAAGTGGCAGGATGGGCAGCAGCAATACCTTATCACTGCCGCCGAAGCGGGCGCATTCGCCTGCGTGGCGCTAGGGGCTGTGGGAGCTTGGGAGGCTTTTGAGGCGTGGAGGGCGACCCTGTGACAGAACCAACGCCATGTCCGAAATGCGAAGGCCAAGGACGCATCTGGGTCTATCGGATTAACGATAGGCGCTACCCCATTCCCTGCCCGAAATGTAAAGGCCGTGGCATTGCTTGAGGTTCGCCCCGCCCACTGGTGGCTTGCCGAAGTCCTAGCGGGCCGTATCGACATGGAAGCCGCCCCCGCCTCCGTCCAATCTTGGGCACGCCTCCCCATCTTCGAAGGTGCCAAGGAAATTGTCCTGATGGACACTAAGCAAGAACGCGCGGCAGAACTGCTAAAGGTTCCACCGCGCGTCAGGGGGTATGTGGAGAGGGAGGTGCGACGTATATGGCCGCTTAGGGAGCAGCTTTAGTTAACTGCGCAGGAGGAGGAGAGACGAGGCGGGAGGGGGTTGCAAAGACCAACCCCCCAAACGAATCCGCGCCATGCTCCAGTGCGCGAATAGCGCCGATCACGGTGTCGGCGATTTGCACCTGAATGTGCGCGCGCGCTTGAACCGCTATGAACGGTGCCGGCGGAAGCGCCTCGTGCGTCGCGTAATGCAAAATGTCGCGAAGGTCGTCGTCGGTCATGACCGCTGCTCCCACGAGGTCGACTTCGCCAGTGCCTTGATGATCGCTCGCGCACCGTCATGGGGTGTCCAGTCCATGTCGAGACTGTCGGCAATCACATCGGCCAGCCAATCCTCATCCAGAACCTCACACCGCGGTCCGTCGCGGTGCTGGCAATACGATGCCTTCAAACACTGATCCGGCTCGCCAGTGTTGCAATCGGCGCAATCGAACGACAGAGCTTGCTTAGGCGGAAGCCATCCTTTGGCGCGCCAACTCCGGACGTAGGGATTGTTGTCGGTCATGCTGCCTGCTCCTGACGCTGGGAGCGCCCCTTAACCCGCCCCGCCCGCTCGATCAGTTCGGCGTCGGTCACGATCATGCGGCCACAGCGCCAGAGTTTGCCGCCCTGGGATTGCCGCCCGGTTTCGTCGCAGCGGTACACCGCCCACTTGTCACCTTGCAAAATACGCTGGGCTTCGCCCGCTGCCGAAGGGTCGCGCCAGACTTCTGTCATAGTGGCTTTGTGGTGGGCGACCAGCTTAGGTGGCGCATAGCCACGGACGAACGGCTTTGGCTTCGCATGTGCTGGCGGCAAACGTTTTGAAGGCAAGCCAGCACGAACAGCCCATGACCGGATCAGTCGCGGCGAACAGCCGAACCGCGCCGCTAGAACGACGACCGTTGTGGTAGGCCACAGTTCTGCGAAGTTGTCGGGAATGGGAATACGTTCAGCACCGTTTTTCCGGTTCTTGCCGGTAAGCGTGCCAAGGTCGTGCTTTTTGATGATCCGTAGAGCCGTGCTTTTGCCGACGCCAACACGCGCAGCAATGACGCCAAGGGTTTCACCTTCAGCGATCCAGTTGCGCATTTCCTGAAACTTCTCAGGACTAATAGACACGGCGCGGACCATCACTGCTTCTCCAAGGTTTCAACCAGACGATTGGCGTACCAGCGAGCCTTACCGGCATCCTGAGCCGCATCGTCCTTCAGGCCCAATCTCCAGTTATACTTAATCACCTGCCCGCGCAGGAAAGCCGTAAAGCCTTCACGGCCTAGCGCGGCTTCAATGGCGTCGATGCATTCGATGCCATTTTCTGCGGCGGTGTAGTGGGACGGGTGATTTATCACGTCCGCCGCTTCGATCTGTAGGGGTGTGGCGCGGGTCATGCTTCACCTCGGGCTGCAATCATGGCGTCGGCAAAACGGTAAGCGTCAACTGCCGTTTGCCTCAAAACGCCATCCGCCTTTCCGGTTGCTTTTACGTAATCCCGATTGAGACGGAACATCTCATCCATCGCTTGCCCCGCAAACCAATCGCGCAATGTGACGGGCTGATCGTTATGTGTCATGCTTCACCTCGGGCTTTGGCGATGGCTGCGCGCATGTCGTCTTCCGCATATTCGACTTCGAACAACATGCGGTCGAAAGCCTTTGTGGTGTCGTTATCTGGCCATTCCTGCTTGGCTTTATAGGCGGCAATTAGGCGCTCACCAGCCTCCAGCAAACACGGCGCGGCGGCTATGAGGCGGGCATCATCAGGCATGACGCCAGCGCAAATCAAAGTGCGTTTGCCGCCGTAACTGGCAACCACTTGTGACTCTTGCGGCGACCACGGTTCATGCTTCCATTTTCCCTGCGTAATCATGCGTTCTTCTCCTTCTCCAAACGATCCAATGCTTTCTCCATGCGATCAATAACGTCCACGCTGACGGTGCCGCGCCCCTTGGCGCGTGACCATACAGATGGATAAACACCCGCAAGGTCGCATACCTGCGACACAGTTTTGCGGACGGCGAAAGCGCGTTCTTCAACGCGGTGCATATGGTCTAGCTGGATCATGCGGCTTGTATGCCCTGCTAATTTCCTGCCGTCAACGGGCTAATTTCCTGTTGACACCCGCCCCGCACAAGCGCACAACCGCCCCCAGACGCAGCGAGGGCTGCTAGGGAGAATGATGATGGCTTTCAAAACTACGGACGCAAACGGCTTTTACATGACCTTCGCTAACGGTTACACCGTTTCCGTTCAGTGGAACCCTGGCAATTACGTTAGCGACCGCAGCGGTAATAACGGCGAACATCGTGAAAGCGGAAATGCCGAAGTAGCCGCTTGGGACGGTCAAGGCGATTGGGTGCCGTTGGGCGACAATGACGATGTTGTTGGCTGGCAAACGGCGGACGATGTTGCAGCTATCATGGCAAAGGTAGCTGCTATGGAAGCCTTGGTGCCCGCATGACCTGCCCCGACTGCCACAGCCGCCCAGCCGGGCGCGGGTACTTCGGCAAGCCGTACTGCGGTTTCTGCGAGCGGACCATTGCCCGCCGCGAACCCGTAAGGCTTACGGATGTGCGGCGGGATAGGGATGGGCGTTATGGAGGTTGACCTCATCAACCGCTACTGGCGAGACCCTGCCCCGTTCGTGGCCGAACAGGAAGCCAACCGGGCGCGGTGTCACGCAGCTATTGACCAGGGCATGGCAGTCCTAAACCAGAAACAGGCCCTTAGGTGGGCGAAGGAGAACGAACATGCTGATCGGACCTGACAACTTCACCCGCCCGCCTGCATCGCAGCGGCAGCGTTGGGATGCGCAAGCGCCGCTGGAGCGTATGCCGCATGTTGAGAAGTATTCCCGCCCCGTGCTGGCGGCTATTTACGGCGGCATTGCTCTAGTCCTGATTGCCATCTGGGCGATGGTCTTCGCGGCGGTGCTCTCATGACGCCCCCTCCCGTCCACGACGCGACTGCTATCGCGGAGATCGCGAAGGGGCTGACGTATATCGAGCAATGCTTCCTTCACGAAGGGCGTGTGCGGATGTCCTATCCCTTCCAAGTCCAAGCACGCGATCGGCTCGTATCCAGAGGCTTGGTTCGCAAACGGTGGTTTGGCTACCGCTTCACCCCGCTCGGCCTCGCCCTCCGCGCCCACATCTCACAAGCCAAAGGGGAGTAGGGGGATGGGTGACAATCTGAAGCCGATCCGCGTTGCGACCGCATTGCTGAGCGAGCGCATCTTCGCAGGACGCCCCAACAAAGCTGGAACAGGCTTTTTGGAACCTCGCTATGATGTGACCAGCGATGTGCTTCAGGCGATCCGCGACAAGGTCGGCATCGGGAATGAGATCAGCGTCGAGTGTGACGGCAAGGTCGAATTTCGGATCGCCGTGCTGCCGCCAGTTCCGGCTGACCCCGCATGACCCCTTCGACCCAAGACGCGCGGGCAACCGGGCTGGTGGAGTTGGCTGTCAGGTGTGAACAGGCGACGGGGGCTGATGCCCCCTTAGAGCGCGCGCTGATCCGCGAAGCATGGGATGGGTGCTACCCGGCCCCTAAAAGCGCATGGCGCGCAGCCGTGGGCTTTAACGATGAATGGCACGCGTGGAACCGTAACCGCGCCAAGGTTCGCCGTTGGCTTGCCGCAGGAGCCTCCCTAGACGCCGCGAGGTCGCTGATCGGCAAGGACGCATTCTGGCGGCTCGGCAATGACGGCGAAGGGCCTGACGTGTCGGCGTTCAAGGCGACGGTCACGTCAGGCGATGGACCGACGCTGACCTTCCACGATGCCGTTGCCGCCGCCCCCGCGCTCGCTTTGACCGCAGCCGCCCTCCGCGCCCTCGCCGCCTCCACCAAGGACCAACCCCATGACGCCTGAACCCGCACGCCGTATCGAGCGCACCTTGTGGTGCCTGCACCTCATCGGCCCCGACGATGTGAAAGCCGCCCCCGACTTCGACACCGCTGTACGTTGGGCTGCGTATCACAACGCGCAAACCGAGAGGTACACTGTCGAGCGCGGTAAGCAGAACGACCCCCACTGGCCGTTTGTGCGCTCTGTGGTCGCGATCTGGCCGGGCACCGCCGAGGCGCACGCTGAGGACTTGCCCAAGAGCATCGCAGCTTGCTCACCGCCGCCGCCTCTACCCGCACAGCCAGCCGAAAGCCCGGAGGCGAGGGCGCTACAGGAAGCGCAGGACAATCGGCGAACGGCGCTGATTGAACGCCTTGGCACCGTCG
>Ga0182212_1000118_pt1 | contig 11003 bp, 25 predicted proteins | sample G5R1MG_21_FD_129666 | JGI IMG/M metagenome (GOLD analysis project Ga0182212, IMG submission 129666) | Switchgrass phyllosphere microbial communities from Michigan, USA - G5R3_MAIN_03OCT2016_LD1 MG | ecosystem: Host-associated > Plants > Phyllosphere > Phylloplane/Leaf | place: USA: Michigan... | reverse complement strand
CAAGCTCTTCGAGTGTGTCGGCGAGTTGCGCCACTTCGTCAGGAATCATTGCTAATCTCTTTAAGCTCCCAGCCAAGTAGTTTTAGCTGTTTTTGAAATTCTTCTGCATACTGCTCAGAAGTCCAAACTTCCTTTCTTGCTGTCTCTCTTGTGGCTAAAGTTAATGCGGCATCAATTGTGTACCTCATACAAAACAGTACTCCGATTTGAGGACATCATGAATATCAAGACTGCCGTAGGTGATTTCGCTTGTATCACCCTGCACATCAGTCATAAGACTCTGCAAAGGATCAGTCTCGTACAACTCAACAAAGGTCTCACGCACAATCCTGAACAACTCAGGCATGTCAGCGCATAGACAACCGTAGCTGTCGTGAATGGTGGTCACCGAGAACGGTGCCGCGTGTACAGTCATAGCAAGGTGAGCCGCGTCAAGCGAGTGAATCGCATTAGGAGACGCACCCTGAGACTGCTTACCCTTTGATGGCTCAATATCTTCGATAAAGGATATGTTGAGTTGTAGTGTGTTCTGATAGTAGCCAGTTGATAATCTCTCTCCGAGAGGCGGTCCGTACTGCACCCATATCTTTTTGGTTTTACCTTGGGTGTAGTTTTGAACGACAGGAAAGTTAGTGCCCGGAACAGTCCAGGACAAGAACCTACCCTCAGCCTCAGCCTTGCGACCGGCCTTTTCAAAGATAGACAACAGCAGCATGGGCTTGCTGAGTGATTGCTGAGCGGCCTCATAAATGAGACGACCCATGTACGCACCCCACTTGTGCTCCATAAACAAGAGCAAGTCAATACCATGCTTTTTGGCGTCATCGATCACTTGTTGACCTAGGCCGTACGCGGTGCCGCCGTAAGGCAGAGTCATAACACCGCGCTTCATCACCTTCCTTCTGTCCTTGTTAGAGGTGAGTCTGGCCCAGAACACAGGAGAAGCCTTGGCGACTAACTCCTCGTGTTCTTGCTTGTACGTTCTTATTTCTTCAATTAACTCTGCTCTCCTTTCTGAGCGCGGCTCAGCCTCTTGAATCTGGCGCTTGATGTCAATCAACGTGTCTATTGTTCGGTTGATTGCTCGTAACTCTGAGGGGTGGATTTCTGAGACTTGCTCAGCGATGATACCCCATACGTGCTCTGCCACATAACGGTAAAGATCACCAGGAAGCTCAAGAGGAACGAGATTAACATGAGGAGCCGTAACTTCGTCGCGGACCAGAGCGGTGAGATGCTGAGATCCATTATTACTACCGTCGATGTAACACTCAAGATGACAGTCGTAATCGTAAGGAGAATCACATTCAAAAGCATGACGTAATTCCATACAGGCAGCAAGGAATTGCCAAGGCTTATCTGCCTCCATCCAGCCTTGGTTGACTTTTGGAGACTCTGCATAAGACATCAGAATCTCCAAGTTGTCGTTCACCCAATCAACACGCGCGTCAAGTGGGATTTTGTCGGTCTTGAGACCGTCCTCTCTACCGCTATTTCCGGCCCAACTAGATGCAATAGATATGAGTAGCCACCGAAATCCAGCCTCGCCCAACGGTTTCGAATCAGCTCGAAGCAGAAGGCCGCGAGCGAGATCTGTCCCTTGCTCGTGAAGGTATGCGGTAGTCGGGTACTTTCGTCCACGGAAATCGTAGTAGTACAGATGGTAGAATGTCTTGTTGAGGAAGCGTTTAGCCATGCTTCCAATTGCCCTGGCTTCACGTAGCTTAGTCGCTTTCGCCTCAGGACTTCGTTGCTCCCAAATATCGCTGAAAGCAGCTGTTTTGTTTCGGAGCGCCCATTGTTGGATGTCGTAGACTTCATGATTAACTCTCCAACCCACGCTTTGAGCCTTGTTCAAACAAGAGAAAAGGATCGGGTGGGTGTCTAGTTGGATGGTTGAAAAGACGCCCTTGTTGCCAGTCTTGATCATGAAGTTTCCACTGTCATGACGATAACCGACCCAAGGAGAGTAAGGCGATTCAGAAGGTAGTTTCTCAATCTGCTCTGAGGGAATGCTCTCCCAGAGTTTCACAATACCGTCATCGTTGTTGATTTGAACAATGTAAGCCGCGTGATTATTACTGCCTTGGCCAAGAATAACCTGCAATAATCCCAGCTGCTCGAAGCTGTAAACAAAGAACGCACCAACCTTAGCAGCCAGAGACGAATCCCGTTTAAGCTTGTTCTTAGTTACAATACCGTGGCCGATGGCGGAAATGACCTCGGTAAGATAGACTGTCTTGTTGTTTCCCTTCTTCATTCGAGAATAGAGATAGATAACAGAAATAGCAGAGTTCAAACACTCCTCTAGGTCTGCCTCTCTCAAGAACTTGAGCGGCGACTGAGGTTTGATCTCCCGCATGATGCGGTCGTAGAGGAGTTGTTTAAGCTGTTCTCTGAGCATTTAGGCTCCGAATAGGAACCAAGATAGGACGGCGAAACCGCAGTAGAGGATGCCCACGAAAGCGAGGGCGTAGGCGACTAGCACACAGGCAAAGTATAACCACAAGTAAACCAAATATGCTAATCGCGCAACCATTATCTACCTATCTTGTCAAGCTCTCTGTGGAGCTCTTTTAGACGTTCGCTGTGTTTGACAGGATCGTCGTCTTGTAATTTCATGATTTCTTTGTATATAAGCGAGGCATCACGTTGGTGCTTTCGTGCACCCAAGATTTTTTCATGACTAGAGGCAATTGCCAGGAAAGTCTTGAAAGGTAGGAGTGTATCTTTCAGACGGAAAGCTATAATACGCATCAAGGAATGCTTGCGCGGCTTTCTTTGGCTCCCAACATTCGATCGGGATTTCGATGTTGTAGATCGGGTCGACGTCGTCATAGAGAGCAGCTTCCTCTTGGTGAAACAGGAGTGTGTCAACTAGCTTGAAGGTTCCTTTGTCCGGCATAATGAAGTTGAAACGCCTCTCCATATCAGTCGCGACACGGTCTTCAATCTCATCAAAGCCTGTGAGACGCCTTTTAATAGGCGTAACGACATCATCCACAATAAACTCAGGACTATCGTGCATAAGAGCGCCCTTAGGATTTCTAGGATAAAGACGTGCAGCATTGACACAGTGCTCCGCTACTGAAAAGTGATGCCGGATGTGATCACCGAAGCGACACTTCTTTCCAAGCATCTCCGCCACTAGCTCAATGTCGTAGACGGCATCTTGTGGTCGGTCAAAATTAAACATATTACCATTGAGCATCCTAAGGCTCAAAGTAAATCGTGCAGACTCCATTTTGGTCTCCAGCTAAAAACAAAAAATAAGGCAGTTACAGTATAGCCCTCCCTTGGAGCAACCGAAGTCACTCCAAGGGAGGGCTTTGGTTTGTGCTCAGTTAATCGGCTTGAGCGTGCCGTCTTCCTGCTCGCGGTACGAGCGTCCATCGACGACCTTGATCGGGTCGGCGGCCTTGTAGGTTGCCTTGAGCGTATCTTCACGCTCACTGCGGGTCATGTTGCAGACCTTCTCATTCTTTTCGAGATTGTAGGAGCACGTCTGATCCTCGGTGCTGGCGCGGTTGTTGCAGGCTGCGACCGAGAGCGAAGCGACGGCGACTAGCAGAATCTTCTTGATCATGGTAGACCTCATATGCAAGCACCCATTCGATGATCTATCGTGGAGGCATGGGCAAAGAACCTCACGCGATAGGCAAGAGCAGCCTTCCAGGCATCTTGCTTGTTCGGGTAGTACTTCGGGGCGTGCACCAGTGGTCTTGCATCAAAACCGATGAGACACCAATCCCAAAGCTTTCCCACTGGTACAACGCTAATCACCGATCCGGAGTCCAGCGATCCAGAAAGGTGTCGGGCGTATTGACGCGGTTCTCCCACGTGCGACCCTTGACGTCCATGACATCGTACAACACCATCGTGTCGTCGTACGCCTTGACCGAAGCCTTATCGGTCATTTCGCCGGTGTCGTGATCCCGCTTGCGGAACAGAACCTTCTTGCCGGGGATCATGCGGTCGCTCCCTTCTTTGCGGCGAACAGACGGTGCTCCATCGCCAGGTTCTCGAGTTCGTCGGCGGCTTCCTCGTAGGCTGTAACCTGAAGATCGATCTGGGGAATCTCCTTCTCCAGTTCGGCAAGAGCCTTGGAGCTCATTGCGTCCAGCGAATCACTCTCCTGCATCGCCTTCCGCACATCGGCGATCAGCTTGAGGATACTGGCGCGCTCACGAATGAGAGCCGCCGCGATGGCCAGTGCTTCGGCCTTGCTGAAGGCGTTCTTCTGCATCACTTCTTCCCTTGCTTGATCTTGCGCTCGGTCTCGATCTTCTTCATCAAGAGCCGTGCGGACTTCTCCTTGGAAACGACGCCCGGATAAACCGGTGCCGCGCGATGGCCGAAGACCTGCTTCAAGCCCTTGTGGCCCAACTTCGCCTGACGGCGACGACGACGTGCGGTGCGAGCAACGCTCATGCTGCAATCTCCTTTTTGCTCAGACCCAACGCCTGAGCTTCCACGTTTTTGCGTTCGACGTAATCAGCATAAGAGCCGACATTGCGATCGCCTTTCTGACCGTTGTTGAATTGCGTTTCGGTCTGAATCTTGAAACGCCGACGCGCACCTTCACGACGTGCATCACGCCTGTTCTGCGAACCAGCCTTACGGTCGATCTGCTTCATTGTTACCTCCACAAATCCAGCGTTATTGCTGGGGAGGATACTGAGGTTCCGTAGCAACACCTCTGGGATGAAACATCCTCAGTACCCACCGCAACAGGGTGATCGCACCACCCTGAAACGCTTACATAACCATGAAAAGCTTTGCGCCTATGTAAGCAAGCACAACAGCAATAAATAGTTCAGGCCAGATTAGGAGTGCCACTAACAGCACTACAAAAACTAACCAAAACATTATTGCATCGAGCCTGGCTTAGTCATGTAACCTTCACCAACCGTGCCCTTTGTGCCCTTGCCGCCCGGAGCATAGTCGCGCGCGAACGCAGCCTGACGCGTTGAGAGCTTGGTCATACGGCGACGAAGCTGACGACCGCCCGGATAAGTAGCGCCTTCACGTGTACGAGGAGGCTCTGAAACACCCCCGTCGAACTTTTCTTGCTTGCGACCACCGGGATGGATTGATTGCTGCAGCTTCTGGTGATTGTCTTTCGCGAGACCGATCTTACCCCAGGTGCTGATTGACCCATTGTTCATCTGCCACTTGTTCATTGCGTACCTCATTGTAAAGATTGCGGTAGTTGAAAGGAACCTCCCACCCATTCACGATCATGGTCTTGCGTCCACCGATCTTGCCCGCAAGCAAAAGCAGACAGACGATAAACCACAGCGGTGCCTTCTCTTCGAAGAAGACGCCTAGCACGATCAGTGCCGTGATCAGAAAAGGTGAGAGGACGGCGAAAATAAACAGTGCACCCATTATACTTCTCCCTGAGAGTTGTTCTCATATAAGATACCCCTTTTTCCGCGTGTTATTCGGGGTAGGCGGTTGTACTTTTGTAACTACCTTGATGATAATCGTCGTAGTAACCAGCTTGCCTGCGAGCAGCCGCGCCGAACACACGTTTCATACGCTCGGGATTGGGCTTAAAACTTGGCTCAATACCACTACTGACACCAGATAACTGACTGATAGTACCTGAAGGCTTGATCGACACAGGACGCTGACGCCAGTGACGCCAAATATTCTGTGCAGCCTTTTTCCATCCGGCACCGTAGGCTGTACTGTACATTAGCCGCTTGTAGTCGTACTGATTACCGAACAGAACGAGGTTGAGCGCAACCATCTTCCACAAGAAGTTAATCATGCTTCCTCCACTATTTTGTTGTAGATGATAGCACCAGCACCTGAGGTCATCAGAAGCAAGCTAACCCACCAGAGAGCAGCGTGCAGCCCAATAACCTCAACGCTAGCATAGGCAACAAAACCAATGTGTTCTAGTCCAGGTGTCATTGCGATAGCGCGACACTTGAACGAAGTTGCGCCTTTACGGCACACCTTAGCGATCATGGAGATAACCCCACAGCTTATTAATGCACGCAGCACCTTCACCGGCGGCGTTGGCCACCCGCTTGACTGAGCCTGAGCGCGCATCACCGACAGCGAAGAGACCGGGTACGCTGGTCATATAAGCTTCATCAGTTAAGATAAAACCCTTGCTGTCCATGTCACACACGTCCTTGAGGAAAGCCGTGTGAGGTGAAGCACCGATCATCACGTAGACATCAGACACTTGCAGGCGTTCGTTGCTCTTGAAGAGCACTTCTTCTACCTGTCCGTAGCCTGACACTTGCGCGATTTCAGTTTCGTAGTGAATCTTAATTGTCTCGCAAGCGAGAATACGCTCATACAGGTAGCTCGACATTGTTGCCGCGAGGGCAGCTTTGCGAACCACTAGATGAACTTCCTTGGCCTTTGTGGACAAGAACATTGCGGCTTGGCCGGCAGAGTTTCCTCCACCGACCACAACCACTGTATCACACTTGCAAGAACGACGTACACTGCCTTGGTTACAGGCGTAGTGAACGCCCATACCCTCATACGGAGTCGCTTGCGGTATCTTGTTGTATTGCGCACCGCTTGCGACAATGATGCTACGAGTCCGAACAATCGTGCGATTGATCAGATGAACGTAGAAGCAGCCCTCTGGCCGACGCTCAATTCGCCTAACGCAGCACTTGCTAAGGTGTGCACCAAACTTATGAGCTTGTTGACGAGCGCGAGAGATCAAAGAGGGTCCACTGATACCTTCCGGGAAACCGAGATAGTTCTCGATTAACGAAGAAGTACCAGCTTGACCGCCCATACGCTCAGCCAGAAGTATTGTATCGAGCCCTTCACTGGCGGCACCCACGGCTGCACTCAAGCCCGCAGGACCACCACCGATGATACAAACGTCGTACACGTTACTTCACCGCGATCATACGCAGATCGGCGTTGAGCTCGTTCTCTCCCGCCAAAGCAAAGTAAAAATGGTCGTCGCTCTCACGGCGAACCAACACTCGCAGATCTTCAGACGGCAGCAGACGGAGTGCGAGATACTCCTTGATCAGCCCCTGCGCAATAGGATCATCAAAGTGATCCGTGAAGCCCTCTTTGGTGACAACGAACTTGTTGTCTTTTACCTCACCAATATCGCGAAGGCGATATTCGATCTCCAGCTTGATGTTGGCGTAGGCGTTCGGAATTGGATGCAGCACTGTCTGCGGGCCGACAGGCACACCCACGTTCGTCATGACGTAAAGCCGGTCGGGCTTGTCATAGGGACGCTGCTCGAAGTAACCGACGATGCCGGTGACTGTCTCGATCGGGATATTTACGTCCGACAGCGACTGTGCGATCAAGAAAATCGCCGTGGGATTGCCGTTGAGGTTGTAGCCCTCATTAAAGAAAATTTGAGATTCGTCTTTGGCGTAGTAGCGAGAGACGTCGGCGATAATCAGCGTGTCGACACTGATGTCCAGTATCGCGTCGCTGAGTTCGTACAGCTTTGCAACATCACGCATGCTGTCGATAAAGCTCTTCAGCCAGGCGGTAGTGTCCCAGTCACCTGAGGTCACGTACGACGAGTACTGGTCGTGAGCTGCCTGAATACGAGCGAGGAAAGTAACGTCTTCGTCCGTTTCAATACCCAACAACTGCTTGACCTCCGGAAAAGCGCTTGTCAGCTCACGCACAGACATCTTTGCGTCAAACACGGCTTGTGGCGTGTTGTCCGGCAGCAGGTGACCGACTGCACAGCGGTCACCTTCTTTCGTCTTGTACGCACAAAAAGGCGAGGAATGAGCGCCAAGACCCTCAATGCGCTGAGTAGCGGGCTTGCCCTGCTTGATAACGGCACGGGCGGCGAAGTCAAATACGTCTTGCTTATTCATCTTCAATCTCCAACATGTTGTACATTGCGTAGTCAGAACCAGCAGTCTTCAGAGCCTTCTCCGCGGCCTTGCTGGCATTCTTAGCCTTGACAGTAGTGTTGAGACTCCCTTTTCCTACGATTGCAACGAAGAAACACTTATAGCGCACGGAGCAGTACGCCGATGAAAACGAACTGCCCCAGAGTCGCGATAAGTAAGTCCATGAATTTATTCCTCTTCGAGAAAGTCGAGTGTCTCATCAGGATCATAACCAATCCTGCGTTTCAACACTTCATCAGACTGCATAAAGAAAAGTGTAGGAACTGCCCTAACGTCTCTGTCTAGAGTTGTCTTAGGCGATTCTTCTACGTCGATCATGAAGACGGGAAAGCGGTTGTGGCCCTCTAAACGCTCTTTCAGCGCCAGAGAAGGCGGTGCCCACTGTGCGTAGAACAACAGCAAGTACTTCTGACCGCTCTCCACTACTTCGTCGTATTCCATCACACCTTCTTTCTGAGGGTTAGCCCAGCGGCGCTCTTTTTAGGAGCGGGTGGAACAACAGGTGCATCCACCGGAACCTCAATCAGTGTAGGCGTTATAGCTTCACGAGCAGCGACCATTCGCTTACGAGCACCATAAATAGCACTGTGCAAGTCCTGACCAGTAAAGCTACCTTGAAATTCTCCGTCGGACACAGTCGCTTTGAATGATCCGTCGGCAACCTCAAAGTCTGGAGGTAAGATTTGTAGCTCAAGAACACGTTCCTTCTTGTCACGTAGAAGTTTCAGTTGATCACCGAGCGAGTTAATGAATGTTTCATCAGCAACTTTCTCAGTGGGTTCAACTTCTTCTTGTGTTTCAGAGACAACAAGCTTGAGGCGAGCGGCCGGGAATAGACCACTCAACCACTTGAGAGCCGACTGCGCGTCTTTCTTAGACTTGTACGCAGTCAACTCACGTGTTCTCACAATGGAGAAGAAACGCATTACAGCGCCTGACGCTCCACGGTCGGTGTACGAACACGCGTCACTGCTTCCATAACAAAGAATTCTTTGCCGGGATTGACAGTAGCGAGACGTTCGGCTTCCTTTTCTGCAGCTGCCTTTTCAGGGTAACGCAGTGTGGCTGGGCCTCCACCTTGAACCATCCAGAACTTGCCATCTGCTCGTGCGGTTGCCGTTGCAGTACGATAATGTGGTTCCACAGTAATATCCTTTAAAAGACGGAAAGCTCGGTCTTCGTTGTCTACAGTTACTCGCAAATCACCAGCTAAAGCGCCGGTGATCATCAAGCCACTGCTGTCGGCCCAACGCTTTGCGACCTCGTGTATACGAGCCACAAACGAAGGACTAACGTTATTAAACTCGAGCTTTACTTGAGACAACGAGTTTTTCATCGTGCTTTCTCCTGATCCGTTGAATCACCTCCGGTGTTTCGCACCTACTGAACTCTCGTTCATATAAGATGCCTGGATTGTCGCGTCCAGTGACAGCGAAGTAAGAGCCAAGCGTAACCAGCACTCCGCCGATTTCTTGCTCCACTTCGCCCACTGGCTTGTCGAAGACTTGATCAACGAGAGCGTGGTACTGCTCTCTTGTGATGCCTTCTGCTTGGCCTAATTCGATCACCTCTTCGCTGAACCGGAGCATCCGCTCTTCCACGTCCATGTTCCGACCTTGGAATGCTTTTCGGAGCCATGCCAAGGTTCTCAGCGGTTGGAAGTCAAGAAGCAATGCCGAGCACCTTGAACCACTGGCTGATGACAACCCACAGCATGCCGATCCAGAGCGCGGCGGAAAGCACAATCCAGAACAGCGACATGAACAGGGCAATACCTGAACTGACGCCTGAACTGCCGATACCGACGAGCCCTGCGCCACAGAAGATGAGCAGAACATAGCTGAGCGGGAAAGCTACTACCGTTAGCAGAATTGCGATAAATAACATCATTTCTTCTTTTCCTCTAACATATTGTCGACGAAGCCCTTGTTGTAGGCGTCACACGCGATCATTGCGGCAAACACCACTTCGGGCCTGGCCTTTAGCTTTTCCTTGACGTAAGGAGCAAGGTCTTGTTGATTCTGAGCGTTGAAAGCCTTGCAGAGAGGCACTATCTTGTCAGTGAACTCAAAGACAGCAACTTCCGCGTCGTCGTTGGTGAACTTCTCCTTGGCGGTGGCCGGGGTGGCCACGAGGGCCAGCAAGAGAAACAGAAAAGAACCACGCATATTAATCCTCCGTTACAGGAACGCAGCGAGAAATCATCACTTCTCTGCGACCGACGTACTGCCGCTGCTGAGCGGTACGCTTTGCTTCACAGAGACGAGCCGTAGGTGCCTCGATAATCTGCGTATTGCACAGACCACCTTGAGCACAGATCATAATGAGAAAGGCGAACATCAGATAATCCTCCGCGGTTTCTCGTGAACAAGCTCACACCACTCGTTCATGAAGTATTGAACGGTGCCAACCTTCTGCTCGTGGCTTGTGGCGCAAGAGCGAAGAAGTCGGCTCATATGATTGAGCACGTAGTGTTCGGGCAAGCCCTCCTTGACCTTAAACACGATCTCGTTGCCGCCGTTCTCGGTCTTGTAAGCAACCACAGCGTCCATCTCGCGCACGTAGCCGAGACTGCTGAACATCCATCCGAGAGTCGCGTGCTCGGTCCAGGCGGGAAGTTCGTCGCGAATTTGTCGAGTCGCTCGCTTGCCGTGGTCCCAGCCCATGTTCTCAAACGGGTAGTAGTCGTGCGGCTTGGGCGACCAGTTTTTGTCGCCGTTGGGTACGATGTCTGTCACTTGACGTACTCCTTATAAAGTTCAGGATCAAAGAACACATTCTCATCGCTGAATTCGTTGGGAATAGGCTGATCAGCGAGATAGTAGCGAATACGCGCCATTCCGCCCTTGAGCGTGTTGTCGTGATTGCGCCAGTACGCGTGAAACAACCAGCGGTATTCGACAGAATCAAGAGCTGCCCACGTATGCTCCGTGTCGAAGAAACTAGTGGCAACGTAGGAAGACCACTGCTCACCGTAGTTGTTGACTTGCTCGGGCTTGAAGCAGATGCCAGCCGCAGGACCGTGACCAGCGAGACACGCAATAGTACCGCATTCGGGAAGACCAGCCTCACACAGAACGTAGGAGCGTGCGGCCTTCTCGAATTTCACCACATTCT
>Ga0182212_1000117_pt1 | contig 11043 bp, 1 predicted proteins | sample G5R1MG_21_FD_129666 | JGI IMG/M metagenome (GOLD analysis project Ga0182212, IMG submission 129666) | Switchgrass phyllosphere microbial communities from Michigan, USA - G5R3_MAIN_03OCT2016_LD1 MG | ecosystem: Host-associated > Plants > Phyllosphere > Phylloplane/Leaf | place: USA: Michigan... | reverse complement strand
GGATCGCACGGGCGGTAAGTCCGTCATCGTGCGCGGTCTCGACAACAGCGCCGAGTCGAAGGCGATCGTGCAGGCGGCGTTGCCCGCCAAGGCCCTGCCGACATGGAACGCCGTCGATCAGGGCTGGGTGGTCTCGAAGAAGCACGAGGCGAAACTGCGCGAAGCCCTGTCGCAGCAGCAGGATCAAGCACCTGCCGTCACCACCCAAGAGCCGCAGGAAACTGCGGTTTCAGAGGCAGGATCGGCGCCAGAGAGCACCGCCCTTCCGGCTGCATCGCCGGTGCGCAACCTGGGCCGCGACGACAACCGCTATGCCGTGGACACCGGCGCAGTGCTGACCTCGCAGTCGGGCCGCCAGCTTGCGCCGGCACCGCGCTGGGACAGCAGCACGCCCCTGAAGGAGAAGATGAGCCTTGGCCGCCAGCGCGATTGGCTGTTGGATGAGGCGCGCAAGGAAGCTGCGGGGACCAATCTCGAAGAGACATTCGCGCGCCTCGACCCCAAGAAGATGGCTCCCGTCGATTGGGACATGCTGAATGAAACGCTGTTCGGTGATGTGGCTGGACCGCCGCGCGCCGCGCCTGCCCCTGCACCGACGCCAGCCGCTCGTGAACCGCACCCTGGCTTGGTCATCAAGTCGCTGCAGACCGGGCGTGAGCGCACCATCCCCGGAGCCGTGCTGGATGCGACCATGGATGCAGCCGCAGCGCGCGAAACTCCTGCGATCCCACGCGAGCAGCAGGGCGCTACTGACCAGATCACTGCCGACTTCGCTGCCAACCGCGAGGTGATGGGCAACTACAAGAAGGGCGATGCGGTTGAGTTCGGTCAGGCCGACTTCGACGGCAAGGGCAACCCGCGCACATTCACCGGCACTGTCGACAAGGTGCAGAGCAAGGATCAGGGAACGATCCGCGTCGTAAGCGATGGTGGCGCAGACTACACGGTCGCGGCACGCAAGCTGCGCAAGGCAGGTGCCTCCGGGGCGCAGGATGAGAACGCCGTAGCCGTCGAGGCCGCTGGCCCCACGACCGATCCCGAGCCCACCCCGCCGAGCGGCGGCGGCAAGAGCAAGTTCGCCGGCAACAAGGTGTTCAAGGAAAGCGCGGTGGAGGCGGCGCGCGCGCGGCTCAAGTCGAAGCTCAACCGCGTCAACTCGGGCATTGACCCGGAACTGCTGATGGACGGCATTGTCATCGCAGGCGCGCACATCGAGGCCGGCGTGCGCCGCTTCGCAGACCTAGCGCGCACCCTGGCTGACGATCTCGGCGCATCGATGGCCGACCTCAAGCCGTACCTGCGTGCATGGTACAATGGCGCGCGTGACATGCTCGAAGATGCCGGTGAGGACGTGTCCGACATGGACGGCCCCGGTGCGGTCAAGGCCGCCCTCACCATGATCGAGGATGCAGCGACAGAGGCACCCCAGCCTGCTACAGTCGCTACGGAGAACGAAGATGATGGGACTTCAATACGTGGAGCGCGCGCTGACACACTGGCGCGAAAATCGGCCGGCGATGTACCGGGAGTTGCAGAGGAGCGGGACGCTCAACCAGCGGGCGCAGGCCGCGAGCAAGGAAGCGGCCGAGCAAGTGGCGGGCCTGATGGACGCGGGGATGCAGCGCCACGAAGCCGAGGAGATGGTGCTGCCCGACCTGATCCTGCTGCCACCGGAAAGCCAGAGCGCGTAAAGCCAGCGCCCGCACCTGCGTCCAAGAGCGCAGGCGAGCGCGCCCTTACCGATCCGAACGAAGCGATCGAGCGCGGTTCACCCGGCAACGTGCCGGCAGTGGACTTCGTTATCGATGACAGCTTGGAGCTTGGTCGCGGCGGTGAGACCACGAAGTACCAGGACAACGTGGCCGCAATCGAGACGCTGAAGCGCATCGAGGCCGATAACCGCCGCGCGAGTCCTGCCGAGCAGCGCGTTCTTGCTCGCTATGTCGGCTGGGGCGGCCTGAAGAACGCCTTTCGCGTTGCCGGCTCAAAGCAGGGCGAGGGTGTAGCCAAAGGCTGGGACACGCGGGTGGCCGAGCTTGAGGAGCTACTGACGCCGGCAGAGTTGAAGGCGGCGCGCAACTCCACCACCGCGGCGCACTACACCAGCCAGACGGTTGTGCAGGCGATGTGGGCGGCGGCCGAGCGACTTGGTTTCCAGGGAGGTTCCGTCATCGAGCCATCCGTCGGCACTGGCAATTTCATCGGCCTGATGCCCGAGAAGGTGCGCGGCGTGTCGAAGGTCTTTGCTGTCGAGTACGACAGCCTGACCGCGCGCATGGCGCAGAAGCTCTATCCCAACGCGACGATCGTGCACTCGGGGCTGCAGGAGCTACCGCTGCCGGCCAATCAGTTCGCGCTCGCGATCGGCAACCCGCCATTCGGCCGTGAGAGCCTGCACTTCCCGCACAACACGGCGATCAACGGAAAGTCGATCCACAATCAGTTCTTCCTCGCCTCGCTCGACACGCTCGCAGACGGCGGCTTGATGAGCATGGTGGTCTCGCACAACCTCATGGATGCGCTTGACCCGTCGGCGCGGTACGCGATGGCCGAGAAGGCCGAGTTCCTGGGCGGCATCCGTTTGCCTGATACCGCCTTCAAGGAGAACGCACGCACCGAAGTCGTCACCGACATGCTGTTCTTCCGCAAGCGATCGGCGGAAGAGCGCGAGGCCGCGACCGCCGCGATCAACGAATTGCGTGGCGTGCCCAGCGTGGACAAGGCACCTGCCGGAACCCCTGCGGTAAAGCGCGAGATCGCGACGTGGGTGGAGTCGAGCAAGATCAGCGATCCGGCTGGGTCGGGCGAAGAGATCAACGCCAACCCCTACTTCCTGCGCAACCCGCAGATGGTCATTGGCGAGATCAACGCTACGGGCACGATGAACGTCCGTTCCGACCTGAATGTAACCTTGGCCGACCAAACGCAGTTCAAGCCGATGCTCGATCGGGCGGTGGCCATGTTGCCGCAGGGCCGCGCCGCGCCTGATCTGCCCTCCCGCACCACGCGCCACTTCGACTTGATGGCCGACGCTATGCGCCTCTCGGCCCGTCGCGCGGAAGTGGGGTCCGTACAGGTCGACGTGGATGGCAACCTGAAGACGGTTATCGACCTCGACGGCGGCGACCTGGGCAAATCGGTCAAGCGCGAGATCGTGCTGACCGAGAACACCCCGTTCGCGGACGATTACTCCCTGAACGTGGATGGCAAGTGGCAGCGCACCATCGATCGCACCGGCCCTGACGGAAAGCCGCTCAAGGTCGAGGTCGATGGCCGCAAGACGAACCGGAACCTGAAGGAGACTGTCACCTACGAAGCCGAGGCCGACATTCCGGCGAAGGATCGGTGGGGCAAGGATCGCATCGCCACGCTGCGCGCCATGCTCCCCGTGCGCGATGCGATGAAGCGGCAGCTTGTGCTTGAGACGCAGGGTGCCACCGATGGCATGATCGACCTGAACCGGAAGGCTTTGAACAAGGCCTACGAGGCTTTCGTTCAAAAGCACGGTTCCCTGCACGACGCGAAGAACGCCAAGATCGCGCTGATGATGCCGGATGGCGCGCTGGCTATGGCCGCCGAGGTGCCAGGCAAGAGCAAGGGCTCTGTCGTGAAGGCCGACATCCTTAGCAAGCGGGTGGCCATGCCGCCGCAGCTTGCCGAGAAGGCTGACACCGCAGAGGAAGCCATTGCCCTTAGCCTGGGCGAAGCGGGCCGGATCGACATCGATCGCGTGGCGCAGCTTCTCGGCATGGATGTGCCGGCCGCCGAGGCCGAGCTATCCAAGGGCGAGAACCCGAGCGCCTTCTACGACCCGGAGTTGAAGCGGTGGGAGCCGCGCGACCTGTACCTGTCGGGGCTCGTGCGCAAGAAGCTGAACGAGGCGCGCGAGGCAGGCCTGACCGGAAACGTCAAGGCCCTTGAGGACGTGCTGCCCGCCGACTGGACGATCGAGCAGATCACGCCGATCATCGGCAGCGGGTGGATTCCCGGCCAGGTCTATGCCGACTTCCTCAAGCACCTTGGGTTCAAGGATGCGTCGGTGCACTACTCGCCCGTCACCAACACATTCAGCGTAATGTCTGACGGCGCTGCGGCGGTGCAATGGGCGACCAGCGGCAGAGCGCACAGCCCGCGCGAGATCGTGTCCCGACTGCTTAACTCGCAGGGCATGAAGGTCACGTACAAGGACGCTGACGGCAAGACGTTCACCGACGAAGAGGCCACGGCAGAGAGCGAGGCCAAGGCTGCCGAGTTGTTCAACGAGTTCCAGTCCTGGGCTTTCGCGGATGACGCGCGAGCGCAGGAAATGGCGGCGATCTTCAACGAGAAGTTCAACACCCGCCTTATTCGCCAGCGCGATGGCTCACACCTGAAGCTCTACGGCAAGGTGCCCGATACGGTCATCAAGATGCGCCGGCACCAGACCAACGCTATCTGGCGCGGGATCACCGATCGTTCCGTGCTGTACGATCACGTCGTCGGCGCGGGTAAGACCTTCACCGCCATCGCGCGCGTGATGGAACGACGGCGCATGGGCCTGTCGCGCAAGCCCATGATCGTGGTGCCCAACCACCTTGTCGAGCAATGGGCGCATGACGTGAAGCTGCTGTATCCGGCCGCCAACGTGGTGGCTGCAGGCAAGGCAGACTTCGTGGCGAAGAACCGGCGCAAGCTGTTCGCGCGCATCGGCTCTAGCGACTTCGATATGGTCATCATCGGCCATAGCTCGTTCGGCTTCATTGACTTGGACCCGGCAACCGAAGAGCGATACCTACAGGAAGAGTTGGCGTCGGCCCAGGCTGCGATCGAGGATGCGCAGAAGGCCGCCGAAGAATCGGGGATGACCGGCTGGCGCAAGCCCATGGGTGTGGCCGAAGCCGAGCGGCTGGTGAAGAAGCTGGATCAGCGGCTGGACCGCCTGCGCACGAGCAAGCGCGATCGGCTGCTGACCTTCGAGGAAATGGGCATCGACGATCTCACGATCGACGAAGCGCACGAGTTCAAGAACCTCGCCTATTCGTCCCGCCTGCAGAACGTCTCGGGCATGGGCAATAAGACGGGCTCGCAGAAGGCCATGGACCTTCACCTGAAGGTGCGCTCGCTCATGGAGCGGCAGGGCACGTCGATGGCTTTCCTGACCGGCACGCCGATCAGCAACTCGGTCGCGGAAATGTACCTGCTGCTGCGCAACCTCGCCCCCCAGGAAATGCGCGAAATGGGGATCGAGAACTTCGACGCTTGGCGCTCGATGTTCGTCAGCGTCGGCACCGCCTGGGAGCCTACGGAGGCGGGCGGCGTCAAGGAAGTGAACCGCATGGGCCGCGAGTGGAACAACATGCGCTCGCTCATGGACCTCTACTACTCGGTCGCGGATGCCGTCTCGATGGATGACATCAAGGCCGCGTTCGCAGAGGACAATCCCGGCAAGAAGTTCCCAATCCCGGTTGTCGCGTCGGCACGCAAGGGCAAGGGCGACCGCGAGGCAGTCGTGGTCGAGCCCGACGAAGTGACGGCCGAAATGCTCAAGCAGATCGTCTACGACTTCAAGGCCCTGCCGAACATCAGCGATGCGAGGGAGCGCAACGTCGCGCGCCTGAAGCTCATGGACCGGGCGCGCAAGGTCTCGCTCGACCCTCGCGCTGTGGACCCGAACAACGAAGCACCGCGCGGCGGCGGCAAGATCAGCGCTGTCGTAGATCGCATCGAGCGCATCTACCGCAAATGGGACGCGGACAAGGGAACGCAGGTGGTGTTCCTCGATCGATCGGTGCCGAAGGCCAAGGGTGACGACAAGATCGTCGAAGCATACGACGCTCTGCAAGCCGATCTCGCCGCGGCGATCCGTGCTGGTGACGACAAGGCCGAGGCCAAGGCGCTCGATGGCTTGGAGAAGTTCAACTCCAATGAGGTGGACGCCATCCGACTGGCGCTCGCCGGTGGCTGGAACGCCTACGACGAGATCAAGCGGCAGCTTGTGGCCAAGGGTATCCCGGCAGACGAGGTGCGCTTCGTGCAGGAGGCCAACACCGACAAGCAGAAGGAAGACCTGTTCGCCCAGGTGAAGCGTGGCGATGTGCGCGTTCTCGTGGGATCGACTCCCCGCATGGGCGCGGGCACCAACGTGCAGGATCGGCTCGTTGCCGAGCACCATGTCGATGTGACGTGGAAGCCCTCTGACATTGAGCAGCGCGAAGGCCGTATTGTTCGCCAGGGCAACAAGCTGCTGGCGAAGTATGGCGACGACTTCGAGGTGGATGTCGTGGCGTACACGACGGCTCGCACCGTTGACGCTAAGATGTGGGACTTGAACGCCAGCAAGCTCAAGGCGATCAACGGCATCCGCAAGTACGATGGCTCGTTCCACATGGAGTTCGAGGACGAGGAATCGGCGTCGATGGCGGAAATGGCCGCGCTGGCCACCGGCGACCCGATGATGATCGAGCGCGTTACGCTCGACACCGGCATCAAGAAGCTGGAACTGCAACAGCGCAGCTATGCCAATCGGACCAACGCCTTGCGCTCCAAGCTGGCGCAGAACGAGCGGACCATAAAGGCCGCGCCGGCTCGCATCACCATGTTCACGGCGTTCGCAGACCAACTCGACACCGCGCTTGCCGGCGTGCGCGAGCGCGCGGAATCGCGCAGCATCACGGTCGAGGGCAAGACGTACACCAGCCGATCGGAAGCGCTGGACGCTACCGACGCGGCTATCGCGGAAGTGCGCGGGGAGGACACGAAGGCGCGCTACTCGATCGATGTCGGCGGCGAGAAGCTGACATCGCAGGAGCAGATCAACGACGCCCTGCGTTCGGCGTTCGGCACGCCCAACTTCGAGGCAGAAGTGGATGGCCAGAGAATCATCCATACGCAGGAGTTCGCCAAAGCCGTCGCAGCGCGCGCGCTCGTGGTGGGCAAGGATCGGATCGAGTTCACGATCGACAAGCTCTCGATCAATGGCATTCCTGTCGAAGTGGATGTCGCCAAGGCGCGCTGGGGCAAGCAGAGCCGAGAGGTGACGCTATCGGTGCTGGACGCCAAGGGCCGGCAGGTGGCCTCATACGAGACGAACAGCGACGGCCTCTCGCCCGGTCTCGTGCGGTCACTGACCGACAAGGCGTTGTACGGCCTTGATCCCGATCGCTTCCGGGGCGCTGCGAAGGTCGAGCAGCGCGCGATCGACACCGCCGAGAAGGAAATGGATGGCCTGCGCGCCGAGGTCGACAAGCCCTGGCCGCAACTGTCCGAGTTGGAGAGCAAGCGCGAGCGCCTTCAGGATGTCATCACGACCCTGGCCGCGAAGGAGAAAACGCAGGACGGCCCACGCGAGAGCGTGCCCGATCCTGACGCCGAGCCGTCCGCGCCGGGTGCTGGCGACATGCAGGGAGCCGTGGCTGCGCTGCAGGCGCGCATGCGGGAGCTCGGCATAACCAACCGCGTCACACTGGCGGTGGCCGATCGTATCCAGCGTGACGGCGCGGACAGCGATGTTGCCGGTGAATACTGGCAGGGCCTCATCACGGTTGCCATGGCCGGCTCTTCCCCGCTGGGCACACTGAACCATGAGGCCATCCATGCCATCCGCGACCTGGGCCTGATCTACGACGGCGAGTGGGCGGTGCTGGCGCGCGCGGCGCAGTCGGATAAGGCCATGATGGCGTCTGTGCGGCAACGGTATCCGAACCTTTCAGAAGAGCGCCAGGTGGAAGAGGCTATTGCCGACCGCTTCAAGCGCTGGGCCACGGACACGTCCGAGACTGGATTGATCGGCCGCGCGTTCGCACGAGTGCAGAGCTTCATCGAAGCGCTTGGCAACGCCCTGCGCGGCAATGGCTTCAACAGCGCTGCCGGCGTCATGCGCGCAATCAACCGGGGCGATGTCGGTTCGCGTCAAGGTGCGCAGCCCACCGGCGAGGCACGCGAGAGCATCCTGGCACCTCGCTCGGACGAAGCCCGAGAGGCGGCGCGCGACGAAGTGCAGGCGCGGGCGCAAGACCTCGTGGATGGCTTCGGTTCGGAAGACCCGGCGACTGCGGCGGGTGGAACCCGGTTCGATCGCTGGCGCACCACGCTTCAGGATCGCATGCTGCCGATGCTGCGCACCCAGCAGGCTATCGAGCTCGCGACCGGCACTCCACTTCCCGAGGCGCAGAACCCGTACCTGGGCGAAGAGCTTATGCAGGGGAAGGTCGGCGCGCAGCTCGAGCGCTTGGCCGACGACATGATCCAGCCCTTGTTCTCCGCGATGCGGGACGAGGACGTGACGGTCGATGAACTGGAAACCTACCTCTACGCGCGGCACGCTCCCGAGCGGAACGCGCATATCGCCAGCATCAACCCCGAGTTCGCGGAGGGCGAGGGCTCGGGCATGACCGACGAAGAAGCCGCCGACATCATGGCCGCCGTGTATGATGCGGGCAAGCGCGAGGCGCTGGACCGGCTTGCCGCCCGCGTGGACGCCATCAACGACTTCGGCCTGGCCACGCGGGTAGAGGGCGGCTTGCTTAGTCGCGGTGAGGCGCTGACGTGGAAGCGGACCTACAAGAACTATGTGCCGCTGCGGGGACGTGGCGACATCGAGGAAACTGGCGAGCGCAATGTCAGGCCGGTTCGTGCATCCGGCATTTCCGTGCGAGGCAAGGAAAGCCGCCGCGCTTTCGGCCGTAAGAGCCGTGCCGGTGACATCCTCGCCTACTCGATCATGCAGGCAGAAGAGGCGATCCAGCGCGCCGAGACGAACCAAGTGGCGCAGCAGTTCTTGGCGCTCGCCCGCGCAAACCAGAACGACGAGTTCTGGAAAATCAACAAGATGGAGCGGCGCGGATACTTCGATCAGGGCACCGGCCAAGTGCGCTATCGGAAGGACACGCAAATCTCCTTTGAGGATGCGCCTTTCACGATCAGCGCCAAGGTGGACGGCGTAGAGCACCGCGTCACCATGAACCGCGACAACCCGGCCGCCGTGCGCGTGGCTGACGCCATGCGGAACCTCTCGTCGCAGCGGCTGGGGCAGTTTGCGCAGGTGCTCGGCAAGTTCACCCGGTTCTTCTCAAGCATCAACACCATGCTCAACCCCGAGTTCATCATCACCAATGCCGTGCGAGACATTCAGACGGCGGCTGTCACCCTGCAGCAGCACAATCGCCCGGGCTTGGTCCGCGCCGTGGTGCGCGACTGGCGCAAGGCTCTCACGGCTTCGCGCGACGGCGACGGCGAATGGGTGAAATGGCGGCGCGAGTTCGAGTTGGCAGGCGGCAAGATGTACTTCGCCAATATGGGTGATCTCGCCAGCCAGCGCGATCGGATCGCGCGCCTGGCCAAGACGGGGAGCAAGCTCAACCTCAAGATCGCGGCGACCAACACGCTCGATGTCATCGAGAAGGTGAACAACCGCGTGGAGAACGCGGTGCGACTGTCCGTGTTCGCCAACGCGCGCCGCATGGGAGCAAGCCGCGCCGAGGCGGCGTCGGCCGCGCGCAACGTGTCGGTCAACTTCACGCGCCGTGGCACAGCAGGGCCGTTCATCAACAGCTTCTACGCCTTCTTCAACGCCGGTGTGCAGGGCAGCACCACGCTCATCCGCGCCGCGGCATCGTCCAAGAAGGTTCGCAAGGCCATGCTCGGCTTTGTCGCGGCCGGCTTCCTGATGCAGCTTCTCAACTCGTGGAGCAGCGACGACGATGACGATGGCGAGAGCTTTTGGAGCAAGGTGCCTGACTACGATAAGGAGAAGAACCTGATCGTGATGATCCCTGGCATGCGCGACAAGACGGTCAAGCTGCCGATCGGCTTGGGCCTCAACTCCCTGTTCAGCCTGGGCCGCAACATGGCCGAGATCATGCAGGGGCGCTCGCCTATCGAGGCGGGCGGCGAAGCGCTGGCCACCATCGGGGACGCCTTCAACCCCCTGGGTTCGGGCAGCTTGCTCACTATGCTCCTGCCCACCGCGCTTGATCCGGTGGGTGAGCTGGCGACGAACAAGAACTTCGCCGGCAAGCCGATCCAGCCAGAGCCCAAGCCATTCGGAGAGCAGGAGCCGGCGAGCGAGCGGTACTTCGCCAGCGCCACCACGATCTCGCGCAACATCGCCTCGTGGCTGAATGAGGTGACGGGCGGCGACAAGGTGATCGAGGGCAAGGTAAGCGTCAGCCCCGAGGTACTCGATTATGTCGGCGCGTTCTTCACCGGAGGTGTGGGCCGCTTCATCGGCACCGTCGGCAACCTGGCCGCCGCACCGTTCGACGCCGAGCGCGAGATCACGAACAGCGACATTCCGTTCACCCGCAAGGTGGTCGGCAGCAAGCCGGAATGGCTGGACAAGTCGCTGTACTACGATCGCGCGAGCCAAGTCGAACAGGCCACGCTGCACCTGAAGAGCTACGTCGAGCAGGGCGACCGCGCCGGATACGACGCATACCTGACTGACAATCCGGCGCTATTCGCGCTGGCAGATCAGGCAAAGGGTTCACAGAAGGCGATGCGCGCGCTGCGCAAAGAAAAGGCGGCGTGGGAAGATGGGCACGAGCGCGGCCGGGTAAACGATGCCGTTTTCAGCGCCGAGCGGGAGTCCCTGAAGGCGCGCGAGAAGGCTGTCGTGGATGGCTTCAACTCGCGATGGAACCAAGCTATCAAGGCGTACGGGCAATGAGCCCGAGGAGAAGCACTATGCACCGACACCTTCGGTTTCTAAGCATCGTATCCCTTGCCGCAGCGGCGCTTTGCCAGGTGGTTGTCACCGCCTTCCATGGCATCGCCTCGCTTGCCCGCGATGCCTGGGATGTGGTGGCTTCGGCCGCTGCACCGCCGCGAGACCTGTTCGCATCGTTCATGCCGTACACGCCGGCCACCGGCACAGGCATCGACGCGGCACTTTATCAGCGGAACCGGCATGAGGCCGGTGTGTCGCGGCGATCGGCCGCACGGAACGTCTAACCTCGATATACCGAGAGGGCGACCCGCCCTTGCTGCGCCCTGATGTGGACAGCGGAAGGGTAGAAAGGCCGGCTCCCGCTTGCGAGGGCCGGCCTTTCGCTATTCAGAGGGCGC